>Ga0265327_10001756_pt1 | contig 25637 bp, 16 predicted proteins | sample 41621metaG_FD_202089 | JGI IMG/M metagenome (GOLD analysis project Ga0265327, IMG submission 202089) | Rhizosphere microbial communities from Carex aquatilis grown in University of Washington, Seatle, WA, United States - 4-16-21 metaG | ecosystem: Host-associated > Plants > Roots > Rhizosphere...
TTTCCAGCGGGATGACCCCCGGATTTTCCAGGCGGTGCTGGACGCCCACGGGGATGAACGTGGACTCGTTCTCGCCCAGCAGGAAAACCTCCTCGCCCCGCGTCACCCTGGCCGTGCCGCGGACCACAGTCCAGTGCTCGGCGCGGTGATGGTGCAATTGCCTGGACAAGGTGGCACCGGGCTTCACGGTCAGGCGCTTGACCTGGTAGCGCTCGCCATTGTCGATCCCTTCATAATCGCCCCAGGGCCTATGTACTTTGGCGTGGAAAACATGCTCCTGGCGTGCGGAGTGTTTCAAATGGTCGGTGATGGCCTTCACCTCCTGAGCCTTGTCCTTATGCACGACCAGCACGGCGTCGGTGGTTTCGATCACAATCAAATCGGACACGCCGACGGCGGCGAGAAAGCGGTTCTGCGCGTAAAGCAGGGAATTCGCCGCGTCCTTGATGAACACGTCGCCCACAGCCACGTTGCCGTTTTCATCCTGCGGGCGGACTTCGCTGAAAGCCGACCAAGAGCCCAAATCAGACCAGCCCACATCCAACGACAGCACGACGGATTTGACGCCGCCGGCCCCGTTGCTCAATTTCTCCATGACCGCGTAGTCGATAGAATCGCTCGGGCAAGTGGTGAAGCGAACCTTGTCGATGCGCACGAAATTCCCGTCGCCCTTGGCTTTCGTGAACGCGTCATGGCAAGCCGCTTCGATGTCCGGCCGACGCAGCCGAATCTGCTCCAGCCAAACGGAGGCGCGCAGGACGAACAGACCACTGTTCCATAGATACTGCCCGGAAGCCAGGTAGGCCGCCGCCGTCAGCGCGTCGGGCTTTTCCACGAAGCCGTCGAGCAGGAAGGTTTCGCCGCCCAAGTCTTCGCCTTTGCGAATATAGCCGTAGCCGGTTTCCGGCTTGATCGGCACGATGCCGAAAGTGACCACGGCACCCTCTGCCGCCTGGAAGACCGCATCAGTCAAGCGCTGGCGAAAACCGGCCACATCCTCGATATGGTGGTCGGAAGGCATCACCACCAGCACCGGGTCGTCGCCGTTGACCGTCGCTTGCAAAGCCGCCAGCGTCAAAGCGGGGGCGGTGTTGCGGCCTATCGGTTCCAGCACGATGGCGAATTCGTCGAAACCCAATTGGCGCAGTTGCTCGCCCACCAGGAAGCGGTGCAATTCATTGCAGACGACCACCGGCGGTTTCAACTCGGCCCGGTCGGGATCGACCGCCATGTCTTCCACACGGACGACCGTATCCTGGAACAAAGTCTTATCGCCGGTGAACGACAAAAACTGCTTGGGGTAAGCCTCCCTGGAATAGGGCCATAACCGGGTGCCGGAACCCCCGGATAAAATAATGGGTTGTATGCTGATCTTCATAGGCTGTCGAGGGTTGTTTTTGTTGATTCGATGGCTTGAGGCCGAAAGGCAAAATGCCAGCAGTTTACAGCAAAGGCTCCAGCTTGTCCCAAACCAGCCGCAGCAGCACTGGCTGGGCCAAGGCGTTAGGATGCAAACCGTCGGCCTGCGTCAACTGGGCGTTGCCGCCGACGCCTTCCAGCAGAAAGGGCACGTAAGCCACGCCATGCGCCTTAGCAAGCTCGGGGAAAACCGCCTCGAACAGGTCGTTGTAGCGCTTGCCGTAATTGGGCGGAATGCGCATCCCCAGCAGCAAGACCCTGGCTCCGGCCTGTTTCGCCCGCTTGATGATCTCGGCCAAATTGCCCTGCATCAAAGCCGGCGGCAAACCGCGCAGACCATCGTTGGCACCCAGCTCCAGCAGCAACAAGCCCGGTTTGTGCCGGGCCAGCAAAGCGTCGACCCGCCCCAAGCCGCCGGCGCTGAGTTCGCCGGAAATGCTGGCGTTGACGACTTCCCAGGGCTTTCCCGCCGCCTTGATTTTTTCAGCCAACAGAGCGACCCAGCCCTGTGCGGGATTTTCCAATCCATAGCTGGCGCTGATACTATCCCCTAATATTAGAATGACGCCGGCATGGCCTGTGAGCGGGGCGGCGGACAACAAAAAACACAGCAGGAATCGGCGGATGCGCGAAGAAAAACCAATCATAATGGCGGAAAACCTTGGTAAGCGGGTTGCAACAGTGGATGGCGGCCTGGATATATTGACAGCGGTCAGCTTTGCAATCAAACCCGGCGAGACCCTGGCCATCGTGGGCAGCTCAGGCTCGGGCAAATCCACCTTGCTCGGCCTGCTGGCCGGCCTGGATCTACCCAGCTCAGGCAAGATCGAGCTGGCCGGGGAGTCTTTGGCCGAACTCGACGAAGACGGCCGCGCCTTGCTGCGGGCCAAGCATGTCGGCTTCGTGTTCCAGTCGTTCCAGTTGCTGGGCAACCTCACCGCGCTGGAAAACGTCATGCTGCCATTGGAACTGGCCGGGGCGCGGGACGCCGAAAAGCCGGCCCGGCTGATGCTGGAACGAGTGGAGTTGAGCCACCGGCTCAAGCATTACCCCAACCAGCTTTCCGGCGGCGAACAGCAGCGCGTCGCCCTGGCCCGCGCCTTCGTCACCGAGCCGCGCATCCTTTTCGCCGACGAGCCCACCGGCAACTTGGACAGCCGGACTGGCGCGCACATCATCGACTTGCTGTTCCAATTGAACCGGGAGAGGAGCACCACCTTGGTGCTGGTGACCCACGACCCGGCCCTGGCCGGGCGCTGCGGGCGAAGCATCAGGCTGGAGGCGGGCCGCTTGGCGTGAGCGTGTGTCGAAAGCGCCCCAAGCGGCGCATTTTCTCGTATCATATTCAAAGCAAAGGTTCTTAATCGCCTTAGATGAGTGAAATTGAGATATCCCCATGGCCGATCTGTACGACTTGATTTTCCTTGGTGTCAATGAAGACGCCGACCGCGCCGAAAGCATCAGCGGCATTTCCGCAATGCTAGGGGTCGATGCGAAGGAAATTGAATACCTGCTGAAGAACAAACTCAGCTCACCGCTCAAGCAGGCGATCTCCCTCGACGCGGCGCGGCAATACCAAAGCCAAATTGCGCAGCTTGGCGGCGTATGCAATTACCGCCCGTCACGATGGGACGGGCGCACACTTGAACTGGCACCCGTCGAGATTCGGGCGGAGGAATTCATTTTTTCCTGCCCCGCCTGCGAACACAAGCAAAGCGTCGCCGCCGAAGAAGACCTGCCCAGTGCCTGCCCTGCCTGCGGCGTGATTCCCAGCAAATACGAAAAAGTATCCGGCTATAAGCAATCGCGCGGAATCGGGACAAAAGCCAGCCCGCGCAACCCGCTGCCGACGCAGGATCTCCCCGGCCAACCGGCGACGGACGTTCGGCAATCCCTGCAATATCCACAATCGCCCCAGTCCATCATGGAAAAAGCCTGGCCGGAGCCTGCCTTGCCCAAGAAACTGGCCGAGTCCCCGGCGCTGCGGTTGGGCGCGGGCGCTTTGCTATGGATGCTCGGAGCGATCATGGGGGGCGTCGCCGTCAGCGCTTATTATGAACTGAAACCGCGGGCGCACGAGCAAGCCCCGCCGCCGATGGCGGAATCCCCGGCGGACACCGCCACGCCACAAGCCGAACCACAGCCCGAGGCGGCGACGCCTGAAGCGCAGCCGCCCGAGCCTGCGCCTGAAAACAAACCCTAGGCGGTTTGCTGCTGGGTGCGGGCGGCGGCTTTATTTCCCGCCGCCCTCCGCGACCGCCACAGCCGGGCCATCGACACGGTTGCGCTGCGCCATGCGCTGCCAAATTAGCGAGGCGGCCACCAAAATCAACATCGCCGCTAAACTAAACTCCAGCACCAGAAAAGCCGCAATCTTGAACCAGGCGAACGCGGGATGGACAAAACGCACCAGCCAGCCGGCGATTTCATCGGCCACGGCGGAAACGAAGGTTAAACCGGTCAGCCACACTTTAAGATTCACCGCCAGCGGGGTGAATAACAACAGATGGGTCAAGGTCACCGCCAGCATCCCCATCGCGAACAAATGGAAATGGGTCACCTCCAGCAGGCTCTGGTAACTTTTCGGCTGGGTAAACTTTTCTTCCGAACCAAGATAATATTCGATCACGGCATTCGGATTCAGTCCCATCTTATGGAAGAACATCATGCCATTACTGATCCATAACAAGGCGATATAAGCTAAAAACATCAACACGATGGTGTTGAGCAAGGTTTGCCGTTTCTGCTCGCCGGTGACGAAGAATCGCATCAGTTTTTCCCCTCTCTCACGGCTACTTGATAAATAGCCAGCACCTTGCGGATACCGTCCAGCGAGGCGCGCGAACTCAAGGTGGCTCCGCTAATGCCATCCACGCCTTGGTTCAGGCGCAACTCGCCCAAAGGCCGCCGGTATAGCCGCTCGAACCAACGTGCTGGCGGCTGGTATTCCGGCGGCTCGTGGAATGCCAGCATCTCCACGCGGGCCAATTCGCCAGTAGGCGAAAGCAAGATCATCACCGTCTCAGGCTGGGTACGGACGTTGTGCGATTCAATAGCGGCATAACCCAACACTTGGCCGCCGCGCCTACCCACATGCAAGGTGTAAAGTTTGGAATCCAGCTTCACCTGGGCCAGCTTTTCGATGGCGTCCACCTGCTCGTCAGTCAGGAACAAAGCTTGCGGCTCCACCTCGGCACCCTTGCCGAAAGCCAGCTCGAAGGCTTCTTCTTTGCTATAGAAAACCGTGGCTTGCGCGATACTTGCCAAAGTCGGCAAAGCCAGAAATAAAATAATGATAACCCGGCGCATGGTTTTCCCCTTGTCTGTGTGTTATTGATTTCATTGCTTGCAATCCGCCATAGCCAGCCATGCCGTCGAGTCGCCGACACTGATCAAGCCGCCTTCATTGCCCAGGTAATAAACCTGGCTATCGGAGGCGGAAACCCCCACATACGATTGGGTAATCGAGTAGTGGCGGTAGCGATAAGGCGGCCATGATTGGGATTGGGCACCCGGCGGGAATAATAAATTTGGATACTGGGCCTCAAACCAGTCCAACAAACACTCGGTGCCGCCATAACCGTCGGTCAAAGTGCCGAGAAAAGCCAGCAGATCACTCACCTCGTTGGCGTTGAGTTTCAAATTACCCAGTTCTTGGCGGTTGACATTTTCGGTCACTTCCGGGGCCGGCCAGCAGTTTTGTCGCTCGGCCAAATCGTCGGGCATGAAAAGGCTTGCACAGCCCGGCTTGGCGTCGCGCTTATTATAAAAATCCACGACCGTACTCAAGCTGCTGAAATAGCCATTGTGCATATAAGGCGCGGTCAACTGGATATTGCGCAAGGTAGGCACTTTGAATTTGCCATTCTGCGTCCTGTCGCCTATGGCTTGGCCTAACCCAACGTCCACAAAATACCCGCCTTGCGGGTTCAAGTCCGCAGGCAAAGCATAAAAGGGATTGTTCAGGTTGCGCGGGACGCCGATGTTATCGTAGCTGAAGTCGGTAAACAACGGCGGCTTGCCGTCTGCGGAACGCTGGCTGGGATGGCAAGCGGCGCAATTGCCCTTGCCCGGATCTTCGAAAAGCGTGAGGCCGCGTTCTTCGGCCGGCGAGAGTTTGGCCTTTCCGGCCAGATAAGCGTCGTATTTTGAGCTAAACGGCGCGAATGTGGACGTGCGTTCAAATGCGGCAATCGCCGCCGCAATCGAGGCATAAGCCTGCTCGGTGTCCGCCCACACGTCCGTGCCAAATACTTGCTCAAACAACGGCGCATAACTGGCATTGCGCACTTTTTCCACGACGCTGGCCGGGTCAGGGTTCGCCATTTCCAACGGGTTCAACAACGGCTTTTGCGCCTGGGTTTCCAAGTTGGGGACGCGGCCATCGAGAAATAAGCCACCCCTATACGTTCCCTCCGCCGTATTGAAATAAAACGGCGGGCTGAACGCCGCGTACATCGCTGTAGGGCTATTGCGGTTGCCGAAACGGCCAGGAAGCACGCCGGGGGAAGTAGGCCTCGCCCGGCGCGGGTCGGTGAACGCCGCGTCGGGATCGTGGCAACTCGAACAGGACTGGCCCGGCGGGCTGGACAATTGCGTGTCGAAGAATAGTTGCTCGCCCAAATCCTCCAGCGGAGACAAGGCCGCGACCGCAGGCCCGGCCCACACGCCCAACAACCCAAACATAAGCAAGCTTCGCAGATTCATGATGGTGTTCCGGTAAAATTTAAGACGTGGGGGAGGCGAGCCAAGACGCCTACCGAACCGCACGCGCTTAATAAATGAATCCGACCCCCAGGTTGAACTCGTCGGGTTGCGGGGTGCCAACCGAATGGAAATTGCGGTAATCCGCCTTGACTGCGATGTTCGGAATGGGCTTGTAGGTCAGGCCAACTTGGTAAATCCAGCGGTCCCAGCTCTTGTCGTTGGCAAAGCCGTCGGGAACGGCAGCGAGCGTGTTGTAACGCTCATAGCGGAAAAACGGCGCGAGATACTGGGTGGTGTCCTTCCATAAGTAAGGCATGACATCGTAGGCCGCCTCCGTGTACCAGCCATAATTTTGGCTGCCGACGGTCTCGCCATTGGCGGCGCTGACGATGCCAGCATCACCGATATAGCCCAAGGCCCCCAGGGCGCGCATTTCCAGGCCGCGCCAATGCCATTGGATATGGCCTTCGTATAGCTGGGTGAACACATTGGCCTTCTTGCCCAGGTACAATTCGTTTTGGCCTGCGTTGCCTAGGAAAGTTGAAGCGCCCATCAACACACCGCGCGCAAAACTCGGCGTGTAATCCAGCCGTCCGGTGAAAGCCCAGTCTTCCGCCGCCGCCAAACTGCCGCCCCCGCTGCCCTCGCGGATGCCCGCGCTGGTGAAGCCCTTCGCATTCAAACCATTGACCGCATACATGCGGTATTGAAGTCCTGGAACGATTTGGCCGAACAATCCCGCGCCTATTTCGCGCCAAGTGGACGGGATGATGTATTGCTCCACGTCCGGTCGGCGGTTGCCGTGGAAGGTGGTCGGCTCATGAATCTCGTTGATAAAGCCCACCGGCATCAACGTCAGGCCGGCGCGGATATTGGCGTTCTTGTGCAGCAAAAAATCGAGATAAGAGAATTCCGCCGACGCTTCGCCTTTTACCTCGCCACCTTCGCCTGTGCTGGCATGTTCCCATTCGAACTCGTTGTTCAAAATGATCCAGTCGTTGAATTTGTAACCGACGTAGAGCACGGCGCGGAGCAAATCCGCCGAATCCTTGTGGTCGCCTTTGTTGGCGGTCAAATTGGTGTACACCGCCTCGCCGTAGCCGCCGATGGAAAGCCCCCGGTTGACCCGGTACACCTGCGAAGCCGCCGGGCCTAAGCCATATTCGCTCTTGTATTCGCGCTTCTCGGGGATGAACAACTGGGCTTTCAGTTTCTCCACTTCGGTGGCGAGGATGTCGGTCTTGCGCTCGGTCTCGGATTTGGCCGGCTTGGCGCTGTTGGCCGCAGCCTGCGGCTTGGCAGCGGCTTCCGCGCCTGTCGCGGCGGCGGCAGTGCCTTGCCCCGGCGTGCCTGCTTCCGGCTGCTTGGCTTCCTTCAGTGTTTTCACTTCTTCTTTTAAGGCTGCGTTCTCGCTGGCCTTAGCCTTGAGCGCCTCGATTTCCTTTTGTTGCTGCTGGATGATCTTCCACATCTCTTGCAACGAGGCCGGCGCTTTCGCCGCTGCCGCCCCACCATGGGCGAAAGCCAGCATCGCACCCAGCCCCAGGCGGGCTATTTTCGTTTCAAGCTTCATTTCCGACCCCACATCAATTATGGACTGTGGGGGAATTGTACCCGAAATTCGAGTTGTTGCAAATCGTTATCATTTAGAAATGTGTCAGCCCCTGCATGTTTGCGCAAAGAATGCCGTTGGCCCGATGACTGGCGCTTCTCTCTTACGCCGCTTGATGGGCGGATGAAACACCGTGTAAAACTTCAAACAACGCCTTGTTTACACTTACAATGGCGTCCAGTTTTTCAACATTCAGGCAAGGCCAGGTAAGACGGATGAGCAAGGGGGGCGACCCGTTCGATTTAAGCGACGCTGTCATCAAAGAGGAGAATCACGTCTTAGTCAGACGCTTAGCGTCCAGGGATGGCAAGCCTTGCACCTATTGGAAAAACTTCCATTCAAGCCACCGCCAGCAAGACGGCAAACCGGGAGGCGGCCTCGAACAGGCGCACTACTGGACTGAGCGCGAAAACAAGCTGATTGCCGAGCTGTGGACGAAAAACATCCGCCAAGTCGTGCAACTCGCCGAGATCAAACGCACGCCCAACGGCTTTAGCACGCCGATCACCGAGCATATCGCCACCTTCGATGCCGGCCTGACGCTGGAGGATTGGCTTCGCCAAAGGCCCTGCTATGCCGATGGCAAAACCCTAAGCCACCCCTTCCAGCATGCGGCAAGCTTGTTGGCTTTGCTGCGCGCCGGCCTGATCGCCCTGCGCGAAATCCATCTGCGCGGCTTTGTGCATTTGGACATCAAGCAGGACAACATCTGCCTGCCTTACGATCCTTATCCCTTCAAGCCTGGCCCTGGCGCGTGGCTGAACTTGGATTTCGACCGCCTCAAGTTGATCGACTTTGCTTTTTCGACCAGCCAGGACAACCCGCTGCTGCATCCTTTGCCTATTTTGCCCAAGGGCGCATACCAGTCGGGTTTGCTGCAAGAAGCTTTGCGCCAAGACGCCCAGTGGAAACCCGGCGAACCACTTGGCGTTGACCGTCTGGATTGGCGCGCCGATCTGTTCAGCCTAGGCCATTTAATTGAAGACATCATCGACCGCGACGGGCTGCACTCCCCGAAAGGACTCGGCGGCGTGAATGCGTTCAACGGCATCCATGCGCTGGTGGCTAGGCTCAAAGCCTTTGACCAGCCCGGCTCGGCACCGGCCATGCCGCATGACGACCTGATTGCCGACATCAATGGCTTGCTGGACGGACTGGAGGACCACAAGGCGCACCATAGCTTTGAGGTCGAACGCAAAGCTCAGTCGGCCAGCAAGGCCGCCCGCGCTTCAAGCGAAAGACCGACCCCGGTTCCGCCCGCCACGCTGTCTCTCCCGACTCCTCGCCGCAAAATCCCGCTGGGCTACAAAATCGCGGCGGGCTTATCGCTGGTTGTCGCGGGAGGTGCGTTGCTGGTAACGCTGTGGCCTAAGCACGCCCCGCCTAGCCTGGCTTGCCCTACGGAAGTCGAGCCAAAAATCTTGGACACCTTCCAGCAAGCCGCGAACGCCTTATGGCCCGACGTTTCCCGCCACGACAGCGAGGCCGCGCAAGTGTGGCAACATCTTCGGCTAACATTGGCGCAAACCCTGGAAAACCCGCCCAGCCCAGGCGGCGCGAAGAGCAAAACCAGCGCTTTGGTCTGTTTGAAAGTCATGGAACACTTAGGCGACCTGCAAGCGGAATCAGCCCGGCAAGCGTTCAAAGAAAACCATTTCAAATTCACCTCCAATGAATCCCTGAGGCAATGGCTGCTCAAACCGCCGGCCGAACGCGGCCAGATGCCAAAAAATTTTGCGCTAGGCTTTGAAAACCTGGCCGCGCTGGCAGCGTCTGGCGATGAGATCGCCCGCGAAGACCGCGAGTTTTTCAAAAACCAAGGCATCAAGCTGCCCTAACTTTCCCTGATCCCAAATCATCCACCTAATGAGCCACCCAGCCCAATCCCGCCTGCTGCCCGCCATCCTGGCCCTGTCCGCCATTTTTTCCCAGCCTGCTTGGGCGGAAGACGCAGATGCCCGCCCAATCAAGGAAAAATATGAGGAATGGATGAAAGAAGAGCGCCTGGAACATGAGCGGCAACGGCAAGCCGCCGCGAAAGAAGCCCGTGAAGCCAAAGAGGCGCAGCAAGCCGCTAGGGAAGCCAGGGAGGCTAGTGAAGCCAAGGAGGCGAGAGAAGCCCGGGAAATCAAAGAAGCCAGAGACGCGCGACAAGCCAAAGAAGCCAGAGACGCGCGACAAGCCAAAGAAGCCAGAGACGCGCGACAAGCCAAAGAAGCCAGAGACGCGCGACAAGCCAAAGAAGCCAGAACACTACGCCACCGCCGCCGGATAGAAGCCGCCGCAGAACATCACGCCATCATTCGTCCGCCGAAAAAAACCGTTGCCATCGTTCCCAAAAAACACATCGACAAACCAATACCGGAAAATGACAAGCCTGCGATCCATGCAAAAGCCGCCCAGCGTCACGCTGATGTTGAACGCGGCTTAGAAGCGCAGGAAATCGCCGAAGAACAATTTGCCGCCGACCCGGCTTCCGCCTTGAGCACATTTGAACAAGCGGCAGCCTTCGACAATCCGCTCGCCAAAGCGATGCTCGCCCTTTGGGGGGCCGCCATGGCGATGATTAACGAGCCAGGCGCGGCGGACAATGAAATCCAACAAAAAGCCGACGCTTGGCTGGAAGCGCTCAGCGACGACGATATCGAGCAATTGCAACGGCTGGCCGATAAAAAACAAGACATCTTGGCGCAATTGCTGCTGGGCCAATTATATGCCTTAGAGCTAATCGCCTTCGATCAGCCGCAGGACACGGCGAAAATTTCCGCGCATCTATTCGAGCTGGCCTCCGATAACGACGATCCTATCCCCGCCCATTTTCTGGCCCAACTCTGCCGATTGAATGCCAACGACCCCCGAACCGGCGTCCAGAAACTCGCCAACTTCTGCCAAACCAAGCAAGCCTCGGCTGCCACGCCAGCGCCGCCTAGGCCTGCGCCTGAAAACAGCCGCGCAAGCCAAATAGTCGACATAAGCAACGACCCGGCACCCATTATCATGACTGCCACGGCTCTGCCTGTGCCGGTGATAGAACCCGACATCATCGAGATTCCGCCCGATCCGTCCTATCCGCAAACGGGGCGCTTTGGGCTGGCAAAATATGAACTCAGTTTCGCCGAATGGGATGCTTGCGTGGAAGAGGGCGCTTGCCCACCCATCCAAGACAGCCGTTTTGGCCGTCACAAGCACCCGGCTATCAACGTGTCCTGGCAAGACGCGCAAACCTATATCCGCTGGCTGAACCAAGCCACCGGCAAGCACTATCGCCTGCCCACTGGCGCGGAATGGTATTACGCCGCACGGGCCGGCGCCGCCAGTTTTCCGCAAAACCGCTGCGGGCAAGCCGCCCAGGCCAATTATGATGACCGCGTCAACCCGTGTAATAACTTCTTTCGCGAGCCGCTGGCCTACCAAGCCAAAACCACGCCAGTCGGGCATTACCGGCCCAATGCCTTCGGCCTGTACGATATGGCGGGCAATGTCCGGGAATGGATGGCCGATTGTGACGACGACGCCTCGCCACAAACCATGCGCTGCACCGTCCGCGGTGGCTCATGGGCCGACGGCAACCCTTACAACGGCCCCGTCGTCCCCCAGCCCGCCAACCGCCCCAATCCGCAAACCGGATTCAGACTGGCTTTGGACATGCCGTAATAAGCTGCGTGGGTTCTACGCGCTGATTAACAGTGCAGCGGCAACGTCTACCATGCCCATGTCGTCGTCGTAGGCACCTGGAAGTTTAAGCCTGCGGCGGGGGCGGCGTACCAATTCAGCGATTGGGTTCCCTGGGCGGCGACGAAGCTGTTGAGCTGCGGGTAGCTCTGGCGGATGTCCGTGCGTTCGTAGGGCCAATTCCAGCCACTGGGTATCATCATCGCGTAAGGGTAGCCACTGGTATCCTTGATGGCGGCGTTGACTTGCAGCAATTGCACGCTCTGTTTGGTCTCGCGCACGTACAAATAGGGATCGAACGGCACCGGGCCTATCGCCGCCGGGTCGACCGGCTGGCTGAGAGCGATGCTGAAGACGCTTTTCGGCCCGTTGCGGAAGACGCGCGCCTCCACCGGCCATTGCAAGGTGTTGCTGAAAGCCTTGAGGTAGTTAGTGAACAGGGGGTTGGGGAAAATCTTCCCGGTGTCTTGGAAAGCCAGCACGTCGGCCACCCCGGTGCTCACTGGCGGACTGCCGCCGCTGCATGCGAAGTCCGTCTGTGGGCTAGTCGGCAGCGAGGTGGTGCAGCTTACCAGCGCTTTGAGCGTAGGCTGCAAACTGACGCGCAGATGCCAGTCGTGGGTATAGGACGCGCCCTTGGCGACCAGGTAGGCGCTGCCTTCGATCCTGACGACTTGGTTGTCGCTGTTCAATCCGTATTTGACCTGATAGGCGATGACCGCGTCGTTGAAGTCGTAGTCGCCCATGGAGGGATATTGGTCCTCGTAAGCCACGAAGTAGTAGGTGTTGCCCGAGGGGAAGTAATTCCATGAGGCGACATCCATCGGGTCGGGCGTCGGCTTAGGGATGGTCGCGGCAGTCGCCGGCGCTTGTTGCCGGCCGGCTTGATACTGGTCGATGTACTTGCGGTCGGCGGCGTTTAGCAAGGCCAGCCGCTGCCCTCCCTTGCTGCAATCATAAAACGCCTCCGGGTCGCCCCGATTCACGTCGGTCTGCATAAACTGCACGGCCAGGCTGGCCGCCGACACTTTGACCGCGCCGTCCAAGGCGTCTGGCACGCGGCATTTCAAGGTGCTGTCAAACGTATTTTGATAAGCGTTTTTCGCGTTCAAGCGGTTGCCTGCGTCGTTGCCGATCAGCGTATACGTGGCCTTGCGCTCCGCGCTGTTGAGTTCGGCCAGCACGCTGTAGGTTTCCGTGTAGCAAGCGTCGTTGCTGATAGAGTAGGTTTTCTGCTTGCCATTGCTGAATGTCAGGTTCAGCACAGCGTCTTTCACCGCCACGCCTTGGCTTTGCGCGGTTTCGGTGCCTTCTTTGGCTTCCATCACGTTGAATCCCACCACCAGATTGCCGCCATTGTCGATATGATAGGTTTCCAGCTCCTTCGCGCTGGCATCTTTGAGCAAGTTGATGTTGCCCGCGCACTGGCTGCCCATCGTGTCGCTGAGTTGGCGCGAGTCAATGGGGACGAAGCCTAAAGGCGGGCTAGGGTTTTGCGGCTGCTGGCTGTCGAGGAAATCCGCGCCGCTGGCATTCGCGCCGGCCAAGGTCAAGGTCACGCGGATCTGGTCGTCATTGCCGGGCGCCCAGGCGTCATTGGTGGAGAAAAAAGGCGGCATGCCCACTGGGTTGGTCTCCACCACCACGTATTGGCCCATGGGCAGCGTGCCGAAGCGGAATTGGCCGTTGGCGTCGCTGGACAGGCGGGCATACAGCAGGCCGTCGGCAGGGTCGCCGTCGCCGTTGGGGTCGGTGTACAGGCTGAGGGTGGCGTCGGCCAAACCGGGATAATGACCCGCCAGGTTGCCGGTGCCTAGGGTGTCGTTGCGGACTTGGCCCGCGATGGAACCGGCATGGGGTGTTTGCGAATCGAGGAAATTGCGCCCGGCCAGCGCGGCAAAGCTAGGCATGGCCACGGCGATGCGGTCGTCGTTGGGCGCGCTCGCATCGTTGGTGGAGGTGTAGCCGGCCGGGTTGGTTTCCACGAGCACATAACGGCCGGTCACGGTCACGGCAAATAAATACTGGCCGTCGGCGTTGGTGGTGGCGCTATCGACCGCCGCGCCGTCGGCAGGATCGCCGTCGCCGTTGGGGTCGCTGTACAGCGTCACCCTGGCCCCCGCCAAGCCGCCGTAAGCCGCCGCCAGATTGCCGTCGCCTTGCGTGTCATTGCGCACCTGGCCGGCAATGGAGCCGACCTGGCCCGAAGCATAGACCGTCTGCCGGTAGTCCTCCACCTCTCCACTTTTCGCCAAGCCGGTGGGGCTTTCTCCGCCTTGGGTTTTGCTGTCGGTCACGCGGAAGCGGAAAGCCGTGGAGCCGGCCGTTGCGCCGGCCGGCGGGGTCACGCTCAATGTATTTTGGCCCGCTGCCAGCGCCTGGTCGGTGAAAATCCGCTCGCCGCTTTCAAACGCGCCGTTTTGGTTCCAGTCAGCCCAGGCGTTCAGCACGCCCGCCGCCGAAGCGGTCACTTTCAGGCTGGCGCTCTGGCCTGTGACCCACAAGCCGGCAAAGGAGACGCCGTTTTCGTCGTCGGGCGTGGCGCCGTTCAGATTGTCGCCGGACGCATTCGCCGTCGGCTGGGCGTCGGCCTCGGCATCGGTGGCGCTGTTGCCTAAATACACGCCGCTGGCGGCATGGCGCGGGCCGTTGCTGGCCAGCAGGCTGGCATAGCTGTCGGGCAGGTCGGCAAAGTCGATATGGGTCGAGTAGCCGAAATCCAGGGTGGCGAGGCTGGTCTTTTGGTTGACCACATCGTGATAAGCATCCAATACCGCGTCCGGGTCGGCGATTTGCGCCGCATTGGCCGGCAGGCTGGATTTGTCGACCGCGATGCGATAACTGCCTTGGCCCAGCCCGGTGAACTGATAATTGGCATCCGCGGCGCTGGTCTCCACACGGGCCAGTTCCTGGCCTTGCAGGTCGTACAACACGATGCGGGCTTTAGCCAGTCCTTCGCCGGGGTTGAAGGCGAGATTGGCGTTGCCGTCCAACCAGACCGAATCGCCCAGCGTGATCGCTTGCGCACCGGCTATCGCCAGCCCGGCATCGACATCGGCGCGGGTTTGCCCCTTGCTCAAATCAACCGGCACCCAGCCGGTTTTGGGGTCGGCCAGGCTCATCTGCCCCAAGGGGCTGAAGGCGTAGCCGCCTTGCGGCAATACGAACTCGACGGTGTAGCGCCCCGCGCCCAAGCCGGCGAAAGCATAAGCGCCGTTGCTGTCGGTCGTGGTGGTCGCCAGCAGACTGCCGTCGTCGCTGTTGTACAAGCGCACGGCCACGCCGGTCATGCCGGGTTCGCCGCTGTCGCGCACGCCGTCGTTATCGCTGTCATACCAAACGGTGTCGCCAATCTGAGCCGGGCTTGCGCCGGGCTGGCTGCCGTCAAGAAAGAAACCCGCGTCAATATTGTCCAGCGCCTGGCCGGCCGCCAGCGTGACCGGGGCCAGACCGCTTGCCGCCGCCGCGTCGCTGTCTAATTCCACATTGCCACCGACATGCAGCGGGCTGCGGACATAACCGTTGGGCGCGAGGAATTCGAGCACATAGCTGCCTGCCGCGAGGCCGGTGAACTGGTAGAAGCCCCGGCCATTACTGACCGTCGCCGCCAGCACCGTGGTATGCGCCGCGTCCCACAAATTCACATTGACCCCGCCCAAGCCCGGCTCGCCGGGGGACTGCAAGCCATCATGGTTGCTGTCGTACCAGATGAAATCGGCCACCCGCGCCGCCGCCGCGCCATTGCTCAAATACAGACCGGCATCGACGGTCAGCGTGTCGCTGTTAATCGCCAATAAGGCGGTCTTGCCGGTGTTGGTGTCGGCATCGCTGTCGAAGCTGTCTTGCAGGTTGCCGCCGCCCTGGTTGGGCGGGGAGAAGCCATAGCCATCGGGCTTGACGAAACCCAGCAGATAACTGCCGCTGCTAATGTTGCTGAAGCGATAGAAGCCCGAGCCGTCGGTGGCCGTGGTTTGCAGCAGGGTCGCCCCGTCATTGGCATACAGATTCACCACCACGCCGGCCACGCCGCGCTCGTCGGCCTGCTGCACGCCGTCTTGGTTACGGTCAAACCAGACTTTATCGCCCAGCGTGTAGCCCTGGGTGAAGCCGAAGTCGGCCGTGAGGTTGTTGCTGGCGTCGCCGTTCGGGCCATTGAGGCTGGCCGGGGTCGTGCCTAGGCTTTCGCCCAAGGGTTGTAGATTTTGCCCTAAGCTGACCGGGGCGCTGGCAATGCCGCCGGGCAAGGCCGAGCCTTGCGGCAGGGCAATGTCTTTACCATGGTCGAAGGAATCATCGGTGATCGCAAAGCCCGCAGCCAAACCGCTACTACTCGCCAATTTGCTGAGGACGGGCGAGGCGGTTTTGTCGATGGCCACGACATATTGGCCGTAAAACAGGCCGTCGAAGCGGTAATAGCCGCTGGCGTCGGTGGTTTGCGCGGCCAAGGCCGGCTTTGTCGGGTTGCCGCTGGCGTCGGCGGCAAACACTTTCACCATGACGCCGGCGATGCCGGGCTCGGCGCCATTGCGCTGGCCGTCATTCGCCACGCCGCCGCCACTGCCATCGTCCATAAACACCCGATTGCCCAAGCTATAGGTGGCGGTGAAGCCAAAATCCAAATCCTGCCGCGCCGAACTGCTTAAGCTGATGGCCTTGCTGACCACGCCTTGGCCGGTCAACAGGTAGCCGTTGTTGTCGTTGTCCACCGCGTTGTTCGGGTCGGCCAGCGCCGAACTGGCTAACCAGCCGGCTAAAGGCTTGCCGGTCTGGAAATTTGCCGGGTCAATCTGGGCGATGAAGCTGCCCGCCGGCAACTGGCTGAAGCTGTAATAGCCGGGGTTGCCGCCCGCCGTGTACGTGGTGGTGGTGGAATAGTACTGGTCGATGCCGGGCGTGTAAGCGCCGTTGCCGTCGCTGTCGCGGTATAGGTTGACGCGCACGCCGTCGATGCCCGCCTCGCCGCTGAAAGGCTCATACAGGCCGTTATTGTTGGCGTCAAACCACACCCGGTCGCCCAGGCCGGCGATGCCGGTGGGCAGGATCACGCCGGCGTCCCAGCCGACATCGTATTGGCCGGCGACGACGCTAAAACTGGCTGTTTGCCCGGTTGCGGGATCGACTTTGGAGGCGGTTTGCGGCGTGCTGCCGACGGCGCTGCGCACGGTGAAGCCGGCTCCTGCGGGTTTGCTGAAAACCAGGAAATAAGATCCCGGCGGCAGATTGTCAAAGCGGTAAAAACCAGGATTGCCGTTGAGATCGTTCGCTGTCACCAAGCTGGCGACCGGCGTGGCGGGGTTGGAACTGGCATAGGCTCTCACGGTGATGCCGTTGAGGCCGTCGTTGCTCGCCTCGTCTTGGATGCCGTTGCCGTTGCGGTCATACCAGGCATAATTGCCGACCGATGCGGTGGCGGACACTTGCAGCCCCATGTCCCAGGTGTAGTCGGTCTGCCCCCAGGCCAGTGTCAGCGGGGCGGTGGCGTTGCTCGCAGGATCGACATCCGAATCCAGGCTGCGATCCGTGCCGGCATTTTTCGCCACGACCGCATAGCCGGGCGGCGGGTAGAACAGCGCGTAAAACGTGCCGGGGGTCAGGTTGGTGAACTGGTAGAAACCGGGGTTGCCCGTCGCGTCGTTGGTGGTTAGCGTGGAGTCCACCACGCTGCCGTCGCTGCGGATCATGTCCACGCGCACACCGTTCAAACCCTTTTCTGAGGTGTCTTGGAGGCCGTTGCCGTTGCTGTCCAGCCAGACGAAATTGCCGCAAGCCGGCGGCAGCGGCGCTTGCACCGCGATGCCGACTTTGATTGGCTCGGAAGCCAGCAGCACAACGCCGTTGTCGGCGCGGGTGGCGATATAGCCAAACTAGTTCCAAGCCACTTCGTTATGGGTTGGCGCGCCGATGGGGGCGCGCATCGGCCAGTCCAACTGCAGCAGATCTTGTGGGTTTAGCACGATATTGCCGAAATCGAATTTCAGCGCTTGCACCGAGGTGATGTCCGCGGGCGGGGTAATCGACCAGTTTGGCGCGGCGCAGCTTGCGGGCGAATAGCCGAGTTCGGGCCGGCACAGATTGCCCACGGTGCTGTAATAGACCACGACCCCGGCCGGGGCGGCGACCGGCGCGGTCAAATTGGGCCGCCAGGCGCTCAGGCGGCTTTGCGGATCGAGCACGCCGTTGTCGCCGACGAAAGGCAGAATGTCGATGATCTGCGCATTTTTCATCGCGACGTTGCCGACATTCTTCACCTGCAAACGATACAGCAGGCTGCCGCCGGCCACGGTCAGGCCGTTGCTGGGATATTTGCTGTAATCGGCGTCAAGCTGGCCTTTGACCCATTTCACCGACTCCAGCGCCGCCGTCGTGTTGACGGTGATATTCGCCGCGCCGGATTTTGACGCGCACAGGGTTTCAGTCTTATTGCCATTGCCGTTCAGGTCGCTGCTGTCGGCGGGCATTGGTGTGTAGCAACTGGCGGTGTTCACCTGCGCATTGGCAAAGCCAATCAAATCGGCGAAATTGCCTAGCGTCCCCGCCGCCGTGCCGGCCTTGACCTTGGCGATGAAACGTACTTTGCTGGTCGTGTTGACCGGCAATTCATAGGCTGACGCGCCTTCCCAATGCCAGCGCAGCAAAGTCCGCCCGCTGCCGTTGTAATTGGCGATGGCTTCAAACACCGGCGTGGGCATGCCGGTCGGACGCGAAGAGACCGTCCAACTATTGGCGACATAATCCAACGCGGGGTCGAGCAAATCGCCCAACACCGGATTGGACAGCGTGGCGCCGGCCGCGCTGCCATTGTTCAGCGAGATTTCATACGTCACCGTGTCATTCGGCAACACGCTGGACGTGCCGACCACGGCTTTGTCCACTTTCGGCAGGGCCAACGTGCCTGGCGGAGGCGGCACGGCGGGCGCGGCAACCGTCAAGGTCGCCGTGCTGCTGCCAGTGCCTGGGGTGCCGTTATAGCTGTAGCTGTAAGTGCCCGTGTTGCTGACGACCAGCCCCGGCACGATGACATTGCCGCTGCGGTCGTTCGCCAGCAAGACCGCCGCGAAACTCGGATCAGCGGTGCCGCCGGAAGGCTTGAAAGCCGGCGGCAGGGTGGGATAGGTGTAGCGCAGCCGGGTGATATAAACCCCTGCGCCTAAATTCAACGAGGACACGGCGACGCTGTAGTTGGCACTCGCCAGCGCGCGCGGAAAACCCGTGACCGGCGTCCAGTTGCCGTTGGCACTGGTCTGGTATTCCACGGCCAAGGTCGGCGCGACATTATTTGAAGTCGTACCGGAATTGATCGTGGTGACGTTCATCTGCGGCGGAATCGCGTCCTCAATCGAAAAATTGCTCAAAGCCACATTGCCGGTGTTGGCCGTGTCGAAATAATACGTCAGGCTTTGGCCGACCGTCGGCGCACTGGTGCTGGTTTTTTTGGTGAACGTGCGTGCCGCCAAGCCGGCCGACAAGGTATGGCTCAGGCTGGCGGTCAACGGCGTGATGGCGGTGTTGCCCGCCGTCGAAGGCACTGTGCCCGTGACGTTGGCCGTGTTGACGACGGTGGCCCCGACCGCAAACGGGCCGGTCGGGTAGCGCAAGGTCAGCGTGTAGCTGGCGCAGCTTGCGGTCGACGCAATGCTGCCGACGGTATAGACCACATTGCCGTTGGCATAAGTGCCACCGCCGCTGGCCGACACGAACACCGCCCCAGCCGGCAGCACGTCGGTCAGCACGGCGCTGTTCAGATTGAGTGTGCTGCCATTGGGGCAGACCTGCAATTGGTACACCACGTCCTGGTCTAAAGCCGCGCCGGCGCCTCCGGACAGCCGGGTCTTCGCCAGAGTCCATTTGTTGCTGGCGGTCGCCGCCACCGTCACCGCCGGGCTAGTCGCCGAAGTCGCGCCGGTGGCCGCCATCGTCGCGGCATTGACGGCGGTGGCCCCGTCCGGCGTGGTGCCGCTTGGGAATTTCACGCTCAACGTCAACTGCCCGGTGGAACCGGCGGGCAGCGGGTTCACAAACGTCCATTTGGCGGTGCGCGTCGCGGCCGTGTAGGTTTGCGCCGTGGTGTGGGCGCTGCCGACCAGGACGACATCGGCGGCGGCCCCGGACAAGGCCGCCGGCAGCACATCGGTCACTGTCGCGGCCACGCAGTTTTCGGTGATGCTGGCGCATTTGTATTGCAGCGTGTAGTTGAACGCCGTGCCCACCGCCACGCTGGACACGCTGGCGCTCACGCTCAACTGCAATTGCGGAGCGGCCAGCGCTGGCCTAGCGAACAGCAGCCCAAGCAAGGTCAGCGCTAACCAATGAAGCGTATGTTCCCGCCGCCTGCGTGGCGGCCAATCCAACCGAAACAGCTCGCGCAAAAAGGCAAAATTAAGCAGCGTGTGGCTTTTTGCTGGGTGTCGTTGCGCAGTTGCGCGGAAAGTCTTGCGGGTGGACATGGGGGAACCTCTTGGGGGTCGCTGCGCACACACGGTGCGCAAACCGTGGATTCAATGCCTATTGGCGGCAATCAATCAGGATTGGATGAGCAAAGAACCCTGCCGGGCGGCCGTGGGCGAGAAGATTTCATAAATCACTTCCTTGATCGCCCAAGGTGCGCTGGCGGCAAATTTCAGGTTGGCCTCGTTGGTCAGCCTCCCCATGAAGAACACGGTTTGCCGGGAGGGGGTCGCCGGATCGACGGCGTACACTTTCACAAACACCGTGTCTTGGCTCAAATTGAAGCCGGCCAGTTCGGGCAGGTCGCTGCCGTGGAGGGTGACGGCTTTTTGGAAATTGCTGAAGCTGAACTGCCGTTTGAAATTCAAGCCGGCGATTTGGCCTGAGGACTGCGTGATGTTCACTTTGCGGGCCACCGGCAGCCAGGTGAAGGTGGGGAAGCGATTGTCGATAATCGTGACCACATAAGCCCCCGCCGCCACTTGCTCAAAAGTATAGTTGCCAGCGCCATTACTTGCCTGAGTTTGCAGGCAGCTCGGGGTGTCGGAGGGCGCGGCGCTTTGCAAGGACAGGCAGAGGGTGCTCTCTGCGATGGGCTGGCCGTTTTCGTTGCTGACCGTGCCGGTGATTGAGGTGCCGAGTGTCGCCCGGGTGATGACGGGATCGCTCGGCTGTCTGGGCTGGCAATCCGGCGTGGTCGAAGGCGCAAAGGTTTGCACAGGCGAGCAGGGCGGGCTTTGCGGCGTGGCAGGCTGGCCGGTTTTGCCGCTCGCGGCGCTGTTAGTGACAGAGCCACCCAACGCGGCCGTGGTGGCGGTCAGCAGCAGAATCAGCGACAGGAAGAGTTTGTTCACAGTTTGCCTTGTTGCGCCAGGAGGGTCGGTTAGAAACGTGGCTGCCATCAGCGCAGCGTGTTGGCTAATCTAAAGCAAACCAAGTGCCAGATAAAAAATTATAATTAAAACAAAAGTTTAATTATTTTAATAAATCCGTTATTTTTTGTGAGACACTATTGAGACAGTTTTATCTGTCTCATAGCTGTCTCAGCGGACACTATTGAGACAGTCTTGTGAGAAGATGCAATGATGCCTACAACACCGGAGGGCAAACATGGCTGACAGGATCAATCCCGCTTGGCTAGGCCAGGCTTTCACGGCCTTGGCCGAGGCGGCGGTGGTCGTCGATATTGGCAGTCCCGCTTGCCGCTTGCTCTACGTCAATCCGGCTTTCGAGCGGCTGACCGGCTATTCCAGCGCGGAAGCCTTGGGTCGCCCGTTGGACTTTCTGTGCGCCGCCGAGCCCGGCCAGACTGGCGAGTCCTTGCACACCGTCTTGGCCTCGGGCCGGGAAGCCAGGCTTGAACGGCCTTGCTGGCGCAAAGACGGCAAAGCCTTTTGGGGCGAACTGTCCGCAGCCCCCGTCCTGGGCGCTGGGGGTGAAGCCTGCCAGGCCGTCGCCTTGCTGGCGGATATCAGCAAGCGTCGTGAAGCCTTGGACGCGCTGGCGGCCGAACGCGACCGCCTGCTCGGATTTATCGAGTATGCGCCATTGGGCATGATCGCCTTGGACTGGGTGATTAGCGGCGTCGCCATCCTCAACGGGCGGGAGGCGGCGCGGCCCGTCATCTATGTCAACGCGGCTTTTGAGAAGCTCACCGGCTATGTCGGCGAAGATGTCGTAGGCCGGCCCTATGGTTTTTTCTTCGGCGGCGCGGACAACCAAGCGGCCTTGGAGGAAATCGACCGGGCCTTGTCGCGGCCGCAGGAATTGCGCAGCGAGCTGCGCTGCTACCGCAAGGACGGTTCGTGGTTTTGGACGGAATTGACACTGTCGCCGGTGTTCGACGAAAACGCCCGGCTGACCCATTTTTTGAGCGTGCAGACCGATATCAGCGAGCGTCGGCAGGCCGAACAGCGGCTGCGGGATCTCAGCGCGGAGCTGCGGCGCAGCCGCGACAATCTGGTCTCGATTCTCAACCAATTTCCCAGCGGCACGCTGATTATCGAGGCGGACGGGACGGTCTCCTTCAGCAGCGCCTCGTGCCGGGAGATGTTTGGTCTGGAGCCGGGGCAGGCCGTCGGCCGGCATTGGCGGCAGGTGTTTCCGCTAAACCCGAAAATCGCAGGCGCTTTGCAAAGCATCTTGGCCGCCCCCGCCGCCGCGCCTAGCCCGCTCGAAATCGCCTGGCAGGATGCGGTCGGCGAGCGTCGCTGGATGGAGTGCGTTGTCAAGGACGATCCCCGCGACCCTGCGCGGCGGTTGGTGTTCCTGGAGGATGTCAGTGAATTGCGCCGGCTCAGAGAAAGCCTGTCGGCCAGCCGCCACGGCGGGCTGGTTGGCGACAGCGAGGCGATGCGGGAGGTCAACCGCCTGATCGGCGAAATCGCCAAGGGTGATTGGACGGTGCTGATTGAAGGCGAGACCGGCGTCGGCAAAGAGCGGGTGGCGCAAGGCATCCACGAAGCCAGCCCGCGCCGGGACGGGCCGTACGTCGCGGTCAATTCCGCCGGCCTTAGCGAGTCGTTGCTGGCCAGTCAATTATTTGGCCACAAGAAAGGCGCATTCACCGGTGCCAGCGCCGACCAGGAAGGCTATTTCGAGGCCGCCAACGGCGGGACGATTTTCCTCGACGAAATCGGCGATCTGCCCCTGCCGATGCAGGCGGCTTTGCTGCGCGTGCTGCAAGAGCGTGAGATCACCCGGCTAGGCGAAACCCGCAGCCGGCGCGTCGATGCGCGGGTAGTCGCCGCCACGCACAAGGATCTCGCCGTTGAGGCCCGCACCGGGCGCTTCCGCGAAGATTTGCTGTTCCGCCTGCGCGTGGCGCGGATCATGATACCGCCGTTGCGCGCCCGTAAAACCGATATCCCCTTGCTGGTCGAGCATTTTCTCAGGCCCGCCAGCCGCCAAGCGGGCAAGGCCATCGAAGCATTCAGCGCCGAGGCTTGGCAGTGCTTGTTGGCCTACGACTGGCCGGGCAATGTCCGCGAATTGCGCGCCTGCGTGGATTTTGCCACGATTTACTGCCAAGGCGCGAAGATCCAAGTGGGCGACCTGCCGCCTGAGATCCGTGTCCAACTCCCTGCGCCTGTGGCCGCGCCCGCCCCCGTGTTTGCCCCGGATGCCGACGAGCGCGACCGCCTCTGCGCCGCATTGAAGCAAACCCAGGGCAATCGCTCGCAAGCCGCCAAGCTGCTTGGCATGAGCCGCGCCACGTTTTACCGTCGGCTGGCGGAGTTGAAACTACCGTAGTCCAGTGTCGGCCAGCGGCTTGGCCGAATGCGGAGACGGTGAAGCAGAAACAGCCGCCTAGGGGCACCTCGAAAAATCCCGCCCTTCGACAACAAGCTCAGGGCGAACGGAACAGGTTTTTCGAGGTGCCCTAGAGCGTTTAACCCATGCGCCTCGTTAAACAAACATCGCCAATATTCCCAGCAGAACCAGGCAGCCGGTGGCATGGGCCAGTTTCAGCGTCCAAGGCAGAGTGGCCCACCATGCTTTCAGCTCCGCTTTCCGCTCCGCCCACCAATGCGGCGCAATGGCTTTCGCCCGCAAATATTTCTGCCGCAGCGTGTAGCCCCCCCAAGCCAACAAGCCAAGCAGTAGAAACAGGCCAGTCCATGCCGAGGCTTTTTGGGACGCATCATCCTCCAGGCCGAAGAGGTCGGTGTATAGCACGTCCAGTGTTTTATGCGCCCACTCGAACGCCAGCATGAACACTTCCTCGATGAGGGGCAACAATAGCTCCCCGCCGAGAATCAATCCGAACAGGACTGCGATGACAATCAGAAATTTCTTGTTAATGGCTACCCCCCTGCATGTCTGCGACGCGCATCGCTTTAAGATTTCGCGATGAAGTTCTCAAAAAGCGAACCTTAGCGCAAGTGTTCCGGCGCGGAAAGCCGGTTTTTTTTCATGGCTGTTTTTTTTCTTTGGCGCAGGCGGTTTTCCACGCCTGCGATCTGCTGTACTATTTATCGCTTTTTACCAGGCGAATCAAAAGGCTATGCGCGAACTCAACCCGCTTTACAACCAGATCAAAGATTTGAAGGCCCGCCTTGCCGGCCTTAGGGGGTATCTTTGACTTCGAGACCAAGCAAGAACGCCTGACCGAAGTTCTGCGCGAGCTGGAAGATCCAAAAATCTGGGACGACCCGGAAAAGGCCCAGACCCTGGGCAAAGAGCGCGGCCAGTTGGAGCAGGTGGTCGATAACTTGATTCGCCTGGACCAGGGGATTGCCGATGCCGAGGAGTTGTTGGCGATGGCGGTGGAGGAGGGCGACGAGGACAGCGTGGAGGGGGTCGCCTTGGATTTGGCCGCGTCCGAGCAGGACATCGCCGGTTTGGAATTCCGCCGCATGTTTTCCGGCGAAATGGACGCTAACAACGCCTTCCTCGACATCCAGGCCGGCGCGGGCGGCACCGAGGCGCAGGACTGGGCGGAAATGCTGCTGCGCATGTATCTGCGCTGGGGCGAGCGGCGCGGGTTCAAGACCGAGCTGATGGAAGCCTCGCCGGGCGATGTGGCGGGCATCAAAAGCGCCACGATCAAATTTGAGGGCGACTATGCCTTCGGCTGGCTGCGCACGGAGACCGGCGTCCACCGCTTGGTGAGAAAATCGCCGTTTGACTCGGGCAACCGCCGCCACACGTCTTTTACTTCGGTGTTCGTGTCGCCGGAAGTGGACGACGATGTGGATATTGACATCAACCCGGCGGATCTGCGCACCGACGTGTACCGCGCCAGCGGCGCCGGCGGCCAGCACGTCAACCGCACCGAATCGGCGGTGCGCATCACCCACAACCCCACCGGCATCGTCGTGCAGTGCCAAAGTGACCGCTCCCAGCACAAGAACCGCGCGACGGCGATGAAACAGCTCAAGTCCAAGCTGTACGAGCTGGAGATGATGAAGCGCTCGGCGACCCAGCAAGCCCTGGAGGCGACCAAGTCCGACGTGGGCTGGGGCAGCCAGATCCGCTCCTATGTGCTGGACCAGTCGCGCATCAAAGACCTGCGCACCAATGTCGAAACCAGCAATCCAGGGCCGGTGTTGGACGGGGATTTGGATATGTTTATCGAGGCGAGTTTGAAGAGCGGGCTTTGATATAATTTTTCCCACGCTCCCGCGTGGGAAAAATTAGTTTCCTCTCCCTGCGGGAGAGGGTTAGGGTTTTATAGTCAAAATGAGGTGGCTTTATGGCAACCATAACTTACGAGTCTGATGTGATTGCTTGGGCAAATGAGCAAGCCCGGCTGCTGCGAGCCGGTCGTTTCGATGCCTTGGATATTGAACATATTGCGGACGAGATTGAAGACGTGGGCAAAAGCGAGCAACGCGAATTGGAAAGCCGCATGGCGGTGCTATTGTCCCATCTGCTGAAATGGCAGCACCAGCCCGAGCGCCGGGGTTCAAGCTGGGAACGCACAATCAAGGAACAGCGCAAAGCCATCGCCCGCCGCATCGCCAAGACGCCCAGTCTGAAAGCGGATTTGCAAGATGCCGACTGGTGGGAAGGGGTTTGGGGCGATGCGTTGATTAAAGCTGCCGGTGAAACCGGGATTGAATTTGACAGGCTGCCAAGTGCTTGTCCTTGGTCGGAGGAGCAAGTTTTCTCGGCGGAGTTTTTTCCCGATTGATTTCCTTGTTCCCTCGCGGTGCAGGGCATTAGAAACAATCAAGCTCTTACAGCACTTTTTATATCTATTAGTTATGGATTAAAGTAAAAATATAAAAATCAAAAACTACAGATTATTGCGTATGCTATAATTATAAATATAGGC
>Ga0265327_10001757_pt1 | contig 25634 bp, 20 predicted proteins | sample 41621metaG_FD_202089 | JGI IMG/M metagenome (GOLD analysis project Ga0265327, IMG submission 202089) | Rhizosphere microbial communities from Carex aquatilis grown in University of Washington, Seatle, WA, United States - 4-16-21 metaG | ecosystem: Host-associated > Plants > Roots > Rhizosphere...
ACGGTGGCGTCGCACTCCGTGTCGTAGAAATCGGCGATCTTGTTCATCATGCCGTCGACGTTGCCGGTGGTCTCACCGGCCTTGACCATGTGCTTCATCATCGGCGGGAAGAACGGGTTGACGGCCATGATGTCGGAGACCTGGCCGCCCTGGCTGACGTGCTTGGCGATCTCGGAGCAGGCATCCTCAACCTGGCACTTGCCGGAGGCGGAGGCCACGATCTCGAGGGTGCGGAGAATCGGCACGCCCGAGCGCATCAGCGTGGCGTAGGTGCGGCAAAAGCGGGAAAGCGCGATCTTGTGGACGAGGTTGCCGAAGATGGGGGCGTTGACCAGGAAGTTGTCCTTCTGGCGCCGGCCGTTGGGGGTGGAGACATACTTGCCGACGACGTAATAGATACCGTAGGCGCCGCCGCCCAGGGCCCACCACCACCGCTTCATGAAATTGCTGAGGTCGATGAGCATCTGCGTGGGAGCCGGCAGCTTGGCGCCGAAGTCGGCGAACATGGCGGCGAACACGGGGATGACGAAGATCAGGAGCACGTTCACCAGCGCGACCGCCAGGCCGATGACCGCGATCGGGTAGGTCATGGCGGACTTCACCTTCTTGGTCAGCTTGACGGTGGACTCGAAGTAACCCGCCACCTTGCCCAGGATCTCGGCGAGGCCGCCGGACGCCTCACCAGCCTCCACCATGGAGATGAAGAGATTCGGGAAGGCCTTGGGAAATTTCTTCACCGCCGCGGAGAACGAGGTGCCGGTGGAGATGTCGTTGCGCACGTCGCGGATGACGATGCGGAAAATCTGGTCCTCCGTCTGGTCCTGCAGGGCCTCGAGGCAGGACACCAGCGGCAGGCCGGCCTGTAGCAGCGAAGCGAGCTGGCTGGTGAAAATCGAAAGTTCGCCGAGGTCGAGCTTGTAGGTCTTGGCTTTCTTCTCGAAGGCCTTCTGCTTGGCCATCGCTTGCGCCGCTTTGACGCTGGACTGGGTTTTCGGGGCCGCTGGAGTCGCCATATGAGCGCAAAGTGTGTGTATTAGGCCTGCGCCGGCAATTCATTTTAACACCTTCTGCCGCCCGAGGACCGCGGCAACAAAAGCTTGATCGTCCGCCGGGCGGAGACACGCTGCCCCGAGCGAAATCGCGGCTATAGTTTAATGGTAAAACCTCTGCCTTCCAAGCAGGTGTCGTCGGTTCGATTCCGACTAGCCGCTCCAGCCTTCGCCGAGCGATGCGGGCACGAAGGTTGCCCACCGAAGCTGCGGCAAAAAAGGACATTCGGCCTGGGATCCAGGGCCAAGTGGCTTCGGCTGGCAGGCCAGCCAAGATAGTCGGCGCGAGGAATGCACGGCAGCCGGTCTTGCGACGGTCCCGCGGCCCAACTTTACACGTTTTTCGAAGCCCCGCTCACATCATGAAGTAGTTCTCGTCCATGCTGAGAAACCGGTCGCTGGGTGGCTCGTAGACGACGCGCCAGACATCCGCATAGCGCGACCAAGGACCGGGGATGGCACCGTCGAAAACCAGGCGCGGCAAAGCAACCGCCTTGGTCCGGTGGGAGCGCAGGCGCTCGAGAAAAAGCTCGTGCCCCTCCTCCAGCGCGAAGAACAGGCTTCGCCGCTCGAGCGGGTGGGCGTCGGCGGGGAGCTGGTGGCGGATCTTGCCGGCATGCGTGAGCGCGAAATGCGCCACCACCTGCTCGTGGCGCTGCATCTCGACGGCTGCCTTGCGGCAGGCCGAGTCGAAATCCATCGCCGCCGCGTGGCCGTAGGCGAAGAAGCCGCCCGGCGTGGGCTTGAACAGGATGACCGTGATGCCCGGCACCTCGGAGCAGATGGTCGCGGCGCGGACACCCGGCCAGCGCGTGTCGGACTCCTGGGCCGAGAGCCGGCCCTCCCACCAGTTGAGCAGGTTGAACCGCTCCCCCGCCTCCATCAGCGCACCCGCGCGCGCCTGTCGGCGGAAGAGGCCCGGGAAGGCCGCCAGGCCGTTGCTGGAGGGGTCGACGTCGAAGCCGTATTTGTGCCGCTCGCGCGCCGTATGCGTCTGCCAATGCGCCCAGCGCTCCATCGCTTCCGAGATCGCCATGAAGCGTGCGACCATCGGCGAAGCCGCCGTGCCGCTGCCGTTCGCCTGGCTGTAGAGCGACTGCTGGCCGCGGTCGCCGACGAGCCCGTTCTTCAGGAACGCATTGGCGAGAAACGCCCGCTCGCCGAGCACCGTCGCGTCCGACATCTCGAGCCGGTCGACCGGACCGCCGCCGGAGACAAACACGTTCCGATAACGAATTGCCGCCAGGCTGAGCACGAGAGAATCCTGAAGGGGTAGGTTGCGCGAGACCGATCAGATCCCGCGGTCGGGCGTGAACGCGCAAGGGAAGGTGCATGGATCGCTGGACGGCGAGTTCGCGACCATGACAATTGCACGCCCTCCTTGAGCAAGGACCGGATCCGTTTTTTCGGCAAGGCGCGTGAAACCGATGGCGAGAAACAGGCTCGAGGAGAGCCCGGAAGTGACTTGTTTGATTGAGTTCATCGGGCGACATCATCGCTGAAATCCGTTCGTTGCCCGACGTCGAAAACCGCCTTTTCCCGGGTGCGCCGGACAACTGAAATCCCCCGGCGAAACACCTAAAATTAGGTGCAGTGGAAATTTGCTGCCACCGTGCAAACTCTCGTATGATATCGGCCGCGGTGTGAATATCTTGCGCAACAGATACAGTCTTACGAAGTTAGTGCTGACACTCCCACTGTGCGTGTGTGTCAGTGCTGTCTTTGGTGCTTGGCAAGACAAGACCGCCGGCCGGCCGCTCGTGCTCAATTTCCCGAACAAGGAAATGGGGGACAACAACTCCAAATGGACGACACTGGAGGACAAGCTTGGCCGCCTCTTTGTCGCGGGCGCGCAACTGCACGTCTTTGATGGCGAGCACTGGCAATCCTATCCCGTGCCAGATGCCATCTCGGTGCGATCAATCGCCTTTGGCGAAGATGGCCGCATTTGGACCGCTGCCATGAACCAAGTCGGATATTTCGCGGAGGAATCGCTGGGCATGTTCATGTATCATTCGCTGGTCGGAGCTTTGCCCGAAGCAGAACGCCAGCTCGGTGAGGTCTGGGACTGCGCCACTGTGGGCCGATATGTCTTTTTCTTCTGCCGCAACAAGGTCATGCGCTGGGACGGTTCGGCTTTTCAGACCTGGTTCTATCCTGGAAAAAGCCGCTTGTTCCCCATGAAACTGGACGGCGAACCGTGGTTTCATGATATGCAGACGGGACTTTACCGGGTCACACCAGACGGACCCGAATTGAAAGTTCCCGCAGCCTTGTTGCCACAGGCGGGAATCCTCGGCTTGGGCAGGGACCCAAACGGGCTCGTGGTCGCTTGTGATCTCGGACTGTTCCGGCCCGGCACGCCACCGGTCCGATTGTCGGACGATGCGGTAGGCAGCTTCCTCCATGGAACCCAGCTGGCAAGTTTTGGTGTGATGTCCGGCGGTGGCTATATCCTCGGGACTACAAACGCCGGTCTGGCTCTGGTTGCAGAAGATGGCCGGCTGATTCGCGCGTTCGGCACCAAGGACGGACTACCATCCCAATCAGTCTATTCCATCAGACCGGATTCCTCGGGTTTTATCTGGTGCGCCACTGCCGACGGGGTCTTTCGCCTTGAGTTGGCCGGGCATGCAACGCTTTACGATCCACTCAACGGCCTCGATGGCACCAAAGTCTCGGACATTGTCCCATACGCCGACTGTCTCCACGTCGCGACTTATGCCGGCGTCTTCCGGATGGTCAGTTCCGAAGGGAGAGGCAGCCGATTTGAACGGGTGCCACAATTATCCCCGATCTACCTCAACATGCAGCCCTATCAGGGAGGGCTTCTTCTCGGCCGACATGGCGGCATGGATTATTACGACGGCCAAAACGTGACCCAGTTGGTTTCGACGCCAGCCAACACCGTCTATCTCATTCAGCCGTCCCGCACCAATCCCAACTGCCTTTATTTCCTAGATGCCCTGCATCTGAATGAGCTCGAAGCGAAGCCGGACGGCACCTTTATATGCACCGAATTGACGGAATGTTCCCAAGGCTCCTCCCTGTATCAAGATTCGGGCAATAAACTTTGGCTCGGGACTTATGGTCAGGGGGCATATCATTACGACCCTCCTCCTGCCCAACTATCAACGATTACAGATCCTGCCACCAAGGTGGCTTTTCCGGGCCAAACTTGGGTGGCGGGAAACGATCAAAGAATCCTGATTTTCCACCGCGATCGGATTTTGGAAGCGAAGCCCCCCCGAACCGATCTGTGGGTGATCGATGGCCTGCCGCCACTGGAACTGCTTGCCCCCCCCACGTTGATCCCGGGAAGCACCGGCTACCTTGTTTCCTTCAAGCATTCCCCTGGCTCTGAAAATCCCGTCCAGAGCCTTGGCGTCCTGAAATTCAACCCCGCCGGAAACGCCCAACTTCAACAGCTTGATGTGCCGGCACTCGGCAGCGCGGGATCCACCCGTGTGCTTCGATTCACCGAAGAAAACGGCCATCCGCTTCTCTGGGTGGGCGGAAGCGACGGCCTGCTACGCTTGGATTTTGACGCTCTCAAAACGGTGCAGAGGCCCGTGCCCCCTCTGATCCAGTTCGATCACCGCAATTCCAGCCCCACTTCCTCCAAAGACCAGCTGATCTTCCCGTTTCAGGATCACCGCATCAGCCTGCGGCTTTTCACGGGGAGCTATTCCAAAAGCAGGGACTGGTTGCTGCAAACCCGGTTGGGAAATGGGCAGGAAGACTGGTCCGCCCAGTCCGCGCGCCGATCGTTCCAATTTTCCAACCTCTCCGAGGGCGAATATCGCTTCGAGGCCCGCACCATCAATGCCGCCGGCCTGACCAGCGAACCCGCGGTCTTCACCTTCCGCATCCTGCCGCCGTGGTATCGCTCGGCGGGGGCCTACGCGGGCTATGTCGGGCTGTTCATCGGCGCGGTCTTCGTCCTGATCCGGGTGCGCGAGCGCCAGATCCGCGTGCGCAATCAGGAGCTGGAACAGACCGTCGCCCTCCGCACCGAGGAACTGGTGAAGGCCAGCGCCGCCAAGGACGAGTTCCTCGCCGCCATCAGCCACGAGATCCGCAACCCGATGAACGGCGTCATCGGCATCGCCGAGACCTTCCGCACCGACGCCCTCGACGCCGAGGGCCGGCACAAGTTCGGCCTGCTGCGCCAGTGCGCCACCCACCTGTCGTCGCTGCTCGAGGACATCCTGGACTTCTCCCGCGTGCAGGCCGGCATGGTCGAGCTCGAGCCCAAGCCCTTCGACGTGGCGGAAATCACCGGGGCGATCGCCGCGATCACCGCCACCGAGAGCCAGAAGCGCGGCATCCCGGTCGAGATCGCCGTATCGCCCGCCGTGCCCGCCCGGCTCATCGGCGACGCGCGACGCATCCGGCAGATCCTCCTCAACTTCGTCGCCAACGCTCTGAAGTTCTCCGGCCGCGGCCAGGTGAGTGTCACGGTCTGGTGCAAGTCCGCCGGACCGGACAAGACCGAGGTCATCTTTGCCGTTTCCGACGAGGGCCCCGGCATTTCCCCCGAGGAACAGAAACGCCTGTTCACCCGCTTCGAGCGCGGCGCCGCCGCCCAGCGGGGCCGGGTCGCCGGCACCGGCCTCGGGCTCGCGCTCTGCAAAGGCCTGGCCGAGAAAATGGGCGGCCGCATCTGGCTGGAGAGCGAACCCGGCGAGGGATCCTGCTTCTATTTCAGCGCCCCTTTCGCCGTCCCCGAGGCCGCGGCGGAGCCGGAGCCCAGCGCCACCCTCGCCGCCATCGGCCGCGGCCGGACCGCGCTCGTCGTGGACGACGAGGAATACAACCGCATCGCGCTGACCGACCTGCTGGAAGCCCTCGGCTTCACCGCGCACAGCGCAGCCGATGGCCTTTCCGCGCTCGCCCGGGCCGGCAAATGGGACTTCGACCTCGTCTTCCTCGATTTCGACCTTCCCGGCATGAGCGGGCTCGACACCAGCCGCGGCCTGCGCGCCCTGCCGAATGCGTCCGCCCGCGCGCTGATCGTGGCGACCACCGCCTTCACGACCCAGGACAAACGCAACCAGTGCATCGCCGCCGGCATGGACACCTTCCTCAGCAAACCGGTGACGCTGGAGCGGCTGCGCAAGGTCCTCGACACGGCGCCGGTCCCGGCCGCCGCGGCGGCTCCGGAGCCGGCCGATCCGCTCGCCAACCTCCGCCTGATCACGCGGCGCAAGGGTTCGTCCTTCCAGGAGGAGTTGGCGCTTTACCTGTCGGAATTCGAGGTCGAGCTGGACAACCTCCGCGTCGCCCTGCAGCACGAGGATTCCCCGAACGCCGGCCACTACGCCCACCTGCTCTACGGGCGCAGCGCCTTCATCGCCGAGACGCAACTGGAGCTGACCCTGCGGAAGATCGAGGAGCAGGCCGCCGGCGGCCGCTGGCCCGAGGCACGCACCCTCCTGCAGGACGTGCAAGGCCAGCTGGACGGACTGCGGATCAGACTGACTTCCGCCGGCTCAGCTGCTCAGCCCGGGTCAGGCCGTTGACGATCGCGTAGTGGATCAGCTTGGGGGTCGTGTGAATCTCGAGCTTGCGCATGATGTCGCGGCGGCGCGACTGGACCGTCGCCGCGGTGATGTTCAGCACCCCGCCGATCTCGTCGTCGGTCTTGGATTCGCCGATCATCGAGAGGATCCGCATCTCGTAGTCCGACAGCACGCGGATGAAGCCCTTGGGGTCGCGCCGCATGGAGGCGCTCGACTCGTTCACCACCGGCGCGTAATAAATCCGGCCGGCCAGCACCGCGGCGATCGCCTCGGACAGCACCTCGGGGCGCTGCTCGTTCTTGTCGACAAAGCCGTGGAGCCCGATCCGCTGAACCTGCAGCATCGTCCACGGGTCGCGGTGCGAGGAAATCGCGAGCAGCTTCAGCTCCGGCTGTTCGTCCAGCACGGTCTTCGCCAGGTCCAACCCGTCGCCGTCCGGCAGGGAGATATCCATGAGCACCAGGTCCGGGCGCAGCGCGCGGATCGCGGCGAGCGCTTCCCGGCAGGTGCCGCAGACCTGCATCACCTCCAGCCCGAGGCTCCGGCAGTGATAGGTGAAGAATTCCGCGACCAGCCGCTGGTCCTCGACCACCACCACACGCCGGACGCCAGCCGTGCCATTTGCGGCCTGGCTCGGGAGTGTGTTGGCTGGATTCATCGGCTTCACGAATTCGGCGCCGGCGGCTTCAATGCGGCAAGCCGCCGCCACAATTGGAGTTTCCCTCCACGTTGCTCGCGCCATGCTCCGGATCCGGGTTCATTGTGAATATAATCCTGTTTCATCCCCACGAAGTCGAGCTTCCCCTCGCCCGCCGCGATCCGCGCAGCGTGCACCTGCTCGACGTGCTCCGGCGCCGGCCGGGCGACACCTTCGACTGCGGCCTGCTCAACGGGCCCCGAGGCCGCGGCACCCTGGTCGCGGTCGGCGATGAGTCGCTCACCCTCGCCTTCGCCTGGGGTGAGGCACCGCCCTCTCTGCCGCCACTCCACCTGCTGGTCGGGTTGCCCCGTCCCCAGACGGCCCGGGATATCCTCCGCGATGCGACGAGCCTCGGCCTGGCCGCGGCGCACTTCGTCCGAACCGAGAGCGGCGAGGCCAGCTACGCCGGCAGCACCCTCTGGAAAACCGGCGCATGGCGCACCTGCCTGGTCAACGGGGCGGCCCAAGCGTTCTGCACGCAGCTGCCGGAGATCACGCACGGTCGCACTTTCCGGGAAGGGCTGGACAGCCTTCCGGCTGGCGGCCTCCGGCTCGCGCTCGACAACTACGAAGCCACCGCCGGCCTCGCCGATTGCCTGCTGGCCGGCGCCCCGCCCGCCTGCCTCGCCATCGGGGCGGAACGCGGCTGGTCGGCGCGCGAGCGGGAATTGCTGCGCGCCCATGGTTTCACCCTCGTCCACGTCGGGTCCCGCGTGCTGCGGACCGAGACGGCCTGCGTCGCCGCCATCACCTTGCTCAAGGCAAGGCTCGGTTGGCTCTGAACACGCAGGCGGTCGGCTGGCGCCCGCCCTTGCCGAGGCGTTTCACGCAGGTCCAGCCCTCGGGGGAAAGCTCGACCTCGCCCGGCATCTCGAAGACCACAAGCGGATCCGGCTGGCCGGCCAGCAGTTCGGTCAGCCGGGTGAAAAGCTTCGGCGCGACCTCGCGGATGATCTCGTAGGGCGGATCGATGAACACCAGCTCGGGCGCCCCGCCCCAGGCGGCGGTGACGGCGTCGGCGGTGATCACCTGCAGGCCGCGGGTGTCGCGCCCGAGGCTCTTGCAGACCGCCGCCATGTTCCGGTCGATGAAGGCGGCGGTCCGCGCGTGCTTCTCAACCCACGTGCCGCCGGCCGCCCCGCGACTGAGCGCCTCCAGCCCGTAGGCCCCGCTGCCGGCGAAAAGGTCCAGAAAGGTCGCGCCCGGCACCCGCACCGCGAGGCTGGAGAAAACCGCCTGCCGGAGGGCATCGGTGGCGGGACGCACGGCGTCGCCCCTGGGCAAATGGAGCGGGATACCGCGGGCTTGTCCGCCGGTTATGCGCATGGCCCCACCTGCCCCCGGGATCCGCCCAGAAAACACCCCGGAGACCCGGAGGGCGCAAAGGACGGAACACTTTTTGCTGGTTGCGGTTGTAACATATCATTTGCACGTCTAAGAGGGGCGATTTACATCTCCCCCGCAGCCGTGGGACTGACCACCTACTGGCTTTCGCCGCAACCAAAGGCAATGCCTTACCCAATCCACCAAGCATGTTTTCCCGACTCCCAGTCCGGCTGATCGCCGCGGCCCTGCTGGCTGGAGCCGTGCTGCGCGCCGAAGAGCGGAACGGCTGGCCGGTGTCGGTCCGGCAGGTGGATGCCAGCGGTCAAGTGACCTCCGGCGAATACGTCGGGCCGCTCTTTTTCCAACAGGCCGCAGTGGACGGTGCCGCCCACGAAGGCTTCCGGCCGTTCTACCTGCGCACCACCGAAGGCGAGCGCCGCACGACCATGCTGCTCTACCCGCTCTTCACCTGGCAGAAGGAGGGCGACTTCAGCTCCTTCAGTTTTTTCCAGCTGGTGAACTCACATGAGCAGACGGACCAGCAGCACCAGACCACGAGTGGCTTCGATGTATGGCCCTTTTACTTCTCCCGGGACACGGGCGTGCCCGAGACCAGTTACAAGGCCCTCTTCCCGGTCGGAGGCACGATCAAGTCGCGCCTGGGCTACGACCGCATCCATTTCGTGCTTTTCCCGTTCTACCTGCAGACCGAGGACAAGGGCGAGCGCGTCACGCACGCCCCGTGGCCCTTCCTGCGCTTCATCGACGGCGGAGACCACCATGGCTTCGAGTTCTGGCCGCTCTTCGGCCGACGCGGGCGCGCCGGCGACTACGACAGCCAGTTCTACCTCTGGCCCCTCATCTACAAGACCTCCCGGCACCTTTCCGACCCGGAACCCGACGTGAAGCTGGGCTTCCTGCCGTTCTACTCGCGCGACACCGCCCCGGGCTCCATCAGCGAGAACTACGTGTGGCCCTTCTTCGGCTACACCCACCGCACGGAGCCGGACCGCTATGACGAGCGGCGCTACTTCTGGCCGTTCCTCGTGCAGGGCCGGGGCGATATCCGCTACGTGAACCGCTGGGCGCCGGTCTACACCCACTCCGTCATCAAGGGCTATGACAAGACCTGGGTCCTCTGGCCGCTCGTGCGCCATGCCACCTGGACGGAGTCCGGTCTAAACCAGGAGCAGAACCAGGTGTTCTGGTTCCTCTACTGGTCCCTGACCCAACGCAGCGCCACGAACCCCGCCGCCGCCCCCGGGCACAAGACGCACCTCTGGCCGCTGTTCAGCTCCTGGGACAACGGCGCCGGCCGCCGCCAGCTGCAGCTGCTCAGCCCGTTCGAGGTCTTCTTCCCGACCAACGAGCCCGTCCGGCAGCTGTGGTCGCCGCTCTTCTCGATCTACCGCTACGACCGGCGCGCGCCGGACGACGTGCGCGGCTCGCTCCTCTTCAGCCTCGTGAGCTGGAAACAGACTCCGGCGGAAAAAGAGTTCCACCTCGGGCCGCTCTTCGGCTCGCTCCGGGCGGCCGACCAGGCGCGCGTCACGGTCGGCAACGGCCTGTTGGCCTGGACCAAGGCGCCCGGCGCCGCGCGCTGGACGTTTTCCCTGTTCGATTTTTCCTCGAAAGCAGCTAACAAGGCCGGAGAGGCCCCGTCGCCATGAAATACCTGACCCTAGTCTTTGAGAACATCGGCGGCACCCTGCTGCTCATGGTGCGCGCGCTGAAATACACGCCCACCCTGCCGCGCCAGTTCCCGCGCTTCATCGAGCAGTGCTACCTGATCGGCTACACCACGCTGCCCATTGTCACCATCCTGAGCTTCTTCATCGGCAGCGTGCTCGCGCTGCAGAGCGGTTACAGCATGGAGAACTTCGGCGCCAAGCAGTTCATCGGCACGCTCGTCGGCCTCACCATGGCCCGCGAGCTCGGGCCGATGATGGTCGCCATCCTCGTCACCGGCCGCGTCGGCTCCGCCATCACCGCCGAACTGGCCTCGATGAAGGTCTACCAGGAGGTCGACGCGCTGATCACCATGAATATCCCGCCCGAACGCATGCTCGTGCTGCCGCGCCTCGCCGCGGTCCTCGTGATGATGCCCATCCTCGCCATCATCGCCAACCTCTGCGGCTGGTATGGCGGCGCGCTCGTCTGCCAATACACCCACTTCATCTCCGTCGACAGCCAGTCCTACTTCGCCGCGCTCAAGCGCTTCATGGAGCCCAAGGACATCATCGACGGCCTGCTCAAGGCCGAGGTCTTCGGCTTCGTGATCGTGCTGGTGTGCTGCTACACCGGCCTGAGCACGCGCGGCGGCCCGCGCGAGATTGGCGCCGCGGTCACCAAGGCGGTCGTCGCCTCGCTCATCCTCATCCTGGTGCTCGATTACTTCGTCACCAAGGCCCTCCTCTTCACGACATGAGCACCGCCTACACCGCCTCCCCCTTCGTCGGCAAGACCTTCGGTGTCACGGTCAGCCACCTGAACAAGAAATACGGCGGCGTGCCCGTGCTGCGCGACGTGAGCCTCGACGTGAAGCCGGGCGAGATCTTCGCCCTGATGGGCCCGAGCGGCTCGGGCAAGAGCGTCCTGCTGCGCCACATCGCGGGCCTGGAGCGGGCCACCAGCGGCGAGATCCGGATCGGCGAGTTCGACGCCGCGGACCCGGACACGCGCAACAAGGTCCACCTCGCCCTCGTCTTCCAGGCCGGCGCCCTGTTCAACTCGCTGTCGGTCTACGACAACCTCGCCCTCTACCCGCGCGAGCAGCGCCTCTGCCCGGAGTCCGGCATCCGCGAGCGCGTCATGCACGCCCTCAACATTCTCTCGCTCGAGAAAGCCGCCAGGAAATTCCCCTCCGAGCTCTCCGGCGGCATGAAGAAGCGCGTCGCCATCGCCCGCGCCCTCGTGATGGAGCCGGAGCTGATGCTCTACGACGAGCCTACCTCCGAACTCGACCCGGTGATGAGCGCGACGATCAGCGAGATCATCGCCACGCTGCGCGAGCAGACCGCCGTCACCACGATCGTCGTCACCCACGACCGTTCGCTCGCCCTCGGCATCGCCGACCGCATCGCGATCATCATGGACGGCCAGATCAAGGCCACCGGCAAGCCTGACGAATTCAAGCAGACCAAAGACCCCGCCATTTCCAATTTTCTCAATCCGGTCATCGACCTGAAGAATCCCCGTTTCAAACAACTGGAGAACTCCCATGAATAACTCGCAACAAACCGTCCGCGTCGGCCTTTTCTTCCTCCTCGGCCTGGCGCTCGCCTGGATCACGTTTGAGTCGCTGAACGGCGGCCACCTGTTCAAGCAGAGCGGCTATACGATCATCGCCGGCTTCAGCAACCTGAAGGGCCTCAAGGTCGGCGACGACGTCCTCATGGCGGGCGTCAAGATCGGCAGCGTGGCCAACGCCCGCCTCGGCAACCAGCGCGTCGAGGCCGTGGTCACCATCATGCCCGGCGTCAAGATTCCCTCCGACGCCGTCGCGAGTGTCGAGGTTTCCAGCCTGCTCGGCGCCAACTACCTGGGCGTCAGCTTCGGCACGGCCACGGCCGCGCCGCTGAAGGATGGCGACGAGATCAAGACCAAGAACACGATCGACATGAACGAGGTCATCGCCCAGCTCGGCAACCTCGGTTCCAAGCTCGAGGCGGTCATGGGCGACATCTCGAAGACGATGGGCGGCGGCGAGGGCGGCAACGGCAACCTCTTCCAAAAAATCGACAAGCTCGTGACCGAGAACGGCCCGAAGCTCACCGAAACCGTCAGCAACCTCCAGGACATCACCGCCAAGATCAAGAACGGCGAGGGCACCATGGGAAAGCTCGTCAACGACTCGAAGCTGCACGACGAGCTGCTCGCCGGCGTCGACGAGATCAAGGCCGCGGCCGCCGACGCGCGCACGTTCCTCGGCGACACGAAGGGCATCGTCGCCGACGTGAAGGCGGGCAAAGGCGCCCTCGGCGTGCTGCTCTACGACGAGCCCACCGCCAACAGCCTCAAAGTCTCCGTCAACAATCTCCGCGAGGTCTCGGACAAGTTGAACAGCGGCAAGGGCACGCTCGGCAAGCTGATCTCCGACGACAGTCTCTACCTCAGCGTGCAGTCCACGATGAAGAAGGCCGACCGCGCGCTCGACGGGCTCGGCGACCAGGGCCCGATCACCGCCGTCGGGGTCGTCGCCGGCAAGCTGTTCTGATGCAGTAGGGGCGCTTCCCCAAAACGCCCGCCCGGGTCCGTTGAGGGCAACGGCCCCAAACCCCATGCCCCTCACCCTCCAGCTCATCCCCGGCGAATTCGCGGTCTGCCGGCTTACGCGGGACGAACCCCTGCCCGGCTGGGCGGACTCGCCGGTTTTCAGCTCCGTCACGCGGACCGCGGACGAGCTGTCAGTGATTTGTCCCTCCACCCAGGTTCCGGCCGGCGTGAGGGCCGAGTCGGACTGGCGGATCTTCAAATTTGTCGGACCGTTCGAGTTCAGTGCCGTGGGCGTTCTCGCCTCCGTGGCCGTTCCTCTGGCGCAGGCCGGGATCAGCCAGCTCTCACTGGCCACGTTCGACACCGACTACATGCTTGTGAAGGTCGCGCGGCTCGAGGAGGCGGTGCGCACCCTGGAAATCGCGGGTCACACCGTGCGCCGGAGCTGACAGCCCGGCAGGCTCAGTTTGGTTTCTTTTTTCGGTAGAGGCCGTCGAAGGCGTCGGTCCAGGTCTTGCCTCCGTCCTTCGACTGCTCCCAGTGCTGGCGCACCGAGCCGTCGGCATTCGGGGTCCACGTGATCTTCTCGGTGAGTCCCTGGCCGCTCACGGTGTGTTCACCCGTGAGCACCATGTCCCGGCCCACGAGGCCGCCGGCCAGCTCGAGCACACCGCCGCCGCTGCCGACCCAATATTGCTGCCACTGCTTACGGCCCGGGTTGTAGGCGTTCAGGCTCTTGCCGCTGCCGCCGGTCGGCGCGGGATAGCCCGTCCAATTTTCCAGCAGGCCGGCGCCGCCGGCGATCAGCTCGATCCTGCTGGAGCCCGCGGGTTTTCCGTCGGGTGTCGTGACCTCCCATTCCCCGACCCAGAAATCAAACTGGCGCGACTCCGGCGGCAGGGGCGGCGGAACGGGTTGCTGCGCGGACAAGCCGACGGCGAGGGCCAACCATCCGCCGAGAAGCCAGGGGGAGTTGGATATTTTCATGGTAAATTCGACCCGGCTTTCCCGGCCTTGTGCACGTAGTAGGCGTCATAGGCCGTTCGCCATGTCTTGCCTCCGTCCAGGGACTGCTCGATGATCTGCCGGACGCGGCCGTCGGGCAGCGGGGTGAGCGTGGTCTGGTCGAGCAGCTTGCGGCCGTCCCGCAAGGGGCTTTCGCCGCGAAAGCGCACGCTGCCTGTGGGCGCATCTGCCACCTGCGCCTTCTCCTTCACGCCACCGCCGTCGGTCACCCAGACCTGTTTCCATCGTTTTTCCGGACCGTGATAATAAAACCAGCTCTTGCCCTCACGCCCGTCGAGTTCGGTCCAGTTTTCCTGCACGGCGAAGCCCCCAAGCATCTGCTGAATGCGGTTGTCGCCGTCCTTCGGCCCGGAGGCCAGGAAGACCTCCCAGTCACCCAGCCAGAAATCAAGCGCATGGTCCCCCGGGGGCGAAGGAGGCCCCCCCTTTGCCCCAACAAAAACGGCCGAACCTGCGACCATCCCCCAGACCAGCCGGAGAAAGCGTTTCATGCGCCCAAGCTCACCGCTCCCCCAGCCCCGGCGCAATCCGCGTGCGACCGGACGCCATCAGGCAGAGGCAGGACAATGCATGGAGCGACAAAAAGGGCAGCCTGGCGGGCTGCCCTTGAGAAACCGGCATGGCGTGTCGCCAGCGTCAGAAGCCTTTCTTCAGCTGGACGAACACGAAGCGGCCGATGATATCGTATTGGCTTTCGACCGTGTTGTTTTCGCCCGGGGGATTGCCGTCGACCGGCACATATGGGGCCTGCTTGTTGAACAGGTTGTTCGCCCCGACCGTGAGAGTCAGGTTGCGTGCCCAGTCGTGCCCAAAATTCGGCACCGTGTAGGTAATGGCCAGATCGGCGGTGAAGTAGCCCGGAACGGTGTAGGGCTTGCCGTTGAGGGTGTCGGGATCGACGCTGCCGGTGGTGAAGCCGGGGCCACCGGTCGTCGGGGTCGGCGCGACGTAGTTGAGGAACAGGGAGGTAGCGAGGGGCCCGTAGCTGTGGCTGATATACGGCTTGATGATGTAGCTCGGCAGCAGGCCGTTCACGCCGCCGCCCCCGTTCGTCGAATCGCTATAGTTGCGGGCATATTGGAAGTATGGGTCCTCCGGCGTGGCCCGGAACTTGTAATTGAACAGGATGTTGGCCGATGCACCGACCGCGAAACGACCGTAACCCGTGGTGTTGAACTTGTAGTCGACATTGAGATCAAGGCCATTGGTCCACTGGTCACCGGCCGGATTGCCCGCGACGGTAATCGAGCCGAAATTGGTCGACGTAACCTGATTTGCCGCCGTCGACGTGAGCGTGGTCCCGTTGGCAAAGACAAATCCCGCGGCATAGACGGACCCGGACCCCTTGGCGTTCAGATCGGCCGCGATCGATGTATAGTCGATGGAGCCGATCTTGTCCTGACTGATCCGATAGTAGTCGACCGTGAAAGACAGCCCCTTGATCGATTTGGGTGAATAGACAAAGCCCGCGGTATAGGACTTGGACTTGGAGGCGGGCAGGTTCGGATTGCTCAGCTGATTGGCGCTGCCCTGGATGGTTGTCAGATTGCCAAGCGAGCCACCCGAACCGGCGCTGCCATTGCCCTGCAGGACTTGGAAGGCCGGCGAGTTTCCGCTGGCCGGGCCGAAAAGGCTGAAGATGGACGGGGCGATGAAGCCGTTGGTGTAGGTGCCGCGGATAACGAAGCTGTCGTCAATCGGCAGCCACCGCACGCCGATCTTGGGCGAGTTGGCGGTCCCGCCCGGCTGGATCTTCTCATAGCGGTCCGCCAGGTTCAGGTCCAAGACGTGGAGACCGGGGATGTTTTGCTTCGCCGAAGTCACCGGCACGCCGACCTCAAGAAACGCACCTTTGCTGCTGCGTGTGCCGCCCGAGAAGGTCTTGGCCGGATTGAAGCCCAAGGCCAGGCCGCTGGCATACAGCCCGTCCACGGAAGCCGTGATGTCCTCCACGCGGTCTTCGACGCCGAGCGCAAAGGTCATGTCGCCAGCCGGCAGCGCAAAAGGTTTCCCATTCAGCACCGCCTGGATGTTGCGCAAGGTGGAATCACCGCTCTTGAAGAGCGTCGTCCGGATGGCATCGAGCGTGGCCGGGTCGTTGAAGCCCGGCAGCGCGAAGTAGTTGTAGACCGGCAGATGGTTGCCGGAGGCGTCCGTCAACGTGGAGAGCGGCTTGCCGGCCGCATTGTAGACATAGCCACCGGAGCTGTTGAGCAGCGGGATCATCGCCGAGTTCATGGCGGCCCCGTTGGCCCCACCGAAAGTGCGCGAGAGCTGACTGGCCCGGGAATAGTCGTAGGTGGCTTCCCAACCGAATTTGTCGTTGATCTGGCCCTTGAGGCCGCCGACGAAGCGCCACGTATTCGTCTCGTTGATGCTGTAACGCTTGCCAAGCTCGATCAGGCGGGTGCGGGCCGCGAGCGGACCGGGAAAATCCACATTGAAAACGTTGTAGGGATTGTTCGCAGGGATAAACAGCGCGTTCAGGCCGCCCGGGCCAACCCCGGAGACGGGCGCCGGGGCAAGTCCGCTGCCACCGTTGGTCGTCTGGGAAAAGAGAAAGTCCCCGAAGACCTCGAGACTCTTGCCGAAGAGCTCCTTGGAGCCATTGGCCACAAACTGATTGCGCTTGGTATTTGTGATCAGCGGATTGCCAAACAGCGTCGTGTTCAGCGCCGTGGCACTGCCACCCACGGCCAAGCCGGCCGGGGTATTTGCGGCCAACAGGTAGGTGCCGTTAGCCACCAGATAATTGAGCGCGGCGGCGCCGGTAAAGCCACCCGTCACCGAGGTGTCGTTCGGGCTGCTCTTGATGCCGGGCGAGGTGATCGCGGCATTGAACCCGGCGGCACCTGTCGCGATCAGGGTCGAACCGGCGAGCACATCGCTGCCCACCCGGCCGGGATAGGAACCGCTGAAAACCGCGCTGGTGGGATTGAAGCCCAGGGCATTGATCTGCGCCCCGGTCAGGGTGGTGAGGGGACGAGAGGTCGTGAGCAGGGGCGTGTTCTCAAAATGCTGCGCCGCGACCGTCAGGGAATAGCCATCCCCTGTCGCACCGCCCATGATATAGCTTTCCCGGGTCTTGAAATCACCATTGTCAGTGGAGCCGTAACGAACGCCCGCCTCGAATCCGTTGAAGTTTTTCCGGAGGATCACGTTGACGACGCCGCCAATGGCATCCGTGCCGTAAACAGTGGAGGCCCCGTCTTTCAGGATCTCGATCCGGTCGATCATCGCGGTGGGAATCGTGTTGAGGTCGACGCCCGGAGCGCCGCCGTTGGTGCTGCTGAAGGGCGAATAGGTCATGCGCTGGCCGTTGAGCAGGACAAGGGTGGTGAGGTTGCGGAGGGCGACGTTGGATTCACCGGCATATCCGTTGTTGGCCTCGGTGCCCACGTTGCCGCTGCCCGCGAAAAACGGCGTCAGCTGGCGCAGCAGCCGCAGCGGGTCAGTCGCTCCGGACTGGCCGATGTCGCTGTTTTCAATGGTCACCACCGGGCTGGCGTTGACGGTGGCGGAAACCGGCAGAAAGGAGCCGGTGACACGGTAGGTTTCCAGCTTCATCGGCTGGTCGCCGCTGGCGGTGTCGGAATTCTGGGCAAAAGCGGCTGACGCCGCGAATGCAGACAGGGCGAGCGCCAGGGGGCGCGGGCAACGAGTCCACAGACGTAACAGTTGGGTGGTGTTCATGCGGATTGCTAGCTTGTGTGTTGCGCAGGGCGGGTGGCACCCGCCTTGCCTATGACACGAGTAGGCAGCCTGACCGCCTCTCCGCACAATTTCCGTGCGACGATGCTACAAGCCGCCGTTGCCAAGCGCCGGCGAGCTGCGCCCAAACACCATGCCCCCACGACGAACCGGAGGCGCGCGGACCAAGGCTACAGGTGCGCCTTCAGGCCGTGCACGAACGTCCGACTGACCTTGAGCCGGACCCCATTGCCCAGCTCGACCGCGTATTCGCCGTAGAGGGCCGGACTCGCCTTCTTCATGTGCCGGAGGTTGACGATGGTCGAGCGGTGGATGCGCACAAAGCACGCCGGGTCCAGCTTCTCCAGCATCTTCAGGAGCGACATGCGCACGAAGCGCGCCTTGTCGGTGGAATGCAGCCGCACGTAGTCCCCGTCGGACTCGATCCAGAGAATGTCCTCCGGCGACATCGCATGGATCTCGCCGTCGCAACGGATGAACAGGCGGCCGTCGCCCTCGCGGGGCTTCGCCGCCGGCGCGGCCTCCCGCCCCTCGTGCAGGCGCTGCATCGCGGACATGACCTCCTCGAGGCGCTGCGCGAGGTTCTGCCGGTCGTGGCCGCGCACCGCGGCCTTGGCGCGGGCCAGGGCGCCGGCAAAGCGCGCCCGGTTGAAAGGCTTGAGCACATAGTCGACCGCCTGCACATCGAAGGCCTGCAGGGCGAAGTGGTCGTAGGCCGTGACAAAAACCACCTGCGGCATCAGGGCCGGCGGCAGCTGGGCGAGGAGTTCCAGCCCGGTCATGCCCGGCATCTGCACGTCGAGGAACACGAGGTCGGGCCGGTGCTGCCGGATGGCCTCGAGGGCCTGGTCGCCGTTGCCACACTGGCCGACAATTTGTATTTCCTGATCGTGCTGCAGCAGGGCCTCGACGTTCTGCCGGGCCAGCACCTCGTCGTCGATGATCATGGTGCGGATGGTGGCGGTGGGGGTGTTCATAGCGGATTGGTTTCGAAGGGAATGATTATCTCCGCGCGCACGCCGTGCGGCGGCTGGTCCCGCAGCCACAGACGGGCGGTGTCGCCATAGAGCATGCCGAGGCGGGTGATGGTGTTCTGCACGCCGATACCGCGGCTCATCGCCGCATCGTCCTTGGGCAGCGCCGGGCCGTCGTTGTAGACCGTGAGGATCAGCCGCGTGCCGTCCCGCGCCGCGGCAATGCGCAGCCGGCGCGCCGCGGGGTCCTTGGAGATCCCGTGCTTCATGGCGTTTTCCACGAGGGGCTGGAGCATGAGGCTCGGCACGAGCGCCGGCCGGCATTGGGGCGCGATGTCAAACTCCACCTCCAGCCGGTCCTGAAAACGGATGCTCTCGATCTCGAGGTAGTGGTGGAGGAATTCCAACTCGTGCTCGAGGGTCTCCTTGGCCTCCTGCCGGTGCTCCAGGGAGCGGCGCAGCAGTTCGCCGAGGCCGGCGACTATTTCCTCCGCCTCCTGCGTGCGGCCGTTGCGGATGAGGCTCGTGATCGAATTGAGCGTGTTGAAGAGAAAGTGCGGATGCAGCTGCATCTTAAGGGCGTCGAGGCTCGCGCGGACCAGCCTCGTCTCCAGCTGCGCGTTGGCTAGTTGCAGCACCCCCGTCAGCCGCAGCCCGGCCCGCCATTCGCGGTAGTAACCGGCGGCGTAGAGCGCGAGGATAAGTGTCACATAGACCAGGGCGGGGAGATAGCTCCATCCTCCCATCCAACGAAGGTCGTTCAAGAGCACGGGCAGGAAACTCGCCGGGAGGTGGTTGGCGACCAGCATCCGGCACGCCTGCAGGATGATGAAGAGACCCGTGATGAACACGGCCATCAGGCTGTGGAGGCCGACCGCCCATGGCCAGTGGCGGTCCAGCCGGGTAAGGCTGGACTGCAGCCAGAGGATGCCGGGGGCGAGCAGCCACCAGATCACCTCAACCGGCCATTCGTTCAACTTCGTGTCGCGAAAGGCCGCTTCCGGTGAACCGCTGAGCCACGGCCAGGCATCCCAGCCAAGCACGCCGATCAGAACCAGCGTGCCAGCCAGCCAAATGGCGGCCCAAAAGCCGCGGCGATGCCAAAGCGTGTCCTTGACCGGGGCACTGTTATCCCGACCGTTCATAAGTCGCGCTCCGGGGATAAGCTGGGCGCGGGTCCCTGGGCTAGCCAGAGGCGCTTGAGCGATTGCCTGGCCAGCGGGTCCTCATACCAGCCCTGCACCTCGTCCGCCAACATGGACTGGCGCCGCTCGAACATCACCGGGACCGCGGGCACGTTGGCGATGATCCGGCGCTCCGCCTTTTCCAGGAGCGCGAGGCGCTCCGCACCTGTCTTGGTGTTGGCGCCGGCCAGCAGGCCGATCACTTCCGGGTCGACCCATTTGGTTTCACTGTATTCCCCGGACCACAAGAACCCGCTCATCAGGTCCCCCGCATCGGGCACCGTGGCGACAATGGTCCCGTAGAGCAGGTCGTAGTCTCCGGCCGCGGTCATCCGCTTGGCCGACTCCGCCACCGGTTCATAGATCAGATGGGTTCTCACGCCCAGTTCCCTGAACCAGCGCTCGGCCCAGACGGGCGGATAGGGGTCGGATTTCATCCAAAGCGGCAGCGCCATGTGCAGGACCGGCAGCCCCCGGCCGCTCGGATAGCCAGCTTCGGCCAGCAACCGCCGGGCCTCGTCGGCATCCTCCTTTAAAAGGACGAGGCCTTTTCTTCCCGGCATGTCCGGCACCCAGGACCAGGCGGGAATCATCCGGCCGGGGTTGAAGCGCCCGATCGGGCCGCTCCGGTCCAGCGCCAGGGCCAGGGCCTGCCTCACCCGGACATCCCGCAGCGGACCGCGCGTGACGTTGAAACCGATCGTGCTCACGCCCAGCACGAGTTCGGTCTCGCGCCGCACCGGCCGCCGGGTGGGCATATCCACTTCTTCCCAAGGGGTCGGCGACACGACATCGACCACCCCCGCGGCCAGCATCAACGTGGCCGACCAAGCGCCCCCGGCGCGAACAAAACTCGCCCCCGCCAGCCGCACCTGTTCGTGACCGTGGTAGTGGGCGGAAGCTTTCAGGCGATAACCGTTGTCGCCGGCCCGTTCGAGTTGGAAGGGACCGTTCGTGACGAGCCTTTCCGGATGCGCAAAATACGAGGCCTCCGCGATGACCTGTTCGCTGTCTTGGTGCAGCGGGGCAAACAGCGGATCGGCCAGCTCCGCCACCATCGTGGACCGGGGCCGGTCCAGCTCGAGGCGCAGCGTCAGGTCGTCGACCGCCTTCACCCCCATTTCCGACGGATCGCTGAGCTGCCCGCGGTAACAGGCCTCCGCGTTCCTCAGCGGAAAAAGGTTTTGGGCCAGCTCCATCGGCTGCCGCAGCAGCCGGCGCCAGCCGCGGACGAAATCCTGCGCCGTCACGAGGTCACCGTTGCTCCAGCGCGCATCCGGGCGGAGTTTCAGCGTCAGGGTCAACCCGTCCGCCGACCAGGCCCAGCTCTGCGCCGCCGCCGGCAGCGGCTGCCCGGTGGCCGGGTCGCATTCGACCAGCGGCTCCCACAGGCTCAGGGTGAACTGGTTTTGCGGCGACATCGGGAAACTCCGCCGATGGGGATCCGGCACCAGATATTGCGTGTAAGCGATGCGGAGAACGTTGCGGTCTTCCGCCGGGCGCGGCATTGCCGCCAGGGCCCGCCGCGGGCTCTGGAATACCGCCGCCATGCCGCCGCAAGCGGCGAGCAACGCGAGGCCGAGCCACCAGTGCGCGCGGGAGGTCGTAGTCATTGTGTTGGTCCCAGCTAGCAGACGCCGACAGCCAAGGCAATGCGGGCCGCCCCCTCAACCCGCGTGTGGCCAACGCGCCAGCGGGCGCGACGAGCCTACATAATCCTGCGCCGGGTCTCACCAATGAAAACGGGCGCCGCCCCGGCGCCCGTGAATCGGCCATGACTTGCCCGTCGAATCAGGTCTTGGGCCCGCCCTGCGCCAGGTTGCGGGCGCGCAGCCGGAGACCATTGAGGCGGATGAAGCCGGTGGCGTCGCTCTGGTTATACCAGCTCTTCACGCCCTCCATCGACGCGATCTTGTCGTCGTAGAGCGAATACTTCGACTTGCGGCCGCAGGTGATGATGTTGCCCTTGTAGAGCTTGAGCCGGACGGTGCCGGTGACGAAGCGCTGGCTCTCGTCGACCATCGCCTGGAGCATCTCGCGCTCCGGCGCGAACCAGAAGCCGTTGTAGACGAGCTCGGCGTATTTCGGGATGAAGCCGTCGCGCAGGTGCAGCACCTCGCGGTCGAGCGTCAGCGACTCCACCTGGCGGTGGGCCTGCATGAGGATCGTGCCGCCCGGAGTCTCGTAGACGCCGCGGGACTTCATGCCGACAAAGCGGTTCTCCACGAGATCGACGCGGCCGATGCCGTGCTTGCCGCCGAGCTTGTTGAGGGCCTTCAGCACGCCGCCCGGCGTAAGCGCCCGGCCGTTCACCGCGACCGCGTTGCCCTTCACGAAGTCGATCTCGACATACTCCGGCTTGTCCGGCGCGTCCTCGGGGGCGACGGAAAGCTTGAACATCGCCTTGTTCGCCTTGGTGGTCGGGTCGAACCATGGATCCTCGAGGATGCCCGCCTCGTAGGAAATATGAAGGAGGTTGCGGTCCATCGAATACGGCTTCTTGAGCGAGGCCTCGACGGGAATCTTGTGCTTCGCGCAGTAGGCGATCATCTCGGCGCGACCGGGGAAGAGCTCGCGGTAGGCCTCGATCTTCCACGGGGCGATGATCTGGAGCTGCGGCGCGAGCGCCATGTAGGTCAGCTCGAAGCGGCACTGGTCGTTGCCCTTGCCGGTGGCACCGTGCGCCACGGTGTCGGCTTTTTCCTTCTTCGCGATGTCGACCTGCGCCTTGGCGATCAGCGGGCGGGCGATCGAGGTGCCGAGGTAATACTGGCCCTCGTAAATCGCATTGGCGCGGATCATCGGGTAGATGAAGTCCCGGGCGAATTCCTCGACGAGATCGAGGGTGTAGTGCTTGGAAGCGCCCGTCTTCAGGGCCTTCTTGTCCAAGCCCTTAAGCTCCTCTTCCTGGCCGACATCGGCCGCAAAGGTGACAATTTCGGCGTCATACGTTTCCTTGAGCCACTTGACGATGACGGAGGTGTCGAGGCCTCCCGAGTATGCGAGGACGATCTTCATGGTGAAGCGGAAGTGTTGGAAGTCCGCCGTCCCGCGCAAATTTAAAATCTCTAATTTACGCGCAATTGACCCCTAGGAGGTTGCCTTTACTGACCGACAAGAAAGTGTGATGGGCAATCGGATGAGGCTCACCCCACATCGGCCCGGCCCTCGCCCCACGGATGGATTCACCCTCGTGGAAATCATGATCGTCGTGGTGATCATCGGCCTGCTGGCCGCCCTCGCCATCCCCGCCTTCCAACGCATCCAGCGCGCGTCACAAAACAGCCGGGTCGTGAACGATTTTAGAATCTTTGCGCAGGCCTTTGAAACCTACGCCACCGAAAACGGCAGCTGGCCGGCCAATGCCGGTGCAGGTGCGGTGCCCGTCGGCATGTCGAACACCTTCAAGGTAGGGAACTGGCAGGCCGCCACCACGATCGGCGGCCGCTGGAACTGGGACAACTCGCTGGCCTCCGGCGGCTCCTGCGGCATCAGCATTCAGAATTTCACCTGCGACGACGCGCAGCTGGCGGAAATCGACGCCAAGATCGACGACGGTGACATCACGACCGGCAAGCTGAGAAAGACCTCGGCGACCAAGTTTACCCTGATCCTGGAAGAGTGATCAGCGGCCGCTGAAGCGGGCCAGCATCGCGACGATGGCTTTCTGGACGTGCAGGCGGTTTTCGGCCTCGTCGAAGATCACGCAGCGCGGGTGATCGAGCACATCCTGCGTCACTTCCTCGCCCGCGTGGGCCGGCAGGCAGTGCATAAATAAGGCGTCGGGCTTCGCGGCGGCAAAAAGCCTGCCGTTCACCTGGAACGGCATCATGCGCCGCTGCCGCTCAGCCGCCTCACCCTCCTGTCCCATGCTGGCCCAGACGTCGGTGTAGACGATGTCGGCCCCCGCGACCGCCTCGTAAGGATCCGAGGTGAAATGAAACGCGCCCCCGGTTCGGGCCGCCAGCTCGCGGATTTCCTTCCCTGGACCGTCGCTCGCGGGGCCGCCCAGCGACACCTTCATGCCGAAGAGATTCGCCCCGAGGATCCAGGAGTTGGCCATGTTGAAGCGCGTGTCGCCGAGGAACGCCACCTTGCGGCCCTGCAACGAGGCGAAGAGGTCGCCCGCCGAACCTGCCCAGTGCTCGGCCGCGGTGAACGCATCGGCGTATATCTGGCAAGGGTGCAGGAAATCCGTCAAGGCATTCACCACCGGCAGGCCGCCGTGTTGGGCCAGTTCAACGATGTCGGCCTGGGCGTAAGTGCGCACGACGAGGCCGTGCACGAAGCGGGCCAGCACCTTGGCGGTATCGGAGATCGGCTCGCCGCGTCCGATCTGGATGTCGTTCGTGTTCAGGAACAGCGGATTGCCGCCGAGCTCATGGATGCCGACCTCAAACGACACGCGGGTGCGTGTGCTCGATTTGGCGAAGATCATCGCCCAAGTCTGGCCGGCCAGCGGCTTCTCGTGACGGCCGCGCTCCCGCTTGAAGCGCCGGGCCAGCGCAAAGATTTCAGCGACCTCGGCGCGGGAAAAATCGGTTTCCTGGAGAAAATGCCTCATGGTGGCGGACGGATTAACTCTTCTTGGCGAGCACCGACCGGACGATGGCCGTGGCCCGGTCGAGATGTTCGCGGGTGGCGATCAGCGGCGGCAGCAGCCGGACGGTGTTGGTGCCGGCCGCGGGCGCGAGCAGGCCGGCCTCACGCAGGGCCGTGATGTAGCCGGCGGGTTCGCCGTGCATCAGCAGGCCGAGCATGTAGCCGCGACCGGTGACGGCCTTGAGTTGGGTAGGAAATTCCGCGATCAGCTGCTCAAGCTGGGCCTTCCATGCCGTGCCGTTCGTCTGCACCTTCTGCAGGAGATTGTCCCGCTCCATCACGTCGAGCACCGCGAGGGCGGCCGCGCAGGCGAGCGGCGTGCCGCCGAAGGTCGAGCCGTGCGACCCCGGGGTGAACAGCTCGGCGTGCTTCTCCGCCGCCCAGATCGCGCCCATCGGGTAGCCGCCACCCAGCCCCTTGGCCATGCCGATGGCGTCGGCCCGGACACCCGAGTGCTGGAAGGCATAGAATGTCCCGGTGCGCCCGATACCGCACTGCACCTCGTCAAGCATGAGCAGGAGGTTGTGCTTGTCGCAAAGCTGCCGGATGCCCCAGAGGAATTCATCGGTGCAGGGGGTGACGCCGCCCTCGCCCTGGATGGTCTCGAGGAAGACGGCGGCGGTGTTCTCGTCCACCAGGTCGGCGAAGCTCTGCAGGTTGTTCAGCTCCCCGAAGGAGAAGCCGGTCAGCAGCGGACGGAAACCCTTCTGGATCTTCTCCTGCGGCGTGGCGCTCATGCCGCCGAAGGTGCGGCCGTGGAAGGCATATTTGGCCCCGATGATCCCGATGCATTTCCCCTCGACCCCGGATTTGCGCAGGCCGTGTAGCCGGGCGAGCTTGATCAGACCCTCGTTGGCCTCGGTGCCGCTATTGCAGAAGAATACGCGGCCGGGCCCGGCCTGCTGCACCAGGCGCCGGGCGAGTTCACCCTGGTTGGGGTGACGGAAAAGGTTGCTGACATGGATCAGCTCGCCGGCCTGCCGGCGGATGGCCTCGACCCAGACCGGGTGACAGTGCCCGAGCGCCGCGACCGCCACGCCGGAGGTGAAGTCGAGATAGTCGCGACCCGTGTCATCCCACACCGTCACGCCCTGGCCGCGCACGAGCGTGAGCGGCGGACGGCCGTAGTTCTTCATGACATAGGCGTCGTAAAGTTCGGCGGTGTTCGTGCGGACGATGGCGGGCTGGCTCATGAGAAAACGAAAGTCCGGAGTTTACGGATGGAAAGGGCGAATGCACGCGCACAATGCGCCGTGCGGCAGCTCAGCCGTGCACAATTTCCGTGCCCACACCCTGGTCGGTGAAGATCTCCAGCAGCAGGC
>Ga0265327_10001758_pt1 | contig 25619 bp, 19 predicted proteins | sample 41621metaG_FD_202089 | JGI IMG/M metagenome (GOLD analysis project Ga0265327, IMG submission 202089) | Rhizosphere microbial communities from Carex aquatilis grown in University of Washington, Seatle, WA, United States - 4-16-21 metaG | ecosystem: Host-associated > Plants > Roots > Rhizosphere...
AATGCCGAGACGGTCTGCAAACCGCCACTGCTGCTATCGCTGTAGCCCCAATGCATGACTGCGCGAGTGAAAGGAGCGATGCCTCGCCGTTCTTCAGCATAGAACTGCTTGGCCCGTTCAAGCGCTCGCTCAAGCGAAATGAAGGGAAAGGTAGGGCTTCGTTCCTTTACTTTTTTGGATTCAACGGCTTCATTCATGGCACACCTCCAGTTGGAGATAGCATACAGCATGTGATGCAAAATGCAAGACTGGAATGTTACAATTTAATCTTTAGCTTATGAGATTGCGTGTTGACTTGGTTCTTGGTAAGCGCCTAGAATGCCAACGTTAGCAGGAGGTTTGCTATGAGAAGATAGTTCGGCCCCGACGATGCAGCCGCCGTAGTCGGGGCGGAAATAGGAAGGCCCTGATAGCTCAACGTGGTCTTGCAGGACACGAGCTAACAGGGCCGGAGGCGGCTTCATGAGAAGCGTTGCGGGCACTATCCGATCACTCACCGGACCACCTGTTGGAGCAGGTGAATCCCCGGAGAAAGGAGGTGCGTATGGAACAGTTGAAATTCGACTTTCCCATCCCTGACGGCTATGTAGTCCGCTTTGTGGCCTACATCACTGTCAAGGGCAAGCGCCTGTATGCCAAGGCATACGGAAAGCGCGCGTGGCCGATTTTGGTTAAGGCTTAAATGACCTCGCCCACAACGCTCTCTCTGGTTCTATTATCGGCGCGATTGCCAGTCAGATCAACTTGAAGTGCCTAGCAGTTGACTACTAATTGACTGCTCAGACGAGCACAGCGGTGATCGTCGTAGTTCATTGCATGTGGTTTGCAATGCAGCGGCTGCATGTGCCAGAGCGGCGGCTATCAGGTCAGCTGGGTCGTCGATAGAGCCAGGATTGCGCCAATCTGAGCAAACGGTCTTAAGCATGTCGCTAAAGGTCTTTGACATGTTGGCATGGCGATCAAATGCAACTAAGACCCGCATAGCATCAGCTGCATACGCAGCTAGCTTGACGCCGTCGATGGCAGCTTGCTGCCTTGCCAGCAGGGAGGAAAGGTCGTCGCACATCAGGCGTTGGGTCGAGGCTGTTGTATCAGGGCTCGGGTTTTGGCTCTCGGTGGGTTCCATTTCAGTCCCCTTGCACTCTACGAATAGGCCTGACGACGCGCATCAGGTGCAGTTCGTTCACGGCTTCGTCCACGAACTCTCGCAGACGCTTGCGGCACACGGCCCGGCAGGCGATGGCTAGCAGCAGATACGCCACGGCGCCGCCCAATATCTGATCCAAGCCTAGCCAACCCATGGCCCCGCAGACGCAGCCCACGATGGCCCAGAAAGTCAGGACAAGGATGTCCAGGCCCTTGGTAAGGAAGGGTGGATCTTGACGGACATAGTTCGCGCTGGCGCCTGTTGTCGCGTTGTACAGGCCCAGCACGGTCGAACCCGCCAGCACCAGCGTCACGAAGTGCGTCTTCCTGGCTGGCATCAACTTGGTATGGATGACGAAGCCGCGTTCGTCCTCATGGCTGGTGGTCAGCCACAGTTCGCGGCGCTCGTTGCACACGGGTCGCTCATGCCAGTGCATGGGTTTGTGGATGAACCGGCTCGATTCGATGATGGTGCCGGTGACGGTCTTGATTCGCCACATGATTGCCCTCCGTTGGTGGGATGGCATCAGGTTCACATGTGGCATCGCGGTTGCAAGGGCGCGGGAATCGGAGGTGGCATCCGCAGGCGCCAGCCAGAAGGTGCCTGATATCCAACCGATTTCGGGTGGCGGCAGTTGCATCCGGCTTGACGCAGGAATGGGCACAAGGTCAACTGAAGGTTCCCTTGGGCTCCTTGTCCGTCCATCGTGGAGAAAAAGGCGTCGCAGTCGTTACCTGCCTTCGAAGACGGTGCAGTCACTGCATCACCGCAGTCCTCCAAAGTCTGCAAGCGTCACCATGCGGCCTTGCCGCATCTCGTTCGAGGCGCTGCCGCTGGCCAGGCCAGCGCGCCGTCTCACCGCATGCCGCCTCGATGGCATGCCCACGTTGTACCCCCACGCTTGACCATGGAAGCGCAGTAGACGTTGCCTGCTTGATGGCATCGATCACCTCGCGGTGTTCGCATGCAGCAAAGCGGAGCAGCCGTTGAACTGCCATAGAGCAGGTTCGTCGCCAGCGTCGTTACTGGCAGCTTGCTGACAGTGACGACGCAAGTAGCATGACCGAGCGCCTTGTCAACCACCGTGGCATGGACCCGTGACGCTGCGCAGTGATGCCAGCAAAGAAGGCCACGTCAAGGCATGTTGATCGAAGTGGATCGAAGGATGCCCAGACCGCCTTCGCCGATCCGATGGGCCACGAGCCCATGTTCCCCACAGCACATTTGCCGCGCGTTTCAAACCCGCTGTGAATGACTGTGCCGTGCCTTTGCGGCCCGACCGCAAGGCACCGTCAGGCCACCCGTCAGATGGCCGCCCCCGGACGTGTGTGAGACGCACACCCCTTGGACCCTGGGTCAATGGTCTTTGCGCATGGGCTATGGCAACAGGCAAGCCAGCGCAACGCCACAGCGACGTGCAACGCAGGCGAGCAGTCAACAACCTTGCACAAACCGGGAATGGTGTCCCGCGTCCCTTGTGGTCCCTGTCGCGCTGCGGCGCGAAGGGCGGACAGAAACACTTACCAGACCTCTCCACACCATGCACAAGCCCACGCTTCCACTGACACGAGGCAAAGCGAACGGATCGATGAACAGTCTTTGAAAGGCCTCGGCCATGCGCACCCTCAACCGCGATTTCAAGCTCATGTGCCAGCGCAACCGCGATGGCTCCTTCGCCACGCAGCACGACCGCGAACGGCTGCTGACGATGATGGCGAACCAGCTCCACGAAGACGGCTTCAAGAACCTGCGGGCGCAGGGCCTTCGCACCAAGCACGTCGATCACCTCGTGAGCCGCTGGCAAGCGGAAGGCGCGAGCAGCGGCACGATGAAGAATCGCATGTCCGCCCTGCGCTGGGTGGCCGAGAAGATCGGCAAGGAAAACATCGTCGCCCGCGACAACGCGGCCTATGGCATCGCCGACCGGCGCTATGTGACGAACGAGTCCAAGGCGAAGGAGTTGGATCAAGGCAAGCTGGACAGGGTGTCCGACCCGTACACGGCCATGTCCTTGCGGCTTCAAGAGGCCTTCGGCCTGCGGCGTGAGGAAAGCATCAAGATCCAGCCAGGCTGGGCCGACAGGGGCGATGTGCTGACGCTCAAGTCCACATGGACCAAAGGCGGCAAGGAGCGCGACATCCCGATCCGCAATGAGACGCAGCGGGACTTGTTGAACCAAGCCAAGGCGCTCGCTGGCAAAGGCAGCTTGATCCCCACCGAGATGTCCTACAAGGACCAACTGAACCGCTTCAAGGCTCAGACGGCCTTCGCCGGCATCGACCGTGTTCACGGCTTCCGCCATGCTTATGCGCAGACGCGCTATGTCGAGTTGACAGGCTGGAAAGCGCCAGCCGCAGGTGGGCCGACATCCAAGCAACTGAGCCCCGAACAGAAGGCCATCGACCGCCAAGCCCGGCTCACCATCTCACGCGAGCTTGGGCACGAGCGTGAGCAGATTACGGCGGTCTACTTGGGACGTTGATGGACGTCAGGCGACGTTATGGTTCAAGCACGCGCGTTCGTGAACGGAATGACCTCGGCGCCGCGTCGCAGGGTGTCCAGATAGTCGGCCCATGCCTGCATCATCGCGCGCCGCTGTGCCATGAACTCTGTGCGGTTGTAGGCACGCCCTAGGCTGTCCTTGACCGAGTGGGCAAGCTGAGCTTCAACCACGGCCTCCGGCACGTCCAGGCGCTCAACCATCAGCGTGCGTGCCATCGCCCGAAAGCCATGGCCGGTCATCTCATCTTTGGCGAAGCCCATGCGCCGCAGGGCAGACAACACGCCGTTCTCGCTCATGGGCCGATCACCGCCGCGCGGGCTGGGGAAGACATACCGTCCATGCCCTGTCAATGGCACCAGCTCGCGCAGTACCGCAACGGCCTGAGTTGAGAGCGGCACCATGTGCAGTGCGCCGCTCACCTTCTGCTGCTTGCTGCGCTTCATCTTCGCCGGGGGAATGGTCCACATCGCCCCATCCAGATCGAACTCGGCCCACTCGGCATGGCGCAGTTCCCCAGGCCGCAGGAAGACCAGCGGCGCCAGCTTGAGGGCCGCGCGCGTGGTTGGCATCCCCTGGTAATCATCGAAGGCGCGGAGCATGCCGCCCACCAGCTTGGGATCGGTGATGGCGGCATGGTGCTTCACGATGACAGGCTTGAGCGCGTCGCGCAGGTCGGCGGCCGGATCGCGTTCGCATCGGCCTGTGGCGATCCCATACCGGAATACCTGCCCGCATGCATGGCGGATGCGGTGGGCCGTCTCGATGGCGCCTCGCGCTTCAACACGACGCAAGGTTTCGAGCAACTTGGGCGCCGTCACCTCGGCAATCGGTGTCTCGCCGATCCACGGAAAGGCGTCTTGCTCCAGGCGGATCAGCGTGCGTTCGGCATGGCCCTCCGACACCTTGGCCGTGTGCACGGTCTTGTGCCATTCCCGCGCTACGGCTTCGAACGTGTTGGCCGCCAGGACGGCCCGCGTCTCCTTCTCGGCCTTGCGCTTGGCGCCTGGGTCGATGCCCGCCGCTATGTCCTTGCGCGCCTGCTCGCGCCGCTCTCGGGCGTCCTTGAGGCTGACCTCGGGGTGAGTGCCCAGGGACAGCATCTTTTCCTTGCCGTCGAACCGATAGCGGAAGCGCCACCACTTGGCGCCGCTGGGCTGCACCTCCAAGCCCAGGCCGCCGCCGTCCGGCAGGTTGTAGGCCACCTCTCGTGGCTTGGCGTTGCGGATCGCTGGATCCGTCAGCTTGTGCGTCGCGTTCTTCGCGGTCATGGGTGATCCTCCTGCTTGTGGGTAACTGGTTTTCGCTGAACCAAGTTACCCGCAAAGTTACCCACAACAAGGCCGGGATGTCTAGACACCCAGTGGAGCGTGTTGAGACGAAAAAAATCCCTAAGTGTTTGATTCCTTAGGGATTTTGGAGTCTCAAGAACCGTCTTGAGACCATTGAATGGTGGAGCCGGGGGGAATTGAACCCCCGTCCGTAAGCCATCATCGAGCAGATCTACATGTGTAGCTGTCTGATTTGAATCTCGCCGACCTGATCGAGCAGCAGCACGCTACCAAGCCAGCCAGTCACTTAATCTTGACCCCTACCGAGTGACCCGGTAGAAGTCCAGCCAATGTGAATGACCTCGCAGCTATCGTCTTGCGACTACAGCCCAGCCCATCGGCCAACTGTTGCGAGGCTCACCGGTGTTAAGCGGCGAGTGCGAACGATTCGTCGTTTGCAGTTAGTTTGTTTCCAGATGGATTTACGAGGTGGCTGGTCCTCGACATGCCCTGTCCCGAATCCGCACCCACGTCGAAACCAGGTCGGCCCCAGGAAAAGTCAGGCCATTGTAGGTGTTCTTGCGAATCCGCGCTGGCCTTATTCATCGATATGCGGGCGGGCAGAGGCTTTTCAAGGCCCCCGCCGGATGATTTTCAGCTGCGGTAGTCCGCGTTGATCGTCACGTACTCGTGCGACAAGTCGCAGGTCCACACGGTGGCCGTGGCCGTGCCGCGCGCCAGGCCCACGCGGATCGTGATCTCGCTTTGCTTCATCACGCGCTGGCCGTCTTCTTCGCGGTACTCGGGGCGGCGGCCACCCTTGGTGACCACGTGCACGTCGTCCAGGTGCAGCTCGATCAGGCTCTGGTCCAGGTCATCGATGCCGGCGTAACCCACGGCCGCCAGGATGCGGCCCAGGTTGGGGTCGCTGGCGAAGAACGCAGTCTTGACCAGGGGCGAGTGGGCAATCGCATAAGCGGCCTGGGCGCACTCGGCTTCGTTGCGGCCACCCTCGATGGTGATGGTGATGAACTTGGTGGCGCCTTCGCCATCGCGCACGATGGCCTGGGCCAGCTGTTGCGACACGGCGATCACGGCGGCGCGCAGGGCCTGGCCATCTGCGCTGTTCAGGTCGGTGATCTCGGTGTGCCGGGCCTTGCGGGTGGCGATCAGCACGAAGGAGTCATTGGTGGAGGTGTCGCCGTCAATGGTGATGCGGTTGAACGAGGCATTGGCCGCCTCGGTCACCAGGGCCTGCAGCAGGCCGGGGGCGATGTTGGCGTCGGTGGCCACATAGCCCAGCATGGTGGCCATGTTCGGCTTGATCATGCCGGCGCCCTTGCTGATGCCGGTGATGGTCACGGTCTGGCCACCGATGGTGATCTGCTTCGACGCGGCCTTGGGCAGCGTGTCCGTGGTCATGATGCCTTCGGCGGCCACGGCCCAGTTGTCGGCCTTGAGGTCGGCGATGGCGCCTGCCAGGCCAGCTTCGATGCGGTCAACGGGCAGGGTCTCCATGATCACGCCGGTCGAGAACGGCAGGATCTGTTCGGGTGACACATGCAGTTGGCGGGCCAGGGCGATGGTGGTGGCGCGGGCGCGCACCAGGCCGTCTTCACCGGTGCCGGCGTTGGCATTGCCGGTGTTGATCAGCAGGGCGCGGATCTCGCTGCTGGCGGCCAGGCGCTCGCGGCACAGTTGCACGGGCGCGGCGCAGAAGCGGTTCTTGGTGAACACACCGGCCACGGCACTGCCTTCGTCCAGCGTGATGACGGTCAGGTCACGGCGGTTGACTTTGCGGATGCCCGCCATGGTGATGCCCAGCTTGACGCCGGGCACGGGGTGCAGATCGGAAGGGTTGGGGGCAGTCAGGTTGACGGGCATGTTGTGTGGGCTCCAGGTGGGCTTCAGCGCGAAGCCCGATCAAGGAGCCAGATTGTGCCGCAGCATGGGCTTTCACCCCGCGGAAAATCGCGTGTCAGGCCAAGGATTGGCCGGTTTGCGGGGTGGTGGCCGGCACGCCGGGCATGGGCATGCCGAACGCGGTCACGAAACCGTGCCAGGCAAAGAAGCCCCAGCTCAGGGTGAGCACGCCGGTGGTGATGGTGGCGGCCGGCCAGCCTGTCAGTCCCAGGGCCAGCGCGTAGGGCAGCCACACGGTGGGCGTGAGGCCGTTCATCAGGCCCAGGATGCGCCAGTTGGCCTGCACGCGGTTGCCATCACGCCAGAGCATGCCGGCCACGCTCCAGGCCAGGCTGCTGGCGCCAAAGGCGGCCCAGTAGAAGCGGTGCCCGATCTGGTCGAGGCTTTGCCCTTGCAGCTGCCCGGCAACAGCCAAGGCACCACAGGCAGCCGTGGCCATGAGCAGCAGGGTGCGGGCGCTCATGGGGCGGCCGCGCAGCACCTCGGGCAACTCGCGCAGCAGGCTGGGCAGCAGCACCGCGCTGCTCACCGCCCAGATGCCGGCGATGCCGGGCAGGCGCACATCGGCGCCGCGCCAGTGGGCCAGGGCATCCAGGCCCCAGGGCGCCAGCAGGCCTTCGTGCAGCACGGTGCCCACGCCCAGCCAGACCAGGGCACGCAGCGCCGCGGGGAGCATGCTCAACTGGGGGGGCAGCAAGGGCATGTCCAGTCGGCCCACGCGTTGCATCCACCAGGCCATCAGCAGCACGGCCTGGGGCATCAGGATCGCGGCCAGCCCGGCGGTGGTCTGGGTCAGGTTCAGGGGCAGCAGCCAACCGACGATGACATCGCCGATGCGCAACAGTGGCGCCGTCATCAGGCTGGCCATCATCAGGGCCATCCAGCCCATGTGGGCCCGGATCTCGCGGCGGCGGATGCTGGCCACAGCCAGCCCCAGGGAGAGCAGGGTGGTCACGGCTTGAAGCCACAAGGCTGCGGCAAAGGCGGGGCCCGAGACGTTGTCGATGGCCGGCGTGACCCACAAATACGCCATGGCGCCGATCATGGCCCCCACCGTGCTGCCCACGGCCACCATGCCCACCACCCGGTGCACGCGTGGATGGCGCCGGCGCAGGGTGGGTAGGAACTGCAGGGTGCAGGCGCTCAGGGCCAGCCCACCCAGTGCCGTGTGCGCGCTGATGCCCAGAAAGCCGCGCGTGTAGTTGTGGATGACCTGCTGCACGGTCTGCGGGTCGCCCATGACGAAGTCACGGGATACCAGTGCGGCCATCAGCTGGCTGACCAGTGGCCATTGCCCTTGCAGCATGCTGATCGGGTAGACCAGGCTGGCCAGGCCGAACAAGGCGGCCACGAGCAAGGCCAGCAGTGCCAGCGCGCGGACAGATCTGGATGGGGCGGTGGTCATGAGGGGCTCCTGATTTTCTGGATGCCGCCATCTTGAAAACCATGCGGAGCCCTGGCAAGAGGGGTGAGACGAATGGCTGCATGCCCTGCGTCAATGGTCGGATACGGTCGCGAGTGGTCGGCCTCACATGGCCTTGAACAAATGCGCGTACATGCGGCTCACGTCCAGGGTTTCATGCCGGCCGCGCAGGTGCACCCGCAAACGCTGCTGCTGGCGGCTGACCCGCTCGATGGCGCGCACATTGACCACATGGCTGCGGTGGATCTGCCAGAAGAGGCCTTGATCAAGCCGGGGCATCAACTCACGCAAGGGCGTGCGGATCAGCATCTCCGGCCGGCCGGCTTCTTTGCTGATGGTGATGATGCGCACGTACTTGTCGGCCGCTTCGAAGTACAGGATATCCTCCACCGGGATGACATACACCGACGCACCCACGGCCGCTTGCAGCACCCGCAGGGGCTCCTGCTGCGCCATGGGCTGCGCACGCAGCGACAGCGTCTTGCTGATCAACGCGTCGTCATCCGCAGGGCCTTGGCGCGCGGCCAACTGGGTCTGCAAGCGCAGGCAGGTGATGGCCAGGCGCTCGGGCCGAATGGGCTTGAGCACGTAGTCCACCGCGGCGCGCTCGAACGCGGCCACGGCGTACTCGTCAAAGGCGGTGATGTAGACGATCAGGGGCAGTGGCTGGTCGATGGGCCATTCGTCGATCACCTGTTCGGCCACTTCCAGGCCATTGGCGCCGGGCATGTGGATGTCCAGGAACAGGATGTCCGGGTGCTGTGCCAAGGCCGCTTCGCGGGCCTGGATGCCGTCGCCGGCCACTTCGAGCAGCTGCAACTCGGGCCACAGCTTGTGCAGTTGGCGACGCAGTGCATCGGCCAGCACGGGCTCGTCTTCGGCGATCAGGGCGGTGAGTGGCGGGGTCATGGTGTGATCAAGGGTGAGGTCGCAGGCAGGGCCGGCATCTGCATGGGCAGGCGCAGGATGGCCACGGTGCCGGGGCGCAGGTGGGCTGCACCTTGGCCAGGCCCTTGCGAGCCCGGCTCCAGAATCAGGCGGGCCTCCAGGCCATAACAAGCTTGCAAGCGCGCCTGCACGCAACTCAGGCCAAAGCCGCTGTTGCTGGGCGTGGCCCGGGCGGCATCGAGCCCCTGGCCGTCATCGCGCACGGTGATCTCCAGCATGTCACGCTCGCGTTTGACCAGGATGTGCAGCGTGCCGCCGCCGGGCAGCGGGTCCAGGCCGTGCTTGATGGCGTTCTCGACCAGCGGCTGGATCAGCATGGGCGGCAGCATCACCTCACGCAGGTCGGCGGGCACATCCGTGATGATGCGCAGGCGCTCTCCCATGCGGATTTGCATCAGCGCGAGGTAGTCCTGCACGCGGGCCATCTCGTCGCGCAGGGGGGCCGAGCCGGTCCGGCTGGCGCTCAAGGTGGCACGCAGGTAGTCGATCAGGTGGGACAGCATGTCCTGCGCCTTGCCCGGTTGCGTCTCGATCAGGGCGTGCAGATTGGCCAGGGTGTTGAACAGCATGTGCGGCTCCATCTGGGCTTGCAGGCGCTGCAGCTGGGCCTCCACGTGCAGGCGTTGCGCCGTCTCGACGCGGATGTGCAGCATGGCCGCCCGCACCCGGAAGAAGTCGATCGAAAAAATGCCCGTGGAGTACAGCAGCGTGATGAGCAGGTTGCCGCTCAGGTTCATCTGCTGGCGCATGGTGGCCCACTCTTGGGTGCGTTCCATCAAGGCTGCCCAGATCGCGTAGGTCACGGTGCTGCCCATGAGGCTCAGGCCAATCATCAGGGGCAGGAAGACCTTCCAGGGCAGCAAGGCATACATGCCTTCCGTGGCATGGCGCAGGCGCGCGGCCTTGCTGCGCAGCCACAAGCGGCTGGCCACGGTGTACCAGCCCACCATGCTCACGATGAAGACGATCAGCCCCCCGCCCAGGTTGCCGCTCAAATACAACCACAGGCCGTATTGACGGGCTGCTTCGATGCCTTGCTCTTCCATGAGGCGCGAGTACAAGGCCATCAGGATGGACCACACCACCATGGTGATGAAGATCCGCCTGGCATTGGGGATCAGCAGGGTGCGCAGCGGGTTGAGTGTGGCCTCGCTGGTTTCCGAGAGAGGTGGCGCCTGATGAGGGGGCAGGTCGAGGGAGGGAGGCGGCAACATGGCGGGGCAGCAGGCTGAAGGACATCGGAGCGTTCACGATCATTGTCCGATCGTTTGCCAGCGTCAATGCGGATGCGATGGCTGGCACAACGCAGGCGCCAGTGGTTGGCGGCGTTCGTGGGTGGCGCGGATGCACAAAAAAAAGAGAGCCTGATGCGGGCTCTCTTTTGGGGCAGACCATCAGGCCTGCCATCGCGTGTAGGCGGCAATCAGTGGAACAGGTGCGCGATGGGCTTGAAGAAGTCCACGCGCTGCACCAGCAGCGGGCCGTACGCCACGATGGCCAGGCTGATGGACATCACCAGGCAAGGCAGGATCCAGCGTTCGTAGCGGCGGTAGAACGATGCTCCTGCCACCTCGGCATCGGACTTGTCGATCTCGGCTTCACCCACCACCTGCCGTGTCAGCAACTGGTTCAAGGCCACCGGGGGCAACAGGTAACCCAGCTCGAAGGCCACCAGCACCATCATCCAGAAGTGCACGGGCTCGATGCCGTTGGCGTAGGCCATGGGGGCCAGGGTGCTGGAGACCAGCACAATGGCGCCCAGCGGCTCCATCACCATGCCCAGGATCACCTTGGCGATCACCAGGAAGGTCATGGCCCACCAGACATTGGGGAAGACCTGCGGGGCCATGGTCATGATCTCGGAGCGCTCAACCACACCACTGACCAGCTGCGTGAACAGCATCAGGCTGATGTACGCCCCCACGTGCTCGACCGTTTCGGTGGTGGCAGCGCGGATGGCGCCCGAGGCCGTCTTCTGGCGCTGGGCTGCGTAGGCCGGTTCCACGTGCGTGGTCTCGCTGGCGGGCTCGGGCATGGGCATGGCCTGCACGGCCGCGGCGCCAACCGGTGCGAAGTTGCGCGCAGCAGCATCACGGGCCTGGAACTTCTTGTCGAAGACCAGCACCAGCAACATCATGATGGGCAGGATGCTGGGGGCCGAGATTTCGTTGAAGGGCGTGTCCAGCACATGGCTGTAGAACATGGCGATGGCACCCACCACCAGCACGTAGGGGATCACAGCCTTCATCTCGCGCAGCATGGCCGGCACCGCCACCATGGGCGAGGCAACGGCCGCACGCTGATGGCGGTTGTGGCGGTGGATCTGCGAGGCGATGAAGAAGGCCGTGGACGTCAAGGCGAACACGAAGAAGCCCCAGTAGAACAGCTGGGCTGTGGTGACCTGGCGGTTCAAGGCTGCGATGCCCACCACCAGCAGGCTGGGGCTGAGCACCACGCCCAGCGAGCCCGACATGGCCGTGGCCGCCAGCGCGTACTGGCTGGTGCCGCCAACGGCGCGCACCTCGTGGTACACGATGGCGCCGGCCGCGATCACGAACACGCTGGACACACCGGCGTAAGCCGTGGGCAGGCCGGCGGCCAGCAGGATGATGTAGGTCAGCGCCTCAGGCGAGAGCTTCCAGGGCCGCATGATGTTCATGAACATGTCGACCATGCGGCTTTGCTTGAACAGCATGCCCGCCCAGATGTGCAGGGCCAGCGCCAGCGGCAGGCTGATGAAGTCCAGGATCTTGTTGGCGTAGATGGCCGGGCCCGACGGGTGGTCGTGCATGAAGAAATACACGCTGGTGAAGATGCCCAGGTTGGCAATCAGGGGCACGGCCTCCAGCGCATGCAGCCAACTGCCCTTGGTGGGCTCTTGTGATTGAGGTGGGCGCACGATGCGGAAGGCGCTGACGGCCGACATCACCGCAAACAGCACGATCCACATGTAGTAGACGCGCGGGTCCTCCAGGGGCACGCCTGAGTCAACCGAGATCTGGTAGTAGCGCACCGACGAGTACATCATCATGCCGCTGCAGATCAGCATGGCCCAGGCCTGGGCCTGGTAGTCGCGCAGGTAGCGGGCCGGGCGCAGGCTGATGTGGTGGAAGCCCAGCGTGGTGTAGGCCGCCGTGATGGTCAGCAGGATCAGCAGCGTCATGGCGCGGTTGTCGGCGCCGAACTTGAACAGCGTGAAGAAGCTGGTTTCCAGCCCACGGTAGAACTTCAACTGAGGCGTGATGTGCGCGCGGATGTGGTCGTACATCACATGGCGTTCGGCGCAGTTCTTGACCGTGGCGGTCAGCGATTCGCGTACGGCTGCGGCGTTGAACTTGCGGGCACCGAACAGGTCGTCGACGTCATCTGTGGTGCCGCCCGAGGGTGTGCCCTTGGCCGCTTCGGCCTCCTGGCGCGCCACTTCCTGATCCACATTGAGGTTGGCATTGCAGGTGGGCTTTTCGGGGTCGGCGCGCAGCAGGAAGTACTGAACCTGCTGCTGTGGATCGCTGAACAGGATCTCGCCAAACTTGAGCAACTGGCCATGCATCATCTCGCCGGTGCTGATCACCAGGATCATGATGAGCAGGAACAGGGTGGAGAGGTTGGCAAACCAGCCAACCAGGTTGCGCCCTGGCGATGATGCGGTTGACGAGGTGCTCAAGGGTGTCTCCTGTTGCGGCGCATCAAGGCGCCGTCGTGGCATGTATGCAAAAGTGACGACACGCTAGGTGGCGACCCTCGCATTGTCAATTCGTGCGCGACAGGATGTGCTTAGGGTTCGCCAGTGGGTTCCTGCATTCGTGGGTGAATTCACGGCGCGTTTTGTGCCTTTGGGGGCAGCCTGGGCGACAAAAGGATTCCCCAATGACAGAAGGCCCCGAGGGGCCTTCTTCTGGTGCATCCGGGGATGCGCTTGCAGCGGGGCTGGATCAGGCCAGCTTGCCGTGGCAGTTCTTGTACTTCTGGCCGCTGCCGCAAGGGCAGGGGTCGTTGCGGCCCACACGCGGCACCTCGGCAGCCACGGTGGCAGGATCGGTTTCCTGCGCCACGGTGCCGTCTTCGTTGGGGTGTGTGTAGGTCACGTTCATGAAGCTCTCGCCCTGATTCTCGATGGCCTGGGCAGCCTGCTCGGCTTCTTCCTGCGACTTGATCTGCACGGTCATCAGCACGCGGGTGACGTCCATCTTGACCACGTCCAGCAACTGGCCGAACAGCTCGAAGGCTTCGCGCTTGTATTCCTGCTTTGGGTTCTTCTGGGCGTAGCCGCGCAGGTGGATGCCCTGGCGCAGGTAGTCCAGCGAAGCCAGGTGCTCGCGCCAGTGCGTGTCGATGGACTGCAGCAGCACCATGCGCTCGAAGGACGCGAACTGCTCGCGGCCCACCACGCCGGTCTTGTCCTGGTAGCGCTGGTTGGCGGACTCGATCACGCGGTTGAGCACGTCTTCATCGTCGGCAGCCGTCTGGCCATCCACCCACTTGACCAGGTCCACTTCCAGTTGCCATTCGTCCTTGAGCACCTTCTCCAGTGTGACCAGGTCCCACTGTTCTTCCAGGCTCTCGGCCGGCACGAAGGTGCGCACGACGTCGGTCATGGCGCCCTTGCGCAGGTTGGTGATGGCCTCGACCACGTCCACGGTTTCGAGGATCTCGTTGCGCTGTTGGTAGATGACCTTGCGCTGGTCGTTCGAGACGTCGTCGTACTCCAGCAACTGCTTGCGCATGTCGAAGTTGTGGCCTTCCACCTTGCGCTGGGCGCTTTCGATGGAGCGGGTCACGATGCCGGCCTCGATGGCCTCGCCTTCGGGCATCTTCAGGCGGTCCATGATGGCGCGCACACGGTCGCCGGCGAAGATGCGCATCAGCGGATCGTCCAGCGACAGGTAAAAGCGCGAAGAGCCCGGGTCACCCTGACGGCCGGCGCGGCCGCGCAACTGGTTGTCGATGCGGCGTGATTCGTGGCGCTCGGTGGCGATGATGCGCAGGCCGCCTGCGGCCTTGACCTGCTCGTTCAGCGCGGCCTGCTCAGCCTTCAGCGCGGCGATCTTGGCTTCCTTGGCGGCATGGTCCAGCGTTTCATCGGCTTCGATGGCCTGGATGTCCTTCTCGATGTTGCCGCCCAGCACGATGTCGGTACCACGACCGGCCATGTTGGTGGCGATGGTGATCACACCGGGGCGGCCAGCCTGGGCCACGATCTCGGCCTCACGGGCGTGCTGCTTGGCATTGAGCACCTGGTGCGGCAGGCCTTCGCGGGTCAGCAGCTGGGCGATCAGTTCAGAGTTCTCGATGCTGGTGGTGCCCACGAGGGTAGGCTGACCACGCTCGTGGCACGCTTTGATGTCCGCAGCGATAGCTTGATACTTTTCCTTGGCGGTCTTGTAGACCAGGTCGAGCTGGTCTTTGCGCGCGAGGATGCGGTTGGGCGGGATGACGATCGTTTCCAGACCGTAGATTTCCTGGAATTCATAGGCCTCTGTGTCAGCCGTACCGGTCATGCCCGACAGCTTGCCGTACATGCGGAAGTAGTTCTGGAAGGTGATCGAGGCCAGGGTCTGGTTCTCGGCCTGGATCTCGACGCCTTCCTTGGCTTCGACAGCCTGGTGCAGGCCATCGGACCAGCGGCGCCCGGCCATCAGGCGGCCGGTGAACTCGTCAACGATGACGACTTCGCCGTTCTGGACCACGTAATGCTGGTCCTTGTTGAACAGGTGGTGCGCGCGCAGGGCGGCGTACACATGGTGCATCAGCGTGATGTTGGCCGCGTCGTAGAGGCTGGCGCCTTCGGCCAGCAGGCCGGCTTCTGACAGCAGGCGCTCGGCGTTCTCGTGGCCTTCCTCGGTCAGGAAGATCTGGCGGGATTTTTCATCGGCGGTGAAGTCGCCGGGTTCGATCACGCCTTCACCGGTGCGCGGGTCGGCCTCTCCGATCTGCTTCTTCAGCTTGGGCACCACGGCGTTGATGCGCACGTACATCTCGGTGTGGTCTTCAGCCTGGCCAGAGATGATCAGCGGGGTGCGGGCCTCGTCGATCAGGATCGAGTCCACCTCGTCGACGATGGCGTAGTTCAGGCCGCGCTGCACGCGGTCTTCGACCTCGTAGACCATGTTGTCGCGCAGGTAGTCGAAGCCGTACTCGTTGTTGGTGCCGTAGGTGATGTCGGCGGCGTAGGCAGCCTGCTTTTCTTCACGGGGCATCTGGGGCAGGTTGATGCCCACGGACAGGCCCAGGAAGGTGTAGAGCTTGCCCATCCACTCGGCGTCGCGGCGTGCCAGGTAGTCGTTGACGGTGACCAGGTGCACGCCCTTGCCGCTCAAGGCATTGAGGTAGACGGGCAGGGTGGCGGTCAGCGTCTTGCCTTCGCCGGTGCGCATTTCGGCGATCTTGCCGTTGTGCAGCGACAGGCCGCCCAGCATCTGCACATCGAAGTGGCGCATCTTGAAGACGCGCTTGGAGCCTTCACGCACCACGGCAAAGGCCTCGGGCAGGATGGCGTCCAGGGACTCGCCCTTGGCAACGCGTTGCTTGAACTCTTCGGTCTTGGCGCGCAGCTGGTCGTCGCTCAAGGGCTCGAAAGTGGGCTCCAGCGCATTGATCTTGGCCACCGTGCGCCGGTACTCCTTGAGCAGGCGTTCGTTACGGCTACCAAAAATCGAAGTCAGTATCTTGGGCAACATGGAGCTATCAATCCAATCGGGGCAAGCGGGGGCTTCAGGCACCAGGGACACTTTCCCCAGTCAACCAAAGCCAAAAAGTGTAGCACCCAGGGGTGACGCTTCCGCGACGCGGTTGCGCCCCACCTAGGAGGGGCTTTCCCCGCCCTTATTCAAGGGAGGAGGCGGCCCCAGGTGTGTCAAGGCGTTTCTGCACCAGGCCACTCAGGGTGATGCACACCAGTGCCATCATCAAAACGACCACGGCGCCGGAGGGCATGTCCAGCATGGCGGACAAGGCCAGCCCCCCGGCGTAGGCCAGGGCGCCCGCGCCCCAGGCCAGCGGCAACTGACGCCCAGGTGGCGCGTTTCGCACAGCCAGCGCCGGCATGATCAGGCTGCTGAACACCAGATAGACACCGACGAGTTGAACGGAGGCCGTCACAGCGAGCGCGAACAGCAGGTAAAAGCCCGCGCGGCCCAGTCGGGCACCCAGGCCGAACCACACCGCCAGCACCAGCGCCGACAGCCCCGCCACGGCCCACAACTGCCCAGGCGTCACCCACAGGATCTGGCCGACCAGCAGGTCCTTGAGGTGCTCGCCGCCATGCGGGTTGCCCGCCAGCAGCAAGATGCCCACGCAGGACGCCAGCACGAACAGCGTGCCGATCAGGGCCTCCTGGATGTCGGGCCAGCGCTTTTCCGTCCAGGTCAGCAAGGCGGCGCCGGCCAGGGCGGCCAGCACGGCAGCACCTTGCACGGCCCAGCCCTGCGGCTCCCAGCCCAGCGCATCGGCGGCGATCACCCCCAGCCCGGCGATCTGCGCAATGGCCAGGTCGATGAAAACGATGCCTTTGCGCAGCACCTGCAGGCCCAGGGGCACATGCGTGGCCAGCACCAGCAAGCCGGCGATCAGGGCCGGCCCGACGATGGACCAGTCCACCTCGTGCAGGGTCAGGCTGGTGATCAAGGTGGGGCTCATTTGGTGGCCTTCAGCAGTTGCTCGATCGTGTCATCAAACAGACCGAACAGGTCGTGGGCCTTGTCACTGCCACCCACGGTGAAGGGCAGCACGGCCACGGGGATGTGCGCGCGTTCAGACAGCCACTGCGAACCTCGACCATCGTTGTAGGCCGCGCGGATGATCACCCTGGCCGGCTGCTTCTGCAATTGCGTCAACACGGTGGACAGGTAGGCGCTGCTGGGCTCCACGCCGGGCTTGGGCTCCAGCGAGATCACCTCGTTCAGGCCCAGCCAGTTCTCCAGATACGGAAAGCCCTTGTGCTGCACGACGATGGGCATGCCTTTGAGCGGCGCGGCCATCTTGTCCCAGCGTTGCATGGCCTGGCTCCAGCGTGTGTTGAAGTCCTGCAGGCGTGCCTGGTAGACGGACGCATGGGCCGCATCGACCTCGCTCAGGCGTTTGGCCAGCGCCTGGGCCACCGCCGCGATGTTGCGTGGGTCGGTCTGGATGTGGGGGTTGCCCGAGGCGTGGACATCGCCGTCGGCGCGGTCCAGGCGGGTGGGGACCTCCAGCTTCCTGACGTAGTCCGCCGCGTTGAACTGGCCAGGCTGCCCGGTTTGCACGGCGGGGTTGCCGGCCTGGCGCAGCAGCACGGGCAGCCAGCCCACTTCCAGCTCGGCACCGGTGCACACCATCAGCTCGGCATTGCGCACGGCGGCGATCAGGCTGGGCTTGGCCTGCACCTGATGCGGGTCTTGCAAGGCGTTGGTGGCGGTGTAGATGCTGGCTTGATCGCCGGCCAGCTCCTTGGTCAGCGCGGCCCATTCAGGCTCGCATGCAAAGACCTTGAGCGCATGGGCCGGCGTGCTCAGTGCACACAGCATCGTCAAGGCAGGCAGGGTGATGAAACGCAACTTGGTGGTGTTCATGGTGGGGCTCCTTGATTTGGCTGATCAGTAGCTGTGCGCGCCGTGGGCGCCCAGGCTCATCTGGTACTGAAGGAAGAGCTGCCTGTCATTGACGCCTTCCCGCGAGCGGTCGTTGTTCAGCTGCAGCCTCACGCGGCTGAACTCGCTGGGCGACCAGTCCAGCATCACGCTGTCGCGCTGGGGCTTGGTGCCCGTGGCGATGAAGTTGGCCGCATTGCTGGCGTAGTCCACCTTGCCGCTGTCCAAGCGGTCATGACGCAGGCCGACGCGCCAGGCGGGCATGAACTGGTAGATGCCTTGCAGGTACCAGCCTGACTGGGCGCTGCGGTAGGCGTCCGTGTTGGCGCTCAGGCCCAGGTTGTCGGGGTCAGCGTACGCATAGGTCAACTGGCCGGTCTCGGTCCTGCGGAAGTACTCGCCTTGCAGCTTGAAGTTGGTGCGGGTGCCGTTGCCGTGTGGGGCCCATTTCCACACGCCATCGAGTGCCCAGATGCGGCTCTGTCCACTGAAAGCGTTGGTCACGTTCTGGTCGGCACTGTTGGTGTCATCCCAGCTGCGGTTGGTGGCCTGGGTGCGAAGCCAGGATGCGCCTGCACGCCAGCTGTGGCTGTCACCGATGTCGCCGCCCGTGTGGGCAAACAAGGCCATCGAGCCTGCCGCGTTGCGGTTGCGGTCATTGCCCGGGAAGCCGTGGCCATTGCCCAGCTCCGCACCCAGCTCGATGAACTGGTCGGTGGGCAAGAGCCATTTGGCCTGCAGCCCTTCCTGCTTGTACTGGCCACCCAGGAAGGCCTGATAGGCCAGCGGCGCATCGACAAAGTCCCAGGTGTGGGCGTGCTGCTCATTGAGGTAGCCCAGGCCCGAGAAGAAGCGCCCGGCCTTGATCTTCAGGCCATCGGGCAGGGCGGTGGTTTGCACAAAGGCTTCTTCTGCAGAGATCTTGTCGTCAGGGGCGACCGACAAGGTCAAGGCGCCGTAGAACCAGGGATCGATGTTGGCGCTCAGGCCGAACTCGGATTCACCCAGGCGGAAGCCTCGGCCGCCCGGGCCGATCTCGTCGCCACTGGGCACGAAGCCGCTGAGCTTCCAGGTGCTTGGGTCTTTGGACAGGCTGGCATAGGTGCCGCTCAGGATCACCGACACGGCGGGGTTGAAGCCGTTGGCGCTGGCCTGGGTGTCGGCAGTTGCCGCTGCCGGCGCTGTGGCGGCCATGGCGGGCGCGTCGGGTGGCGTCGCGGCCAATGGGGCTGGTGCTGAACTGTTGGTGGCGGGCGATGCCGATGCTGACGCAGCCGATGTTGATGTCGACGCCCGTTGAGCTTGCTGCCCTTGCTGAGCCTGGCGCTCCTGCTGCATTTGCGCCAGCTTGTTTTCAAGCGCCTTGAGGCGGGCTTCGTATTGCGCGCGCAGGTCGTCGATCTGCTTGCGCATCTCGCTCAGCGTGGCCTGGGGTGCCTTGGCTGCTGCATGGGCGGATGGCGAGCTGACGCCCATCGCCATCAGCAGGCTCAACGTGAGCAGCCGAGGGCGGGTGATGACGGTGGACGATGGGGCGATGGCGCAGCCAGCACGGCGTGCGCCCAGGCCTGCCTGGCCGGACGGAAAAGTCAGCATGATGATGGTCTCTTGCTGGCCATGCGCGCATGGGCGCAGGCCGAGTGGTTCAGTTGTCAGCGCTTGCCGAGTCACCGCCACAAGGCAGCGTCAGGCCGGCAAGGCACAAGGTGAATCAGGCAGCAAGGACCAGGGGCGGGGCGCGGGACAGGTAAACGCAGGCCACGCCTTGAGCACATTGCGGCTGTGCGGCATCCGCAGTCAGCACATGCTCAAAGGTGGCCTGGGCCAGGGTGGGCACGGTGGGCGCCACACCGCTGTCGCTGGCATGGTGGGCCAGGCACTCCACACAGACCGTGTGGGTGGGGGCGCCGTCATCACGTGCGGCGTGTTGCAGGGCGTGCCGCAGCCCGGCCTGCTGCATGAGCAGCATGACCAGGGCCAGCAGCAGGTGCCAGCCCAGAAGGTAGTTGGTACGGCGGTGTGTACGACCCTGCATGGGCGCTTACTTTAGCGAAACCGTGTTGCTCTTTTGTGAAGCCGTCGAAACAGCCCCTTGGCTGGCCAGGAACTTGGCCGGGTTCTGCTGCACGCCTTCCACCAGCACTTCAAAGTGCAGGTGGGGCCCGGTGGAGCGGCCAGTGTTGCCCACTTCGGCGATCTTCTGGCCGCGTTTGACCAGGTCGCCCTGCTTGACCAGCATGCGCGAGGTGTGCGCATAGCGCGTCACCAGGCCATTGCCGTGGTCGAGTTCAACCAGCTGGCCATATTGGGGATGCGGCCCCGCAGACAAGACCACCCCACCGGCGGCGGCCAGGATGGACGTGCCCGGGTCGGCCGGGAAATCCAGCCCGGTGTGCAGGGCCGGGCGGTGGGTGAAGGGGTCGGTGCGAAAACCGAAGCCCGAGCCGATCGGGCCTTCCACCGGCGCACTGCTGGGCACCATCAAGGCTTCCAGGCGCTTCTCGAAGAGGTGGGACTCGATCAGCGTGAAGAGGTCGCTGTCGCGTTCGCTCATGGCCTGCAGGTTGCCCATCTGGTTGTTGAGCTCGTCCAGGGTGCGGGCAGAGGGGCGTGTTTCCAGCATGCTGACCAACGGGCCGCCACTGGCGCCTTTGGGCTCGGCCTCGATCTTCTTGAGCTCATCGGGCTTCATGCCCGCCATGCCCGCCACGCGCTCACTGACGGCTTCCAGGCGCATCAGCTTGGCTTGCAGGTCGCCCACCTTCTCGGCCATGGCGTCCAGGTTCTCGCGCATGTAGCGATCACGCTGGGCCAGCTCCTGCTTCTCTACATAGCGCACCGCTTGCGAGATGATGGGCCAGTGCTCGTGCGCGGCCTTGAGCACCACCGCGTGGTAGAGCATCAGGCTGAGCACCATCATGGGCAGGGCCATGGCCACCAGCGCCAGCATCAGGGTGAGGGGCGTAAACTGCACCACCCGGGTTCGCGACAGGACGCTGGTTGTGATCAAAATCTGCATGCAAGAACCTTCCGCATCAAACCTGACGTCTTGAGCACTTTGCCATGAGCGCGAGCCGCTACACCCGCACCTCTACCTACAAGCCGATGACACCTGATGTTCCTCAGGTGACGCAGGCCATGGGACGCTCGAATCAACTGGGTAGCCTGCTCAAGCGGCTGCAGTTGTCTCAAGACTGCCTGGAGGCCATCAAGCCCAGCCTGCCGCCCGCCATGGCCGCCTATGTGAAGGCGGGCCCGGTGGATGACGAGGGCTGGACGCTGCTGGCGGCCAACTCGGCCGTGTCAGCCAAGTTGCGTCAGCTTCAGCCGCGCCTGATCGAGGTGCTGGCCAAAAAGGGGCTCAAGGTTAACGCAATCCGCGTGAGGGTACAAACCGGGCGCTGATCGCCTCACGGCGACAGGCCGGTTTGCAACATGCAGGGTGCTCAGGCCAGGACGGCGGGCACCAGGGCGGCCATGGCCTGACGTTGCGTCACGGCCTTGCCTTGCAGGGCGAAGCCCAACAGCTGTTCTGGGTTGTCGGCAGCGGTAAAGCGCGCTTCGATCGATTCTTCATCGGCCTTGACCGTCCAGGTGCCCGCGGCATGGGGCGGTGGGGGGCACACCACGGTGGGCCAGGCCGGTGTCTTCACCACCACAGGCATGGCCGGGTAGGACACCGGGGTCGGTTTGCCAGCCAAGGTGGCGGCCAGGGCGCGTGCCTGCGCCATCAGCGGCAGCACATAGGGCAGCAGGTGGCCTTGCACTTCAGCGCAATCACCCACGGCATAGACGTGTGGCACATTGGTGGCCAGCTCGCGGTTGACCATCACGCCACGGCCCGTGAGCACGCCCGCTTCGGTTGCCAGGTGTGTGCGGGGCTTGAGGCCAATGGCCGACAGCACCAGGTCAGCCTGCATCGTGCTGCCATCGCTGAGCGTGAGCTTGAGGCCAGCATCGGCCTTGTCCACGCTGCGCGCGCCCACACCGAAGCGGAAGATCGTGCCACCAGCTTGCAGCTTGTCCTGCAGGCGGGCACTGGCCTCGGTGGGCAGCAGGCGGGCCAGGGCGCGGTCTGCCAGGTCCAGCACCGTGGGCTCGATGCCCCGATGCAGCAGGTCATTGGCGAATTCACAGCCGATCAGGCCTGCGCCCAGAATGGCCACGCGCTTGACGGGCTGGCCGCCGGCGGCCGTGTCCAGCGCCTCGGCGAACTTCGCAAAATCATCCAGGTCATTGACCGACAGCACCGTGTCGGCCGCATCCCCTTGCAGGGGCAGCCGGATCGGGTCGGCACCCAGGGCCAGCACCAGGTCACGGTAGGCCAGCACTTCGCCGCTGGCCAGCGTCACGGTGCGCGCCTGGGTGTCGATGCCGGTGACCGCGCTGTTGGCGATCACGCGGCCCTTGATGTCCTCGGACATCTTCTCGGCGGGCTTCATCACCAGCGTGGCCGCTGTCTTCTTGCCTGCCAGCGCGTTGGACAACATGGGCTTGGAATAAAAGCCCGCATGGTCCCGGCTGACGACGACGATGGGCACATTGGCGTCGGCCTTGCGCAACTCGCGAGCCACGTTGTAGCCAGCCAGGCCAGAGCCGATGATGACGACCGCTTCGCTCATATCAGATCTCGATCATTTCGAAGTCGGACTTGCCCACGCCGCAGTCCGGGCATTCCCACGTGGCGGGCACGTCTTCCCATTTGGTGCCGGGCGCGATGCCGTCTTCAGGCATGCCCTTGGCTTCGTCATACACAAAACCGCAAACAACGCATTGATAGGTTTTCATGAGCAATATCTTCCAAAAACGGGGGTGGATTCTGATGCAAGTTAAGGCTGCGCCCCGGGCTTGCAAGCGTCAAAAAGGGGGTTTCGGCGCCACGCACAACGATGTCGGCGTTTAACGTGGGCGCCTTGAGGCGCGCTCGCCAGGCAATCAGGCCGTGATCTTGTCCAGCACCGCCTGGTAGGCGTTCGCGTGCTTTTCCTCGACCTTGGCCAGCGCGGCAAAGCGCTTGGCCGCCTTTTCGAGCACAGCCTTGAATTGTGCCGCGTGCTCCTTGGACTCGGCGATCTGCTCGTCGATTTCCTTGACGGCATCCGTGCGGCCTTCCTCAACTGCGGCATTTCTGAAGCTCGGGTACATGGTCGTGTACTCGTAGGTTTCGCCTTCGATGGCGAACTGCAGGGCCTTGGCCGGCGTCATGTTGCCCTTGGGGAAGAGCAGGTCCAGGTGGCCGAAGGCGTGCAAGATTTCCTGGTCGGCGGTGTGCTCGAAGTGCTTGGCGGTTTCTTCGTCGCCCATTTCGCGGCAGAGCTTGGCGAAGTAACGGTACTTGATGTGGGCCATCGACTCACCCGCGAAAGCGGCCTCCAGGTTCTGGATGGTGACCGACTTGGGATCGTGGAAGGGGGTGCTCATGTTGTGGCTCCTTAGGGTGTCGTAAGACGTTTGCGACTGCGATGGGGTCACTTTAGGTCTGTGGTGCTGATTTTGGAAGTCAATCGATTTGATGTCATTAATAAACTTTGACTATCGACATGTCTGAAAATCGGATTGGGTGGAAACCGGGGTGCGGTCGCGTCAGCGCAACGCCCCGATTCACGGGAGGAGCGACCTCTACAATGCGGCGAGCTTTTCAGATGAAAGAATTGGGGTCATGACACAGCGTCGTTTGCATCCGGTCAGCCGAATCCTCGTCTTGTTGTTGTCTGTATCCGTGTTTGTGCCGCCCTCTTATGGGCAGTCGACTGTGTCTTCGGGTTCGTCTTATCGGCAGGGCAGTGCTTCCATAGACGACGGGTCGCTGTCCGATGGCAATGGCACTGCAGCACGAGGCGCCTTGATGGGCTCCCAGTCAAGCGACGCCAGCTTGCGCCTGGATGGCCGATTGCCCGGCTTGCCGGGCTTGTACTCCAGGCAAAGCAATGGCCTGGACAGCAATAACGCGCCACAAGGGGCCACGGCCGTTACGCCGCAGTCTGCTCAACAGATACCAAGCAAACCTTTGCCGCCCAATGAGTTCCAGCGCTTTGTCCTGGAAACCTCCGGGCAGGCTTTGCCGCTGTTCGGAACCAGCTTCTTTTCTCAGGCTTCTGCGGCCTACGTTCCCCAAAGCAATGCACCGGTGTCCCCTGATTACCGTGTGGGGCCGGGTGATGAAATGCAAATCCGCGGCTGGGGTGCGGTGGACATTGATGTGCGGGCCGTGGTTGATCGCGACGGCATGATCCACATTCCGCGTATTGGCGCCGTCAGCCTGAACGGCATCCGCAGTGCGCAGGCTGAAGATGTGATCCGCGCGGCCATTGGCAAGTACTACCGTGACTTCCAGTTGAGCGTCACCATGGGCCAGTTGCGTGGCATCACGGTGTACGTGGTGGGGCAGGCGCGCAAACCCGGCTCCTACACCCTGAGCAGCAGCAGCACGCTGGTATCGGCCCTGTTTGCCAGCGGTGGCCCCAACCAGAACGGCAGCATGCGTCATGTGCAGGTCAAGCGGGCCGAGAAGACCGTGACCGATCTGGACCTCTATGCCTTTCTGGCCAAGGGCGACAAGTCCGCTGACATCAAGCTGCAAGATGGCGACACCATCGTGATCCCGGCAGCCAAGGGCTTCGTGGCGCTGTCTGGCAAGGTGGCCAACTCGGCTGTGTACGAACTGGCTGGCGACGGTGAAACCATTGGCAGCATGCTGGCCGTGGCCGGTGGACTGCCTGTGGTGGCAGACCCCAAGCGCGCGCAGCTTGAGCGACTGGATCCCAACAAGAAGCCCGCCCGCACGGTGGAGGCCTTCGCGCTGGATGCGCAAGGTTTGTCCAAGAAACTGCGCAGCGGTGACCTGTTGACGGTGTCGGCATTGGTACCTGAATTTGGCAACGCGGTGACTTTGCGCGGCAATGTGGCGCAGCCGATCCGCAGCCCATGGCGCAGCGGCATGAAGATCCGTGATCTCATCCCTGACAAGGCTTATTTGATGTCGCGTGCGTCGATCAAGCGTCAGAACGAGGTCATGCTCAGTGACGAGGATCGGCTTGCGGCGAACGCCGACGGTTTCCCCGACGACGTATCGGCATCCCAGCCAAGGTATCTGCCTCAAGATGGGGCAGTGGCTCAAGGAGGGCAACCGCTTCAACGAGGACAAAATCGTGGCGCTTACGTTCGTACCTCCAAAGAGGTGAGGGACAACGCTGACACCCTGGCAGACCGCATCGGCAACCTGGTCGATGAAATCAACCTGGACTACGCCGTGATCGAGCGCGTGGACGCGGCCAACGTGTCGGTCAAGTTGTTGCCATTCAGCCTGGGCAAGGCCCTGGAAGACGCCAACAGCCCTGACAATCTGGCGCTGCAGCCTGGTGACATCGTCACGGTGTTCTCCGTCAACGACGTGCGCGTCCCCCAAGCCAAACGCCAGGTTTTTGTGCGCGTAGAGGGCGAGGTCCAGCGACCGGGCATCTACCAGATGCAGCCTGGCGATGGCTTACCCCAACTGATCGAGAAGGCCGGTGGCCTGACGCCTGACGCTTATCTTTTTGGATCGGGTTTCTTCCGTGAAGAAGTCAAGCGCGCCCAGACGCAGAACCTGGAGCAATTGGTGCGCCGGTTGGAGGCTCAGGTTGATACGCGCTTGAGCGCGGCGGCGGCCAGCGTGTCGTCATCCGACGCCGGTGTGGCGCAGATCCGCGTACAGGCCGAGGCACAGGCGCAAAAGCAGGCCTTGGAGCGTTTGCGTAACCTGAAGCCCTCTGGCCGGATCATGCTCGGACTGAACAACGACCAGGTGCAGCCAAACAAGCTGCCAGCATTGCGCCTGGAGAACCAGGATCGTCTCGTTGTGCCC
>Ga0265327_10001759_pt1 | contig 25612 bp, 40 predicted proteins | sample 41621metaG_FD_202089 | JGI IMG/M metagenome (GOLD analysis project Ga0265327, IMG submission 202089) | Rhizosphere microbial communities from Carex aquatilis grown in University of Washington, Seatle, WA, United States - 4-16-21 metaG | ecosystem: Host-associated > Plants > Roots > Rhizosphere...
GCCCTGGTCCATGGCCATGCGCACCTGGGTCTTGCCGTTGGTACGGATGAACTTGATGGGGATTTGCCGAATGTCGGTCATCTACTGCTCCTCGAATAGGGCCGGGCCCTGGGAGGCCTTGCGGGCTTCTGCCAGGCGGAGCCGTTCTTCGGCGTCGGCCTTCTCTTTCAGTTCTTGGGGGGTGAGCCAGCCGCGAGACCTGCGGATCAGCTCTGACTTGGCGTGCTGGCGGGATTGGTGCGCGTCGTGCCTCATGCGGCCGCCTTCCGCCGGGCGAAGATGCGCCGGCAGTTGCAGGCACGGGAGACTTCCTCGAGGTGGGCGGGGTTCCAGCAGGAGCGGACGTTGCAGGTGTGGTCGATCTCCCTGCCCCGCCTGAGCCGGCCCTGGAAGAGGGCGAAGGAGGCCTGGTGCACCCGGATCGTCTCGCCCCGGAAGTGGACCTTGCCGTAGCCGTCCTTGTCCCAGGTGCCCATCCAGATCCAGCACCCAGTGTTCGGCTCGAAATAGGTGTGGGCCGAGAGGCGGTCCTTGACGAGTGCGTCGCCTTCAGTGATATTGGTCATAGATCGGGCCTCCTTCGCCCGGTTGCAGTTCAGCCCCGTGAGCGCGGGGCTTTTTTGTTGGTAAGCCAGGGATACTGGCGGGGTTTGGGTGGGCGCAGGCCTGCGATGACCGCCCACGTCATGAGGGCGACCCATGCCAGGAAGAGGCAGATGGCGGTCATGACGCCTTCTCCCGAAGCTCCATGCCCACCTGGTCGGCGAGGTACTCGAGGATCCGGATGTCGCCCGTCGAGGCCATGAACACCGGCAGCAGGTCGATGGGCAGGCAGGAGTCATCCGCATCGGAGGTCCAGTGGGACAGCGCGGAGACCACCACTCCGCAGTCCGCCGCGACCACCTTGGGCTGGCTCCGGGCAATGGCGACCCGCAATATTTTTTTGACGTCAAAACTGTGGGCGTTGCGGGGAACGACATTTGCCATGAGACTTTGCCTTGTAGGAAAACGGCTCAAATGGACCAGGGGGAAAAGTGGAAGATCTTTGCTTTGTGGAAGAAGGAGAAGAGCCAGGCGGCCTCGTCCTGCGCCACACGGTGCTGGCGGGAAGGACAGAGGCCGCGGCGGCGCAGCTGCGCCTGGTACTGCGGCTCAGAGGTGAGCGCGGCAGTCGGAGCGGGAATATAATCCCTTTCGATCGCTGGCCTCATGCGGCGCTCGAAGAGGTTGGGAGGTGAGCGGATGCGGTCAACAGATCCCGGGCCAGGATCTTCCCTCCGGAGGCCTCTTCGATCTGGAAGGCCAGAACACCAGACGGTCTGGCGGTTCGATTCAAAACCTCGGAGAGATGAGTGCGGCTCACTCCGAACCGGATGGCCAGGGCGGTCACGGTTTCAGAGAAGGGGTGCGAATGCTTGGACATGGTTCTAGTGTCGTGTCGCACACGATAAAGTCAAGCGGAAACGATATGGACCCAAATCCTTTTTTCAACGACCCTGAGTTCATGACCATATGGCCACAACGATCTAAATTTAAGGAAGCCGTCCTTTCTTACAGGAAGGCTAAGGGCATATCTCCAGAGCAAATGGCGGATATGTTGGGGATCAAACCAAGCCACCTTCATGGTCTGCTATACGACAAGCGAGTGGGTCCCAGCAAAGAATTGATCGAGACAGCATCGAAGATCTTGAACCTTCCACTTTATGAATTGGCGAATGATGGATCATTGGAAATTTCAGGCGCAGAGCCCAATGCGTCAGACATGGAAAGGTTCATGCTCCGGGTCATGGGTGCGGACCTTACGAAGCTGACCGAAACCCAAAAGCAGAGTGCATTTGAGGCCTGGCGCGCTATAGTACGTGCCTATGAGCAGCCCAAGTAATCCCTTATGGTTTGGTAGGAAATACCCCTCGATGGACGATCTTCTGGATTTTGCCGAATCCATGGGGTGCAAGGTCGGGATTGCAGCCCTTGGCGAAGGGGCGCTGTTCGTCGCCGGCGAGGGCCAGGAACCTCCGGTAATCCTCCTACCGGGTGGGGATGGCCTCCTGGTTCACTGGCTGCTCGCACACGAACTGGGGCACCTGGTGCACCATGTCGGGCCCCGAGGGGAGCTCTCTTACTCCAAGGATGAGGCTACCGCCAATCGCTGGGCCGCCCGAGCTTTGATTCCCCAAGCCAGGATCAAAGCCCATGGCAATGCCAGCATGGATACCTTCATCGGTGCCCTTTCTGCCCACTATGAGGAACTCCCCTTATTCGACTGCCCGGCACGGCGCCTTGCAGCCAAGATCGCAGATATCAGGCTCGGTTCACTGGAGGACGTGGCATGAATGAAGTGAAGAAGATGGGCATGGGCAAAAAGGTGGGCCTCGGGTGCGGCGGGGCCGTCGTGCTCTTCATCATCATCGGTGCCCTCGCCGGTCGTGGTGAAACATCCAAAGGTGCGACTGCATCAACCCCAGCCGCCGCTGCAACTCAAACCCAGTCAGCCCCATCAGCCAAAGACGTGGCAGAGCTTGGCCAGCCGGCAGGAACGGTGGCGACGATCAAGGCCACTGACCTTCACCAGCTCTACAAGCAGAATGAAATTGACGCCGATAATCACGTTAAAGGCAAGATCGTCAATATAAAGGGTGTGGTGGATTCCATTTCAAAAGATGCATTCGGCAACTTGTATCTTTCAATTCGAGCGGGGGGTCTTCTGGGGCTGCATGCTGAGTTCGACGACAACCATAAAGCCGAGCTGGCCATGTTGAAGGCCGGCCAGCAGGTGATCGTCCAAGGCCGGGTCGACGGCTTCATGATGGACAGCGTCCAGGTTAAGGATTGCCAGATCGTCAAATAGCCCAGCCTCAATAGAACTGAACGAAACCAGCCCCGATTCGTCGGGGCTTTCCCATGTTCGAAAAGAGATGAAAATATTTTCTTGACGTATGTCGTGTAGCACACGACACTATGGTATCGAACGAAGAAACGCAGATCCAACCACCACGAACAGAACTTGAGCGCCATTCCGGGATAGCCCGGATCCCCGGTGGAGGCCTCCACCACCCCGCCCGGAGCTCTACGGGCGGTCCCATCCAAAGGAAAGCCCCCTGATCAGAGGGGGCTTCCGAAACTGCGCCTCATGCAGGAGGTCACATGCAGATCATCCGCTTCAACCGGTTCCCGCGCAAGCCCGAACCCACCGCACCGATCAAGAGGGCGGCGTGATGGAGAACGTCCCCTTCCTTCCCCCTGCCCCGCGCCTGACTCGGTTCTGCGCTTGCGGCGAGCCCCTCACCCTCGAGATGGAATTCGACCAGGGCGTTTGCGTCGACTGCATGGCCGACATGGCGAAGCTCCATGAGCCCCAAGAAAGGATCTCAGCATGAACCTCCCCAGCATCGCCGGCATCACCCCCGGCATCCCCTTCGACCAGTACCTGCAGCTGCCCGGCCTCAGCGCCTCGAAGCTGAAGAAGCTCATGAAGTCGCCCCTGGCCTTCAAGTGGGACCAGGACCACCCGGACACCAGCAGCTCGCCGGCCATGGCCCTGGGCACCGCGGTGCACACCGCCGTCCTCGAGCCCCACCGCATGAAGACCGACTACGTGCTGTGGGACCAGGGCGACAAGCGCGGCAAGGCCTGGACCGAGTTCAAGGAGATCCACGCCGACAAGCAGATCCTGAGCGCCGCCGAGTTCGACCAGGTCAAGGCCATGCGCTCCTCGCTGCTCGGCTACGCCCCGGCGGCGCGCTACCTCCAGGACGGCGTCGCCGAGGTCACCATCCAGTGGAAGGACCCCTCGGGCCGGGCCATGCGCGGCCGGGTGGACTGGATCACCATCGTCGACGGCCAGCTGGTGCTCGTGGACCTCAAGACCACCCGGGACGCCAGCGCGCGGAAGTTCTTCGCGTCCAGCTTCGACCTGGGCTATCACCTCCAGTTCGCCCTCTACGTGGACGGCTGGTTCTACCTCACCGGTGAGACGCCCCGCTTCGTGGTGCTGGCCGTGGAGTCCAGCGCCCCCTACGAGCCCGCGGTCTTTGATGTGACCGAGGACGTGCTCGTGCGCGGCCACGACGACTACCGGAACCTGCTGGACACTCTCACGGCCTGCGAGATCTCGAACACCTGGCCGCCCAGGGCCGAGGCCGAGCAGCCCTTGCTCCTTCCCTCCTGGGCCAGAGCCAAGGACGACGAAGACGTTTCCGACATCGGCCTGGACATGGCGGGCTGAGATGAACGACCTGCGCCCCATCCCTGGATTCGACGGCTACTTCGCCACCGACACCGGCCTGATCATCGGCCGGCGGGGACGGGCGCTCACCGGGTATCGCAACCCGAAGGGCTACCTGGTCATTTGCATCAGGTCCGCCCAGGGCCAGCGTCCCTTTCCGGTGCATCGCCTGGTTGCGGCCGCTTTCCATGGCCCGGCCCCTGAAGGCACCGAGGTGAGGCACCTGGACGGTGACCAGCTGAACAATGCCCCTTCCAATCTCAAGTGGGGAACCCACCTCGAGAACATCGCCGACAAGTCCGCGCACGGAACCCTCGCCGTCGGCTCGAGCAACGGCAATTCCAAGCTCACCGAGGATCAGGTTCGAACTATCCGCTCCTTGCGGCTCCAAAACATGAGTTATCCGGCTATAGCCAAGCAATTTGGCGTGAGCCATCAACTGATCCAATACGTCTGCAAACGCGTCATATGGAGGCACATCGCATGAGCAACCTCAAGAAACCCAATACCTACGACCAATTATATCCTGGGCGTTTCCTCAAGGCCGGGCTGTTCGAGGGCAAGTGTGTGACCCTCACCATCAAGGACGTGAACCTCGAGGAACTGGAGGGAGACGACGGCAAGAAGACGAAGGCCGTCATTTCCTTCGTCGAGACCGAGATGATGCTGGTGACCGCGAAGACCAACGGCCTGTGCATCAAGGCCATGTTCGGCGACAAGCTCTCGGGCTGGCTCGGGAAGAAGGTCACGCTCTTCCCGTCCACCTGGAACGGCGAGCCGGCCATCCGGGTCTACGGCAGCCCGGACATCACCGCCGACATGCCCATCAGCATCCAGCTGCCCCGCCGCAAGCCGATCCCCATGGTGATGCACCACGTCACCCGGGCGGGTGAGGCCCCGCCGGCGCCGGCCGCCCCGCTTCCTCCTCCCCCTCCGCCCGCGGTCGACGGCCTCGATCCCGACGAATTCTCTCAGCTGTAGGTGACCCATGGATGACCTCGAAATCGGCGGCACCACCGCCCCCGTCAAGCCCCTCGCCCGCAAGGGCAAGGCTCCGCGCGTCGACATCGCCATGACCGACGGCACCAGCGCCCTCGCGCTGGAGATCACCGTGGAGCAGCAGCCCCTGGAAGGCACCATCGAGCCCGAGCGCCTGGCCACGGTTGAGCAGGACAAGCGCCTGGCCGTCTTCAGCACCCCGGGCGCCCTCGAGCCCATCCTCACGGTGATCGAGACCGTGGCCCGGAAGCACGTGCCGGACCTCACCACCGACAAGGGCCGGAAGGCGATCGCCTCCCTGGCCGCCAACGTGGCGAAGTGCAAGGTGCGCCTGGACGACGCCGGAAAGGAGCTGGTCGCCGAGCTCAAGGCGCTGCCCACCGCCATCGACGCCAACCGCCGGGCCATGCGGGAGCGCCTGGACGCCCTGCGCGACGAGGCCCGCGCACCCCTCACCGCCTGGGAGGAAGGCCAGGAGCGCCAGCGCCAGTTCGTGGCCGGCATCCAGGCCATGCCAGGGCAGAACCAGGGCGCTACCGCCGAGCGCCTCCAGGAGGTCATCAACGCCCTGAAGGCCCGGGACCTCCTCCAGGCCCCCGACTTCGCCGAGGAGGTCCTCACGGCCCAGCAGGTTGCCCTGAAGGACCTGGAGGGCATGCTCGCCCAGCGCCGGCAGGCAGACGCCGACGCCGCCGAGCTGATCCGGCTCCGGCAGGAGGCCCTCGAGCGCCAGGCCCAGGAGGCGGAGGCCCAGCGGATCCGCGACGCCGAGGTCCAGGCCCGGCGGGACGCCGAGGAGGCCCAGGCCCGGGCGGAGCGGGAGAAGACGGAGGCCCAGGCCCGGCTGCAGGAGGCCGAGGCCTCCGCGGCCCGGGAGCGCCAGGCGGCCGCCGAGCGCGAGGAGCAGGCCCGCATCGAGGCCACCCAGGAGGCCGAGCGCCGCCAGCGCGCCGCCGCCCAGGCTGAGGCCGACGCCACCGCCGAGCGGGAGCGGAACAAGCAGCACCGCCTGAAGATCCACACCGAGGCCCTCCAGGACCTCATGACCAACGCCGGCCTGAACCACGACCAGGCGCGGGCCGTCATCATCGCCATCGCCCAGAAGACCATCAGCCACATCGCCATTTCCTACTGAGGAGCACCATGAACCCGACGATCACCGCCACTGCCTCCGCCCCGGCCAAGCAGCGCCCCACCCGTTTCCAGCTCCCCGACGGGACCATCTACCGCGTCGGCAAGGGCGGCGCCTGGATCCGCGAATCCCCTCGCCGCTGCGAGGCCCGGGACTACAAGGACCTCCACAACAACGGCGTGCGCCGGCGCCAGAAGAAATAGCGACCATGCGCCCCTGCCCGAAGCCGATGACCTACCGGAACCCCCGGATCCTGGACGCCGCCCAGTTCGCGCCCTACTGCATGTGCTGCCTGCAGCCCCAGGAGCCCGGGACGGTCGTGGCCTGCCATTCCAACCGGATCGCGCACGGCCACGGCACCGGGCACAAGGCGCACGACATCCCCGCCTACCTCTGTCCGCTCTGCCACCACCAGGTGGACGGGCGGCCCGAGGGCGGCCCCCTCATCCCCCGGGAGCAGCGCGAGCGCATGTTCCTCGAGGCCGTCTACAACACCATGCTCTGGCTCTTGGACTCAGGGCACATGAGGAAAATCGCATGAGCCGCATCATCCTCCACAGCATCGGCTGGGTGGTCGCCACCGCCCCAGAGGGCCGGCCTGGACCGGGTGTGGACATCCTCTGCAACCGCTGCGGCCGCCGGGATCCGCTTCCCACCCCATGTCCCATCGACGCCCTGCCCTATTTCACCAGGGGCTTCCAGGAATTTCACCGCTACTGCAAGGAGAAGCCGTGATCCGTCAAGTCTACGTCGCCGGCAGCTATAGCGCCGACACCCGCACCCGCGAACTCCAGAACGTCATGGCCGCCCTGGTTGCCGCCTGCACCCTCACCAAGCGCGGCTATCACTGCATTGTTCCTCACGTCTCGGGCTCGCACCGGGTCACCTGGGACGTGGCCATGGACCGCTGCCGGGCCACCCTGCACGCCATGGACCCGTCCAAAGACTGCCTGGCCCTGCTGCCCGGCTGGGAGAACTCCAAGGGCGCCCAGGAAGAGCGGCTGATCGCCCTCGCCATCGGCATGGAGGTCTGGGACCTGGCCGACCTCACCGGGGAGCAGGTGCTCCATGCCTGAGATCTTCCTGAGCCTCCGCCTCATAAACTGGAAGGACATTGGCGCGGCCCTGTTCATCGGTTTCGTCCTTGCCGTCTGCTTCTACGCGTGCTGGTGAACCATGGCCTACCGCTTCCCTGATTCCAGCTACTGCGGCCCCAAGAAGTCCCGGGTCCCCTTCGAGACGGGGTACGGGGATGCGGCCCGCGAGGCCTTCCACCAGGTGAGCGAGCGGTTTTTCCCGGACGCCATCGACGAGGTGGATCTGCTCTCAGGGGCCTTCCAACTCCTGGCCCAGGGCGACACCGAGCTGGCCGCCGACTGGATGGAGGATCTGGCCGCCTACCAGGACCGCGCCGTACAGGCGCTGGACGAGGCTGGCTTCGCCCCGGATCAGCATTGGCGGGAGCAGTGGGCGGGCGTCGCCATGCGCTACCGGGAGGCGGCCGACAAGGTCCGTTTCACCCTGGACCGTGGCGCCGAGGACTGGCTGAAGGACGATCCGGAGCGCGGGATCACGCCGCGCGCACGCCGCGAGCTCGTGCGCCTGGTCAAGCTGGTCGACGCCACGTACGTCGATTGCCAGGTGCTGGACTACTGCCAGGACCTCGACGTGGTGGTGGAGGTGCCCGGGCCCACCCTGCGCGGCACCTTCCACCTGCCGACGATGCTGGCCCACGCCGTGGCCCGGCTGCTGGAGGACAACCCGGAGCTGCTGCTGGACCAGCCAGCGCCGGCCAAGCAGGCCAAGGCCCCCAAGAAGTCCGCCAAGCCATGCCGCCGGACGCCAGCCCCGCTCCTCCCCGTCTGGATCCGCGACCCCCGCGGCCACATCGTAGCCGGCGGCATGCCCCTATTCCCCGAATTCCTGGAGGCCCTGTGACCACCGCCGAACTCATGAAGTTGCGTCGCAAGGAAGCCAAGGAAGAAGGCAACTGCCAGAAGTGCTTCACCCGCGAAGCGATGCCAGACCAAACCCTGTGCGGCCGCTGCGCCGACAAAGCCGACGAATACAAAGCCTCCAGGAGGGCCACCGAATGAAAATCCCCGTCCACACCCTCACCCCCGACCAGGCCGCCGAGGAGCTCGAGCTGCTCATGGATGAGCGGTTCCTCGTCGAGGACAAGCCCGCCGAGTTCCACCACTGGAAGACCGAGAACGCGCAGCGCGTGGTCGACCTCGAGGCCTGGATCCTGATGCACCAGAAGGATGAAACGCCCGCGCCGGCGCCGAAAGCGCAAGACGCCCCCCCCCATCACTTGCAGCCTGAGCCCGCGCGCCCGGCCGCCACCAAGGAGAAGCCAATGTCAGACCCCATCCCAACCTCTGATCCCAACGCCGAGCGCCTGGCCGGCCTCCTGGTGAGGTTCAACGAACTAGCCCAGCAGGTGCCGTCCGCCCAGAGCAGCAAAGCCTGCATGAAGATCCGCCAGAACATGCACAACACCAAGTTCGCCATCCGGTCCCTGTGCAACCGGAACGGCCTGGCGGTGCCCGAGCTGCAGGAGATCCCGCCCAATCCGTTCTCGGAGGTTCCGCCGCCGGCCGCGCCGATCGTCAAGAAGCCCGCACCGGAGCCGGCCCTACCCGATACACCCGCGGCAGTGCCTACCGAGCCTGAGCCGTCCCAGGCCGACGTCTATCCGCACTATGCGGACCCCCTGCCCGAGAAGGCCGGCCCGGGCCCCTACCTGGAGCCCACCACAGAGCAGATCATCCAGGCAGCCGAGGCGCACCGCGCGGCCCTGGGCCTCTCCACTGCTGACATGGACTTCCGCGACCACAACCAGCGCGCGCACGCAAACCTGGTCCAGGGCCTAGCGACTCTGCTGGAATCCCAGGGCGCCATCCCCTCCTGGATGCGCCAGGTGCAGGACGAGCTGGCCCGGGCCCGGGCGAAGTTCCCGTGTGCCGACCATCTCACCCTGGCCATGGCCGAGGAGTCCGGCGAGGTCGTCAAGGCGATGCTCGACCTGCGGGCCGGCAAGGGCACGCTGCAGGAGCTGCACGCCGAGATCATCCAGACCATGGCCATGTGCGTCCGGCTCCTCGAGGAGGGCGACCCTGCCGTGCTGGGCGAGGCGGTGGCGTAGCCATGGAATCCCTTGCTGAAGCCCTCCCCAAAGAACAGGCCCGAGTCCGCAGGGTCCTGGCCATCTACAAGTCCATCGGCCCCGCCGGGGCCTTCGGGGCCGCCTTCATTGAGGCCGACCTGGCGGCCGCGGATCGGGCCGTGATGAGCGGCGACCTGGTGGCCATGATCCAAGCCTTCGAAACCCTGAAAACGATCAAGGAGTGATCCCATGAAACGCCGCTCCGTCCAACCCCTTCCGCCTCCCCCGCCGCTCGCTCCAGAGCCCATCCTGCTCGAACCCCTGGCCTACTGCGTCGAGGACGCCGCCCTCGTCATGGCCCTGAGCCGCACTGCGATCTATCTCCTGCTCAAGGACGGCCTGCTGAAGGCTGTGCGCCGGGGGAAGCGGATCATCATCCCCCGGACGGAGATCCAGGCCTACCTGGATTCACACGCTGCTTAGGTTCCAATCCTATTCCGGGAGCAGGAACCCAGAACCAAGCCCCGGCGCGGGTTTCGGCCCGACCCGCGCCGGCTCCAACGAGGGCCGTTTCTGTCCATCTGCACCACCACCACCCCGGAGCGCCTGTGAGCGACCTTGAAATCAGAGCCAAAGAGTTTGCCACCCTGGCCCATGGGCGCATCGACCAGCGCCGAAAGTTTACCGGGGAGCCCTACATCAACCACCCCGCAGCCGTGGTGGAGATCGTACGCTCCGTGTCCCACACCCCCGAGATGTTGGCGGCGGCGTGGCTCCACGACACGGTGGAGGACTGCGGGATCGACCTGGACGAGATCCACCGGGTATTCGGTCCCCAGGTTGCCGAACTGGTGGAGTGCCTGACGGACGTTTCCCGGATCAAGGATGGCAACCGCGCCACCCGCAGGGCGATAGACCGGGCGCACACCGCGAAGGCGTCCCCCGCCGCCAAGACGATCAAGCTGGCTGACCTGATCGACAACACCCACAACATCGTCGCCCTCGATCCCAACTTCGCCAAGGTCTACCTGCCTGAGAAGCGGCTGGTCCTCGAAGTCCTCAAGGAAGGCGACCTCACCCTATGGGCGCAAGCCTTCGCCCTCGCCAACCAGTAACTTTTGTCCAGGTGCCTACCCCTTCTTGATTCCCAGGGGCTGCACCACCAGGTCACCATCGAACCCCAGCACGGGCGCCAAGAGCCGGATAGAATCGGCCTTGGCGCTCGGGCATAGATGGCCGTAGTGTTTCTCTACCATGCGGGTGTTGCTGTGGCCCAGCTGCTCGGCGACGTAGGCCAGCGGCACCCCCTTGTTGACCAGGGCCGAGGCGTAGGTGTGGCGCAGCTCGTGGAAGGTGACGGCGGCGATCTCCGCCTTCACGCAGGCCACGGCCATGACCTTCGCCTGGTCGTAAGCCACCCAGCCGTCCCAGTCCTTCAGGGCATCGGCCCGGCCGGCCCGGGTGGCCGTGTGCTGGAACATCAGCTCGGTCGCCTTCCGGCCGGCGGCGTGGCTGACAAACCACTCCAGCCCCTCCTTGGTCAGCACCACATGCCGGGGCTTGTAGCCGCCCTTGTTGGCCTTGCCGAACTGGATGAAGAGGCTGCCCTGCGGGTTCAGGTCCCCGACGACCACCCGGGTGAGCTCGCCGTATCGGGCCCCGGTGTACAGAGCCCCCTTGACCAGGGCCCGGAGCTCCGGCGGGCAGGCGTTGACCAGGAGTTGCTGCTCGTTCACCGTCAGGAACCTGACACGGGGCTGGGTGACGTTCTGGAAGGGCTTCACCTGACGCCAGTCCGTGGCCCGGCCGATGCCGCGGGACCGGGCGGCGAAGTTGAGCGCGGCCTTGAGGTTGGAGAGGATCCGGTTCGCGCTGTCCTTCCGTGCCCGCTTCTCGTCCTCGGTCTCCGGAGCGGCGAGGTGCACGACATCCGCGCCGGGCTTCCGCGGCGCGCCGGTCTTCCGCCGGGCCAGGGCCGCCAGCGCCTGGTGCCAGTCCCGGACCTTCTTCGGGGTGAGCTTGGCCACGTCGACCTGGCCCAGGGCCGGGATGATATGGGCCTCGGCGGTCTGCTTCATGATCCGGAGCCCGTGCACGCCGCGCAGCTCCGCGTCGGCGAGGTACTCCGCCCAGGCGTCGGCCACGGTGTAGGGCCCCTTGTGCGGCACCTCCCCGCCGGCCAGGAGCACGGCCTCCCGGTTCCATGTCTCGAACCGGCCCGCGGCGAGCTTCTGAGCCTGGGCGAAGGTGAAGATCTTGATCTCGTCCGCGTCCAGGAGGTCGTCGGCCACGCCCACCACCTCCTGCCGGAACTTCTTGGTCTCCAGGTCGTAGGCCCGGGCGATCCACCGCCCTGCCGCACCGTTCACCGGCCGCTTGTAGAGGATGTAGCAACCCTCAGCCAGGGTGTCCGTGATCCGTTTCCCGATCGGAAGCGCCAGGCGCTTGGTGCGTGTATCCAGGTCCTGGCTGCGTTTCGTCCTCGCCACAGCATCTCCTCCGGCTCAACAGCGGCTCAAAACACCACCCGGACGAGGTTACTACCAATGAGGAAGAACCACACAGCCTCCTAGATTCGATTGGGGTTAATCTTGGTGGTTGAGTGTGGTTGAGCCAGGTTTGGAGGCCTCCCGCGCATTGACACGGTAGGGGTCGGTGGTTCGATTCCACTCGCGCCAACCAAAAAACACGAGGCCCCACATAGGGGCCTTTTGTTATTTATCGACATTGGCAGACCCCAAAAAAGGCCTCCGGCTCAACAGCGGCTCAAAACCCGTTCCCGGAACTGCCCTGAACCTATTGGGATCACCCTGGACGAATCACGCGAGATGGACGGAGATCCCGAGGTGCGCGCCCATCTTCTCGGCCGACCTGGAGGCCCCGGTGTAGACGACCCAGGCCAGGCGGGCGAGGTCGGGATGTCCCTTCGCCACCAGCTGCTCATGCAGGGTGAGGGTGATCAATGCGGCCTGTTCAGCTGAGGCCAGAATCTCAAGCGTCGATGCGTCGTCCACGGTGTCTCCGAAGGGGATTTCAATAGCCTACCTGTTGCCCAAAATAATTGGGCCCCAATATATTGTCATTGCGCCTTTTTACAAGTGGCGGCAATCCTGTTGTATGCCAATACGGAAATCACCAGGACGGCCCGGGAAAGACGAGCCTTCGGCCCCTTCCCGACGTCGGGGGATCCGGATCCCGTTGGAGATCGACAAGCTACTTGAACAGGTAGCAGCAGCCAAAGGATTGAGCGTGCATGCAGCTATCCGGGAGGCCATTCAGGCCTGGGTGGACCAGAACCGTGAAACGGACCGTTAGTGCGTCTTTGACGAGATGAATCAGGCATTTCTATCCTCGAAAACCAACCTAAACCCCTGGTTCAGGGCAGTCAATCCCACGCAAATCACAGAAAACGCTTGCAATTGCCATTTTCCCATGATAAAATGCTAGCGTAATATCAACGCACAAGCATTTTTAGCATGATCCAGAGTGTCAAAAGTCGATAATATTTAATGGTTTATTAAATGGTTTGACGCTGGACCCGCACCCGTTCCAACCTCATTTCTTTATGAGGTCATTCATCCAGCCGGCGTCTTCAATCGTTTGGAGGATGGCTTCAGCCGTGATCTGGTTGCCATAACGATTCATGTGCACATCCTGATCCGCGACGTGCCAAGAGAAACATCCTTGGATATCTATCCCATTAATTATTCTATTTCTCATCGTAGAGTATAAATCTGCGTATTTTGCGCTTTCAATCAGAGACGCATCACTCTCATCCTGCCTGGTCGGAACACTCCACGGCATTGGGACACTGATGGTGTCTCCCCCCGAACTCCAATTGAAATATGGCGGATTAGGGAAAATGATTTTTGAGCAGCCATTTGCCCGTAAGTAGGAAGCAATCAATTCAAGATTACCCTTCGTGCTGATGACCACTGGATCCCCCATTGCGGGAAGATAACCAGAAGATCCTTGAATTGTTACGACATCAGCAGCGACGCCAACGACCGTTTCTTCATTCGTGTTGATCGAGATCTTGCTTCCAACGGAGAAGCTAGATCCCAGCCCGCTCCCAACCAGGAATGATTTTGTAGATGTGTCAAACGGAGAGGCGACAGCGGTCTGATGGCAGGCCAGTTGATCATTGGTCCCACCATAAACGACGGCTATTGTAGGTATCTCATACTCAAACATATCCTTGATTCTGCTATACATTTGAGAAGTCGTATTCCCACTTATTCCCAAATTCCTTGAAACGACATCTCCGCCCTTTTGATTTATCAAAATGGCAAGCTGAGCCGGGTAGAAATCGTCCATCACCATGCCGTAGCTTGTGTGGAAGGTATGGCTGTCACCAATAGCGACAATCGCTTTGGGACGGTCCGGAGCTGGTGTGGGCGCCTGACTTGAACCAGCACAGGCAAGCAATAAGGGGAGGATGATCAGAGCCGAGATCCACTTGGGAAATGCCAAATCACCCTCCCTCTTGTATGGTTTGTTCCTATTCTAGATCCCCTTCGCATCCAGGCGAGCGGAAAGTTCCTGCACAGCCTTGATGAGGGGAGCCATCAGTTCCTCGTAGCGCAGGCCCTGCCGGCTTTCGGGGTTGGATGGGTCATCCTGGGTCCAGACGGCGCAATCCCCCACCTTGGCCGAATCCAGCGCAGCCTTCACCTCCTGGGCCAGGAGGCCATAGTGGGTGCGGTTACCTGGGACGGGAGTCACCTTGATCACCGCCTCCTTCACCAGATGCCCCTCCTCATCGGTCTCGGCTGGCTCCACCACATCCACCTGGTTCCGGCCCACGATCCAGCGGTAGGACACGGGGCGCAACGCATTAATGAAGGCCAATCCCAGTGGAGAATCCACCACATCGGTCTTCTCGCGGGCGTCGGACGTATTGATTGTCGCGGTGGCGGCATAAAGCTGGGAGGGCCTGTTGGTGCCATTGCCCAGCGTCACAGCATTGTCCACCGAGGGCTTGAAGGCGTTGGCATCCACCTGCCACTTCGTGGCGCCCGCGATATTGAAATAGGTCACCGTGAAGCTTTGGAGGGCAGTGGTATTGCACCCAGTGGAGTTGCTGTCGCCGAGGTAGAGGGCAGTCCCGACCAGGCTAACCAGGGTGGTCTTTGCCGTCGCACCAGCGTTGATCTGCTGGAACGCCTGATTATTGTCGAGGAAGAAATTGGTTCCATGCCATCCGACCGGGCCGCTTCCCGCGTTGATTTCCTGGGTGACGTTTGAAGAGTCGCCCCCAAACCGAACAAGCTGCGCAGCACCCGCACCGATGTTTCGGCGGATGATGTTCACGCCGCCGCCGTTGTTGGTCAGCGTCGTGCCGAGCTGCCAAACGGTGGTCTCGTCGATCGTCACGCCAGAACCGCAGTTTGCGGTGACGGTCATATTCCCGGCAATCTGGCACCCGGAGAATGTGGTGTTCGACTGGTCAACGGTGATCACGCCCTTGATCCGGGCGCCGATGATCTTGGGTCCGCCGCTGCCGGCTGGGGCCGTTCCCGTCATTGTGGAAAGCTTGCCGAAAGCGCCCCCCATGATGGTGGCCGCCCCGGTGTCGGTCATCAAAACGCCGCCCGTGGATTGGGAGGATTCGATGTTTTCGAGGTGATGATAGAGGCTGGCGGTGCCGGACACGCCGATCTCGATGTCGTAGCCCGTGCCCGTGACATCAGCCGTTTGCCAGATCGGATTGGAACCGATGATTTCGAGCTGTCCTACTCCCTGGAAGAGGAGTGCCCGACCATAAGCCCACATCGAACCCGTGTTGACGCACCTGGCGTTCTGGACGGCGGAGGTGAAAACGATATTGTGACCGGTGAGGGTGGGCGTGGACGCATCACCCATGAATTTCAAGCCGTTCAGCTCGAATTCCCATGGGGCGCTGATTGTGAGGATGGGACCGTTCGCATTTTTCTTGATCTGGACGAACCCCATCCCGATCAGGCGCTGGCCGGAGGTGCTCGCGGTCAGGTTGTTGGCAAGGTAGGTCCCATCGGGGAAGATGATGCTTCGCCCACTGTTGATGGCCTTCTGGATGCCCGCTGAAGAGTCATTGGTCCCGGTGGGGTCCACGCCGGGGAAGTCCGTGACGGTGACACAGTCGGCGTTCTTCTGGGCCTGGGTGCGCACTGCCGCGCCGAAGGCCGCCAGGAAGCTGCCGGAGGACGCGAGCCAGCCAAAGGCGGTCATGCTCTCGCTTGCCACGGTGCCGGGGATGGTCGAGAGGTTGTACGTGCCGTTCCCACCCGTGCCCGTCCCAAAGCTGATGATGGTGGTCCCGAGCGGGATCCCCACGCCGGAGACCTGCTGGCCCACCTGGAGGATGCCAGCCGTCGCTGTAACGGTGAGCACGTTGGTGGCGCAGCTGGCCGTGATGGCAAAGGGGCCGCTGTCGGGATTGGTGGAATTGTTCGCGCACAGGTTGACCCAGGAGACCGAAGGGTTGCTCGCGCTCTGAAGCACGGCGCCGATCCCATAGCCGCCGATGGCGGCCGCCAGGGCCGCGCTGAAGACATATTCCCCGCCGGCATTGAGCCAGACCGTGTGCTGCGTGATGGCGTTCAGGATGCCGTTCATGTCCTGCCCGCTTGGCGGCACGCCCCCGGCCAGGAGGGGGAGCATGGTCACGTTGGGGAAGCCGTCGGCCAGCGACGCAGCAGGGGAGACGGAGGCCGTCGGGATGACGTTTTTCCCGCCGAAGTTCGGACCAGAGCCAGATGCGAACGGCTGCGAGAGCAGGGATGGATAGGTGGGCGCGGTCGTCATGCTGGCTCCTTAATGGGGAAGGGGAACGGTGTAGTAGCCGCCAGAGAAGAAAATTCCCTGGCCGAATGGTTGGAGGCCGGATCCTTGGAAGCCGAATCCGCTTGGAGGACTAAAGCCGTTGATGAGGTATGCCTGCACACCGGCGGGTCGGGGGATGGCGCCCGACTGGGTGATGATGCAGAGGCTGCCGATATCGAGGTTGAACTCGAAGAGCAGGAGCATGGCCATGTTGCCCCGATCCAGGGCGTAGCACTTCCCCCCGGAGCCGAACAGGGTGGTCAGGATCTTGTTGATCACCTGGGCCGAGCACCTCGAGATGTTGGCCAGGGCCTTCATCAAGATCAGGGTTCGGAAGGTGGTGTCGTTCAGCTTGAAGACCGTGCCGTTCCCGCCGGTCCAGAAGGGGGCCTGGCCGAAGGGCTGCCAGGAAGCGCCCTCTTTGAAGCCCAGGTATGCGGCCGACTGCAGAGGCATATTGATGGTGCGCTGCACCCCCACGATGCGCCCCAGCACGTCGAGCCCATAGCCCTGGGCCGTGCTCACGTTCCAAACCATGTTGTAGAAGTTGGTGAGGTTTGTGGACGGGTCGATATAGGCGTTCATGTTGTTGATGAGCGCCATCAGGATCGGGCTGTTCGCGTACTGCGCGATGATGGTCTGTTCGAGGTCGATCATGCGAGTGTCAGGGTGACGTTCCCGATGACGGGAAACTGGTTGATGTTCAAGCCCTGGGAGGTGGCGGCGGGCGTTCCGGTCCCCACCAGGACGCTGAGGATGTTGACTCCGGGCAGGAGTTGGTTAATCGTCGAGAAGAACCGGGAGCCGTAGATCGTGGCGCCGATGCTGGCTGCAGGCGCACCGCCGTCTTTGCCGTTGAAGGCCATGACCAGGCCGTTTACAGCATCGCTGAGCAGGGCCAGAGCGTTGGAGGGCGGGTTGGAGGCCGCTGCCAGGGTGACAGCGATGTTGATGGGCGCCGAGATGGGCACCGTAAAGCTCACGCCGTAGGTCGGGTACGGCGCGGGATAGCTCGTGTCCTGGACATAGACCGTGGTGGCGGCGGTCATGGCCTCACTGGGAACGATCCCGACCGCGACATTCAGGTTGTAGGTCCCTGCCCCGCCAGTACCGCTTCCCAGGGATGCGATGCTCGTCCCCGCTGAAATGCCGCTCCCGGAGATGGTCTGGCCCACCACCAGGGCGCCATAGGCGACGCCAGTGACCGTCAGGACCGTTCCGGAGGCGCTGGCCGTGAAGGAGGCGCTGGGGGCGTAGCTGCAGCCGATGTCCTTCTTCGCCCAGATGGCCTGGGCGATGGCCGCCGGCGTGCCGCCCACCACGGCCACATAGAGAGAGTTGCCCGGGATGGTTAAGCCGCCGATGAGGGCCGCCGTGTTTGACGGGTTATCCACCAGGTAGGCCGCCGTGACGCCAGTGGCCAGGATCGCGGCCCGGATCGCCGCCAGGCTGCCGTTGGCGTTCAGCGCCACCGAGGCGGATCGCCGGGCCTCGAACTGCTGTGCGGTCTCCACGGCCTGGCCGAGGACGACTTGGATGGGGCTGGTGATGGTGTCCCATCCGGGGATCGTCTGGTAGATCGAGAGGGGCCCAACGAAGGCGATGGGGCCTGTGGCCTGCGCGGCGAAGGTCAGGGTCACCGTGCCGCCTGCACCGATGGTCCCTCCGGAGGAGCAGGTGTAAAGGTTCCCGGCCGCATCGGCGGCGACGGCCACGCCGGCGGGGATCACCGTCCCGGCCAGGCCGCCACAGACGCCGGAAACCTGGGTCGAGATGGCCGGAAGCCGAGTCATGAAATACAGGTTCCCGATCGCATCTTGCATCCGGCCCTGGGCGTACTGGGGATCCACGGAGCTCACAATCGCCAGGAACTGCGCGTTGCAGTCGGCGATGATGGCAGCCAGGCTGCTGGCCAGCTGGCCCTGGGGCGTGCTCAGGCCCAGGTTGAGTCCGCCCCCGAAGGCGGTGTTGATGTCCGCCTGGGCCGCGGCCAGGATCGTGGCCTCGTCCGGAGCCGTGAAGCCGGTGGGGCCGAGGGTGGGGGAAGGAACGGTGGTGCTCATCCGGATCTCCTAGAAAGTGACGCCGAGCGCCTGGCCGTTGGTGTCGATCACATTCACGACCCCGGAGATCTTCCGGCCCACGAACTTTGTGATGGTGGCCTGGGCCTTCACGACCCCGGGCACGGTGAGGGCCGCCTGCACCAGCAGAGCCTGGATGAGGGACGGCGAGTAGGGCTGGGCCAGGACGCTGGTGAAGTAGGGGATCCCCTGGGACGTGTCGTAGTAGACCTCCCCTAGGAAGGTAGAGATGGCCGAGGCCACGTCCTGGGCGATCGCGTTCGGGCCGGTGGCCGTGGCGATGTTGCCATTGGCGTCGATCTCCAGGTCCCAGGCCGGAGAAGAAAGTGCGATCGTGTTCATCCGACGGGCCCTCCGGTGCTGCCGCCGCCCGTCTGGACGCCGGTATGGGTGTGAGCGGTGAGGGTGTGGGAGCCGGACTTGACCTCGGTGTCGGCGGTCAGGGTTCCGGTGGTATGCAGGTCCCCGGTGCAGGTGGAGGTGCCAGTGATGGCCATGCCCGCCTGCCCGGTGATGGCACCCTGGGCCAAGACGGTGGCCTTGGCCGTGACCGCTCCATCCACCTCCATGGTGGACTGCAGCGTCGCCGCTCCGGACACCTGCAGGGTGCCGTTCAGGACCACGTTGGCGTTGATGGTAAAGGTGGTGGCATGGAGGTCCGCGGCCGCGCCGGCCTCGATGGAGATCCCCGCGTCGTCCACCACGATGTAGTGGGCCGGGGACTCGGCCATATTCCACCCGCCGAAGTAGAGCCCATCGGCCATGTCGAAGCGCCGGGCGGAGCCGGGGTTACCCTGGGCGCCGGAGGCCTGCACCGAAGAGATGTCCCGGTCCGCGAAGACGCAGAAGCCGATGTCGCCTGGCTTGGGGTCGCAGATGACCGCGTTGGCGCCGCCCTGCAGCCGGAAGAAAGGCAACCCGTGGATGGTGGTGTGGGGCACGGCCGAGCCGTCGCCCGCTACCTGGTTTACCAGGGGCAGGACGTCCACGGTGCCCACGGCCGCGGTGCGCCCGGCGGTGTGCACCGCCACCACCTTTACCAGGGTGGCCACGTTCAGCTTGGCCAGCATCATCTGGACCACGAACGACATCTCATTGAACGGGGTGTTCCCGCTGGCCATGCCCTGCTGCCCAAAGACGCCGCCCATGTCAGTTCCCCACCCAGCTGGCCGAGACCTTGGAGAGCCACTTGCCGCTCGGGTTCTCGCACTCGAGCTCGTGGGTGAGGGCATTGATGCGCCAGGTGCCGCAGGCGACGGGAACCACGGACTGGACCGCGCAGAGGCCGCCCAGCTTGAGGCCCGGGTTGTAGAGGCAGGAGAACTTGATGCCCTTCTTGTCGAAGATGGGGTATTCCTTCAGCCCGGTGGCCGCCGAGATCAGCGGGGCGGTCCCGGCCCGGGGGGCGCCCCGGGGGGCGATGAACAGGGTGCCGTCGTCGATCCCGAACTCGATCCCCGCGGCGGCCACGACGGCCACGGCCTGCTGGTAGGCGCTGCCGTGGAGGTAGGGGCTCACCAGCTGGGAGGCGACCCCGTTGTTCTCGAAGGCATAGCCCATCTGGCTCGCCAGGGAGGCCATGATGGTCGCCACTGGCGTGCCCCCCTTGAAGCTAGCGGGCTTCACCGGGGCGATGGCCGGGTAGAAGCCCTCGAGGGCCTCCAGGTGGAAGAACAGGTTCGGCGGGCTCTGGTAGCTCGTCCAGGCCCCGGTGATCTCTCCCTGGAAGGCCACGGCCAGGCCGTACTGGTCCCCGGCCAGGATCTGCACCAGGCTCTTGTGGACGGCCAGGGCCTTCGCGGACTTGCCCGGGAGCGTCGTGAGCATGTTCATGTCCGCTTCGAGCATCCCGTAGACCTTCAGCTTCGCCTTGTTCTTCGAGGGGTGGCCGCCCTTCTCGATCTCCACTTCCATCCGGAGGCCGGTGACCTGCTTCGTGTTGTGCGTGCCGTCGAAGGTCCCCGAGGTCAACGTGAGGTTGGCCTGGAGGATCTTCTTGGTGAACGATGCGCCTTGGGTCATGGGATCACTTCTGGTAGATGGAGAGGGTGCAGTTCTGGCCGCCGAGGGTGACGTCCAGCTGCTGGGCCGGGATGGCCTGCAGGGGGACCTGGAGGGCGGGCGCGCCGGCCTGGTAATAGAGGAGGGCGAAGCGGCCCCCGGGCCCGATGCCGGTGTAGTCCGGATCGAGCACGCCCTGGTAGTCCGCGAAGGCCAGATGCCCGACGAAGCCCAGGTAGGGGTAAGAGTCGAGCATCGTGTTGTTCAGGCACACCACACCCGCCCAGAGGATGGTGCCGTCGATGGCGAGGTCGCAGTAGAGGTTGGCCATGTCAGTCGTTCTTCGCGCGGGACATGACGTTGTCCCAGGTCACGGGCGGCGGTGCGGGTGGGGCCTGGGCCTGCACCTTGCCGTTCACCGACTTCGAAGCGGAGGTCGGGCTCTTGGGATGGGGGATCGTCACCTTCGTGTAGGCCGGCGAGACCTCGCGGATCTCCTTCAGGGCCAGGTCCACCAGGAGGAGGTTCAAGCCGCTCTCGGCGGACTGGGAGTAGTCGTAGCCCTCCAGGGTGACGTTCAGGTACGTGGCCGTGGGGGTGACCACGTTGTAGAGGTTCGGGGCCCCGAGCTCAGAGGCCAGGGCGGCCTGGAATGCGCCGATGCGGGCCTTGCCGCCCACCGTGAGGCGCACCTTCACGTTGTTGGGCACGTTCACCTTGTTGTAGCTGGCGAAGCCGCCCTGCTCCACCGGGAAGTCGCTCACCTTGGCCTTGTTGCCGATCTTCAGGTCCACGACGCTGTCCACGTCGAACACCAGGCCCCCGTTCAGGTAGTAGACGCCCCAGCCGTTGGCCATCAGAACCCCCCATCCGCCTGGTCAACCAGGCCGTGCGACTTGATGGCGCCGGGCAGCTCCGCGGCGATCCCCTTGGCGTCGGTCGCCTTGGTCTCGATGTGGATGGCCCCGATGTGGGTCTCGCGGGTGCTGGTGCTGCTGGACTGGCTGTTGGAGACCGAGGGGTGCTGGGCCATGCCCGCGTGTCCCGCGTAGGCCGGCTCCTGGCCGTTCCCGGCCATGCCCAGGGTGGCGACCTTCAGGACGATGCTCCCGATCTTGGCCAGCTTGTCGCCGATCCAGCCGAGAGCCGCCTTCGCGCCGGAAAGCAGCGCCTTCCACATCTTGGCCCCGGCGCCCTCGATGACGAAGAAGGCCCGGAGCAGCTCGTAGACGATGAGCAGGGCGACCTCGCTGAAGAAGTGGCCGAGGTCCTTGCAGAGCGCCTTGAAGGCAGATTTGATTTTCTCTCCGTTCCCGGTGAAAATCCCCACGACCAGATCCCATTCGTCCATGAAAATGGCAAAGAACGACATGATGATGTCCTTCAAGATCCCGATAACGCTCATTACCGTTCCCTTGATGGCGTCCCAGATGCCCTTGAAGAAGGCGAAGAAGCCGCCCAGCATGGACTGGCCGCCCTCGGTCCACTTCTTGAACTCCAGGTAGACCCAGGCGACGCCGGCGGCGACGGCCGCGATCGCGACGACGATCAGGTCGATGGGCCCCAGGGCCAAGAGCCACGCGAAGGCCGCCTGGGCGCCCATGATGAGGGCGTTGACCCCGATGGCCAGGAAGGCCACGCCGATCCCGATGAGCGCCGCCTTCACGACGCTGCCGTGGTCGCGGATCCAGGTGGAGATCTTGGCGAAGGCCTCGCCCATCGCCTGCAGGGCCGGCATCACCGCGACCAGGATCTGCCGGCCCGCGGCCGCCAGGGCCCCCTTGATGTCCAGCATGGTCTGCTCGAACTTCTCGGCGGCTTCGACCTGCTCGGCGCTGGCCACGTTCTTCTTGACGGCCGCGGTAAGGGCCTCCATGCCCTCCTTGCCCTTCTGGAGGAGCCGCACGGTGCCCTCGTCCAGGCCCAGGCGCTCGCCCAGGGCCATGGCCTTGGCCCCGGACATGTGCTCCATCTTCTCGGCCAGGAGGCCCATGACCTGGGTGGCGTCCTTGCCCTTCAGCGCGACCTCGGAGATCCCCATGCCGGCGAAGATCTGCAGGGCCATCTTGGAGCGGGGCCCGTGGATGGCGATCATGGCCAGGCGGGAGTTGAGCCCCTTCAGGCTCTGGTCCATGCCCTCGGCGCTGCCGCCCACGCGCTTCACGGCGCCCTCCATGGCCTCGAGCTCCTCCACGTCGACGTTGAGGGTCTTGGCCAGGCGGCCCGCGGCCACTTCCGCCTCGAGCTGGCCCTTCACGAACTCCACCATCGCGCCGGCCGTGGCCATGAGGCCGAAGAACTCCAGGGCGCCCTTGGCGAGCTCCTTGAACGATTCCTTGCCCTTCTCGGTCGCCTGCTCCAGGTTCCGTTCGAACCGGGAAGAGTCGAGGCCGAGGGTGACCAGGAAGGCGTCAATGACGGTGGACATTACTTTTCAGCCCCTTTCTTGTAGGCCATGGCCTCGTTGTGGTTGTCTACCTGGATGATTTCCAGCATGGTGTAGGCATCCTCAAGGCTATAAACGGTTTGCAGTTCCCGGAGCGTGGCCAGCCGGCGCGAAACGATCACTCCGATCCGGGGGGCAACATTGACGTAATTGGCGAAGCCTTCATTGCCGCCGGAGCTGGGGAGGTCGAGAGCTTGGCGGCCAGCGAAAAACCGAGGTGCAGTTCGAGCAGCTCCTTCCGCAGGGTCACGCGCGTCATGACCTCCTCGGTGTCGTCCTCGGTCAGGGCCCGGGTGAACCGGGGATTCTTGATCGGGTCGGGCTGGATCTGGATGCACCGGAACATCTCGTCGAGGAGGGGCTCCGCGAGCTCCCAATCGAGTCCGGAAAGTGCGGCGAGGCCAGCGGTGGCCACACCGGCCAGACCAGCCTCAGCGGCCCCGGCAGGCAGCTCCGCGCCCGACTTGGCCAGGGCCAGGAAGGCGCGGGCGGCCCACTTTTCAGCTTGAGCGGCGCTCATCTCCGTCAGGAGGAAGGTTTTGCCCTTGTCCCGATTCTCGGCTTCGATGGTGACGATCTTCGTTTTGCGCATGGGCTACATCCCCGAAATGACGACGGATTCCCAGGTGATCTCGTATTCCTGGGGCTGCAGGGTCTTCTTGGCGGCGGGCACGTCGCTGTAGCCGGTGAGGCCGCCGTTGTTGAGCGTCGCCTGGAGGCCGTTGGACTGCATGGTGATGGTGCCCGAGCAGGGGATGGCGTCCCCGGCCGTGTCCATGGCGGCGGCCCAGTTGTCGAACACGATGCCGGAGGGGCTGTCCGCCTCGAGCTTGATCTTCATCTTCCGGAGGTGCCGCACGTAGCCCTGGCTCATGTGCCCGTCGGCGCCCAGCCGGGCCTCGACCTTCGGGAACTTGTCCAGCTCGAACATGTCGTCCGAGGCGAAGCCCTGGATGATCACCGGGGAGTTGTAGACGCCCGGGATGACCAGCGCGAGGACCGCGGTGATTGAGGTGATGGTCGGGTTGGCCATGGTGAGCTCCTTACTGGATGTCGATGGAGGCGAGGTTCAGCTGGTTCACGGAGCCGCCGTCCATGTACCAAAGCGTGGCGGGGGGGCTCAGCCGGTTGTTCCGCTGGTTCGAGGTGGCCGGGAGGACCTGCAGGTAGTAGCCGTTGTTCAGCAGCGGCTGGTCGATGGCCAGGCCCGCGGCCGAGTTCACCTGGGCGATCTGCAGGGCGGAGAGAACCACGCCCGTGTTGATGACCCCGGCGGTCAGGCCCGCGGTGATGGGCCCGAGGCAGGCGGCCTTGATCATCCCGTAGCCCTGGGGGTTGTACGGGACGGCGGGGAGGTTCGTGAACATGTTCACCAGGGCCAGCTGCAGGGCGCTGTTCAGCCAGATCGCGTTCACGTAGCAGTCCAGCCAACCGAAGACGCCGCTGAGCTGCCCGTTCCAGAAGAACTGGTTCGTGCTGTTGGCGGTGGCCCAGTTCCCGTAGAAGTTCGTGCCGTTCGCGATGGCATTGGCCGAGGAGACCGGGTCGTTGATGCTGGGGGTGATGCCGGTGCCGGACTTGTAGGCGATGGCCGCCCGGCCGTTCTTGGCCGAGAAATTGATGCTGGCCACGAAGCCCAGCACGAAGGCCGCAGCGTTGGGGTCCTGGTAGACCGCGCAGGTGCCGCCCAGGCTGCTGACTTGGCAGTAGTGGCTGATGCAGGTGGTGCTGGCGTTGGTGGAGACGATAGTGGGGTCGGAATCGTAGGGGGCATAGACGAACTGGCCGCCGGTCCCCGCGCACCAGGTGGCGAAGGCCTGCTTGTCGGCGATGACCGGCTCGAAGCAGGTGGTGAAGCACGCCCAGTTCGAGGTGTAGACCGCCAGGGCCGTCATGAAGGTGCCGGGGGTGTTGGCCGCGCTGCCCGGGCTGATGGTGCCGGCGTTGAGGCCCAGGGTGAGGGCGTTGGTGCCGGTGCAGACCGTCACGGTGCTGGTGGCGCCGGTGGTGGGGCTGGTGATGGTGAAGGCGTTGAAGAGGCTCGACCAGGTGCAGGTGGTGGAGGCCGGGCAACCGCCGGTGACCAGGGCCGCCTGGATCAGGGCGGCCGCGTTGGAGAGGCTGGTGGCGGTCGAGAGGTTCAGGGCCGCGACGGTGCCGGTGGTGCCGTTCACCGTGCAGATCAGGGTGCCGCTGGTGATGGCCTGGACCTGGGCCAGGGTCAAGGCGGGGACGGAGGTGCCCCGGAACCAGCCGGCGATGGCGTAGGAGGCGTAGCGGCTGAACATCAGGGCCGTGGGCTTGAGGGAGCTGCCCGTGTAGCCGTTGAAGTAGACGCTGGCCATCTGGCTCTCAAGGCAGTTCGAGGTCATGGCCGAGGCGGTGGCCTGGGTGAAGCCGGGCCCGGAGATGGTCACGGTGCCGACGCCCGTCACGGTGCTGTAGGTGCCCAGGGCGGTGATGTAGGTGCCCGGGGGCACGCCCACCGCCGTGAGGGACTGCAGCTCCTGGCCCACCGCGATCGTGCCCGAGAGGGTCTGGGTGATGGTCAGGGTGTTGGCCACGCAGGTGGCCATGATCGAGGCGTTGTACTGCCCGAAGTAGGCCTGGACGCTGGCGAGGGTGGGGAAGCTCACCGGGGCGCCGACGGGCAGCGCCGGGTTCTGGCTGAGCATCAGGCCGTTGAGCGCCAGCGGATTCCCACCAGACGCCAGGACGGCGGGCACCACGGAAATGATGGTTGAGATGGGGATCGACATGGCGATTTATCCTTGTCAGTGAATGGTTTCGACGTTGACGGGAGTGACCTTGGCGG
>Ga0265327_10001760_pt1 | contig 25610 bp, 21 predicted proteins | sample 41621metaG_FD_202089 | JGI IMG/M metagenome (GOLD analysis project Ga0265327, IMG submission 202089) | Rhizosphere microbial communities from Carex aquatilis grown in University of Washington, Seatle, WA, United States - 4-16-21 metaG | ecosystem: Host-associated > Plants > Roots > Rhizosphere...
TGCCTTGCCGTCCTTCGCCGGCCGGCTCGGCGATGGGCTCGCCGGTGTGCCAGCCGTTGGCCCGGAAATAGCGGGCGACGCTGGCAATGGCGTCGGCGGGGTTGTTCCAGATGTCGCGCTTGCCGTCGCCGTCGCCGTCGGCGGCGAGTTTGCGGAAGCTGCTCGGCATGAATTGCGGCATGCCCATGGCGCCGGCGTAGGAGCCTAGCGGTTGCAGCGGGCTGATGTTTTCATCGCGGCACAGCAGCAGGAATTGCTCCAATTCGCTGCGGAAGAACGCCGCCCGCCTTGGGTAGTCGAAACTCAGCGTGGCGAGGGCGTCGATGACGCGGTAATTGCCGGGCCGATTGCCGTAGGCGCTTTCGATGCCGATGATGGCGGTGACGATGTCGGGGGACACGCCGTATTTGGCTTCGGCCCGGGCCAAGGCGGCCGCGTTGCGCCGGCGGAATTCGATGCCGTTTTGGACGCGGGCCTCGCTCACGTAGAGTTTTTTATAGGCATACCAAGGCTTGGCCTCGTAAGGCTTGCCCATCGCGGTGAGGATGGCCGGCTGGATGCCTGCGCCGACGAATACCTGGCGCAAGTCGGCGGCGCTGAAGCCGTGCTTGCGGCTCATGTCGGCGATGAAAGCCTGCACGTCGGGGCGCTGGTCGATGCCCACGCTGGGTGGCAACAGCGGCGCGGATGGCGCGGGCGGCTGCGGGGCTTGCGTCTTGGGCTCGTTGGCCGGGGGCGGCGGTTTGGGCGGGGGGGCGGAAGGCTTCTGCCCGACGCAGGCGCAAAGCAGCAGGGAGGCGGCAAACAGTCCGATGATGCGGTTTGGCATGGGCGTTAGACTGGGGGTTGGGTTGCAAGAGGTGAAGCCGCCAGCATACCGGAACTGGCGCGGCCGGTCATCTGCCGTCTGCGGCATTCGCCCTGCCCATTCGTGTAAGATCATGGCGCGGGACATTTGCGCCTGGCCGTTGTCTCATCCGCTTTGCAAAGCGACAGCGGCACAATTTTTTTGATAATCATCGAGCAGGGCTTCATTCATGAAATACGCAATCATCTCGGGCAGCCATCGCCCGCAATCCCAATCCGGCAAGGTTGCCCGTTTTATCAGCGGGCGTCTGCAAGCGTTAAATCCCGAGGCTACCTCTTATGTGCTGGATTTGGGCAGAACGCCTTTGCCTTTGTGGGACGAGGGCATCTGGGCGGCTGACCCGGATATTCTCAGCATTTGGAATCCGGTGTCCGCCGAGCTTGCGAGCAGCGACGCGGTGGTCGTCATCGCGCCGGAATGGGGCGGCATGGTGCCTGCGGCTTTGAAAAACTTATTTCTGTTTGCCGCCGACGGTTCGCTTTACCACAAGCCAGGCTTGATCGTCGGCGTGTCCGCCTCGCGCAACGGCGCCTACCCGGTTGCCGAACTGCGCGTCAGCAGCTACAAAAACACCCATCTTCAATACATTTCCGAGCATGTCATCGTCCGCCAAGTCGGCGAGGTGCTCAACGCGGAGACCGCGCAGTCCGAGGGCGACGAGGCGCTGCGTCGGCGGCTGGATTACAGTTTGTCGGTGCTGGCCGAGTATGCCAAGGCATTGCGGCAGGTTCGTGCCAGCGGGGTGCTGGATCGCCAGGCGTTTCCCTTCGGGATGTGAGGTTCTTGGTTGCCGGGACATTGTCGCATTTACGACAACTGTCCCATTGCGAACATGCCAGGCCAGGCTTGTAAATGCTATCTATTTGTTTTTGTTGCTTATCGCGGATGGCACAAATTCTGATTCAGCAAACGCATCAACCCACAATCGAGAGAACCATCATGTCGCTGCTTAACCGTTACGATGAAAATGTGCTGCTGACCAATGCCAATGTCAAAGGCAAAACCACCGAGCCAAACTTGGACGCCTATCGCGGCGATTTAGTGTTGGTGGAAGGCGAAATCGCGGACGCCTTGGGCCGTCGCATGCCGCCCATTTCCTTCATCAAACAAGCGGCGCTATTGGCGAGCGAGGACAAGATCATCTTCATCTCGGGCTTCCTCGAAAAGTTGGATTACCTGCCCGTGTTTTATGAAAAATATGGCGCGGATGTGGTGGAAGATTTGACTGCGGTGTTTTATGTCGAGAACATCGCCAAGCCCATCCAGGTCAAGTTCAATGGTATCCACCATGTGCTGCTGCCGATGATCGAAGGCGATGGCACGGTTTGGAACGACTTGAACGAGGAGTTGGCTTTGGAAAAAACCGATTTCAAGGGCCAAAGCGCGCAGGACAAAGTGATTACTGTGTATAAGACCGTGAAGACGGATTATCACCCGAAATATCCGGAGGTTTCCTGGGAGGACGCGCTGGCACAGACCGTTGAAGTAAAGAAGGAATTGCGCGGGGCGATTTAATGTCGCCAAATGGCGACGGGACGGCGGCGGCGCTGTCGTTTTGCGAGTGTTTGTCGGGGTAAGAGCCTTATCCGTGCGTTTTCGCGGGTTTGCCTGCGGCCGCCCGGATTTTTTTGCCTTGCGCGACGCGGTCGGCCAATCGGATTATGTTGGATTTGCCGTCTTTTCCTGCCGTTTTTCCTCGATATAAGCTTCGAGAGCCGTTTGTGCGGCGGCTTCCGATTCGTAAGGCCCTTCGATTGCGTTCCTCGCCACAAAAAACCATTCCAGCTTGGCGGAGTCGGTGTCCTGCTGCGAGAAGACGCGGTTGATATCGAACAAGCAATATTCTATGTATCGCTCAAGCGCGGTTTGGGCCAGCGCTTCTGTCGAAAAAGGTCCCTCCACACCTTCCCTGGCCACAAAAAACCATTCCGTCTGTTGGGTGTCTGTATGGGTTTGCGCAAAGACACGATTGCGATTGGCCATCGGGGCATTCCTCGTCGGTGAGTGACAACTAGTGGGAATTGTTGAATTAAGAATTGCACGGGCATCGGGCAAGATCCCGCACGGGGCAAATCGGGTTGTTTATTATAGCATAGCGATATCCACCAGGCCTGGACGCAGGCTTGGGAGGCGGGGTAATCGGGCTTTCGCAGGCCCCGGCGAAAAAGCTTGGCAGGCCGTCCGGCGGCAACGCACAATAAGGCCTATGAAAAAACTATCATTGATCGTCGCGGCGCTGCTGTTTTCCTGCCGTCTTGAGGCGAGCGTCTATAAATGCGTGGACGAAAACGGCAAGACCCGATACCAGGCGGCGGCTTGCATAGGCGTGGTCGTTCCCATTGACGAAACGCAGCCGCCCATTGCGCCGCTTGCCAAGCCCGCCCCGGTCGCCCGTCTAAGCGCCGGCGGGCACCGCGCTGTCAGAAGCGAGGCCAAGAAGAACTTGTTCAAGTCTTTCGCGCCCTGTCCGTCCACCGGCGAGAGCAACGGCCCGTGCCCGGGCTATGTGGTCGATCATATCAAGCCGCTGGCCTGCGGCGGCGCGGACGATCCGCGCAATATGCAGTGGCAAACCGTCGCGGCGGGCAAGGCGAAAGACCGATGGGAAAGAATCGGCTGCCAGCCGGCGGCCGTTGCCCGGCCCGGCCTGTTTCCCAGCGTCCGCTCAACGCCGGGCGGCGGGAAGTTCAAGGCCATCCGCAGTGGCCGCCCGCATTATCTTGGGGCTTGGGCGGACGGCGATTGAGGCGTTTGCCCGGCGCTGGGCGGCGGGCAAGCCCCCATCACTTCACGGCCGATCAGGCGTATCAATTCGCAACGCCAGCGCAGTCTTCCTTGGCGTTCCTCCAGCAGACCATCCCAGTAGAGGCGGCGTAGCAAGGTTTGAATCGGCCATTGTTCGTAACGGCCCAGATCGTCGCGTTTCAGCAGGCTGGTGACCCGCTCGGCTTCGCCATGTTCCCGGTAAGCCGCGAAACGCGCTCGCAGGATGGCGTCTTGCCTGAGTTTTTCGGCGACGGCGGCAATGTTCAAGGGCGCGGATGGGCGCAGCATTTTCAAGCCCTGCTGGATTAGCCGGACATTGCCGCCGCTCAGGCGCAGCAGCAGGGAAGCGTCTTCTTCCGTCAGGCTGCCGGCTTCGGGGGGTTGCCAGTTGAGGATGTCGGCCACGGTCGGTTCGGGCCATAGCAGCGTTGTCGCGTTGCGCAACGGGCTCAGGTGGCCCTCTTTGAAACGCAGCTCCAACAAGCGCTCCGCGCCGCAGAGCACCACCTTAAGCCAGTCGGAGTAGCGTTCGCTGAGATTGCGCAAGGCTCTGGACAACGCTTGCCGTCCCTCCGCCGAGCCTTCCTCAAGGCGGGTCATCAGCAGGAACATGGTCTTGCCCCGGGCTAGGCAGTCTTCCATCAGAAATTCAAAATCGCTGGCTTTCAGGCAGGATTTCCCCGGATCAATCTGGCTGCCGAGATAGCTGAAGTATTCGCCTTTGCCGGCGCTGGTTTGGCCTAGGGGGACCAGGTGGAGGGTGTTGCCTATGCCGAAGCGGCGGCGCGCTTGGGTGAGGATGGCGCGATGCGCTGCCGTCTTGACCTGGTCGGCCTGGCTCAACAGCATCACCGGGCGGTTCTCGCGCAGCGTCTCGAAGAGTGTCGCGATGAAAGCCTCTTCGCTGTGTCCCGGCGCTGGGGTCGCCATGTCTTGCAGACGCGGCGTGAGCGGCTGCGGAATTTCGAGTTCGGCGGGCAGCTCGACCGGATCGCCGGGCGGCTGCTTGCGCAAGCCGCGCACTACCTGGCGCAAGGCGGAACAGTAAGCTTGCGGGCTGGGATCGGCGAAATCGACGCAAAAGCGGTTTTCGAGAAACGGAAACTTGGGGAAGGCCGCGAAGAACACGGGGATGATGTGGAAGTCGGGGTCAGCCCTGCGCCTGGCCAGCAAGGTGTCGTAATCGTCTTGCAGCCAGTTTGATTCCAGCGCTTCGGGCGTCGCCAGCAAGATGGCGTGGCGGGCGTTTTGCAGCGCGTCGCGCGCTTGTCTGGCGGCCGACCCGCCAGGGATCAATGCTTCAAGGTCTAGCCACACCGTGAGGCCGCATTGTCTTAGGTTGCTCGCCAAGGCAGTGACCCAGGCCTTGTTCTCGTTGCGATGGCTGATAAATACGTCGTGCATATCTCCTCTTTACTCATGGCGGCGGTGTCCTTCTCGACAGCTAACGCAGATTATCCCTGTCTTTGCCGCAGATTGGAACGGTGCGCGAGCCCCTCCCGCCTTTGCGCAGTCGTGCAAGCGCCGATGTTCAGTTCTCCAGCTTGCTTTTCAGCTTTAAGAGCCCAGGATGGCCGGGGTCGGCCTCCAGCCCTTCCTGGATGTTTTTCAGGCTTTGCGCCCGGTCGCCTGTTTCGTATGACGCCCAGGCGGCCTGTTCCTCGGCGTCGGCGATTTTTTTGATGCCGTCGCGGGCCTTGGCATTGCGGGGGTCGATGCCCAGGGCTTCCCGGTAGGCCCATAGCGCGTTGCTGCCCGCCGGCTCGGTGAAGTAGCCGGCGTCGAAATGAATGGCGGCCAATTCCAGTAAGTCATCGACTTTGCGCTGCTGCTCCGGGCTGAGTTCGACGAGGGTCGGCGGCGGCGGTGCGGGTGGCGTCGGCGGGGCGGCGGGCCGAATGAGGTAGACGGCGCCCAAGGTGGCTGCGGCCAACAGGCCCGCGCCCCAAGCACCGTAGAACAGTTTGGAGCGCGGCTGCAATAGCTTAAGAAACTCGGCCACGCTGCCGATACGCTCGTCCCGTTTAAATGCCAGGCCGCGCCGCAAGGCTTTCCATTGAGGGCGGCTCAAGCCGGCAATCGCTTGCAGCGGCACATGCAAAGCCAAGGCTTGTTCGGCCGACAAGCGGCCGAAAGGATGCTTGCCGGAGAGCAGCTCGTAGGCGACGCAGGCGAGCGCGTAGAGATCGTCGCGAGGGTCGGGCGGCTGCTCGCGCAGTTGCTCCAGGCTGGCGTAGGCCGGGGTCATGGCGCCCAGGTCGCGGGCGTTGAACACCGTCGCGTCGGTGTCTTTGCCAGGATGAGGGATGGCCGTGGCAATGCCGAAATCCAGCACTTTGGCCTCGTTTTGCGAGGTGATGAACACATTGCCGGGCTTGAAGTCGGAATGGACGATGTGTTTGCGGTGGGCGTAGGCCAGCGCGTCGGCCATGGCCTGGATCAGGGGCCAGGCTTTTTTGAAGGGCATGCCGACGGCCGGCAAGTCGCGGATGAGGCTGTCCAACGGCCGGCCTTGCAGGTATTCCATGGTCATAAACACATAAGCCCCGTCGCGGTCAAAATCGTAGACGGTGACGATGTTGGGATGCGACAGGCTTTGCGCGCGTTTGGCTTCCCGCTGTAGTGCGATGAAGAACAGCGGGTTGTCGAGAAAATCCTGGTTGAGCACCTTGAGGGCGACGAAAGGCTCGCGGTCGTCGGCCTCGACCTTGCGTAAATCCAGCGCCTTGAACACCGCCCCCATGCCGCCTTGGCCTAGCTTCTCCTTGAGTACGAAACGGTCTTTCAGCACCACGCCCACGTCCAGTTCCTGGCCGGGCGCAAGCGCGGCGGGTCGGCCTGCCCTTGAGGGCGTCGTGTCGGCTCCGCCCTGGTTTTGGGTAAGGACGGTCGCGTCGGCGGCGGACTCGGCCGGTCGCGGCAACAGTTCCGTGGGGGCTGGCGAGGGCATGGGCGGTGGTCTCCGGGGCAGGCTTGGTGGCGTTAACGGTGCTAGGGCAGGTCGGCGAGTATCTTAGGCCATAGCGCATCCCAGCAACATACATGATCAAATTCCGCCACCGTCTCGATCCGCGCATTGCGCCGTTTTTGCAGCTCCGGACGCAGCAAGGCGGCGGGGACGATTGTGTCCTTGCCGCCCAGGTAATGGATTTCCGGAAAGCGGCCTTCGGCAAAATCCGCCGGATTGAGCGAGCCTTGCAGGCGGCTGTAGCCGTGGTGGCGAGCCCAGCGCTCAATGTCGGCATTGCCCGCCAAGGTCAGCGCGGCCAGCGTCGAAGGGAAGCGCGGGGCCAGCAACAGCGCGAGCGCGCCGCCGCCGCTGTGGCCCAGGAATACCAAGCCGGCATGAGGATGTTGCCGTAAAAAGCCCGCCAAAGCCTCGGCCATGGCATCGACCACTTCGGGCGCGTAGCGCCGGTGAGTCCATGACAAGGGCGAACAGCCGGGATCTTGGGCATGGCCGTTGTGGCAGGGCCGTCCTAAATACAGCGAGGGCGCGTTGTCCTGTCGCATCAGCTCCAGCATCAAGGGATTGCGCGGCGTCGGGTCTGCGCTGACCTGGGTGGGGCTGGCCCAGGGCAGCCCGTCTCCTTCCAGGTAAACATGCAAAACATTCGCTGAAGGCCGCCCGGCTTTATAGAAGGCTTCCAATTGGAAGTCTTGGCTGCTCAAGGTTTGCCGGGCGTAGCCCAGTTCGCCGCCGCGCCGCAGCAGGCGTTCGGCGGGGCTGGCGCAGGCTTGCAGCAGGGCGGCCAGGCTTAACGCGCAGGCCAGCCTGGCTGCGCCGTGGCGGCCGAGGTTTGGCGGCGCGGGCAGGCGGGCCGCTTCCGTCGCGCAGGCTGTCAAGCGGGTGATGGTGGGTGGCTGGTTAAGGTCTATGGTGAGCCGCTCCATAGGGCTTGCTGAATGTAGGACTGACGCAGAAGCTTGCGCAAATCACTGCGTCCGCCCGGCGGTGGCGAAGGGCGGGCGGCGGGGCAACAATGCCATTGCGTCAGTCCTTATGAATGCAAGCCGACTTTTCGGCTTGTCAGCCGGCTTGGCCTGAAGTTTCGTCTTTACGCCGCTTGTCGCGGGCCTCGTCGTCCGCCTTTGCCAGGCTTGGACGCAGTTTAAGCAGGTTTTTCAAGGCGTCAAACCAGAAAGGCGCGCCGATGCTCATCAGCAGTGCGCTCAACAAGCATCCCAAAAAGGTTTGGAAAATTTTGACACCGCCTTTTTCCCAAATGCCTGGCCACCACCCGGCGGGACTTAAGCTCAATTTCGGGTCGTTCAATGCCTCGTAGGCTTTTTTGATGTCCTCGGCGCTAATGGGTTTCTGCGCGTCTTGCGCCTGCGTGCCCGCGTCGGCGGCGGTTTTGCCGGTGGCCGGCGGCTTGGGTTCTGTAGGCTTCGCGTCTGCGCCAGGCGGCGGAGGGATGGCCGGTTTCGTGGCGGCTGCCGGTTTTGAGGATTCGGCGCTTATTTCCGCTGCCTTGGTCACCAATTCCGCCCTCAGCTTGTCGTCACTGGATAGCCTTTGTAGCAAGTCGATGCTGTCTAGCGGAAGAATAAACGCAACCGCTAACGAGGCTGCAATCGTCCATGTTCGGGAATGGGCCGTGTAAAGGCTGGTCAACCGTTCGCTCATGCTGTCGAAGCGCGTCATGAGGGCGTTGACCAGCTTGCCGGCTTCCGTTCCCTGAATCGCCTTGTGAATGGCTTGGGTACGAATAAACTGGGTGGCAAGCTTGGAATTTTCGACCTCCAAGTCAGACACGCCGCTGTCAATTTTTTGCAGCAACTTTCCCGCCGCCCCGCGTTTTTCTTCGTCGCTGCCTGTGCAGCCCAACGCGGCGAAGAGGGCGTTCTTGGCCTCTTCCGCGAGGGCGCCTGACTTGGCGATTTCCAGCAGTATCAAAATTAATTGTTCCCGCTCGATCACCTCCCGCTTGTCGTCAGGCTTTCCGCTTACGGTGTGCCATTGGAGAACCGCGGCGGCAATAGTGTCGGCGTGTTGGAGCAGCGTCTGATCCGCGCGTTTTAGCAAGGCGGCGAGGCCTTCTTGCAGGCAGGCGGAGCGCTTATAGCGCCATTGGAGCATGAATTGTGTGATCATGGTGACGAAAGAGCTGGCCAAAGCCATCACCACTACCAAGCCAATCAGAACGTCAAGGTATCGCAAGATAGAAATATCCATAGATTGCCCCCTGATGGGATGAATGCTGATTATCGGGCGTATTGAATGGGCAACGGGTTTCCGCTTTAAATTGAATGCAGGGTTGACGGGCCTATACCGGCGTGAAGCCCAGGAAGCTTTGTGCCACTGCTGGCACCAGCATATACCTTGCCTATTTCCGTTGTAAAGCAACGCATTTCCAATGGGGTGGCAGTGGGCCGGTGCCCGCAAACTTCGTCGGTCGGACGGGTGAATACAGGGTGATAGTGAGACGCAGGCCCTGCGGTGTTTGCTTCATGGCGGGCAATTGGGCGGCGCTTGGCCGGGCCTCTGCCCTTAGCCTAATGTCTTGGGGCATAATGGCTCATCCATTCAGCCAATCCAGGAGAGCCCTATGCAAATTTTCCGCGTCAAGCGCAGCCTGCCCGATGATTTTGAGGAAAGCGGCCTGCGCCGCTGCCTCAGCGCCGTCGATCTGACTTTACTCGGCATCGGCGCCATCATCGGCACCGGTATTTTTGTGCTGACCGGCATTGCGGCGGCGACTTTGGCCGGTCCTGCGGTGGTGGTTTCTTTCGTCTTTGCCGGGCTGGCCTGCGCTTTCGCGGCCTTGTCTTACGCGGAACTGGCTTCCAGCGTGGGCGGCTGCGGCAGCGCCTACGGCTACAGCTACGCGGCCTTCGGCGAATTGGCGGCGTGGATCATCGGCTGGGATTTGATCTTGGAATACGGCATTTCCGTGGCCGCCGTGGCTAACGGCTGGTCGGGTTATTTCAACAACGCCTTGGAAGGGCTAGGCGTGCATTTGCCGGCCTATTTGACCCTCGCGCCCTCCAAGGGGGGGCTCATCAACCTGCCGGCGGCTTCGATCATCCTGGTTTTGATGGTTTTGCTGATTATCGGCGTGAAGGAAAGCGCCCGTCTCAACACCGTCATGGTGACGGTCAAGCTGGTGACGATCACGGTGTTTGTGTCCTTGGCGTTGTTCAATATCCACCCGGAAAACTGGACGCCGTTCATGCCTTTCGGCTGGTTCGGCCATGACGCCGCCGGCAAGCCCATCGGCGTGCTGGCCGGCTCGTCCATCGTGTTCTTCGCCTATGTCGGCTTCGACGCGGTGTCCACCGCCGCCGAGGAGGCGCACGACCCCAAGCGTGACCTGCCCATCGGCATCATCGCCTCGCTGGGTTTTTGCACCCTGGTCTACATCTTAGTGTCGGGGCTGCTAACCAGCGTGGTGCCTTACACCGAGCTGAATGTGTCTTCGCCGGTGGCCCACGCGCTCAAGCTGCTGGGCTTGAACTGGGCCTCGGCCTTGGTGGCGACGGGCGTGATCGCCGGGCTGACCACGGTGATGCTGGTGTTGTACTACGGCCTGACCCGCATCATCTTCGCCATGTCGCGGGACGGCCTGCTGACCCCGAGCTTTTCCGTCGTCAATGCGAAGACCCACACGCCGGTGCGGGTCATCGTGATTTGCGGCGTGGTGATGGCCGTGGTGGCCGGGCTGATTCCTTTGGGCGAGCTGGCCGAGCTGGTGAACATCGGCACCTTGTTCGCGTTCGTGCTGGTCTGCCTGGGCGTGATTGTGCTGCGCGTCACCGACCCGGACATGCACCGGCCTTTCAAGACGACGGCGAATCCCTTGTTTCCGGTGCTGGGGATACTGTCCTGCTCCGCCTTGATGGCTTTCTTGCCGGCCACGACCTGGTGGCGCTTCATCATCTGGCTGGCCATCGGCTTGGTGGTGTATTTCGCTTACTCCATCCGCCATAGCAAACTGGCGGGGCAGGCCGCTTAAACGCCTGTCACGGCGAAGCGCCTGCCGCCCGCTTACTCGGAAGGCGCTGTGTCGTCTTGGGCGAGGGCGATGGAGAAGCGGGTGGACAGTTGTTTGCAAAAATCTTGAGGATAACCGTGCCCATGGAGTTTCCACAGCAGCTTATTGGCAAGAATGGCGGTTTTAATCCGTCCCCAATGATTCTTACGTTTTTCCCCTTTTGCATGGCCGACCATGTCGTGGAAAATACTCTCCACGACGGGGAGGTTGCGCCACTTTTCTCCAGGGGCATGGCGGGCAAACATAGCCGCCAGGGTTGCCGCCACCGCGTCGATCTTATCCGTATCCAATAGGCGGGTTAGCCAAGCACTCATGAGTATTCTCCAGAAGGGGGGTGGCAGGGTAATGGCATTGATAGCGATGTTCCCGCCCACGGGCGGCGTGAATTCTAACAGGAAATGAAATGAAGTTGATAGCGCTTGCGGTTGGTGTGTTTTTAGTGTTGGCGCTGGTTTATCTCGTCCGCCGCGGAAAGCGTGCGAAGGCTGTCGCGGCAGTGCCTTTGCCCGACGAATATTCGGTTGCGCTGGGCTATTACGACGCCGGCCAATTGGCCGAGGCCGAGGCGGCTTTGCGCCAGGTGATCGCCGCCCGGCCGGGCTTTGCCGAGGCGCATTTCAAACTGGGCAATGTGCTGGCCGACGGCGGACGGCTGGATGAAGCCGAAGCAGCGTACCGGCAGGCTTTGCGTTGCCAGCCGGATTTCCACCAAGTCCACAATAACCTGGGTAATTTGCAGCGCTTCACCGGCCGGCCCGCCGAGGCCGAGGCTTCTTTCCGCCGCGCCATCGACTGCCAGGCGGATTTCCCCGACGCACATAGCAATTTAGGCATTGTGCTGGCTGAGGCCGGCCGCCATGGCGAGGCGGAAGAGGCTTTCCGGCAGGCGTTGCGGAGCCATCCGGCGCGCTTCGACGTGCTGTACAACCTCGCGCAATTATTGGAGGACTTAGGCCGGTCTGACGAGGCGGAAGAAGCTTATCGCCAAGCCTTGCGCCTCAACCGGGAATTTTTCCTGGCGGTCAATGCCTTGGGCCTCTTGCTGGCGAAAAACGGCCGCGCGCAAGAAGCGCAAACCTATTTCCGCGACGCGCTCAGGTTGAACCCTGGCTTCCCCCAGGCTTACCACAACTTGGGGCTGGCGCTGGCCGACGGCGGCCAGCTCGACGAGGCGGAGGCCGTCTATCGCCAAGCGCTGGCCGTCCACGCCACCAATGTCGACATCCTGGCCGACTTGGCCGGCTTGCTGGCGAAAACCCGCCGGACGGAAGAGGCCGAGGCCGCGTATCGCCAAGCCTTGGGCATCCAGCCGGGCAGACCGGAAATACTCCATAACCTGGGCAGCTTGTACCTGGAAACCGGGCGTCCACAGGAAGCCCACGCGGCTTTCCAGCAAGCCTTGGCCATCGCACCAAACCAGCCTGAAACACTCAATGACCTGGGGGCTTTGTACATGCAAACCGGGCGTCCGCAGCAAGCCCAGGAAGCCTACCAGCGGGCGCTGGCCGTTTCGCCCGGCCAGCCTAGGGTGTTGCGCAACCTCGCCGCGCTGAGTTTGTTGCAAGGGCATTTGGAGCAAGGCTGGGAGGGCATGGAGTATCGCTGGCAAACTGAGCAAAAGCACGAATTCCGTGGATTTTCGCAGCCCTGCTGGGACGGCAAAGCGTTTGCCGGCAAAACCCTGCTGGTGCATTACGAGCAGGGCGCGGGTGACAGCATCCAGTTTTTCCGTTATCTGCCGGGGGTTGCCGCCTTAGGCGGCCGCTTGGTCGTTGAATGCCCGGTGGCATTGTTCCGCCTGTTTCGGGAAAACCTGCCGGCCGAGGTGCGACTGATCCGCTACCAGAAAGACGCCTTGCCGGATTTTGACCTGTACTGCCCATTGTTGTCTTTGCCCCTGTATTTGCAGACTCGGCTGGAGACCGTCCCGGCGGGGGTGCCCTATTTAAAATTACCTGCGGAGGCCGTCGCCAGTTGTCCGCCATTGCCGGCATTGCCCGGCGCGCCGGTCAAAGTCGGCCTGGTGTGGGCGGGCAATCCTTTACACGGCAATGACCATAATCGCTCCTTGGACTTCAGCCTGTTGGAGCCTTTGCTCGCCACGCCCGGCATCACCTGGGTCATCCTGCAAATGGAGCGCCGCCCGCCAGGCTTTGACCGTTTAGCCGCGCAAAACGGCTGGCTGGATCCGCTCGGCCAAGTCAAAGACTTTGCCGACACGGCGGCGATTGTCAGCCAGCTCGATCTGGTCATCGGCGTGGACACCTCGGTCATCCACCTGGCCGGCGCTTTGGGCAAGCCGGTTTGGCTGCTGCTGCCACTGGGGCCTGATTGGCGCTGGTTGCTGGAGCGGGAGGACAGCCCGTGGTATCCGACGATGCGGCTGTTTCGCCAAAGCGAGTACCGTGATTGGCCGGCGGTGGTTCGGCGTGTCGCCGCCGCGCTGCCCGCCGAGCGCGACGCTTTAATGCAAGCCAAAGCGCTGGCTTCCCCATCCATCCAAGCCTGAGGCTTTACCGATGTCCTTCTCTTACGAACTCATCCGCCCCCTGTTGTTCCGCTTCGACGCGGAAACCGCGCATAGCCTCGGCCTGAACTCGCTGCGCCTGGCTGCCCGGCTCGGCCCGCTCAATCCCTTGGCGCAGAAAGCACCCCTGCGTCCGCGCAGGGTCATGGGCTTGGAATTCCCCAACGCCGTCGGCCTGGCCGCCGGCCTGGATAAAAACGGCGACTGCATCGAAGGCATGGCCGCGCTGGGTTTCGGCTTCCTCGAAATCGGCACGGTCACGCCCAAGCCGCAGCCAGGCAATGCCAAGCCGCGTCTGTTCCGCCTGGTCGAGCAACAAGGCTTGATTAACCGCCTCGGCTTTAATAATAAGGGCGTTGACTATCTAATCGAGCGCGTCAAAGCGCGGCATTCCCGCATTCTGTTAGGCATCAATATCGGCAAAAATCTCACCACGGCGGTGGACAACGCCTTGGACGATTACCTGATCGGCCTGCGCAAGGTTTACGCCCATGCCGATTATGTCACCGTCAATATTTCCTCGCCCAATACGCCGGGTCTGCGCAAACTGCAAACCGCCGAATACCTGGGCGAATTGCTGGGCGGCTTGGCGCTGGAGCGGGAAAAACTGGCGCAGGCGCAGGGTCGGCGCGTGCCCTTGGCGGTGAAAATCGCCCCGGATTTGGAGCCCGAGGAAATCGGCCCGCTGGTCGAGCAATTGGTTCACAACCAAGCCGACGCGGTCATCGCCACCAACACCACGCTGTCCCGCGCCGGCGTGGAATCTTCGTCTTACGCGGTAGAGGCGGGCGGTTTGAGCGGCAGGCCCTTGCTGGCACGATCCACCGAAACCGTCGCCCGGCTGGCCGAGGTATTAAAAGGGGAGTTACCGATCATCGCCTGCGGCGGTATTTTCAGCGCCGAGGACGCCCAGGCCAAGATCGACGCCGGGGCCAGCCTGGTGCAGATATACAGCGGGTTTATTTACCGGGGGCCGGCGTTGGTGAAGGAGATTGCGGAGGCTTTGTGAAAGATGTAGGGCGGGTTAGGTGCGCGATTAACAAGATTTTATATACTCCCCGGATTTGGTGCGTACCGTAACCCGCCCTACGCGGGCTGGCTTTCGCGTCATTGCGCAAGTCCAGTCAATTAATAGGATTAGGTGCCGGGCGCCCCGCCAGGGCGCTTGGTTCAATAGATTAAATAGACTCTGCTCCATTCCCTGAAGGAGACTTCCATGGCATTGGCGCGACGCGATGACGATTTGCACACCTACGCCGAGTATCTGACTTGGCCCGACGAACTGCGCTATGAGTTGATCGACGGCGTAGCCTATTGCATGGCACCGCCCGCGCCGACTTTGGAGCATCAGGATTTCGCCGGGGAGATTTACCGGCAAATCGCCAATGCCTTGCAGGGCAAGCCTTGCCGGGTGTTCATCGCGCCGTTGGATGTGCGCTTGCCGAAGGCGGACGAGGCGGATGAAAAGGTCGATACCGTGGTGCAGCCGGATGTGCTGGTGGTGTGCCAGACGGCCAAGCTGGATCGGCGCGGGGTGCGCGGGGCGCCGGATTTGGCGGTGGAGGTGTTGTCGCCCTCCACGGCCAGCCATGACCATCTGCGCAAGCGCCGGGTCTATGAGCGGGCGGGGGTGCGCGAATATTGGCTGGTCCACCCGGTGGATCGGATTGTCACGGTTTACCGCTTGGCAAACGGCGAGTTCGGCAAGCCGGACGTGTTTGATATGAGCGAGGCAACCCCGGTCGGCGTGTTGCCGGGCGTCGCCATCGTTTGGGAAGGTTTGCTACGGCGGCTGCCGCAGCCTGAGGATTAGCGTGAGGGATAACGTCGCTTTGAGCGATGTTATCCCTGTCCTCAAAGAATCAAGCGTCCGGGTCGTACATCTCATGCTTGATCGTGTGCCGGTTGGCGATCAGCTCGTCAATCGTCGGCTCGTCGTTCAACGCACGCTTGATGGCGAGCTTGGTGGCTTCATAGTTGGTGCGGTAGAGGTCTTTTTCGTCCAGGTTGGGGTCTTTGACCGCCGCCGGGTCTAGCCAGACCAGGCTGATGATGCACAGATCGTTGACTTGGTCTTTGGGGATGACGCCTTCGATGACCGAATCCAGCACCGCGTCCGCCGTGGCGACTTGCACGACGCCGCCTAAGAGGTTGATCGTCGCGCTGTTCTTGATCGTGACTTTCGGCACCATCATCGTCGCCGGGCGCACTTGCTGGTTGCAGGCGCGGATGGCGAACATGCTGGTGTGGCCGGCGTGCTGCGCCATCATGTTGGCGAAGGCTTGTCCCACCGGGCCGTCCACGCGGCCGATGAGGATTTCCGGCATGGCGTCGGTGGATTGGCCTTCCGCCGCGAACACGGTCGCTTCGCCGGTTTTGAAAATGATGTCGGACATGGTCGTTTCCTCTCCTGATTTTATAGGTGTTATGAAAGCGCGCATGTTAAGCCATCGGTGCCTGCGAAACAAACCGCAAAACCTGAATGCCTTGCTCTATAATGGCCCGGCTTGCATTTGTGCCACGGGAGTCATCGCTTTGTCGAAAAAAGATCCTTTCAGTGAGGAGTACGGACGGCATTCGAGTTTCCGTCCCGAGCCCCGTTATGCGGCGAACGGCTTGAGCGTTGTGAAAAGCTTGTTCGTCATGTTCGCGCTGGTTTTCGCCGTGCTGGGCTATGAGCGCTGGCAGGGGCTTGAGGATAAGGTGTCCCCGCCCGTCCAAACGGTGGCCCAGCCGTCCGTAGCCACTTCGGAGGAGCCTGAGCCCGAGCCTGCATCGGCGGAGGCGCAGGCCGATGATGCCGTCACGGAACTGCCCGCCGCTCCCGTCAAGCTGCCGCCTGCGGAGGAAAGCCCCGCGCTGTCTGACGGCGAGGAAGCTTCGCCCATCATTGAGCAATATGTCATGGATAAAAATCCCCATTCCAATAGCTTCATGGGGCTAGGCTCGATCAATGGGGTGGATGTGACGCTGCTGGTCGATACCGGGGCCAGCGTGGTGGTGGTTCCTGAACGAATCGCCCGGCGGATTGGCCTGAAAAAGGGGGCCGAAATGGCGTTCAGCACCGGCGGCGGCCGCGTTTCCCACTATTCGACCACGCTGGACAGGCTGACTTTGGGGCGTATAGAGCTGCGCAGTGTGGATGCCGCGATTAATCCCGCCATGCAGCAAGATTTCGTGTTGCTCGGCATGAGCGCCTTGGGGCTCATGGATATGCAGGTGGAGCAGGGGAGGCTAGTGTTGAAGTATAAGCAGGCCGTCACTGCCCACGACATCGCGGTGGTGGAGCCGTTCAAGCGCACGAGCAAGGACTGCGTGAGCCACGGCAACAAGTTCGACCAGCAAACCTTGGATTGCCTCAAGGGGCGGTGAGCTTTGCGTGTCGCCCGCGGGCGCCGGGCCGCCCCCGCGAACGCGTCGGGCGCCCGGTGTCGGCGCGGTTTACAGGCCGAGGATCAGCGCGGCCCAGAGCAGAGTCATGAAGACGGCGACGGTCAGCAGCACCGACGCCTTGACTTTGGTCGCGGAACTGAGCAGCCCCCGGCCACCGACCACGAGGCCGATGGGCGGGAAAAACACGCTGGCGAACATCAGGGCCAGCAACAGCCCTAAGCTCCAGTCTTTCACCGCCGATTCCGTCACACTACCCGGCGCGTCGACGGGACGACCGCATCCCGTGCAAACAATCGCTTTTTCTTTAACTTCCTTTCCGCAAAAACGACAATACATTTGCAGCCTCGTCTAAAGTAAATCCGATGATTGGTACAATGCCTATCATTGGCGAAGCGCCGTGCGCGCCCTGTTGTTTTAGCGCATGAGAATAACCGAATGCGCGTCCGCACGCCATATGGCGAGACGGCCTATCATGGGTCTGGGCGAAAATTTTCAGGCCGGATGGAATGCGGGCCGGCCTGACGGGACATCCACGACGAAACCTCAATGCGCAAAGCCCCACCGCTTTCCCTCTTCTTGTCGCATGCCGTTCTGCTGACGCGGCTGCTGCTTCCCGGGCAAGACCTGCTTGCCGACGCCGACGACGATCCCAAGCCCGCCGCCGCGTCGGCCCAGGCCGGCGGCAAGGCGGCGGTGGCGGCGGGCTTTGCGTTGAGTTTAAGCCCGGCGCGGCAGCGCCAAAGCGGATTGCAAACCCAAGCCTTGGCGGGGTTTTCCTGGATTGCGGAAACGCCGGCTTACGGGCGCGTGGTGGACATTGCGCCGCTGTTGGATTTGCGCGCCCGCTACCGGTCTGCGCAGTCCGAGCGGGCCATCGCCGAGGCGGCGGTGCGGGTGGCGCGGAAAAGCCATGAGCGCTTGAGCAAGCTGCATGCCGAGTCCATCATCCCCGCCCGCGACTTGATCCAGGCCGAGGCGCAGCTTGCCGCCGACCAGGCGCGCGACGAGGCCGCCGCCCGCCATGTCCGCGAAGTCCGCGAAGAGGCTTTGCAAAGTTTCGGCGAAGCTTTGTTCAAACAGGCGGCGGAGACGGCGTCGCCGCTGTTGGAGGGCTTGCTGAACCATACGCTGGTGTTGGCTTTGATCGCCTTGCCGGCCAACCAAGCCTTGCCGGAGAAGATCCGCAGCGTCATGATCAGCCCCAGCGGCGAGCGCGGCAAGGCGCGGCAGGCCAGGCTGGTTTCGCCCGCGCCGAGGACGGAGGAGTCCACCCAGGGCGAAACCTGGTTCTTCGTCGCCGACGCCGGCGGCTTGCGCAGCGGGATGCGGCTGGACGCCTGGGTTCCCCAAGGCGGCGCGGCCCGCTCTGGCGTGTTGATTCCCTTGTCCGCCGTGGTGTGGCGGGACGGCCAGCCGTGGGTGTTTGTGCAAACCGGCACCGCCGATTTTGTCCGCCGTCCGGTCGGCAGCCACCGCGAACAAGACGGGGCCTGGTTCGTGACCGAAGGTTTTGCGCCGGGCGAAGCGGTGGTGGTGGTCGGCGGGCAGACCTTGCTGTCCGAGGAGCAGCGCCGCGAAGCCCCTCAAAACGGCGACGACGATTGATGCTGGCAGCCATTGTCCGCCTTTCCGTGCGCCGTCCCGGCGTCGCCATTGCCCTGGCTTTGTTGTTGCTATTGTATGGCTGCTTCCGCTTAAACACGGCCAGCCTGGACATCTTCCCGGAGTTTTCCGCCAAGCGGGTCGTCGTGCAGACCGAAGCCCCCGGCCTCAGCCCGGAGCAGGTCGAGGCTTTGGCTACCCTGCCGGTGGAGAAAAGCCTGTCGGGCTTGATCGGCTTGCAATCCATCCGCTCCGAATCGCTGCAAGGCCTGTCGGTTGTCACCGCCGTCTTCGCCGAAAACACCGACATCAATCTCAACCGGCAGCGGGCGGGCGAGCGCCTCGCCAGCCTGCAAGGCCAACTGCCGCCGGGCGTTGGCCCGCCGCTGATGGTGCCCTTGTCCTCGTCTTCGGCCACGGTGCTGACTGTCGGCCTGTCCTCGCCCAGCAAAGACTTGATGGAATTGCGCACCCTGGCGGACTGGACGTTGGTCCCGCTGATCCTTGCCGTGCCCGGCGTGGCCGATGTCAATGTGTTCGGCGGCGAGATCCGGCAATTGCAGATCCAATTGAATCCGGACGCCTTGCGCCGTTATGGCTTGAGCTTGGAAGACCTCACCCTGGCGGCGGAGCGGGCCACCGGCATGCGTGGCAGCGGCTTTGTGGAAAACGCCAACCAGCGCATCAGCCTGCAACTGGCGGGGCTGCCGGCGGCGGCGGAAAGCCTGCGCCAAGTCGTGCTGCTGCGCAAGGACGGGGTGAACGTGACCCTGGGCGATGTGGCGACGGTGACGGACGCGCCGCGGCCGCCCATCGGCGCGGCGGCTATAGGCGGCGCACCGGCCATCGTGATGATGGTCATCGGCCAGTACGGGGCTAACACCTTGAGCGTGTCGCGGCGCGTCGAGGCCGTGTTGGACGAGTTCCGCCAGATTCTCGTCAAGCAGGATATCCAGCTGAATCCGCGCCTGTTCCGCCCGGCGGATTACATCGAGCGCTCGGTGCAAAGCTTGGGCGGCCATTTGCTGGCGGGCGGCTTGCTGGTCGTCCTGGTGCTCTACCTGTTTTTGTCCGATGTCCGCGCCGCCTCGATTGCCGCGCTGGCCATCCCCTTGTCCCTGCTCGGCGCGGTGGTGGTGTTGCTGGCGTTTGGCGTGAATCTCAACATCATGGCGCTGGGCGGGCTGACCCTCGCGCTAGGCGAGGTGGTGGACGACGCCATCATCGACACTGAAAACATCTTTCGCCGCCTGGCTGAAAACCGTCGGCAAGCCCAGCCCAAGGCGCTGGCCCGCGTCGTGTTCGACGCTTCGATGGAGGTGCGCGGCTCGGTGGTGTACGCCAGCTTCATCGTTGCCTTGGGCTTTTTGCCGTTGCTGACCTTGGGCGGCGTCGCCGGGCGGCTGTTCGCGCCCTTGGGCGAGGCTTATATCCTGGCTATTTTGCTGTCTTTGTTGACCGCGCTGACGCTGACCCCGGCCCTGTGCTATCTGCTGCTGGGCAAGCGGCAGGCGCGGGCCGCCCAGCCGCCGCTGCTGCGCCATCTTCTGCCCGCCTATGCCCGCGTGTTGCGCCAGACCGCCAACGCGCCGGGCAAGACCTTAGGACTAAGCGCCCTGGCGCTGGTGTTAGGGCTGGTTTTCGCCCCCAAGCTGGGCGGTGACTTCCTGCCGCCCCTGCGCGAAGGCCACTATATTTTGCACACCAGCGCCATGCCTGGGACTTCACTGCAAGAATCCTTGCGCATGGGCGGGGCCTTGGCTAGGCGCTTCCTGACGATTCCAGGCGTAGTGTCCGTGTCGCAATGGGCGGGGCGGGCCGAGCGCGGGGCTGACACTTACGGCAGCCATTACAGCGAATACGAAGTGCATCTGGAGCCTTTGGACGGGGCGGGGCAGCAAGCCGTGCTGGATCGGCTGCGCGCTGAGTTGCAAGAATTTCCCGGCTTGAATTACGAGGCGAACACTTTCCTCACCGAGCGCATCGACGAAACCTTGTCCGGCTACACCTCGCCGGTGGTGGTGAATGTCTACGGCGGCGACTTGGCGCGGGCCGACGCCAAGGCGCAGGAAATCGCCGCGCTGATGCGGCGGCTGGACGGTGCGGCGGAAGTGCAATTGCGCTCGCCGCCGGCCCTGCCCTTGTTGCAAATCCGCCTGCTGCCGGAACGCCTGGCGAGTTTCGGCATCCGGCCTTTGGAGGCGGCGGACGCGGTGCAGACCGCCTATGACGGGCGTGTCGTCGGCAAGTTTTACGCTAACAACCGCTATTTCGATGTCGCCTTGATCCTCGCCCCGGAACACCGCCGCCAGATTGACCGCGTCGCGGAACTGCTGTTGCGCACGCCGGAAGGGACGGCCATCCCGCTGCGCGCCGTCGCCGACATCCAGCAAATCACCGGGCGTTACAACATCCTGCACCGGGGCGGCCAGCGCGTGCAGACGGTGACTTGCAACGTCGCCGGGCGTGATTTAGATTCCTTCCTGGCTGAATTGAAACAGCGCATCCTCACAGGCATCGACTTTCCGCCGGACATGCATCCGGAATTCACCGGCGCGTCGGTCGAGCAAGGCGAGGCGCGGCGGGAGTTGATCGTCCACGCCGCGCTGGTCGGCCTGGCCATTCTGCTGCTGGCCTATGTCGCCATCGGCAGTTTGCGCAACACCTTGCTGACCCTGGTCAACTTGCCGTTCTCGCTGGTCGGCGGGCTGGCCGGCGCGCTCGTCGGCGGCCATAGCTTGTCCGTAGGCTCAATGATCGGCTTCGTCACCTTGTTCGGCATCACCATGCGCAACGCCATCATGCTCATTTCCCATTACCAGCATTTAATCGACAAAGAAGGCAAGGCATGGAATTTGGCGACCTTGACGCAAGGGGCGGGGGAACGCTTGCCGTCGATTTTGATGACCGCGCTGGTCACGGCGTTAGCCATGCTGCCCATCGCCTTCAATAGTGACAATCCGGGCCGGGAAATCATGGGGCCGATGGCGGCGATTATCGTTGGCGGTTTGATTTCCTCGACCTTATTGAATTTGCTGTTATTGCCGACAATATTGTGGCGGTATGGGCGATTTGAGCGGGCAGACGAAGGCTAAAGGCGGGAATGAAGCCATAGCGGCGACTTGCCTGGCTAACAAAAAATTATGGTTTATCTTAGTTTGGAGCGGCAATGAATAAATATGTGGCTTTACTGTTGTGGCTAACCGCCGCCTGTGTGGACAGCGGTGTCAGTCTAGCCGATGAGGATGCCGCGCTTTTGGCCGAGGCGCGACAGCGGAAATCGAGTTTTGTGCAAGATTTGCGCACAGTGGTGAATATCGATTCCGGCACGACGGATGAGAAAGGATTGGCGCGGGTGCAAGCTTTTTTGGCAAAACGGCTGAAGGGTTTAGGCGCAAAGGTTGAGATCATCGCAGTGCCGCCAGCAGTTGGCAAGGTGGTGCTTGGAACCTTGCTAGGCAGCGGCAGTAAAAACATTATGTTGATGATCCACTATGACACGGTGTTTGAGGCTGGAGAAGCGGCGAAGCGTCCTTTTAAGCTTGAAGGCAATAAGGCGTTTGGGCCGGGGGTCGCAGACGCCAAAGGCGGTGCCTTAATTATCTTGCACGCATTGGAGATTATGCGTAAACGCGGCTTTAAGGGATACCGCACGCTGACCGTGTTATTTAATGCCGACGAGGAGAAAAGCTCGTTGGGTTCGCGTGGGTTGATTCGGGATTTGTCGGCGCGGCAAGATGCCGTGTTGTGTTATGAGCCGCCCGAGGCTGACCGGGTCACGGTGGCCACCAACGGCATCGCCTGGGTGTATTTGCAGGTCAAAGGCGTGGCTTCCCATGCCGGCTCGGCACCGGAGCGCGGCCGCAATGCGGCCGTTGAATTGTCCAGCCAAATCCTGCAATTGCAAAACTTAGGCGATCCCGCCAAAGGCACCACCGTCAATTGGACGGTCATGGAGGCTGGAAATGCGAACCATGTCAATATTATTCCTGGCGAGGCCCGCGCCATCGCCGATATGCGAATGTCAGATGCTGCGGAAATCGAGCGCGTCAGGCAGGATGCCAATGCGATTGTCCAAAACAAGCTGATCCGCGAAACGGAAGTCCAGGTGGAGGTTGAAAGCCGCAGGCCGCCGTTCGCTAAAAATCCCGCCAGTGACGCTTTGGCTGGCTTGGCTAACCAGATTTATCAGGAGATTGGAAAAACCATCGAGCCTGTCGCGATGCGGTATGGCACCGATGCCGGTTTTGCCTATGAGCCTAATGGCGGAAAACCGGCGATTCTCGATGGCATGGGGATTGTCGGCGACCGCATCCATTCCTCGGATGAATGGGCGGATTTGGACAGCGTCGCGCCCAGGCTGTATCTGACGGTGAGGATGCTTGAATCCCTGGCGAGGTAGGCCCGGCGCGGTTCCCACGGATGGTTACGCAGCCGCCTAAAACTTCACCATCACCGTTCCCCGCACCATTTGCGGCTCGACAGCGTGGAATATGATGTCATTGCGCCCGTCCACGTTAATACCGCTTCTTACGTCGGCTTGGGTGCGGTAATTATAGTTATAAGCGATGTCATACTGCTTGGAATCAAACAGGTTGAACACCTCCAATTCTAGTTTGTAAGCTGCTTTTTGATAACCCACACCTAAGCTCACCAAAGTCGTGCTGCCGGCATTGAAGGTGTTGCCTTCGTTCAATGGCACGTCGCCGAAATGGCGCACGCGGGTGGTGGCGAAGAACCCCCAGGGCAGTTCCGCCACCGCGCCGGCGGTGATGACCCGGCGCACCGAGTTGGGCACGCGGTTTTCATCGTGCGGCACGCCGGTGTAATTGGCGGCGGAGAACGCGAAATCCGCATCTAGCGTCAGCCAATCGACCGGTTTGTAATAGTTAGTCCATTCCACGCCGTAGCGCTCGCTTTTGCCGGTCGGCTCGTTGGTGCCCGCGTCGCCTTGCCACACTAGTTCGGAATCCGACTGCAACCACCACAAAGCCAACGTAGTGTTCCAGCCCCGCACATATTCGCTGCGCACGCCGATTTCGGCCCCGCGCTGGCGCGTCAAAGGCGACACCGGCGTGGCGGTCATGCCAGTGGGCTCGACAGTCAAGGTCGATCCGCGCGCGTCGTTGGAATGGAAGCCATAGCCCATGTTGAGGAAGAATTCGGTCTCCGCCCAAGGCCCGGCAATCAAGCTCAATTTGGGGCTGAAGATGCCTCGGTACTGGCCGCCGGAATTCTGCGGCACCGCGTGGCTGGTGACATCCCAGCCGAAAAAATCGCCGCGCAGGCCGGAGACTGTTCTAAATTTGCCCAGCCATTGGGTCTGATTTCTGATGAAAATGCCGCCGTGGGTTTCGCTGACATCGTCATTGCTGACTGTCTCGAACACCTGGCGGTTGACGCTGTGGTTCAGCGCCAGGCCGTTGACCTGGTCATGGCGGATCAGGAAGCCGACGCTATTGTCCATGTCAAAGCCGAACCAACGATTGAACCAAGTCTGCTCGCCGTTGGCGCCGCCGATCCAGCGCCGCTCCTTCTGGTTGAGCTGGTCGCCTAAAATGGGATGGTCGAGATAGCCGGTGAAGTTGGAATACAGATCCAGGTCGGAATAAACGACATAGGCGTTGAGGTCGTTTTTCCAGGAATCGCCCCGGCTCCAGGCATTGCTGGAAAAACTGTAGCGGTTGCTGGTGCCGCCGTCGCTAGGGTCGCCCGAGCCGTACAAATTCATCTCGCCGGATTGCACCGCGCTCAACGGAATCTGGTTGGTGGCTGTCCAGTTGTTGTGGTAAGCCTTGCCGTTCAGGGAAAACCCCCAATCGCTCTTGTCGACCGTGTAGCGCAACATGCCGTTAAATTTCCCGGTGTCCTCAGGGATCTGCCAAACGCCGTTGTAAAACGTCATTTCGCCGCCGTAGAGCAGCTCGCCGTCGCCGAGCTTGTTGGAATGGGCCGCGACCGTGCGGTAATAGTCATATTGGCCGGCGGTGAATTTGACAAAGCCTTGCTCCAAGGTGTGCATCGTATGCATGCGCGTGTAGCCGGCGGTGGAGAAATTGCCGACCTCGGCATAATACGGCCCTTTGCCATATTCGACCTTGTCAATCAATTCGGGGATCAGGCTGTTCAAGTCCAAATAGCCTTGGCCGTGCGCGTGGGTGGGCGAATTCATCGGCACGCCGTCCACCATGACTGAAAAATCGGTTCCGTGGTCCAGGTTGAAGCCGCGCAGGAAATACTGGTTGGCCTTGCCCGAGCCGCTGTGCTGGGTCGCCAACATGCCGGGGATGACCTCCACCAGTTCGCCGACACGGGCCAGCGGGCGGTATTTGAACTCGGCTTGGCTGACCACGCCTTGCGAGGCGGAGGAGGCCCCGCCGATCAAGTCGGTCGCCCGGCCTTGCACTTCCACGGTGTCCAACAAGGTGGATTCTTCCTCATCGCCTGAGGCGGCTTTAGGTTGCGGGTGGGCGTGGGCCATGAAGGCGTTCAAGCTAAGTAATATGCCGAAACCAAAATTCACCGAGCATTTGACGATGCGCATAGGACACCTGTAAATTTAAATTTTGGAATTCAGCTTTTGGCTTGCTTTCCATAGGGGTTTTAAGGCTCGAAAAAGCCGCTGGCTCAGGTATGCGTGTCCAGCTTATGCCGGCAGCAAGGGAAAATCAATTCAACGGGCCGGGATCATAGCGCCACACCGGCTTTTTCGGGCCAGGCGTATTGCCAAGCGGGCCTTCCTTGCCGCAGGCTACTAGCGTAAACCCAATGCTGATTGCCAAAACTAGCCTAAAAACGCGCAAAGCAAGCCCTCCTGCAATCTCAGGATATTTATTCATAATAAGAAACTCTATACAAAACTGGAATCTGCCAGGCAGACATTAGGAAATCCCAAGGGACATCCTTGTCGCCGTCGGGTGTTGAAAAGCGCGTGCCACTTGAAGGTTTAGCGCGGGTAGCGCTGCGCTTTGGCAAGGCAAAAGCGCAGCATATAGAACAAGGCCAGCCGCAAACCGGCTTCAAGCCGTGTTTGCAGGCTGGGCGAATCGACTATTACAGCACCTTGCCGTCTTTCATTTTACCTTCCTTGGTGTAATAGTCGATCTCATCCAACAATTTTTTCTTGCAGTGGGCGAGGTTCTCTTTAGCTTCGGCAAGATTGCCAGATTCCAGTGCCGCAATTGCCTTTTTCGTAGTGGCCGAGCCGATTTCCATGGGCATGGTGCTGAGTTCCTTGTAGGATTCTAACGAAACTTTGCGGCCCGTTTTAGCGAATTCCAACGCCGCAGCCGTGTCGCCTTTTTCGGCGGCCTCAAGTCCTTTCGTGCAGGCTTCGGTGGTTTCAACCAAGCCCTTGGGCGGATTCGCGTAACGTCCACCGGCAAAGCTGACATTGACGACAAAGCTTAACGCAAGCACACACAGCACACGGAAATGGATGTTCTTCATAACAGCT
>Ga0265327_10001761_pt1 | contig 25608 bp, 25 predicted proteins | sample 41621metaG_FD_202089 | JGI IMG/M metagenome (GOLD analysis project Ga0265327, IMG submission 202089) | Rhizosphere microbial communities from Carex aquatilis grown in University of Washington, Seatle, WA, United States - 4-16-21 metaG | ecosystem: Host-associated > Plants > Roots > Rhizosphere...
TTTTACAAACTTGGCGGCCGGATAGTTGCGGCTGTCCCAAGTCGAGCCGATGACCAGCACGATATTGAGGCGGTCTTTCGACAGGAAATCGTAAATGTGCGGATCTTCGTTGTTGAAAAACAAAAACGGTTTTTTGTTCAGGATTTGCTCTGTGCCGATGTCGATGCCTAACGGGCTGGACAGTACCAGCGCATTTCTATCGATGGTATTGGCGTCGTAAGCGCAGACGACTTTAACGTTGTAAAACCATGACGCGGCTTTTTCGCGGATGGAATCGGCATCGAACCCGGCGATGCGCGTTCCGCGCCGCGCCGGTTCCCGACCGGCTTGCGGCATACACACCCTCCATGGCGATACCAGTCTGGCGGTGACCGCCGATTTAATCAGGCCTTGGGCGTCGATAACAAGGTCATAGTTATTGCTTGCATAGCTGCGGATTTTTTTGAACTGAGAAAATAGACCGCTCTTGTCGGTTTTTAAGGCTTTCAGGTTAACGGTTAAAACGTTATCGATGTCGGGATTGTGTTTTAAAACGTCTGCAAAGCGTTGCTCAACGATCCAGTCGATCCGAATGGCTGGGGAATGGGCTTTGATGAACTGTAACGCAACCATCGCATGGACGATGTCGCCCAGCGCCGAGAGTTTGACGATGGCGATTTTCACTTAGGCCCCGACTGGGTGACTGTTATCTGTTCAAGCACTTGCTCCGGGCTGATGCCAGTCAGGCAATGACTATGGCCTAGCGGACATTCGCGCTTGAAGCACGGCGCGCAATCGAGATTCAAAGAGATAATGTGCGCTTTGTCGTTTAGCGGCGGGGTAAAGCCGGGGTCCGAGGAGCCGTAAATGGCGATGACTTTTTTATTCAAGGCGGCGGCGACGTGCATCAGGCCGGAATCGTTGCTCACGACGGTGTTAGCCAACGACATCAAATCGACCGCCTCGGCTAATGAGGTTCTGCCGGTGAAATCGGTGCAAAATCCGGACGCTTGCCGGTTGATTTGCGCCGCATCGGCTTTATCTTTAGCGGAACCAAACAGCCAGACTTGCCAGCCTTGGTCGATTTTATGCCGGGCGACTCCGGCGTAATACTCAATCGGCCAGCGCTTGGCCGGGCCGTATTCGGCGCCGGGACATAAGGCCAGGATTTTTGCCGATGGGCTTAATTTGAATTTATCCAAAACAAGCTGTTGCCGGTCTTTGCTAATGGTCAGCGCCGGTTTTGGACACACCGGCGGCATCGGCGCATCGACAGGCAGGCCCAACGCGACAAACCTCTGCACCGTCATGGTCAGCAGGGTTTTATCCAGTTTTCTGGCATCGTTGAGCAAACCCCAGCGGCATTCGCCGATGTAACCGGTACGAATGGGGATATTGGCGAAGAAAGTCGGGATGGCGGATTTCCAGGAATTCGGTAATAAGATGGCTTGATCGTAGCCTTTTGAGCGTAGGCTCAGGCCCAGTTTGATGCGTTCCATTAAGCCGAACCGGCCGCGCGGCAGCGGCATGACGACGGCTTTGCTCACTTCGGGCATTGTTTCCAGCAGGGATAAGGTCCATGCCGGGGCCAGCACGTCAATTTGACACTCCGGATGGGTATTTTTCAGGGAGATAAACAGGCTTTGCGCCATCACCATGTCGCCGACCCAGGAGGGACCGACGACTAGAATTTTGGGATATTTTTTCAAGACCTTACATAACTATACTTTTTAAACCACGAAGACACGAAGGACATGAAGTTTTATGTTCCTTTCTTCGTGTTCTTCGTGTCTTCGTAGTGAGTTTTTCTAAAAAATCTTAAACAACGTAAGTCAACCAATCGGCATGATCGTCCCGGCGTCCATGCACATAATCGAAATACAACGACTGCAATTGCTCGGTAACCGGTCCACGGCTGCCGGAGCCTATGGCGCGATTATCCAACTCCCTGATTGGCGTTACTTCCGCCGCCGATCCAGTAAAAAACGCTTCATCGGCCACGTAAATTTCATCGCGGGTAATGCGTTTTTCGATGACTTCGTAACCTTGTTCCCTGGCGATGGTAATAACCGAATCTCGGGTGATGCCTTCCAGCGCCGAAGTAGTTTCAGGGGTGTAAATTTTGCCGTTGCGCACTACAAACAGGTTTTCGGCGCTGCCTTCCGCCGCGAAACCTTCATGATCCAGCATCAGCGCTTCATCGTAACCGTTGGCCAAGGCTTCTTGCAGGGCCAAAATGGAATTGATGTAATTGCCGTTGGCTTTGGCTTTGCACATGGTGCTGTTGTGGTGGTTGCGGGTATAAGACGAGGTGCGGATGCGGATGCCGTGCTCTATGCTGTCCGCGCCTAAATAAGCGCCCCATGACCAGGCGGCGACCATGACATGGACTTTCAGGTTATCGGCTCTGAGGCCCATGCCTTCGGAACCGTAAAAGCACATGCTGCGGATATAGGCGCTGTCCAGATTGTTCTTGGCAACCGCATCGCGATGGGCTTGGTTCAGCTCGTCTTTGCCGTAAGGCATCTTCATATTCATGATATGCGCGGAACGGAACAGGCGGTCGGTATGTTCCTGCATTCTGAAAATCGCGGTGCCTTTCTCCGCGTGATAGGCTCTGATGCCTTCAAATACGCCCAGGCCGTAGTGCAAGGTATGCGTCAACACATGGACTTTAGCTTCGCGCCACTCAACCCATTGTCCGTCCAGCCAAATAACGCCGTCTCTATCGTCCATTGTCATCGTTTATTCTCCAACAGTAGTATTTCAATATTTTTATCTAAGCAGATAAATTAAAAGGTTTGGTAAATTTTTAGGTCAACTATTTTTCGAAAAAAAATACTTGAATCGGCAGCAAAATACACCTGTTTAAGCAACTTTTGCTGTTAAGGCTAATGTTTCATGATCAATTTGCCGCAATGCTTTTTGAATATGATTGATTTCATCTTCTTCAAAAAAAGCTTCTCCACATTGTGTACAGACCCAAGCCGGAACCGATTCCCATGAAATATGATAGCCGTTTCGGTCCGCACTAAACGGAGCGTTACTTTTTATCATCTTGCCTTTGCAATAAAAACATTCCATCTTAGCGCCTCACTTTAAAATCTGACGACCATTGCTCAGCTACGGGTAAATAGGCCGTGATTATAGCTAAATAGTCGGTTTTAGGCGCGCAGACAACATGAATAACACGATTTTCTTTTGTGTGAAAAACCAGACAACTTTGGCCTCTTTCGTCGCCCGGATATTCTTCGATGATCTCACCGAACAATACCGTGTCCTTTACATCTTCCGTGGAAATCATTCTGTCCGGTCGCGACATTTGTGTAACGGCATGAGGTAAGAAAAGTAGTTTTTTGCGTGCCGACGAAATTATTTTTTGTTTCATGCGTTGTCTAGCCGCCTTGCCGTTCGCTACTCCATATAATCATGCCAAATCCGCTCGACCTGAGCGCTCATTTCGGCGACTTCGGCTTCGGCTGTAACCGCCTTATCTCCTTGCAAAACCAGCTTATGGCCGATGTCCCGATAAGTGCAGTAAGCGGCTTTAAGCGTTTTTGCATCGGCTTCCGAGATAAAGCCTTGCTGCTGTAAACCGTCAAGCAGTCTTACATTATCGGTGTAAGTGGTTAACGCAGGATTAAACGCGGCCCGATCCAAAACGCCAAATTGTACTATAAACTCAATATCCGCAATACCGCCTTTGCTCTGTTTTAGGTCAAACTTGTTTTTATCTTTGGCTACCAAGTTGTCGCGCATTTTTTCGCGCATTTCGCGGACTTCCTTTTTTAATGCGCCGGTATCTCGGGGCAAACTCAAGATCCGGCTGCGAATGGCTTCATAGTGCGTTTTCAGCCGCGGATCGCCGGCGATAAATCGGCCACTGACCAAGGCTTGCAGCTCCCAAGTCCAGGCCTCGTTTTTCAGGTAATCTTCATAGGCGCTGATATGGTTGACCAACAAGCCGGAATCGCCGTTGGGGCGTAAGCGCATATCCACTTCATAGAGAATCCCGGATAACAGCTTGGTATCGAGAATATGCCGGACTTTCAGCCCTAAGCGTCCGTAAAACTGGGCGGACGAAATCGGCTTGGCGCCTACAGGACGTAGGCGAGGGGCGTGAGCAGGAGCGGAAGCTTCGCCGTCGGTCATCGCGTTGCCGTCCTTGCAATCGTACAAAAAAACCAGGTCCAGGTCGGAACCGTAACCTAATTCAATACCGCCCAGCTTACCGAAGCCGATCACGGCAAAGCCGATCGACGTGTCATCGGTATCGGGCGGAACACCGTGCTTATCGATCAGCATCAGCCAAGTGCGCTCAACAACCTGGCCGATGATGCTTTCGGCGATATAAGTCAGGTAATCGCTGACCACCATCAACGGAATCGCGCCCATAATATCGGCGGCAGCCACTCTTAGCACATTCAATTGCTTAAACTGGCGTAATGCGATCATCAGTTGTTCCAGATCCTGCACCTCGATTTGTTCCAGCAAAACCTTAAGCTGTCGATCAAGATCGGCCTTTTTGAGCGGTTCGTAAAGAGAACGGGTGTCCAGCAATTCGTCGAATAACACCGGATACAGCGATAAATAAGCGCAAATCCACGGGCTGGCCGACGAGAGCTTGATCAATTGAAACAACGCGCCGGGATTTTCGGACAGTAGCGATAAATACACATTCCGGCCCGCCACCGCTTCAAACAAGCCGAGTATCCGCATTAACGTTTCGTCCGGGTTATCCACTTGCCGCATGGCCTCTATCAGCTGCGGCATTAAGCGGTCGAGCACGCCCGCGCCTTTGGCGGTCAACCTTTTAACCGCTATGGAGTTTTTAAAATCTTTTATCGCGGTAAGTAGTGCGGCGCTATCTTGAATGCCGCAGTCTTTTAAATGCTCAATCAATTCCGCGTCATCCGCGACACCGGACCAAATCTTTTGGCTGTGCCTGTTTGCAGTCTCTTGTTTGGATAAGGAAAAAACTTGATCGAACACAGCATGCACCTGCGTTCTTACCTGATCCAGGTCCTGTTTAAAACCGATCCAGTCCGGATAATCCAGCGAATACGCCAATATCCGTTGCGCTGCCGGATCTTTCGGCAAGTCATGGGTTTGCCGGTCTTGATATTGCTGGATATGGTTTTCCGCCCGACGCAAAAAGCAATACGACTGGATTAATTGATCGGCATCGTCTTGCGCCAATAATTTTCGCTCAGCCAGCAACTGCAAGACATTCAGAATCGGGCGGGTTTGCAAGGCCTTATCGGTGCCGCCGCGGATCAATTGAAACGCTTGGCCGATAAATTCGATTTCGCGGATGCCGCCGGGACCGAGTTTGATATTTTCCATGCGGTCTTTGCGGCGCAGTTCCTGAGTGATTTGCGCTTTTAGCGAACGCAATTCTTCAAATGCGCCGTAATCGAGATAACGCCGATAGACAAAAGGCCTGAACATGTTCATCAGTTCCGCGCCGACTTTGAAGTCGCCCGCGACTTGGCGCACCTTGATCATCGCATAGCGTTCCCATTCCCGAGCCTGGGTTTGGTAATAATTTTCCATGCCGTCAAAAGTCATGATGATAGGGCCGCTGTCGCCATAAGGCCGTAAACGTATGTCGGTACGAAACACGAAGCCGTCTACGGTGATTTCATCCAGGACTTTAATCAGGTTGCGGCACAGCTTGGTAAAAAACTCGCCGTAAGTCGTTTCTTTCCTGTCTTGCAACACACCGTCTTCTGCGTAGGCAAAAATTAGGTCGATATCGGAAGAGTAATTCAACTCGTAAGCGCCTAATTTTCCCATGCCCAGCACCACAATCTGCTGCGGGCTGCCGTCGGATAATAACGGCGTGCCCCGCAGTTCGCAGGCATCCCGATAAAGAAAAGCCAGAGCGTACTGAATGCAGGCATCGGCCAAATGCGATAAATCCATCAGCGTTTCGGATAATTCCGCCCACCCGGCTAAATCGCGCCAAGCGATCCTGACCATTTCCCGGCGTCGAAAATCACGCAGTGCGGTCATTAGCTCGGCTTGCGTTTCAATTGATGCGCGGGCTAATTTTTCGGCATAACTTTGTTTATGATAAAGCAACGACAAATCGCCGGAATTGACCAGATCGACCAACAATTCGGGCTTGCGAATACAGCTCTCGGCAACAAACAAACTGGAACACCAGACCTTGACGATGGCAGTGTTAAACTCCGGCGTTTGGGGGATATTGAGTTTAAGTTCCGTCGCCCGCTGATGCCATGTTGCCAATGAGGCTGTTACCGTCGGTATTAAATCATCAGGTAGAGCGGCTAATTCGGATTCGAGATTTTGAATAAAAGACATGAGCGAAAGTCATCGATGAAAAGCCCCCATGATAACGAAAACAGATACGCAATTGTATACATCTTGATGGAAGGGGCGAAGATCAGTAGAACGAGGCTTCATAAAATGATAAAGTTCGATTAACCCTAATCACTATTTATGATTTAAGCATATGAAAACACCGACCTTTACCAAAAACTTCTTTTTTTCCGCGTTGACCGGCGTGGTTCTCGCCTTATCGCTTGCCGGCTGTTCGGATGACGAACCGAAAGCCGTGGCGACAAAATCCGCTCCTGCCGTTGCCGTGCATAATCCATTCGATCACTCTCATGATGAGGCTGTGACCGATGTAGAAAAACACAAATTCGAACATGACTTTGCCGACCAGTGCGTACAACGGGAATTGAAAAATTCAAGCAATAAAGAATTCGATAAAGTGCGCTACGGTACGCCTTGCATGTGCATAGCCAAATATTTGATGAAAGATTTGACGGCGGATGAAGCTAAGCTGTTTATCGGCGAGCACAAAAATGCCCAATCCTTAGTGATCAAGTATGAAAACGCGGCTTATCATTGCTTGCAACAAAACGCGCTGCCTAAAGGACCGGATTTTTCCAGAGCGCCGCAGGCTAATTGATTTGAATTTTTCAGGATGCGATTTGCAGCAAGAATCGCATCCAAATTGCACCTGCTACGCATGCCTATTGATGTTGATCGACATACAAGAACTTTTATAATCATTAATGCTTAAACCAATTGAATTTCGCGGTAATTCTTTGGATGATTTGCGTAGTTTTCCGCAAGATGCGCGGCGCGAAGCGGGGCTGCAACTGGATCGAGTCCAACGTGGTTTGGAGCCGGATAACTGGAAGCCAATGAAAAGCGTGGGGACAGGTGCCAGAGAAATCCGCTTGTCCGATACGGATGGGATATTTCGGATAGTCTACGTGGCAAAATTTGAAGACGCTATTTTTGTCTTACATTGCATCCAAAAGAAAACACAAAAAACCGCGCAACCTGATATTGATTTAGCAAAAGAACACTATAAAGAATTGCTAAGGAGAAAACGATGAGTACGGATCGTTTCAATAATGTATGGGATGCTATCGAAGATACGCCACAGGAAGCGGCTAGCATGAGAATTCGGGCCGAGCTAATGATTGCCTTACAAGAGCACATCAAAAACAGCGGTTTAACTCAAGCACAAGCCGCGAAACAAATCGGGGTAACGCAGCCACGCATATCCGATTTAATGCGCGGAAAGATTAACCTGTTCTCGTTAGAATCATTAATAGACATGATTACCGGTATAGGATTAAGCATTGAATTGACTCTAAAAGCGGCCTGAATTCGGCGGACCGGTTATTTCCGCCAATTCTTTCAGCACCGCCAAACCTCCCGCCATAACCAATTTCAGAATTCGGACGTTTCGATTCCTCGGCAAACTGTTTTAGACAATCAATTCGTCATCCGTATTTCTACATACTCCTGAATGATTTCCAGCAGCCGGTAAATGATTGAGGCGATTTCTTCACAGCCGGTCTGAGGTTTTGCATTTTCTTTTGGTGGAAAGCAGTCGATAATAGTCATATTGTCAATTCAACCATTAACGAGAAAAAAATGAGCAATGTTTTTAGTTTTACCGGCACTGTGGGCCGTGATGCGGAAGTTAGGTATTTACCTTCAGGTCAAGCGGTATTGAATGTCACCGTAGCCAACAATATCGGCTTCGGCGAAAAGCAACAAACGCTATGGATTCGGTGCGCGGTGTGGGGTAAGCGGGCCGAGGGGCAATTGCAAAATTACCTGAAAAAAGGCCAGCAGGTGTTTGTTTCGGGCGAACTGAGTCAAAGCGAATATCGGGCGCAAGACGGCTCGACTAAAACCAGTCTGGAGCTTAACGCCAATATTATCGATTTGGTCGGCAAAAGAAACGACTCCAACCAAGCGCCGCAACAAAACTATCAATCGCCACAGCCATCTGCCCAGCAAGCGCCCAGTCATGATAATTTCGATGCGCCCTATGATGATGACATTCCGTTCTAATCGATGAAAAAAATGTCCGATAATCCAGCCGCAGATCGGCCCAAGGTCAATATTACCGAGCGCAGTTTGTTGGTCGCTCATGGGCAAAGTAAAAAACTGGCGGATATACGCAACAGACTTCAACCGGATGTGCCGGTTGAAATCTCGCCGTTGCCGGATGAGCCGCTATTAACCGGCTTGAAATCGGAAGTCGCCATGGAACTGAACAAGGCAAGGACGCTTATCGATGAGCGCATTAATCAAATCATGCGCGATTTTCCTCAGGGCAAGAAAAACAGGCTGTTCGGCTTTAGATTCGGTTCAGTTGATGCGATAAAAGCCCTCGCTATAAAAAGCGCTTTTAAAACTTTAGCTATCGATCGGCATTTAGTGAAAATGAACTTGATTGCCGACCTGGACTTTTACGGACATGAGGTTAAAACGCGCTAACGGCTCCGATTGTTAAATTTCAAAGCAGGGGGAATGTGAATATATTACATAACTTACTCGCTTCCATCGAAAGCCAAGCTTTCCACAACATCCATAAACTGCACGGGTGTTATCGTTTCCCCGGATTCGAACTCCGCTTTCTCAAAATACAGGGCAGCCCCGGCGCTAACCCCGCGTCTATTGCGTCGATAAAAATAGCCTTACAGGCCAGCCAACTCCCCGAAGAATTTTTCCGCAGCGCCGAAGGTAAACTCGCGGTGGCGGATTTTTTGCTTCGGCGTTTCCGCCATAGCATTGAACGGTTTGCGCAGCAAAATCGCGGTAAAGACGGCAGCGGTTCTTTCAGCACCATCGCCCTGAGCCAAAAAATGTTAAGCCGAGACAGCGTTTTGTTCGATGACGCCGCTATCTCTTTGCGTTTTATCATCAGCCTGCCCGCTAAAGGACCGGGCGGCGGTGTTTTTGACGCCGAGCAGGCCTGGATCATGTTGAGTCAGGAACTGACGGCAATGGCTGACGCTACCTTTTTTTATCAACACTACGACCCGCAAACCCGAACGCTGCTGCGGCAATTTGTCGATGTGCAAAACACGCGCGCCGAGATTATTCGGTTTATGCGGGAGCATCATCTGGTCGCTTTTATCGCCAACGGTGCAAGACTGCCCCGGCAAAGCGGTATCGATGACCGGCCGTTAATGGCCGAAGGAATGAAAGCCTTTCAATCTCCTCCGTCGTTACAAGTAGAAATTCCCTTGCCGGTGAATCGCCGCATCATCGGCATGGCCATTAAAGAAGGCATCACCTGCATTACCGGCGGCGGCTATCACGGCAAATCGACCTTGATGCAGGCGATTTTGGCCGGGGTTTACGCGCATATTCCGGAAGACGGCCGGGAATATGTCGTAACCCGCGACGATGCCTTTTTTATCAGGGCCGAAGAAGGCCGCAGCATTCGCGATGTCGACATCAGCCCGTTTATCGGCGATTTGCCGAACGGCCTTAAAACCGATTGTTTTTCATCGGACAACGCCAGCGGCAGCACTTCGCAAGCCGCCGCTATCGTCGAGGCCTTCGAAAGCGGCAGCCGTCTGCTGCTGTTTGATGAAGATACCTGCGCGACCAACTTTCTGGTGCGCGATGAACTGATCAAAAAAATCCTGGATGCGGAACAGGAGCCGATTAAGCCGCTTTATGCAGTAGTGCGTTCGCTATGGCAAAAGCATCGGGTTTCGATGATTTTTGTGGTCGGTGGCTTGGGCTATTTTTTGCAAAAAGCCGATGTTTGTCTGCTGATGACTCATTACCGTTGCGAAGATATTACCGCCAAAGTACGCGACAGGCTCGGGCCGATAACGGAGGAGGCTGTGCCGATCCCCGATTTTGCCGGATCGCGCCGTCTGGCTGTCGACAATTTCGACCCCGCTTATATCAACCCGCGCTTGAATAAGACCTTGCCCAAACGGATAAAAGATTTACGCAACGCACCCAAACAATTGGAATACGGCATGGATTTGATCAATCTGGAAGCGGTGGCGCAAATCGCGGAAGCGCCGCAAATTTTAACCATCGGCTACTGTCTATTGGCGTTGCGGACTCAATTCAAACAAGCGGAGGGTAAAGCCGAAACTATTCGATTCTGGATAGATTGGCTGGAGGACAAAATCAACCGATACGGATTAGCTATTTTAGAGCCCGATTATCCAGGAACCCTGTCCAAGCCGCGTAAATATGAACTTGCAGCCGCGATCAATAGAATCAGGTCGTTAAGAATTTTTCAGTAATAAAGCAGAGTGACGCTCAAAAAAAAACCACCCTCGAGAGAAAAGAGGGTGGTCTATGTAAGAGAGATAATGTGACAAAAATATAGCATCCAGCCCTTCTTGTCGCGTATAGATTAACAAAATAAGCCGATTAGATTTACTAGTACAAACACCTATATCGACGATATTTTTTGGCCGTTTTTATACACTAAAATTGATCTGCTGTACGCTTCCGGTTTTGCCGTCATTCGTTAAATAAACGCCGCTATCGGTCACTTCTCCCAACGATTGGTTATCGGCGGTGCGTAACTGAAACGGCGTCGTGGCATGGCCCAAATAAATAGCGCCGACGTTTTTATCGCCCAGCGCCATCAGTTGCTGACTGCCGTCTTCGTGCCGTTGCCAGATTCTCAGGCTGTCGTAAATCGGATCGGCCTCATCGATAAAGCCGTTGCTGTCGCTGTCATACTTAGCCAGATCGGCAAAACCGTTACCGGAATTGGGGCCGAATAGTTCAGAGCCGTTATTGATAACACCGTCGTTGTTCTTATCCAACGCCAGAAAACCGCTGCCCGATTTTAAGTTGGCGATTTGATCGGTGGTGCCGTTGGCGTCAATATCGAATTCGAAATGCGTTTGCGACAATTCCGCCGCATTGCCGTCAAAATTAATAACCAGCGGATCGACTTTCTTTTCCGGATCGCCGATTGCAAGCGAACTACTGGTTTCCATATGGAATTCGCGGCTCATATTCAACTTGACCGAGAAATCGATGCTTTTCCCGTCTTGCGTTTTGATAGTACCGGTCGCAGAAAAGCTGGTGCTTTCGGACTCCTGGTAAGACGTCTTATGCTCGTAAACCAGGTCGAAACCGGCGGAAGGCTGTTGAGGTGCAGGCGGAGGCGTCGTTTGTATCTCAACGTTTTGAGCGTCGCCTGTCGTTCCATCGGCGCTGGCCGCCAGCAGATCGCTGGCTGAAAAGATTTTAAAGTCATGGCCGGTCAACTGTTTAATCATCTGTTCTATGATCATTCTCTTGATCCCATTAACCGGATCGGGTGCTTCGCTGAGATCGAGAGATTGTGTTTCAGGCTTAATTGTTTGGGCCGTTTTACTCAGGCTGACAAGGTCTGCCGATTGCCCCTTGGCCATCGCAGACCGCTCTGGCGGCGACTGTTGGGGCGTTTTCCAAGACCGTACCGATTCGGATTCATGAGAACTCTTTAAAGACTGATGCTGACTATTTAACTGGATGGCGGAACTTTTTATGATCATGAGCTTTGGCCTCTGAGATAAAGTTTATTCTTATTGTTTTATTTTATCGGCCGGTAGCGAAATTAATTTAAACGAAATGCAAAAAGGGCCCTGCTACAGGACAAGATTGCTTGGTGTACAATAGAATTTTTTTAACAATTAGGATCAACAATGGAAGCTTACCCTGAAAAAACCTGTTCGATAGACCGTCTGGTCACTCATGCAAAATTAGTAGAAGCGACAAAAGCCGGAAGAAAAACGCAACAGCGCCGTAACGGCGTCTATGGCTGGCCGGGCGAAACTTTCGACCTCGACGGAATGACTTTCGTTGTGACTGATTTAACACGTCAACGTTTAGGCGATATGACCGATGCCGATGCCCAGGCCGAGGGTTACCCAAGCCTTGAAATGTATCGGGATCTTATCTTAAAAATGCATGCCGGGATGACCTGGGAAGCCGACAGCCTGGTGTGGGTGCATAGTTTTGCGGTTAAAACCGATTAGTTTGCTCGTTCTGTAAGCCGGAATCCGGCCACCCAAGCGCGTAGCGCGAGGTGGCGTTTCCGGCAAATTCGGGCGCTGCGCCCAAAAGGTTAGCTCTCGCCGCCAGGTCTAACCGGCTATGTTGGCGGTCGGCCGCATCCGCCTCGACCGTAACGTTTAAACGCCTTTGATTAATAAATTGGGTTGTTTTAGTCGGCAAGATTAAATAGCCGCCAAAAGAAACCCAGCAACAGCACCGAAAAGCCGCCGATCTCCGCCACTGCCAAGATGTTAAGAATCAAATAATCTTTGTTGCGGTCGGAGGAGTCGCGCATACTGTTATTGCTTTGGCTGGTCAAGCCCAGGTTGATATAGTGGATGATAGCGATGCCGAAAAAAAGCAACGGAAAGATAACGGCGACCGTATTCACCGTATCGGAAAAGGCTCCGACCGCCGCGAAAACGGCAAGCAGTTGAGCGGAAAAGGCATACATCAGCGCCGCACGATGGGCGACATTGACATAATGCGGCGCTTCGGCGGCCTGATGCCGCCTCATGCACATATATTTCCATACGCCGGTCAGCAAACCGGTCATAAAGAAAATACCGGAAGCGGCAAGCGCGATACGAGGCGCGGTGAGCTTGAGTAATTCTTCCATCTTATTGTCCTTGTTAAAAATATTGTTAAGCGGTCTCTTGTTATTTTTTAATATCACTCACGCTAGCTTCGGTTTGCCAACCGCCGCCCAGTGCTTTATACAGTGCGACCAAGTCGTTGGAAAGCTCGGACTCGCTGGTTACCAACACACTCTGAGCTTGATAAAGCGCGGTTTGGCTGACCAATACATCCAGAAATGCGGTCAAGCCCTTTTGATAACGCTGGTCGGCTAATTGAACCGCCAGTTGATTGGCTTCAACGGCTTTCAATAACGCTTTATGGCGCTCCCGCTCTTTGCTATAGGCGATCAAGGCATCTTCCACTTCCTTAAAAGCCGCTAAAACCGTGGTCTGATAAGTCAGGAAAACTTGCTCGAATTGCGCTTTTTTGCTTTTAATATTGGCGTTCAGTTTACCCCAATTAAAGATCGGCATGGTTATTGACGACGCCGCCGACCAGGATTTTCCCAGCGGAGTAAAATCGGTGACGGTGGTATTTTGCAAACCGATAAACGCCGCCAGATTAATTTTCGGGTACAACTCGGCGGTCGCGATACCGACGGATGCGTTGGCTACGGCCAGTTGCCGTTCGGCGCGGCGAATATCCGGGCGGCGTTGCAATAATTCGGACGGCAGGCTGGCTATCGCATCAACGGCAAAGCCCGGAATAACGCCTTGTTGATTAAAGCGGGCGGCCAATGCGCCGGGTTCTTGGCCTAATAACACACTGAGCGCGTGAATCGATTGCTTAACCACCGTTTCGTAGTTCGGCAGTTGCGCTTGCGTTGCCGCAGTCTGGGCTTGAGCCTGGGCCACTTCGAGCATACTCGCAAGCCCTGTTTGTTGCCGGATTTGCGTCAGCTCTTGGGTTTCTTGTTGCGCGTGTAAATTTTCGCGGGTTATTGCGGCTAAGCGTTGATTGGCGCGTAATTCGATATAATTACGGGCAACGTCGCCTAGCAAGGTAATCAGCACATCCCGGCTGTTTTCGACTTCGACCTCAATCGTTGCATCGGCCGCCTCTACCGCGCGTCTAACGCCGCCGAAAAAATCCAACTCCCATTGCGCATCAAAACCCATCTGGAAAATATTGATTAACTGCTTGCCGACACCAAAGCCGCCGCCGACAGAAGATGTGCCGCCGGTTTGCGATGTCGGCGAGGCTATATTGTTGAAGCGACGGCTGATATTGCTCTTGGCGGTCAAGCTGGGCAAGCCTGCGGCGATGGTTGCGCTGCGCAGGGCGCGAGCGTCTTTCACCCGTTCCAAGGCAAGCTTTAAATCCAGGTTGGAAGCAATAGCCTCGCCAATCAGTTGGTCGAGTATCGGATCGTTAAAACTCCGCCACCATTTATCCGCTTGCGCCGGGTGCGAGTTTATACCGGCAGCCGTTTCGCTCCATTGTGGCGGAATCGGCATTTTGGGCTGTTCATAGTCGGGGCCGACCGCGGCACAGCCGGATAACAAGCAGACGCCAAAAAATATCAAGGGGGGACGGATCATAACAACGAACCGGCGTCGCCGGTATAATCCTGGGCTTCAATGAAGACGTCCATCTGCTGCCCCACATAAACCGGCAATTGCTTCCGGTCGAAACTGTACAACGCTTGCAGTACGCGCGTATCCACCTGTTCGGTGCTGTCGCCGGTCAACGATCTTTTCGGCACCACGTAAGGTTCGACATAAGCTAAAACCAAGTCGGTTTTAAAGTTTCGATTGCCGCGCAGAAAAGCGATGGCTTTGCTGTTTTTATCGAACCGCCAGGCATCGTTTTCGTCGATGTCGACCCGCACATGCAGTTGATCCATATTGCCCAGCACCAGCAACGGCGTAGTCAGGGTTCCGGCTTGGGCGAACTCGCCGGGCCGGATATTGACTTGCAACACCTCACCGTCGACCGAAGCTTGAACGGTGAGCCGGGCCAATGTGGTTTGCGCGTTGACCAGCGCGGCTTCGGCTTGTTGCACCAGGGCTTTGGCGCTGCCCAGCCGGGTTGCATTGATCAGCACAGCGTTGCGCCGCCTAAGCAGTTCCTCGGAGCTGATGGCGCGCCGGTCGCTGACCGCTTCGGCCAAATCGCTCAGCGACTGGGTATCTTTAAGCGAGGCTTGCGCTTCGTTAACCCCGGCCTGCGCTTTCGCAAGATCGGCAAGCTTAACCGCTAATTCGGCACGGGTATCGCGATCGTCCAGATAAAACAGCGGCGCACCGGCCTTGACCTTGTCGCCAACCTTGACCGCCACGGTCTTGACGATGCCGGATAACGGCGTGCCGATAGCGATGTTACGGCTTTTCGCCTCGACGATACCGGCCCCGGCAATAAACGATTTAAACGGTGCCGAAGCGGGCGCGGCTACGGCCGGAGCCACCGGAATCGGCTTATTGCTGCTGACGACCATGTAAGCCGCAAAAAGGAACCCGGCTGCGGCCAATACCGGTAATGTATATTTGATTTGCATGTTAGCTCTTGGCTGTAATTTTTATGGTTCGGCTATTCGACAAGCTCACCACGAAGACACAAAGTTTATGTGCATTCTTCGTGATCTTCGTGTCTTCGTGGTGAATTTTTAACGTCCACCCTTCACTCCCACAATATGCCCGTCATCCATTTCGGCAATACGGTCGGCGAAATCGAAAATCCGCGCATCATGGGTCACGATGACCAATGTTCGATCTGTATGCAAAGCCACGTCTTTGAGCAAAGTCATCACATTACGCCCGGTTTCATGATCCAGTGAGCTGGTCGGTTCGTCGCAAACGATCAACCTCGGGCTATGCACCAACGCACGGGCAATGGCGACGCGTTGCTGCTGTCCGCCGGAAAGCTCCGAAGATAAAGCCTTCACGCGCGCGCCCAAGCCGACTTGCTCCAGCACGGCGGCGGCTTTACGCTCGGCTTCCGCGCGTTTCATGCCGTTGATAATCAGCGGCACCGAAACATTTTCCGCCGCACTGAGCGAAGGCAACAAATTAAAAGCCTGGAACACGAAACCGATATTGCGCGCCCGAAAAGCAAGCTTATGTTGATTGCTCATATTAAGTAAATCTTCGCCGAATACTTCGCAACGGCCACCATCCTGATCGAGAATACCGGCAATGACCGAAATCAACGTAGTCTTGCCGCAACCCGAGGGTCCGACCAGCATCATCAACTCGCCCATCGCAATATCCAAATTGACGCCGTTAAGCGCGGTGACTTTTTGCTCGCCGGTCGCATAAACTTTGACCACATTCTGACAACGTACCGCCAAGGCCGATGCATTCATGGTTTAGCCTTTAAACACAATGGCCGGCTCCAAACGAATCACTTTAAGGATGCTGATCAGCGCGGCAAATACGCAAATCAAACTGACCCCGCCGCCGCTAAACAGCAGCAATTGCCACGGAAATTTGAACGCCAGTATCGAATGACGCATTAAATAACCGAACACAGCGGTCAAGCCCACGCCTAAACCGTAACCGATAGTCCCCACTAACACCGCCTGCAACAAAATCATGCGCAGCAATATCCAATTACTGGTGCCCATTGCTTTCAGTACGCCGAATTGACGCAGGTTCTCCAAGGTGCAATTGTAAAAAGTCTGACCGGCAATAGCCGCGCCGACGATAAACCCCAACAGCACTGAAATGCCGAAATTTATCGGGATACCGGTGTTATTCATAAAATATTCGTAAGTGAGCGACTTAAATTGCTCTTGGCTATAAGCCGCCAAACCGGTGGTTGAGCGGATACGCCGGGTCAATTCGGCGAGATTTTGGCCCGGCTTGGCTTTAACCAAAACAAAGGACAACAGCTTGCGTTCCCTGGGCGCGTAGCTTTTGGCGCGGGAATAAGTGGTATAAATGACCGGTTGAGACTGAAACGTGCGGGTCACTTGAGCTATACCGACCACGATGGCGCGATGATCGTTTAACTCCAGACTGTCACCGACTTTAAGAGGAATGCGTTTGCCGCCGGGTATAACCGCTGGCTTGGCCAATTTATCCTGGGCGCCGTCGATATCGACGATAACCCCGTCGCTACGGCGCAAGTCGTCAACCGATCCTTCCAGCATAAGCGGCGGGCCGCCGATTAAAGTGGCGTCGTCCAGGCCAATCACATTGCAGGTTTGAAAAGTACCGTTAACCAACCGCACTTTCAACAATCCTTTATACATCGGCATCGCCCACTGCACTCCGGAAATGCCGCGCACCCGATAAAGCTCGGTGTCCTGCAACGGCTTGATGTCATCGACGAACTGCACTTTGGCGTCCATTACCCAAATATCGGGCAAGCCGACATCCGATATAAAGCTGTAGGAACGCGCCATCAGCCCCAAAAAAATGGCCGGTTGTTGAGTCATGATCAACGAGGCGAAAGTCAGCCCCATGACGATACCGAGATATTTGCCTCGGTCCCCCATCAGCATTTTTATCGCAATATGATTCATGATTTGAACTCCATGTTGGCTGAATGTGAAGGATTTTATCATGCAACGCAAATTGACAACGCACAACCGTATTCATAGAATACAAAGCATGAACCCAATGACCTTATCCCTGAAAATTAGCGCACGATGGCTGCGAAAGCTGATTAGCTTTCACCGCAGTGCTGTTTTTTGGGTTCATTAATCCCCCTCTTAGCAAAGCAACTGCGGGTCTTGTCCCCGTTGCTTTGATCCGCTTTCCGGCAAGATTCGCAGTTTTTCCATCTTAAGGAGAAGTTTGTGCATCAACCCGAATCCGTTATCCCGCAAAACCATCGTCAGGCTATTTTCGGTTACTTGTTTGTTTTACTGGGCGCGTTTGGCTTTTCCGCCAAAGCGGTCCTGGTTAAATTAGCTTACAGCTACAGCCACCAACTGGATGCGATCACCTTGATGGTGCTGCGCATGGCGATTTCTTTACCGTTTTTTCTGGTGATTGCGTTATGGTCGGCCAACGATTCGGCAAAAGCAAATGCTGCTCAACGTTTAAACAGACTGGATTGGCTGATGATTTTCGGTTTGGGGCTACTCGGTTATTACATTGCCAGCTTACTTGATTTTGCCGGACTGCAATATATCTCGGCCGGTCTTGAACGCTTAATCATCTTTCTCTACCCGACCTTTGTCATTGTGTTCACGGCGGTGGCGCAACGCAAAGCCATTAATCGCCATCAGGCGCTGGCATTGTTTTTAAGCTATGCAGGGATGATTTTGGTGTTTGTCGACAACAGGGCGGCCATGGCGTCTTCGGGGCTGTTGTTAGGTTCGGCTTTGGTTTTGACTAGCGCTATCGCGTTTGCGTTCTTTTTGATGGGCAGCGGCATGATGGTTAAACGTATAGGTTCAACGCGTTTTACCGCGTACTCGATGATCGTAGCCTGCCTGGCGACCGGCCTGCATTTCGTGCTTCAGCATGGCGTTAAGTTGTTGAATCTGCCGAGCAATGTTTATTGGCTGGCGTTGATCATGGCGGTTTTTTCTACCGTGCTGCCGGCATTTTTCATGAATGCCGGGATCAGGCGCATCGGCGCCGGTTCGGCATCTATTATCAGTTCTATCGGGCCGATAGGGACCTTGGCGTTGGCGTTTGTATTGTTAGGAGAAACCTTGACCACGGCGCAACTGGCCGGTACGGTTTTAGTGCTGGTCGGCGTTTATGTGGTTAGCCGGGCTAAAACTTAAAAATAATCGATTATGCCAAGGTGCGAGGCCGGTCCTGACTAAGTCGAAAGGCCCATCTTGTTGTAAACGATGAGCAAAAACCTACCCGCTTGGGAACATGCACGAAATAACTTGAGCTCGTTTTATTTTTAAACCATGAAAGGCATGAACGATTTAAATCTTCATGCCTTTCATGTCCTTCATGGTAATGGCTTAAATCAATTTATACAGCTTCCTTAGCTCATTTTGCCTTAAGTTTTTCTAATAAGTGGAGCGTCAAAATATCCCGCTCGCCGTTAAAATATTTGTCCAGAATACGCGAAAACACCGAGCATGAAGGCGCTACGGATGCAAATAATGTCATCGAGGATTTAAGCTTTAGATCATCGGGATAAGCAAAAATTTCTGAAATCGATCGCCCGTCAACGGCATAAACCGCTTCCGCGCATTCCAACAGCCTTTTGCCAAGAACGGGATGATTTAAGTACTGTCCCGCTTCTTCCAGGTTCTTAATGGCATAGTGTTTCGAAGTTGCACTGTGGCCCAAGCCGGCGATTTGCGGGAATATATACCACATCCAGTGAGTCCGTTTTTGGCCGCTTGTTAACTCTGCCAGGACATTATCGTAGACGCTTTCTTGCGCATTGGTGAAACGGCTTAAGTCAAACGGGTTATGCTCGTCGACGACGTTACTTACGTTTATCATGCCTGCCCTCCTATTTTTTGGTCGCCCCCAAACTGGAGCTTCATTAATAAGTGCCGATCTCCAGCTTGGCAACCGGGATAACCCGAAGATTAGAGACGGCAACAAACCACGTTAATGCCCAATCACCGCCCTTCCCTCGCCGCGCCGATCGCTCGCCGCAGTTAATTGATGCGTGGTTTTATCCCACTGCACCGCCTGCATATCGCCATAATTGTAAAGTGCTTGTTTCAGTTGATGGCCCATTGCCGCCAAGCCGACGAGTTCATCGGCCGCGATTGCGCCTTTTTCATATTCAACCACATCCGGCATAAATTGATGATGAAAACGCGGCGCTTGCACCCATGAATCCGGCTGACGGCCTTGGGCAAAATCCAATGCGGCCAGCAGCACCATCGAAGTAATACGGCTGCCGCCGGGCGTTCCCAATGCTGCGACATGCTGACCGTCATCAAGAAAAGTGGGCGCCATGCTGGACAACATACGTTTGCCCGGCGCGATCGCGTTGGCGAGACCGCCGACCAAGCCGTAACCGTTCATTGCGCCCGGCAGTGCGGTAAAATCGTCCATCTCATCGTTCAGCAACACGCCGGTCCCGTCGGCTACCAAGCCTGCCCCAAACGGGAAATTAATGCTCAAGGTTGCGGCAACCCGGTTACCTTGCTCGTCGATAATCGAAAAATGACTGGTATTGATACCTTCAGGTTGTGCTTGAATCTCGCCCGACAGCATCGTGCTGGGTAAGGCCTTATCCAGCCGCAGACTGCTGCGCAATCCGGCCGCATAATCGTCATTCAACAAACGCTTAACCGGCATCTCGATAAAATCCGCATCGCCCAGATATAAAGCCCGGTCATGATAAGCACGTCGCATGGCTTCGACGATAAGATGCTTGCGGATCAATGCGTCGGCGCGTTTTAAATCGTAGCCCGACAAAATATTTAAAGCCTCGATCAACACAATGCCGCCGGACGACGACGGTGCGGCGCTGGTGACTTTTATGCCGCGATAATGGCCCCTTACCGGCTCCCGTTCAACAACCCGATAATCGGTAAGATCCTGTTTTGTCCAAATACCGCCCGCCTTGTTTACGCCTTTTACCAATTTATCGGCTATCTCGCCGCCATAAAAGCCATCCCGGCCTGAGTCGGCCAGTTGTTCCAAGGTATGGGCCAAATCGCGCTGCCGGAGTATCGAGTAGGGCTTGGGGATGTTGCCATGATCCAGAAATATCTGCGCGGTCTGCGCGGATTTTTTTATCGCCTCGGACCTGAATTTGAGCAATTTCCAATGCTTTTCGCCGATGGCAAAACCGTTTTGCGCGGCCCTGATCGCGGGTTGCAGAGTTTCCGCCAGCGGCAAGCGCCCGTATTTTTCCGACAGGTGCGCCAAAGCCGCGGGCATGCCGGGGATAGCCGCAGCTAAGGCGCCGTCGAGCGATAACTGGGGAATAACCTTGCCGGTCTTATCCAGAAACATCGCTTGATGCGCCGCCAGCGGCGCTTTCTCTCGGCCGTCAATCATGGTTTCAAAACCGTCCGCTTCCCGGTGCAGCAACCAATAACCGCCGCCGCCCAAGCCCGAACCGGAAGGCTCGACTACCGCTAATGTTGCGCTGACCGCGACCGCCGCATCGAACACATTGCCGCCTTTAGCCAAGATTTCAAAACCGGCGGCTGTCGCCAAAGGATGTGCGCTGGCAATTGCCGCTCTGCTGCCATCGGCATAAACCTGAGTCATGCCGAAAACAGCCGTTAACAACAGTGCGGCGCTATATTTTTTTAACATTTTTTCTAAATCCGGAAATGAGGGAATGGAAGAATTATCACAAATCCAGTGTTGCACAGGCAACTTTCTCCAACGATGCAAGCAGTCAACAAGACGGGCAATGGTTGATTTATTAAGAATAATTCACCACGAAGGCACGAAGAGCGCAAAGTCCTTACTTTCTTCGTGATGAATAAAAGATTTTTATTTGAAGATGATTCAGTTTGGAAGCCGAACAGGATGGGTTTCGGCGGTGCCATTCTATCTCGCTTTTACCGCATCCGAACGATTAATAGGGCTTCTGCGTTTAGACGGCAGCTCATAATAGTGAGCAATATTGTTTCGCCGTTCCGGCTGACGTTGCTGCTGTTCTTGCTGCTGTTGCAGGTAAATTCTCGTTTCGTTCTGTTGATCTTGTTGCCATTGTTGCATTTGTTGTTCATGACGGGCTCTCAAGCCTTCCAGTTGGTCATTCATTTGGAGGTCGGCCATAATGACTGGCGATATTGATAAAAGTAACGTGGCAAATAAATATTTCATATTTCTACTCCTACTGTTAAAAATAGCTCGCTTCACTGAAGCCCCACTATAGCGCCGACCGAATAGCGGCTCAAGGAGTAATTATGAGGAGTTGCTCCGCCGCGTTTATGTAATTTGCAATTTCAACGAGTAGAGACGCATGGCGCAGGATTTGCGAATGCTTGAAAATTAGATTACTTCGAAGTAATCGGACGAATGGATGTTGAAAAGCTCGATACCCATAACGCCGGCGTTTCAAGCCGCTCAACTGATTTCATCTGCGTTATAAGGCGCGCTACGTGGACAGTCCGGCATCACTCCGGTATAAGCGTTGTGTATAACGATGAGCGCCGAAGCATGGGAACGATGCCGTTTTTTGAGATTTTATTTCTTGCTCGGTCTGTCTATGTTGTTTATGGATTGTAGACGAGACAGCCTCAATTATTTTGAAGCTTTTTCGGTTTCCAAGGCTTCAGCCAGTTGTTTTGCCGGCAGATAACCCGGAAAAATATTACCTTTTTCGGTAACGATCATCGGCGTTCCTTTCACTTCAAAATCTTCAGCCAGCTGCATGTGCTCATCGACCGGGTTGGCGCAGGTTTTAGCGGGCGGCGTATCGCCTTTTTTCGCCGCGGTTAAGGCGGCTTTACGGTCATCGGCGCACCACACTGAAATAGCTTTGTGGTAGGACTCGGAGCCTTTACCGGCTCTGGGGAAAAATAAGTACTGGATAGTAATGCCTTCGGCCATGTATTGATCGATTTCCGAATGCAATTTACGGCAATAGCCGCAGTCGATATCGGTAAAAATACTCACCGTGTATTTGTTTATTTTGGGTTTGAACACGATCATTTTATCGACGCCCAGTTTGTCGATAGCTTGTTTGCGAGCGCCGCTCAATTTTTCTTCGGTTAAGTCGGTACGTGCGGCAATATCAACCAAATGCCCTTGAATCAAGTATTTCCCGTCTTCGGAAACATAAAATATATTGCCGCCGACGGTCACTTCATAAAGGCCGTTAATTTCGGACGGTTTAACCGACTCCACTTTGACTGAGGGCATGGATTTAATCAGGGCTTGCCTGATAGCATTTTCATCCGCATGCGCTAAAGATAAAGTCAAACCGAGTAAGGGTAACGCGGCAATCTTAATAAGCTTTTTCATAATGTTCCAGGGTGAGTTTATAAGGCGTGTACGCTAGCTGAATTATTGAAATAAACGTCCAACATCCAGAAACATAGCCAATGCCATCAAGGACACGAGCAAGGCAATGCCGATTTGTTGAAAGAAGAGTTGTACTCTTTCCGAAACAGGACTGCCTTTGATGCCTTCAATTGCAAAAAATAATAAATGACCGCCATCCAGCACCGGTATCGGCAATAAATTCAGTATGCCTAAACTGACGCTGACTAAGGCCAGATATTTTAAAAACGGCGTCAAGCCCATCGAGGCGGACTGTCCCGCATATTGGGCAATGCTGATAGGGCCGCTTAAGTTTTCCACGGAGGCTCTGCCGATCAACATTTTGCCCATCATTTTCAAACTGGTCACCGAATAATAATAGGTGGTTTCCACAGCAACCGGTATCGCAGCCAGCGGCGACAACGAATATTCGGTAGTTACCGACTTCATCAGTTGTTCGGGGATATAAACCGATGCTCCGACTTTGCCTTCGGTCTTGTCTCCAGTCTGCATGGTTTTGGGGGTAATGGTTGCGGGTAAGCTTACCCCGTCGCGCTCAATAACCAGTTTTATGGCGACGCCGGCATGGCTTTTTACGTAATCGACCCATTGCATCCAATCGGTTATAGGCGTGTCATCAGCACTGACGATCAGGTCGCCTTGTTTTAAACCGGCGGTTAAGGCGGCGCTATCGGGAAGAACTTTGCCTATGATCGGCTGTAATTTCGGCGACCAAGGTTTAAAGCCTAAGCGTTGGTATAAGACATCAGGATTTTCGCTGTCTTTATCGCTCAGTTTAAGCGTTCTGAGCGCTTGCCGATCATCGAAGTTTGTTACCTCGACGTTGATTTCCGGGTCGCCGTCCAATGCCGATGACACGACAACGGTCATCGCCTCGGTCCAGGTTGGCGTCGATTTACCGTTAACCGAGATGATTTGGTCGCCTTCGACAAAGCCCGCGGCAGCGACTAAGGTGCCCTGCTCTACCGCACCGAGTATCGGCTTTATGCCGGTCTCGCCGATGACCAGTACGCTCCAAAACAACGCAACGGCAAGCATCAGATTGAATAGTGGGCCTGCGGCGACTATCGCCGTTCGGGCCAACACCGATTGCCGATTAAAGGCATACGGCAAGTCGGCCTCCTTAACTTCGCCTTCCCGCTCGTCGACCATTTTGACATAGCCGCCCAGCGGAATGGCCGATATTACATACTCTGTCGCATCCGGACTGTTTTTATACGACCATAAAACCTTGCCGAAACCCACCGAAAACCGGAGCACTTTAACTCCCGCTTTACGGGCGACCCAGAAGTGTCCGAATTCATGAAATGAAACCAGAACGCTGATCGCAATCAGGAAATAAAACAGAGTATGCAATAAGTCCATCAATAATTAAGCTCTTCAATAATCTGTGTAGACACTAGCCTGGCCTGTTGATCGGCATCTAAAATGATCTCCAGAGTATCGGCTGCCTTGGCCTCGAACTTTTTCATACAGCGCTCGATAATTAACGGAATATCGGTAAACCGCACTTGCTCGTTTAAAAATGCCTCGACCGCAATTTCATTGGCCGCATTTAACACAGTCGGCATAGTACCGCCTGTAGCAATGGCGTCATAGGCCAGACGCAAACAGGGAAAACGTTCCAGATTAGGTTCCTGGAAGTCCATCCGTCCGACATCGAAAATATTCAACGGGTCAACGCCGGAGTCGAAGCGCTCCGGCCAAGCCATCGAATAAGCGATCGGTATGCGCATATCGGGATTGCCCATTTGCGCTAATACCGTGCCATCCACATAATCGACCATCGAATGGATGACGCTTTGCGGATGAATGACCACTTGGATTTGATCTGGGGTCATATCGAATAAAATACAAGCCTCTATCATTTCAAGGCCTTTATTCATCATGGTCGCGGAATCGACCGAAATCTTCCGGCCCATATCCCAGTTAGGATGAGCCACGGCCTGTGCCGGAGTTACATGCACTAACTGCTCGACAGGCATTTCCCGGAAAGGTCCGCCCGATGCGGTCAATAGAATGCGTCGGGCTTGTTTCGCCTGCATCCCGGTTTTGTAACCGGCGGGCATGCACTGGAATATCGCATTATGCTCGCTATCGATCGGCAGCAATTGCGCTCCCGAATCGCTCACGGCTTGCATGAAAATCGAACCCGACATCACCAGGGCTTCTTTATTAGCCAGCAATACGGTTTTGCCGGCTTTTGCGGCCGCCAAACTCGGCAATAAACCCGCCGCGCCGACGATGGCCGCCATCACCGAATCGACGTTATCCAGTGTCGCCACCTGTTCCAACGCCTTAGCGCCGGACAATACTTTTATATCGGCGATTGCTGTGTTTTTCAGTTTTTCCGCAAAGACTTCAGCCTTAAGCTCGTCCACAACAACGACAACTTCCGGATGATGCGCTAAGCATTGTTCATAAAGGGCATCGATATTGGTATTGGCCGTTAACGCGATGACTTTATACAGGCTGGAATGTCTGGCGACCACATCCAAAGTGCTGACGCCGATTGAGCCGGTGGCTCCGAGTATGCAGATGCCTTTCATGGGTGAATTAAAATAATGCCGGCGTAAAAAAACGGAATAGCGGCAATCAAGCTGTCTATCCTATCCAAAATACCGCCGTGACCGGGCAGTATCGAACCGGTGTCTTTAACTCCGCGCTGACGCTTGACCACGCTGAAAAACAAGTCGCCGTAGATAGAAATCAACACGGTTAATACGGACAACATCGCAAAATCCGAAGCCACCATCCATGGAAAGCTGTAAATCAAACTTAAAACGCCTGCGCAAACAAAACCCGCAATTAAAGCGCCGTACATGCCCTGAACGGTTTTACCCGGACTGATTTCGGTGGACAGCTTGGTTTT
>Ga0265327_10001762_pt1 | contig 25605 bp, 20 predicted proteins | sample 41621metaG_FD_202089 | JGI IMG/M metagenome (GOLD analysis project Ga0265327, IMG submission 202089) | Rhizosphere microbial communities from Carex aquatilis grown in University of Washington, Seatle, WA, United States - 4-16-21 metaG | ecosystem: Host-associated > Plants > Roots > Rhizosphere...
TATCACATTTTTGCCGCCACCCGTGCCTACCGATCCCGGAGCGCCTCCCGTGTGGCAAGTATTGCAACTTGCCCCCAGGGCGGGAACAGGATTGCTGGTATGCGCCCCCATCGCCCCCAGGAAACTGGTGAACCCGTTCGTGTTGCTTGAGGTGTGACAAGTATCGCAAGCTGCCGAGGTCGCCAGGTGGGGGATGATGGAATTTTGTTTTACTACACCGGTATACGGCGCACTATCGTTATGGCAGGTTGCGCAAGCTGTCCCGCTGACCAGTGCGTGTCCGTTAGCCCCCATGCTCCAACCGGTTACCGCCGTTGCGAAACTGCCGGTAGTGGTGTTGGTGCTGGAGTGGCATGACTCGCATGCAATATTTCCAACCGGGACATGGTTCGTCGTGGACAGCGTCACCAAAGTCGGGGCATTGTAGAAAGCGCTGCCAAAAGCATGGCAGCTGGCACAACCCGAGGTAATACCGGTGTGGCTCATGCTCCATTTTGTGAAATCGCCTATCGGGCCGGCAGCCGAAGGAGCGGTGGTATGGCAAGACTCACATGCCAGCGAAGTCGGGATGTGTGCCCCCGGTTTGCCCAGCACGATAGTTGAGACAGTCGTCCCGACATCGGTGCCATTGTGGCAGCTGGCACAGCCCGTCTTGATTCCGGTATGGGTCATCGCGGGATTGGGCGAGGCAAAGGTGGTGGTGCTGTTATGGCATGACTCACAAGTAGTAGCGGTGGGTGCCGTGAGCGGGATGTGATTCGCCGATTTGCCCTTTACCAAGGCACTGCCCAAGGTGCTATTCCCCGAAGACAAGTGGCAAGTGGCACAACCCGAAACGTTGTTATTGTTTGCCGCATGGTTCATCGTCCAGTTGGGCGCCGCAAAACCGCCGCTAGACAGTCCTGCTGTGGTTGCGGGGTGGCAATTCACACAAGTGGCCGTGCCCGCGACTGTAATATGGTAGGAAGGTTTAACCATGACTCCGGGGTAACTCGCCGCATGGCAGGTTTCGCAACCGCTCGCAAGCGTACCGTGATTCATGCTCCAGGCGGTGAAGCTGGACTGGTTGGTATGACACGCATCGCAGGCGACGCTGTTGATGCCCGTCGGGATCGGGATATGGCTAGTCGGCAGTGAGGCGCCCTTGGTGATCTGATTGGCGGAATCGTTATGGCAGCTGCTCGCACACTGGCCTTTGCCTAACACCGCATTGGCTCCCAGATTGGAATGGTCAACATTCATCAGGAATCCACCGGTGGTGTAAACCTGATTGGTATGGCAAGTATCGCATGAGGCAGAGGTCGTCAAATGGCCTGCCGGTTTGCCCAGCGCTATAACGCCATTATGGCAGGACGAGCAAGACCCCGCTGTAACGTTAAGGTGATTGTAGGTCGTGGAAGCAAGGAAGCTGGTTACGCTGCCGTGGCAGGTTCCGCAATCTGAAGTTGGCGCTCCCCCGGGGTGCGGATTAATGATGGAGGTTGAACTCACCACCGTTGCGCCCTGGAATGTCTGGCCATTGTGGCAAGTGGCACAAGTCGAGGCGCCGCCGCTCGGCATATTTCCATTGGCAGAGTGGTTCATCGTCCAAGTGGGCGCAGCAAAGCCGCCGATGCTGGTGCTGGTTGCCGAATGGCATGATTCGCATGGGGTAGATCCGGTCGGAATGTGGCCGGGTGTTCCCGTTGGCTTGCCCAATACCGTCGTAGTTACGGTGACGCCATAACTGGTGGTTCCGTTGTGGCAAGTGGAACAATTTGAGGTATTGCCATTTGCAGAGTGATTCATCGTCCAGCCGGTTGCAAACCCGCCGGAGCCGGTGCCGGTTATGGAATGGCACGATTCGCATGCAATCAAAGTTGGAACGTGGCTGTTTGTTGCGGTAGGCTTGCCTTTGACGGTTGTATTGTTACCCACCGTCGTGTCACCATTCTGCGAATGGCAGCTGGCGCAATTCGTGGTATTGTTGTTTGCAGAGTGGTTCATCGTCCAGTTTGGCGCAGCAAATCCTCCTGTGCCGGTACTGGTGGCGGAATGGCAAGCAGTACATTCAAGCGTGGTCGATACATGGTTGGATATCGTCGATTTGTTCACTGGTATAACCAGTGCAGCAGTACCGAATGTCTGTCCGCCGTGGCAAGTGGAACACCCCGTGGTAATACCGGCGTGATTCATAGTCCATTTTGTGTAGTCGCCAGTTGGGCCTGCTCCTGTAGGAGCGGTGGTATGGCATGTCTCACAGGCAAGCGAGGTTGGAATGTGAGTCGGCGGCTTGGTCAACACGACGGTCGCGGTTTTATCACCCACGTTGGTTCCATTGTGGCAGCTGGCACAACCTGACGTGATACCAGTATGATTCATCGCGTTAGCCCCGCCCGCAAAACCGCCTGATGCAGTGCTGGTATGGCATGTTTCGCACGCGAGTGATGTCGTAATATGATTCGTCAGTTTGCCCAGCACGTTGGTCGTAACCGTAGAGCCCGCATTGCTACCGTTGTGGCAGCTGGCACAACCCGTCGTAATTCCGGCATGGTTCATTGCCGGATTGGGGTTCGCGAAGGTGGTGGTGTTGGTGTGGCATACACTGCATTCTTGCGTGGTAGAAATATGGTTGGAAGACTTGGTCTTTGCAGTGGAAACAGCATCTCCATGACAGGTCGAGCAGGCAGCGGTAGTCGTGCTGTGGTCGAATGTGGCATTCAGGAAGGTCGTAAAGCCGCTGGTGTTGCTTGAGGTGTGGCAGTCGACGCAATCGATTCCGGCCGCATATCCGATATGGGTGTTCGATTTGGTCTTCACGCCCGTATAGGCCACACCGGTATCATGGCAGGTTGCGCAAGTTGTGCCGCTAACATATCCATGGCCGGTTGTTCCCATGGCCCATCCGGTTGTAAATCCCCCCGTCCCGGTACTGGTAGCGGAGTGGCAGTTTTCGCATGCGGTGGATCCAACAGGCACATGGATGGAAGAAGACAATGTCACCAATGTCGGGGCATTGTATAAAGTTACCCCTGCAGCATGGCAGGTGGCGCAGCCAGACGTATTGCCGTTCGCGGCATGATTCATGGTCCAATTGGGCGCGGCAAAACCGCCGGTGCTATTGCTGGTTGAAGCGTGACAGGATTCACAGGCTACCGAAGCGCCGGTCACGATGTGACCCGATGGTTCGCCTATCACAACGGCGGTGCCGACCGAAGCACCGGTATGGCACAGTGCACAGCCCGAGGTATTGCCGTTTGCCGAGTGATTCATCGTCCAGCCGCTTGCAAATCCGCCGGTGCCGGTGTTTGTACTGGAATGGCAGGAAGTACATTCCAGTTTCGTGGAAACGTGGGTTCCGACCGTTATTGATGTTTCGTTGGTTGGGGGGTTGGGTACCGATCCCTGGAATGATTGCCCGCCATGGCAACTGGAACAACCCGTTGTAATCCCGTTGTGACTCATCGTCCAGACTTTGAACCCCCCCGGAGAGGAAGTGTCCGTATGGCAAACCTCGCAGGCAAGCGAGGTCACTATGTGGGTCGCCGCCGGCTTGCCCAGCACGACTGTCGTATCCACTGTTGCCCCGGTATGACAGCTGGCACAGTTCGCGCTGTTGCCATTGGCGGCATGGTTCATGGTCCAGTTGGATGCAAAGCTGGTGGTGCTGGTATGGCAGATATCGCACTGCAACGTGGTCGCGATATGCGCGGAAGATTTGGCTTTCACCCCGGTTATAGGGCCGTGGCAAGTGGCACAAGTGTTTGAGCCTATGGTATATCCGGCGGCAGTATGCGCAGTGGCATCAAATACGGCTCCCAAAAAACTGGTGGGATTAGGCCAACCCGGGGTAACGGCAGGGGTGTGGCAAGCTTCGCAACGGGGTTCGACAGTCGGAATATGGGTTGCCGACTTGCCCAGGGCTGCGGTTCCGTTATGGCAGTTCGCACAGTCGCTTGTTGTAGTGCTATGGTCGAATCTTGATCCCGCAAAAGTAAAGGTGCTTTTATGGCAACTGTCACACGGCTGGGGGGTAGCAAGACTGCTGTTTGAGTTGTGCAGTGTATCCGAAGGCGCACTCTTGACCGAACTATAGCTACCGCTGTGACATACTGCGCAAGGCTGTGTCAATCCGGTATGATCCATGACGGCAGTTTCAAAACTCCCCGCGCTTGCATGACAAGCATCGCACCCTTTGGTCGTCGGAATGTGATCCTGAGTTTTCGGTGTGGCCGCCACAAGGCGACCGATCGTATGGCATCCTGCACAGGCTTTGGGTGTCCCCTTGAATGTTCCTCCCACGTGACAAGTTTCGCATGCAACCGAAATGTGCATACCGCTTAACGGGAAGCCCGTTGTCATGTGGTTGAAGGTATTCCTTAACAGGGGAGGAGGCGTAATAGCCGGATCAGTTTGCGCGGGGACGGAAAGAGGAGGGGGAGTTATACCCAAATCAACTTGCGCGGGAACGGAAGAGGCCGCAGACGCATCCAGTTCGTCGGTCGCAACAGACTGCGCCGATACCGAACCGGAAAAAGTTGTCAATATCGCCATGCTCACTATCACGGATAGTGCAAAACTGCGCAGGGCTAACAATCTAACTGGAATATTTATTCTCATGTGCATCTCCCAAAGCCTGTCGGGTACAAAAGCCGGACAAACTGTCGTCAAATATACAAAAATACGGGCGCTATATAACGGAAATCAGCGCTAGACTATCGAAACTTACCCATGCCAGACAATACCTCTTGGTCGGAAGTTTGGACTGGACGAACGGCAGCCCTATTCAGACCGGCGGTCTAAATTGCCCGACGCAAGGCACCTGACACCGCATCACATCAGCCTGATGCGCCGAAAACAAAATAATTACCAAAAAAACATACCACTCCCGCTTTACAAGGAGGAGCTTAAGAAAGCTTATTCTTCTTTCATTAAATTTATTCAGGCTGCAAATAAACTATTTATACCATTACGTGTGCAATTTTAACACAGCAAAGCTTAAAGTAACACCCTCCCGTAAGCTTTGATCTTTCTCCACGAAGACGCTTCATGACAGCGTTCACATAAATGGCCAAAATCGCCATTGTGCTGATCGACCTTGGCATGACAACTGAAACAGGTATCGTCCAGAGTCACTTTTTTATCCACCGGATACTTATGACATTCATGGCACGCAACCGTTTTGTGCTTGCCCTCCAGCTTGAATTTGGCCGTGTCATGATCAAAATCCCATACCTTCCAGTCACGTGTGTTATGGCATGTTTCGCACGCCGTCCCCAATTTGCGTTTGTGGGTATCCTGTTTTTCGTGACAGGACCAGCAATCCGATTTTGCGTCTTTGAACGTCGGCGCGGCATGGCATTTTTTGCACTCAGTCTGAATATGCTTTCCAGTCAAAGGGAAATGGGATTGGCGGTGATCAAATTTGGCCTTATTCCATGACTCTTCGTTGTGGCAAGGTTCGCATTTCTTGCCTTCCTGCCCTTTGTGCTTGTCATCGTTCAGGTGGCATGAATCGCAGTTCATCTGCAGTTTGTCCTTATACAAGTCGCCTTTGTGGCAACTCACGCACTTTGCCGGGGGGCGATGCTTGCCCCGCAAGGCGTATTTGGTCTTGTCGTGATCGAACAGGATTTCTTTCCAATCCCGCTCGGTATGGCAGGACTCGCATTTCGGCCCGAAATTGCCCTTATGTTTATCGTCCTTGGTGTGGCACGACTCGCAAGTCATCTTCAGTTTATCCTTGTACAAGTCCCCCTTGTGACAACTGACACATTTTGCCGGGGAGCGATGCTTGCCCAGCAAAGGATATTTCGTCTTCTTGTCATGATCGAACAGGATTTCTTTCCAGTCCCGCTCGGTGTGGCATGACTCGCACTTCAAACCGAAACTACCCTTATGTTTATCGTCCTTGGTATGGCATGAATCACATGTCATCTTCAGCTTGTCTTTGTACAAATCTCCCTTATGGCAACTCGAACATTTTGCGGGTGGGCGGTGCTTGCCCAGCAAAGGATATTTGGTCTTCTTGTCGTGATCGAACAGGATTTCCTTCCAGCTTTTTTCAAGGTGGCAAGTTTCGCACTTCGGCCCAAAGTTGCCCTTATGCTTGTCGTCTTTCTTGTGGCAGGAACTGCACACCTTCGGCGTGTCTTTAAACTTGTTTCCGATATGGCAGGCGAGGCATTTCACCTCCTTGTGCTTGTACAGCAATTTGTAATCGGTTTTGTCGTGATCGAAATCGGTCGTTTTCCAGTCTTTCACCACGTGGCACTTTGCGCAATCGGTCCCCAGTCCGCCCTTATGTTTGTCGTCTTTCTTGTGGCAACCATTACAGGTCACCGGAGCTTCGCGGTATTTTTTACCGGACGGGTGACAGTCCTTGCACTTAACTTTTTCTTCAGCGTGCTTGTCCTTCAATAGGAACTCTGTCTCGCTGTGGTCGAATTTCTGGGTATCGAATTCCGCAATATTGACTTTTCGCCCCTTGTGTTCGGTATGGCATTCCTTGCATTCCTTCTCTTCCTTGATGTGGCCGTGGTAACCTTTTTTATCGTTGAAATCCTTGGCAATTTCTTTGTGACAATCTTTGCACAAGCCTGATTGCGCGGCTTTGTCAAAACGCTTGTGGCATTTCGCACACTCCCCGTCAACCTTGATATGCCCCTGTATGAGATCGCCCGGAGAAACAATATCGTTGATTGAATCGGCCTGGGCAGGAATAAAGCTCGCCAGAAAAAAGACAGCCGCAACAAATATAATTTTGTTAATGAACGGCATCAAGGAAAAATTCAAGCGTAACATCAGTACATGTGGACAGAGATAACATGGTAAATCCCGCTGAACACCATCATGTAAACCAGCGGAATGTGGAAAATATGCCACAAGGAAAATAGTCTTTCATAGGTGCGGAATTGGGCTGTGTCCCTGGCAACCCTGATGGAATTGCGAATATGCAGGGAGTGTTCGGCATAGAGCGCGTCCACATCTTTCTTTATCGGCCCGGTATCCCAATTTTTCTCGTGCGCCTGGGTGTACATCACGTGATGCAATTCTTTCGTCAATGACTTGGTCAATGAAGCAGCCTCGAAGCCGATAGCCGCAAACTCGCCAAACCCGCCTTTGGTCGCGTCGGCGCGAACGCAAAATTTCCCTATGCGGTTGACGATGTCCGGGGCAAACACCATAAAGGACCGGTCGAAACTGCCGGTCTTATCCATCTCTTCACGCATCCCTTTTAGCGAGAGCTGCCTTCCGTAAAGACCATTGTGAATTTTGGTATAGAAGAAACGCCCAAAGATACCGCTGCCCGACACCAGCATCATGCAAATAAGCGCAACACCGGCATTAATCGAATGGATAATAAACGTGGTGTGAAACATGACCAGCGCCGGACCAAGAATCCCCAATACCATGTGCCATCTGAACCAGGATGGCAGGATGCCGAAACTCTTCATGAATTTAACCCGCTTGCGCAAGGGATACAGCAGCATGATCAGCATCAAAAGTCCGCCAACCAGACCGATGTAATACCCTACATTATCGCCGGGCTTGTACAGCTCTTTGCCTTTTACGCCCATCGCCCCCGGAAGGTGGGCCTGAAGGAATCCGGCAACCAGAAGCGCGGTTACGACTACCAGAAACCACGTCCATGCGGGACTTTCGTTGTGGCGCACATTTTTACGCCGATCAACGAAAGGTGCGGGTTGTGTTTGTGATCCCATTAGTTTGCCATTACAATAAACGGTTATATTTCCTCTGCCCTCCAACGCAACCCGCTATTAATTTGGTTTGCCTTGTTCATCAGAGAAGGGGAAAGGTAAATTTTGGTGACGCCAGATTGCATTCTACACTATCAGTTGCGTGTCTTATGAACTCATGCGCCGTTAAAAGTTCCAATCCATCGGATTTTACTAGGGTATTATTGAAATACAGGTTCGGCCCCAAGCATGGGCCGACCCCATCAGATATTCCAAATCAGGCACCTTTGACATGTCAAATTTAGAAATTAACGGTACGGTGATTTACCTGTTGCCCTTTATTGCGGTAATGTTCTTCTACTGGCTCAATCGCCGCAAACGGGAAGGCATCGCCCTGGTAAAATATCATGAAAATCTGACTGCCGGCCTGACCGAACCCCCTTCGCTGCACCCTATCATCAACCCCCTCAGATGTATGGGAGCGGGAACCTGTATTTCGGCCTGTCCGGAAGAGGCGATCGGATTCATCCGGGGCAAAGCCGTCCTGATCAATCCCACCCACTGCATCGGGCACGGTGCCTGTTTGCCGGCGTGCCCCCACCATGCCATTACCCTGGTATTCGGCACCGAAAAGCGCGGGATGGATATCCCCCAAATCAGTCCGGATTTTGAAACCAACGTACCGGGAATATTTATTGCCGGCGAACTGGGCGGCATGGGGCTGATCCGCAAGGCGGCGTCCCAGGGCAGCCTTGCCATGGAGTCCATCAGCAAACTCAAGGGCAGCACCAATCCGCTTGATGTCGTCATAGTCGGCGCCGGTCCCGCCGGCCTTTCGGCCACGCTGGGGGCGATGGAAAAGAAACTGCGCTCCGTCACTCTCGAACAGGAAACTTCGCTCGGGGGCGCAATTTTCCAGTATCCGCGCAACAAGATCGCCATGACCGCGCCGGTTAAACTCCCGATCATCGGAGAGATCAAAATGGGTGAAATCAGCAAGGAAGACTTGCTGGAGTTCTGGGCCGGCGTCGTTAAAAAAACCGGCATGAAGATCAACCTCAGCGAGCGTATGGAAACCATCACCAAAACAGAATACGGGTTTCTGGTGAAAACCAACAAGCAGACCTATGAAACCCGCGCGGTTCTGCTTGCCATCGGCCGCCGCGGGACACCGCGCAAACTGGGGGTACCGGGAGAGGAATTGCCCAAAGTGGTATACAGCCTGATCGATCCGGCGCAATATCAAAATATGCACGTACTCGTGGTCGGCGGGGGAGACAGCGCCCTGGAAGCCGCCATCACCATCTCCGAGCAACCGGGTACTACCGTTGCGATTTCCTACCGCAGCGAAGCATTTGGTCGTGGCAAACCGAAGAATCGCGACCGCCTGCAGGCACAAGAGGCCGCAGGACGGATAAGAGTTATGCTCAAATCAAACGTCAAGCTCATCGAGCCGGACAAGGTTCATCTGGAACACGAGGGCCAAGCCGTCGAATTGGCGAACGATGCGATTATCGTCTGCGCGGGCGGTATCCTCCCCACCCCGTTCCTCAAGGAAATTGGCGTGATGGTGGAAACCAAGTTCGGTACAGAATAAGAATATCTGCTTTTTCCCCTACCCTTTGCGCCCCGCGACAAACTGGGCTGTCGTTTCCGCGATGCGTTTGCCGAACAGCCGCGCGGTTTCTATATCGCCCGGCAACACTTCGTCAGCACCGGCGTCGGACGGTGTTTGCATCATTGCGCCCGCAAAAGAACCCACATAATTCACATCATTACGCTGTGCGGCCTTTTTGTTGGACGGCATCATCCCGGTGCCCACCCACACCATGCTGTGCTGCATGGACAGGGTGAAGAAGTAATGCAGCGTGGAAAGCTTATCGCCATTCATGGTGGCGGAATTTGTAAATCCGGCAGCAATTTTGTTTTTCCAATTCTGGGTGAACCAGGCTTTGGAAGAAGCATCGGCAAATTTTTTGAACTGCCACGACACCGTGCCCATATAGGTCGGCGAACCAAAAATAATGGCATCTGCCGCATCAAGCTGAGCCCATGCTTCATTGGAAATATTGCCTTCCGCGTCAATTGCAACAAGTTGTGCATTCGCTCCTGCCGCAACCGCTTCAGCCTGTTTGGCGGTATGCCCGTAACCGCTGTGATACACCACAATAATACCGGCCATGCTTAGCTCTCCTTTTCCTGTTTGATATTAAGTGCCGCCTGATACAACTCGTTTCGATTCGCCCCGGTGATGCGCGCCGCCAATTGTACCGCTTGTTTGAGCGGCAGTTCACGCAACAGCTCGGTCAGTATACGCACGGTTTCTGCATCCATCCCTTCCTGCCTTTCCGGCGCGCCGGACACCAGCAACACAAATTCGCCGCGCTGGTTGTTGGAGTTGGCATGCAACCAATCCATGGCCTCCGACAGTTCGCATCGGTGTATGCTTTCAAACAGTTTGGTGATTTCGCGCGCAAACACGATTTGCCTGTCCCCGCCAAGATTATTCTGCATATCTGTTACACATTCAAGAATGCGGTGCGGCGCTTCGTAAAATACCAGGGTGCAGGACAAAACACTCAGTTCCTGCAGTTCGCGGCATCGTGCAGCCGATTTGTTGGGCAAAAATCCGTAAAAATGAAAATGCGGCGCGGTCAGTCCGGCTGCCGATAACGCAGCCACAGCCGCATTTGCACCGGGGATAGGAATTACCCGGTAACCGGCTTCGAGCACTTCCCCCACCAGCAGTGCACCGGGATCACTCACAGCGGGCGTTCCGGCATCACTCACCAGCGCTATTGCCTGTCCTTGTGCCAACAGACCTATCACCTTTTCCGCGGCTCCTCGCTCATTATGCTGATGCAGCGCCAGCAGCCGTTGCGCGGCAATGCCATAATGCGTCAACAAATGCGCAGTATTGCGTGTATCCTCGGCGGCAATCGTATCCGCTGACACCAGCACATCCAGCGCGCGCAGGCTGATATCACGCAGATTCCCAATCGGGGTGGCGACTACATATAATGCGCATTCCAAATTTTGTTTCTGGCCGATATGCAACGTATTTCCTTTTGGTTCATTCTGTTCGCCGCACTATACGTGACCGGCACCGCTTATGCCACCGATGCGTTGACGGCTTCCGCCGTAAAGGGATCGGCGAAACAATCCGCCTTGCCGCCCGACAAGCCGGCCCCGCACATTGCCTTGCTATTGCCGCTCAAGTCAACGGTATTCGGCCGGGCTGCCGAAGCGGTACGCCAAGGATTTCTGGCAGCCGCCGGCAATCAGCAGAAAGTATTGCCGGTCAAAGTCTATGAATGTGCCGATGAAGGCACTGACATCATCGCCCTGTACCAGCAGGCCATCGCGGGAGGTGCGCGCGCGGTCGCCGGACCGCTGACACGCAATGGCGTGATTGCTCTGGCGGCGTATCCCGCCATCACGGCACCTACGCTCGCACTTAATTTTGGCGAATCGAAAAGCAGCGACAAATTATATTTTTTCAGCCTGACCGCAGACATGGAAGCTCGCCAAATCGCGCAGATGGCTGCCTCTGCCGGTTTATCCAAGGCAAATATCGTTAACAATGGCACGCCCTTGTCCAAACGTTTGGCACAAGCTTTTGCCGAGGAATGGAAAATGCAGGGGGGACAGGTAGTCAAAGAAATTCTGTACCGGGAGGATTCCAATGTGCTCTCCGATCTGCCCGCAACGGAGGGCAGCATGGTGTTCCTTGCAGCCGATGCGGAATCGGCCCATCTGATCCGTCCTTTCATTAACTATTCCCTGCCGGTTTATTCCACTTCCCAAGTATTTGCCGGCAACACGAGCCCTTTGATCAATTTCGATCTGAATGACGTTCGTTTCATCGATATGCCGTGGCTGTTGCAACCGGACCATCCGGCTGTAATGGTCTATCCGCGCGCGAATCCGCCGCCCGATGCCGACATGGAGCGTCTTTTCGCGCTCGGAATCGACGCTTTTCGTTTACTGCAAGTCATGCTTGATAACAATTACCGTTCCGCTCTGCCGATGGATGGCGTAACCGGGCGTATCCGTCTGAATTCCCGCCGGCAATTCCTGCGCGAGGCCATTCCGGCACAGTTCTGGCACGGCCGCGGCCTCACCCCGGAAGCGGTGGCAACAGAAGAAGCCGCACTGGCTGCCGCCAAAGCGGCGGCAGCGGCAAGCAGTGTTGTGCCTGCCCCGTCCGGATCCCCATCCGTCCCCGCTCAATGATTACCCGTGGCGCGCAAGCCGAACAGCGGGCTGCAAAATTTCTACAAAGTGCGGGTCTCAAACTACTGCAGCAAAATTATCGCTGCCGCTATGGAGAAATTGATCTGATACTGCAAGACGGCAATACTCTGGTGTTTGCCGAGGTACGCCTGCGCAGCAGGTCGGACTTTGGCGGTGCTGCCGCCAGTATCAATTCCGGCAAACAGTCCAAGCTGGTGCGTACCGCACAACATTACCTTGCCACTCTACCCCGAATTCCGCCATGCCGCTTCGACGCGCTATTGTTGCGAACTCCGGACGACGATCATATTGAATGGCTCAAGAATGCTTTTGGTGCGTAATTTCGGGTAATATCCGCACTCGTTATAACAGGGGCTTTAAATTTTGAGCCCCCCCAAACGCACTGGCACGGCAAAATTAAATCTGGACATAGCAGAGGCACTCATGGATTTGACCAAAAGAATACTCAGACTTTTCGACGACAGTATACAAGCCAAATTACAGACAAAAGACACCTTGGCACAGCCCATGGCCGACGCTGCGCAGGCACTGGTAACCTGCCTCACGAACGACGGTAAAATTCTGGTTTGCGGCAACGGCGGCTCCGCGGCCGATGCGCAACACTTTGCCGCCGAACTGATCAACCGCTTCGAAATCGAGCGCCCTGCCCTGGCTGCTATCGCGTTGACTACCGACAGTTCGGTCCTGACTTCTATCGCCAATGATTACGATTTCAGCCAAATATTCTCAAAGCAGGTTCGCGGACTGGGCATGGAAGGTGATGTTCTGATCGCCATTTCCACCAGTGGCAATTCGATCAATGTAGTCGAGGCCATTCATGCCGCCCACGAACGCGGCATGCACGTAATCGCGCTCACCGGGCGCGAGGGCGGAACTATCGGTGAGCTGCTGCAGGCGAATGACTTTCATCTTTGCGTGCATGTGGAAAGCACCGCACGCATACAGGAAGTGCACTTGCTGATACTTCATTGCCTGTGCGATGCCATCGACCATTTATTGTTAGGGGGTGAATAATGCGTTATTTCAATATACTGTTACTCGTCGTTTTATCGGGCTCCCTGCAGGGCTGTTTCCCACTCATTGCCACCGGCATGGGCACTGGCGCACTCATTGCCTCCGACCGGCGCACAACCGGCACTTACATCGAAGACGAGGGAATTGAAAACAAGGCATCCAATCAAATAGGCCTCCAGTACAAAGATAAGGTCCACGCAAACGTCACCAGCTTCAACCGTCATGTACTGGTCACCGGCGAAGCACCCGATGAAGAGACCAAATCTAATATTGCAAAAATCGTGGCGAGCGTAACCAATGTCAAAGCGGTCAGCAACGAGTTGGCAATCTCCGGCAAAACCAGCTTTTCTTCGCGCGGCAATGACAGCCTGATCACGGCCGATGTAAAACTTCGCTTCGTGAACAACAAGGTGTTCCAACCGGATCATGTCAAAGTCATCACCGAAAACAGCGTGGTTTTCCTGATGGGGATGGTGTATCACAAGGAAGCGGATGCGGCCACCGATATTGCCAGCACGACGAGCGGCGTTGTTCGGGTAGTCAAAGTGTTTGAATACCTCGACTAAAATCCAGGCTCCCGCACCGGCATGAATTTCGAACAAAAAATCTGTACGCGTTCCGATTTTAAAACGCGCATTGCCGTCCTTCCGCGCCCTCTGGTCTTTACCAACGGCTGCTTTGATGTACTGCATCGCGGCCATGTCACCTATCTTGCGCAGGCACGTGCTTTGGGAGCGGCCTTGGTGGTTGGGGTGAACAGCGATGCATCGGTCAAACGCCTCGGCAAAGGCAACGACAGACCGGTGAACAGTGAACAGGATCGCATGGCGGTTCTGGCCGCACTGGAGTCAGTCAGCCTGGTTGTCCCCTTTGACGAGGACACACCGCTTGAACTGGTGCTCGTCTGCCGCCCCGACATGCTCGTAAAAGGGGGAGACTGGTCGCCCGAAAAAATTGTCGGATCGCGCGAAGTGCAAAGCTGGGGTGGCACGGTACACAGCATCCCTTTCGTGCATGAACGCTCCACCACGGCACTATTAAACAAGATACGCTCACTATGACCCTGCCCACTGAAATAACCTTGCACCAGAAATCGAGAGTCCTTGAAATAGCCTTCGACGATGGCAATCGCTACACCCTGCCTTTTGAGTTCCTGCGCGTTCATTCGCCTTCTGCCGAAGTACGCGGACATGGCCCCGGACAGGAAGTGTTACAGGTTGGCAAACAGGATGTTATTTTGACCGAAGTCACCCCGGTAGGGAGCTATGCACTCAAACTGACTTTCGACGACGGGCACGACAGCGGTTTGTACACCTGGGATTATTTGCACGAACTGGGAAAGAATCAGGAAGCCAAGTGGGAAAAATATCTGCGTCAAATGGCGGAAGCGGGCGAAAGCCGCATGACGGATGCGAATTTGGAATAGCGCCCGGCCGCCAGCCTACGTCACAGAGAAAATTTAATCTGCTTAATGCCAACCCAAGCAATCAAACCCGGACTAGATAACGATTTCATCGCCTTCGCGGGCAAGCCGGATATCCAATTCTTTTGCCTCATACGGATAGCGGGCGAGCGACTCGGCGAAAACCTTATCCAGGTCATCGTCGCCACGCGTGGGTTCATGGTGGGTGCAATATAAAATTTTGGCACCGGCAGCCTTGGCCATTTCGATGCTGGAATCGAAGGTGCCGTGCCCCCATCCCTTCTTGGACGGATACTCTTCAATGGTGTAAGCCGAATCCGCTATCAGGATATCTACTCCCCGGATGGCTTCAACAATAGAACGGCGCTGCTCCTCAATCAATAATTGATATTCCTCAAACCCGTCATCTCCCCGATCGTAAATATTGGTATGGGGTTCATGGTCGCCGGTAAAAAATACCGACTTCCCGTTGCAGTCGATGCGATAGCCCAGATTGACCACCGGGTGATTGAGTAGCACGGGAGTGACAGTGGCGGAACCCACAACTACCGGTTCGTTCGGCATGACGGTCACATATTCAATGCGTGATTTCATTTCAGCTTCCCGCACCGGGAAATAGCTGTACTGCATCTGAACAGCCATAATCCGTTCCGGCCCTTCACCTGAAATCGGATCGAATGAACCGTGCAAAGTAATCCGGTTTCCGGGTATAAAAATGGGAATGAAAAACGGCAGCCCGTGGATATGATCCCAATGGCTGTGAGTATTGAAAATATTCACCGTGACAGGAAGTTCTCTCAGCAATGTTTGCGCCAAAGGGAAAATGCCGCTGCCGCCGTCCAGAATGATGAGTTCGTTTTCGTCGGTGCGAATTTCTATGCAAGTGGTGTTGCCGCCGTAACGCACTGTTCTTGGGCCCGGAGAAGGAATCGAACCGCGCACGCCCCAGAATTTAACTTTCATGCCTAGATTCCTTTGGTAAAAGTCAGCGCTTCATCCACAACTTTGGTGACATCACCCAACTGTTCGATTATGCCGTCTATATCGGCACCGAAATGTTCAACCAGACATGGCGGCAATTCTTCCACTTGAACATTTTCGTATTGCCCGGCTGACAATTTCTTGCTGATCTGATCGGCCACAAAAAGACAACTTTGCACGGTATTATCCCCGGATATTTCACCATGGTGTTGGCGTATGGCATCCGCAAGCGACTCCGGGAACTGCCATTTTCCCACAAGCATCGCCCCCACCAGTGAATGATCGGCTCCAATCGTCTGCCGCTCGGCAATATGCAATGAAATGGATTGCTCACGGCTCAACACCAGCGCCTCTTTAAATTCTTTCGCCATGTACTGCGCAAATACCACCTTTCCGAAATCATGGAGCAAACCGGCAATATAACAATCGGTGGGATCAACACCGTCCTCCGCACCGAATTTCTGGCACAGCAAACGCGCCAGCGCTGCGGTCGTCAGTGAATGCAAAAGATAGCGTTGAATATCGAATCCAGCCTCGTTGCGCTGTGGCAATACCCCCATGGCCGCAAACGACAAAGCCATGTTCTTGATTGTGTTCAGCCCCAGATAAACCACAGACTGGTTTACCGAGGTAATTTGCCTGGGAAAGCTGTAATAGGCAGAGTTGAGTATGCGTAACAATTTCATGGTCATGACCGGATCTTTCTCGATGACCATGACCAGCTCTTTGGGCTGGCAGTTAATATCGCGGGTAATTTCAAGAATACGCTGCACGCTTTTGGGGAATGCAGGCATCTTCTCCACAGCTGCGGACAATTTTTTTGTTAGCTCGGAAGAATTTTCATTCATGAAATTTTATACATACTTCAGTTTGTGTAAACATGACTCCCCCCGCTTCGCCGGATCGTCAGTCGGGCAGTCCCAGTCCAAATTATTGGAGACACTCTTTATCGGCACAGGATGACATTTTACAACTTGCCGACTATTTATCCGAAACAAATTGTTCAGGATGGACTATTCTTGTGCTTATTTTGATCCAAAACTAAAAAGCAGGTTTATGCTACGCTTTATCCGCCCTGCTGCAAATCGTATCGAAGAAGCAGTTAATTGCAAATATGAATATGAGTAACACAGACAAACAAACCGGCGCAGAAAAAACCTCGCGCAATCCAATCAGGATCATTCCCTTGCAACAGCGCCTGCGCAAGCCGGAATGGATACGCGTCAAATCCGGTAGCGGGCAAGCCTACCACGATGTAAAGCGCCTGTTGCGTGAGCACAAGCTTCACACTGTTTGCGAAGAAGCCTCCTGCCCCAATATTGGCGAGTGTTTTGGCAAAGGTACGGCGACCTTTATGATTTTGGGGGACATTTGTACGCGGCGCTGTCCTTTTTGCGATGTGGCACATGGCAAACCCCTACCCCCGGATGAAAACGAACCGGCACATCTGGCACAATCGATCTCCCTGCTCAAGCTTAAGTATGTGGTCATCACCAGTGTGGACAGAGATGATCTGCGCGATGGCGGTGCCCGGCATTTTGCGGATTGTCTGCGTGCCATACGTGCAAGCTCACCGCTCACCCGGCTGGAAACACTGGTCCCGGATTTTCGCGGACGCCTGGAACCCGCCATGGAAGCGTTCTCCGGCAGCCTGCCCGATGTACTCAATCACAATATGGAGACGGTTCCGCGTTTGTACTCACTAGCGCGCCCAGGCGCGGAATACGGGCATTCGCTTCAGTTGCTTAAAGAATTCAAGGCACGCTTTCCGCAGGTCAAAACCAAATCCGGCCTGATGCTGGGATTGGGTGAAACGGACGAAGAAGTATTGCAAGTTATGCTCGACCTGCGTGCGCACAATGTTGAAATGCTCACCCTGGGTCAATACCTGCAACCTTCCGAGGGGCATCTGCCGGTGCTACGCTATGTCACCCCGGAATCATTCGGGGTATTTGAACAGGCTGCCCGTGAGATGGGTTTTTCGCACGCGGCCTGCGGGCCCATGGTCAGATCCAGCTATTTTGCCGATGAGCAGGCCCATCAGGCTGGTGTGAACTTACACAAGTAAATGAGAAACTACACAAGATAATGAGAATTTACATAAGTTAATATTCTCGCAAAACTCAATATCTAATTGTAAATATTATATAAAGTCACAGATTTTTTATTTAACAAAATTATCAAGATGGACCCGGCAGCCTCCTTGTCGGCCTTAGCCGACATTGGCAATTTTATGAAAATGGAGCCCACACAGCCAGTTTCTATGTCCGGTTCTACGTTGATTGATAGGCTTCGGCATTACCGCTCGGGAACCCTAACTGTCAGATCGGGACACGACAACTGCAGTTTGTTACTGCACGTTGTTAAGGAGACGAGGAAAACAATCGGTCGCATTCTTCCCAAATATTTTTTCGGCATAATCTGGCATTTTGTCTTTAATGATTTTATACACGTCGGAAGCATATTCGTTCCAATTCTGCTGAGACGATAACATGAACCAATCGCTTCCATAGAGGATTCGGTCAGCAACTTTCCTTGAGCTTCCAAGGCTTGTCTGTAACGCTTCAATTAAACGTGAGATTGCTGGTTCACATTTGTCTGAACCAGCAATATCGCATTGAAGCCAATCCCAGAAAGCAGTGTCCGCATATACTCTATCGCCATGCGGTACTTTCATGACTTCTTCAATGAACCCGGATGTCCAATTGGAAGTTGATCCATTACCTTCGCCACCAAAATGACCTAAGTTTGCCCGTGGCGACTTTCCTTCTTTAGCATAGGCTTCGATCAACTCAGACCATGCTTCTGGACCACCCAACAAATCATGATTTTTATCCTTCCCCATGCTTGGGCCAGCATGAGCCATTACAGGTATATCAAGAGTCAAGCACAAGTCCCAAAATTTTTTCAAGGCTTGATTGATTTTTTGGGGGTCAGGCAATCTCCAACCACCTTGCGCTGAAGTATTACCCCAAGGACGAAACCCATTTGGTGGATAAATTTTGGCCCCTACGAATCCGTAGTTCTTGACTGCTTCTTCAAGCAACTCAAGAGATCTTCCTGATTCGACTACGTCAGTCCATGGGTTGTAGCTCATGATTGGTAGCATGTAGCCTCCCGAGAGCTTGGAAAGTTTAGCGTGTAGTCGCATTTGGTCTTCATGTGCCGAACGAGGCGGACAATCAAGCCATCTATCAAAATCCACGAGTGCCCCCAAAACGGTATCGACACCAATTGACTGCTCGTTTGAGGAATAAGCACTTTGATAGACACGGAGATTAACCCAACGATAATTAAGCATATATCCCACAAATGCAAGCGCCCCTTCCGGATAAGTGTTGGGTCCCAATTTTTGCATTTCCATCCGAAGTCCTTGTGGACGAGGAGTTTCGCCCTGTTTCATCGCCCGATAAAGGCTTTCTTCGTTAAATTCAAGTGGTGTCTGGAACAACGCATGAGGCTTCAATTTCCTCTTTTTTTGCTCAAGCTCATACTGAGTCTGGAATTCAGACTTTTTGCCTTTTGTGAGAATCTGGAAGAACAATTGCGACTGTTGACGCCTATGCGAATCCATCTCATCCTCAAGAGCTTTTTTGGCATCTTCCGCACTCATATTTCGAATACGTTCTCCAATCTCATCCAGCCTGTTGTTCTCATTAATAGCTGTTGGGGCAAGCATCGCCAAATCTTCGGCGAAAGGTGAAAGAAGAGAGAGCAGCATTCCTTCTATGCCTCCGTATGAGTGTGCGACAGGCCCGCCCAAGTAGCCACTAACAGTTACATCTGATGCATTGAAAAAATGCGCATGAGCATCTACACAATAGTTACTACCAGTCACGCTTTTTGAGATCGGGCGTGGCCGCAAAAAACTAATTTTCGTCTCAATGAGGCGATTATCATTTACTGGAATTTGTGGATTAGGGAAACCTCTTATGCAACATCCAGGCAACACTAATGCGATGCCGGCGGCTCCCAAATTGGACATGAAAAGTCTTCTGGAAATCAGTGAGTCATCCTGTTGCGAAGAAGAATGGTTTACAGACATAGTTTTCCCTTTATACAAATGCAGAGGCGTGAGGCCAGGCTTCCCGAAACCGGCTTTCACGACCTGCGGCTAAAGACACATAGGGGTCGGGGTATGTGTGTTAGGCGCCAGTTTATTTACCACCAAGTCTAAGATGTGAGTGCTGGGATTGGAAGTCTTCGGACTTAATGATATCTTGAAGAATCTCGACAGACCAAATTCTTGCCAGACCTGCATTTTCCTCGAATGCAACTCTTACATGGTGTGTCTGAGAACTAATCGCAAAATCTGTATATGGTAAATATTCCCCTGCAAGGCCTATAAATTTGCAGCCTTGTACATCGCCGGTTCCAACACCACCACCTTTAATAAATGACATAGCGTTTGGTTTAACGAATACCGGACTGCCACTATTTCCCGGAAATACAAAGGCATCGATATAAAATGTGCGATCCTCGTTGATTCTACTAATCATTCCGCGACGTGCTATCGGAGCAATTTTTCCTTGAACTTCAAGGCCTGGTTGGTATGAATAAAAGAAAACGTCTTGAAGCTCTGAAAGACGCTGAGATTGCTCGAACAGCTCAGTTGGAATAATGCGTAGATCATCGTTGGCAGGATTGAATGCAAAAGGTATTATCGCAATATCCACTGCAGAGTCTTTTGAGAATACCCAGTCAACTCGCCCTTTCTTTTTGATCTCGGCGATGGATCGCGAGACGCTATTCCCCTTTTTGTCGTTGAAAAATGCATACAGCCCAGCGTCGTTTAATTCTTTTCTTTCACTGTCCCATACAACATGTTTGGCAGTTACCAGGTATAAAATATTATCTACTTTGATGATGAAACCAGTTGCGTGAAATTGAGGCGAATCTTTTACCAATTGGCCGAGGAATACAACGCTATTTTTGACGCCAGCTGCGACACAGGGGTCATAGTGTCCTGGAGGCTCTATATCGGCGGAGTAACTAGTCGAATAGACTAAAATACTTAATGCGACTATGGCGATTCGGAGTGGATTAGTCATAGGGAAAGCAAATATCGTAAGTGAGCGGTCTTCCGACAGTCTATTGCCCGTCCAAGTAACACGGGGGGCTACAGATACATAACGAACTAGGCTACCAGCAAAAACCTTATTCTGCCAGTGGAAGTGATTTAGTTCGAGTCCGAACCGGCGAGCAAACTTGTGAACTTTCACAAATAAATGATAATTTCTGCTAATAAGTGATAATTTTACGCAAATCGATGATAATTATCAGCGCGTAATCTATTGAAAAATAATTAATTTTACATGTATTTTATTATTAACGATCATGCGTGCGTTGTTGCGCACGATAATTATTTACCCAGTGCGCGAGGACGAAGCACCCATACTTACTCCATAAAGTTCGATGGACGCCCAGTGCCTCGGCGACATCCTTAATCAAGACATCGGGAAACGTACTACGGTAAGAAGAGTTAAAACTGGGCACTGGGAAATGATTATTTCACTCCTTTGACATTCTTTACTCATCTCATAAAGCCAGTCGTGAAATTACTAGAAGATTGAGAATACATATACCCAACGGTAAGCATAGTGGGTTGTTTGCCTTTATGATTTCCGCCACTGATCTGGCTTCCCAATATCTGTATTTCTAACCCGCTCAACATGAATGGCTGCATCTGGATTTAGCTCTTTCGCACGTTCAATTGCTTTTGCTTGTGTTGGTGCAATTGCACTAGCCCGTTCGGCATCTGGCTTCCGAACAGCATAATCGCCTTCTGGGCGTCGCTCTATAAAAAGGTTATTGCTATCTTTTTTATTACTCATATCAACTCCGTCCCTTGATTAAAACCGCACAATACAAAAACTGCACATCACCGCTGCATTTTCCATTAATCAGACAAGCACCTTCTGAAAATTGCAATGGAATTAGCCGGGATTGGTCGTTTACCTAGCCGCGCTTTGTAACTCACAAACTCCAATTCAAGCTTAACTCTTCGAAGTGAGCAGAAAAATACAGCTTGAGATAATTTCAAGCTCACCATTTTTTCGTTAGGGGCGTTCATGAATACCTTCCGGATGTGCCAAGTAACAAACTGGCCATGGCATTAGATGGACCATCCGTTCAACAGTCCCTTAGCGATTTTTGAGCTGGAAGGGTGATTACAGAATGCTCCTTCACCAAAGTTGAAGTGCCAGCGACAGGCATGCACTCTCGTGTTGCACTCCACCAAATTGGAAGGACTAAATATTCTGGCACGGCAATTGACCAAGGCTTCCGTCCCCTCTACGAAAGTGTCTTCGCAGTCGTTGCGTCCTACAAGATTCGACATATCCGGCCTTTACCCTTTGCTTATGCTCAACTTTAAACATATCGTGAGACGATGTATATATGTCGAAATGCATAGGCATTTCTAAATAATGCATAGGCAATTTCTTGGTCGGCCTATATATTCATCCTAATTTCTGCAACATTTCAGTTTGAAATAGCGCCGGTAAAATTCATACCGCTCTAGTAGGGCATACAAAAAATATGTGCGGCCACTGCGTTATCAAACACAAGGAATTTATGCAGTGTATCTATTATCAAAATTTAGTCAGTGCCTCTCCTATTCCTGATATAGCTCTGACAGATTCTTGTAATCTTCCTGCAAATCCAGAGCCACACTCATCAGGTCAAATGTTTCTACCGAAATTGCAGTCAAAGACACTCCGTTATGAACTCCTGATTCCAAAATAAATGCGCGATAGAAGGTCTCCCCACTTATTTTCATTTCAACAAAACATCCTCTGCGCGGCCTCTGGCTCCCGTACTGATCCTTACAAAATGCTAAGGAATTGATCTCACCATTTTCATCAATGAGGTGTGGAAGAGAAATGACCGGATGGGTGTGCCCTGGAAGAATAATTAGCTCCGTGGTAACAGTGTCGATCTTTATTTCTGGTTGAGAATATAAAGGCTCAATTCCGTCGAATACAAACTTATATTTTTGTGAATCAAGCTCAGCGAGCTGAACACGAACATAGCCCGCTCCCACATCGATTCCCCGAACTTTTTTGTTGCGACTGATACCTTCCCCAACACTTACCTGCTCACACTCTAATTCGGAATTTATAAAAAATATCGCTGGGGGATCATTTGTATCGTAGCGTTCACGCCAGACTGGTTTTTTCATCAAATCCGGAAATCGCGGCCTGCCTTCGACATACTTTTCTTTTATTGAAAGTGATTTACCTGGATCGGTTCCGGTTAACACTTGCGATTTTGGAGTTGAACTTTTACCTGCAGCGGTTTTCTTCTGACCTTCCAGCCCCTGACTAGTCGAGATTTGCTTCTTCGCACCTGTCTTCGTGCTCTCGGACACTTCATATGAAAGTGAAGCAAATGGAAATGGATGTGAACACGACTGGAGGTTATACAAAACGAAGGTGGCATCAGGCACTGCACCAAATGGAAGCCATTTCCCTGTCGCAACGAGGTCTGTTTGGCCAATGAATGGAAAAACAGTATATGGGAAGATAGATTCGCGTTGCACAGAGGCCGCCAAACCCGAATGAAATATAAGACGCGCGGCCTGCCATGCATTGGAATCAAGAGCCATTCGTCCGATATCGGTTGCGGACATACCTGATAAGCCGTCAGCCAATTTTAAATGAAGCCTACGTGAAAAATTATCAAAATGCTTGTGCTTCCAAAACATATCTTCTGAGATTAGCCTGGTAAACAGTAGATGAAGCAGTTTGGATGATGATCCAAAATAGAAACGTATCAACTCCATGCATGGAATCACTATGCGTTTCCCATTCGGAAGATTTACAAGCAAGCAGTAACTTTGTGTTTGCTTTCGGTGCCAGGGGTGTTCAAAAAGTGGAAGTATGAATTCACCATCAAGTGATAATCCTGCCTTGATGATGCTCGTTGTTTCCCTTACGACACTGAGACTCTTAAAGGTTTCGGTCTGATATCCTGGTGTGAGCACGCATTTGCCGCCTTGCCATATATCGCCGATTCTCAGTAAAAACAGCAATCCTATTGGTAGCCACGTTTGCCTTTGGTGTTGAGTGTCTGTCGCCGTAGCAGACAGCATGGCGATTTGATCGTTCGGATCGCATTGAACTGGAGATGTCACCACGCGAATACACGGCTGGCTATGTCGGCCAGGCTGGTAATCAACCTGCCCAAACCAATCGATTCGCCATAATCGATCATCCGGTGTTAGCTGAGGGATCGTGAGAGTGGACATGAATCAAAACGTAATGTCAGAAAGGTTGCGGGCGGCTGTTGGTTACCACCCTTAACGGCTGCCTAAATATTTTTTCTTTTCTTGGCACGGACGTAGAAGTTGTCATCAGCGATTCACATTCATTTCACTGCTGCAAGAATAACCCGCTCTCGCAACTCCTTACCCGCTTTGAAATGCGGCGCATACTTGGAGGGTACATTCACATTCTAACCAGTCCTCGGATTTCGTACCAAACGAGACGGACGGCAATTCAAACTAAAACTTCCGAAACCCCGGATTTCGATACGCCCACCGTTTGATTGCATCGCAGCCAACAAGTCCAGAAGTACTTCGACAGCAAGGGTAACATCCTTGGCAATAAATTGGGGATGCAGGTTAGCCAAACACGCGTTGAGTGTTGATTTTGTCATGGAGTCATGCCCTTTCCCAGTAGCCCTTACTCGAAATATGTATAAATCAACGATATTATGCAGAAAACGCACAACCAATACAATCAATGGCTTACGAAAAATAATCCCCGCAAAAAATAATCGGCAAGGCAGTATCTGCCATTCGTAAGTATCACAAGGCCTTGACGTAATAAATTACCCATTTAACAATGCTGCTATGATTCCGCCCGCCGCATTGTACAAAATTAACTAATGGGAATGTTATGCCGCTTGTTTTTCAAGACCCGAACGCGCCTACTCCAAATTTATTATTAAACGAACTAGTAAGGCATTTGTGAGCTTACACAAATAAATGATAATTTCTGTTAATTGGTGATAATATTACGCCAATTAATGATAGGAATAATAGCATATTATGTTTATAATCCATTATTTAATTGAGAATTGCCGCTGCAATTAATTTTGCCACTCAAAGCCATGTGAAGATGACTTACTGACTTTTGCCAGCTCTAGAGGAGCCAAACTACCATCTTTGGCCAGCCTTTCGAGAGAATTGTGATAAAGGCAGAATGTGAAAAGTTCCGCGTGTGAAGGGATGTAGTCGCCGATGCTCAGAAGCGCTCGCTCCCATCTACACTTTCCGAGCTTCACAAGGCCGCGAGTATTGAACATCATTTCAGCCTTCTTCAAATAGCTCTCGAATTGCTCTTGCTGCAACGCATGTTCGCCAGTACCCCAATCAATCCTCCCCGCGTCTCTCCATTTCTTCGCGGCTCCACAGAATTCGAGAAGGAATTCAATCTGCCCCCTAAAATAGCCATGACCTTCTGCTTGATCTATCATTTTCTCAAACGACTACTTGCGTGCGGGTTTATGGAATCACGTGCTCTCGAATCTGGTATAAATCTGATCAGCGGGTGTAAACGACAAGACCTTTTGATTTCACCATAAAAGTCATAACAAAGTAACTGCATGAGAACTAACCAAAATATAACTAACATTAAATCAGCTGACCAAGGTAGCAACATTTCTTTCCAAGAGACAAGGACGCAAGTCAGAAGAAAAAAAACAACTGCTAACCAAAACATATGCTTTTCCCCTTGATTTGCATAGTTTTCCAACTCCTTATATAAGCGATCCCCATGAGAATGATTCACATGAGCGAATTCACTGTTAAAGGATTTTCTAACACCAGCTTCAGAGTGACGATCCAAAACATTTCTATATGCCCACCAGCCATTCAGTGCAAGCACACAAAACACCCCAGTAAAATAACTATCGTCCAATGGAATAGCATAAATAAGGGCTGTTTGAAAAATGGCAAAACTAAATGGAATGATTGCATCAACAGGTTTTATCCACCACCTATGCAACTGATTTGAAATTATATAGCGATGCCAAGTGAGACAAATAAGAAAGAAACAAATTACCACCTTGATAAAAACCGAAGCAGCTAGCCCTGAAAATGACGTATAAATTATGTCGGGTATCCGGATTATCGGGTGGACGGAGTGAAATAGGTATTCCGTGGAATCGTTTGTAGACTCCGGATTATTGGGTGGATGGAGTCCGTTGCCGGGTAACTTTCAAGCTTGGTGTCACTTTTCGGCA
>Ga0265327_10001763_pt1 | contig 25592 bp, 20 predicted proteins | sample 41621metaG_FD_202089 | JGI IMG/M metagenome (GOLD analysis project Ga0265327, IMG submission 202089) | Rhizosphere microbial communities from Carex aquatilis grown in University of Washington, Seatle, WA, United States - 4-16-21 metaG | ecosystem: Host-associated > Plants > Roots > Rhizosphere...
ATATTGCGGGCGGCGTCGGCGCGGTCGGCCAGCGGTTCGCTGAATTTCAATTGCAAAGGCAGGGCTAGGCCCAGATTGTTCAAGCCTTTGAGGTTGGTGTCGGCGGCCAGCGGAGGGGCGGTCGTCAACTCCATATTCAGCGGAGGCAGCGGCACGCCTGTCGCGGTTTGCCAGTTCAATTGCACCGGATAGGTTTTGTCCTGGGCGTAATCGCTGGCGACCAGCCGGAGGTTCTGGCGGGTTTCGTCCGGCTGCGCCGAAATCTTCAACTCGCCGGCGGCTTGCACATCGCCAACCGGCTGGTCGAAGTGCAGCGTCACCGACGCATCCGGGGCCAACATGCGCAAGGTCGGCCCTTCAAGCTTGGGGACGGGCACCGTTGTGAAGCTGAATTCGCGGGTTTCGCTCTGCTTGGACCATTCGCGCTCCACCGTCACTTTGACGGTGTGGCGGGTGCCGAAGGCCAGCGGCTGGTTGAAGACGATGCGGGCAAGCCCCGAGGCTTCGGCCAGGACTTTGCCGGTGTCGTCACGCAGTTCGGCCTTGGTGAGGAGGGCGCCCATGCCCACCGCCTCCAGCGTGATCGGCGTGCGCGGATCGACCTTGTCCTTGCCATCCAGAGGCGGCAGGCTCATCCCGAAGGGTACTAGTTGCTCGTCGATAAAGGCTTTGACCGGCGGGGCCAGTGTGATCGCCGCCCCGGCGATACCCGCCATCGTCAGCCAGCGGAGCATTTTTTTAACGCTGGCAACAGGATTTGTATTAGTCATCACGATTCACCTCTCGCCCGCGTTGAGCGTCGATAATTTCCGGCGGGGATGGAGCCCGCCTCCAGGATGGAATTGGAGGGCCGGTCGGGCCGGCTCGGCCAGAGCCCGCGTCGTTCTTGCGTACCTTGGTCATTCTACTACACGGTGCCGGGTAGGGCCAAAACCGTGAGGAAGGCGCTGGGGGGCGGCTTGCGGCCCTCGGCGGCGGGACTGGCATAATCACCCATGGCGATGTATCGTTTGCCCATCGGCGGCCAGGTAGCCGGCAAGGCGACAGTGTTTTGGCGGGTTCGCGTCCGATGTCCGCCCATCATCAGGAAGCTTGTGCCATGAAGAATCTCACTTTCGCGGGTTGGCTGGCTTTTGTGCTGATCGTGGCCTGGTTTGCCTGGCAGCGGATGCAATCCGAACCCGCCGGCGATTGCCAGTTCTACGACCGCTTCGGCAACGGGATAGGCTGCGAAGGTTCGGATCTGGGGGATTTATGACGCCCCGCCCGGAAAACCCCAACTCTATATTTTTGACATTCACGCATTATGAAATCGAGCGCAAAAATTGTTTCACTCATCGCCTTGATCGCCTTGCTGGCCGCTTGCGCCAGCCACAAGCCACAGGACAGCATTAAAATTTCCGCCAAGCCCAAACCCCGCGCCAGCCAGGCCATGAATTTTCCATCGACGCCCAAACTGCCCGGGCAATGGACTGTCGAGGATGTGATGGAGGATTTTGGGGCTTATGCGGGGCGCAAGATGCGCCCTTATTTTGCCAAGGCCAAAGTGGCTTACCCGCCTCGGGAAGTGGTTTTGCTCGCCTTGAAGGAAGAAAAAAAGCTTGAAGTCTGGGCTAGGGCTGATGGCGAATTCCGTTTCATCCGCGACTATGATATCCAGGCCGCCAGCGGTGGGGCCGGGCCTAAGCTGCGCCAAGGCGACAGGCAAGTGCCTGAGGGGATTTACCGGATCGTTAGCTTGAATCCCAACAGTCATTATCACCTGTCGATGAAGCTGAATTACCCCAACGAGTTTGACCTGTTCCATGCCGGGCAGGAAGGCCGCTACGATCCGGGCTCGGACATTTTCATCCATGGCAAAGCCGCCTCCATCGGTTGTCTGGCGATGGGTGACGAGACTATCGAGGAGTTGTTCGTGCTGGCGGCGCAAGTAGGGAAGGAAAATGTGAAAGTGGTGATTGCGCCGCGCGATCCCCGCCAGTTGCCTTTGCAACCGGCTGAGGACGGACTGCCGGCGTGGACGCCCGAACTCTATGGGATGATCGCCAGCGAGGTGCGGGCTTTGTCCCCGCCGGTGAGCCTGTCGAACAACGGGCACTCATCCCAGGCGCGTCCGTCCGAAAATCGCTAAGAGCCTATTTTAAAAGCTACTGCGCGACCCGATTGCTGCGTTGCGCGGTGCGCGCAATCCTCATGTACCACTCGTACACTCCGGTTGCTGTGCTCCGGGCACCTTGCACTCGGGCCGCTCGTAACGCTTTAAAACACGCTTAAGGCCGCGCCCGGCGGCCTTAAAGGGAAAGCCCCACCCGTCGCCGCGCGTCCAAGCAATGTTCGCCGCCTAGCGTGAAGTCGCGGCAGGTGCGCGGACGATCCTGGTAAATCGAGCAGGTGTATGCCTCGGTCGGCGTATTCCCCCCCGACAGCGCCGCGCAGCGGCTGCCTTCGCGGCGCAGCTTGCGATGTCCGCCGCTGACCACCACCAGTTCCGGATGGCGCTTATTCACTGGCTCGCGGCCGGCGACCTCGACCGCGTGGTAAGCCTCGCGGCAGCAGGCGCCGCAGGTGAGGCAGTCCAGTTCCTTGGCCGGCTCCCAGCGGCAACAGGCCCAGGCGTCGTCAGGCACGCGCAGTTCAGGCGCATGCCGGCAATGGCGCACCCCGCGCTCCGCAAAGCTCCAAGCGCAATCGGCGCAGCCATGGCCGGAGAAGTACCAGGCGACGGTGGCATGGCCGGCCGGATGCCTGCCCGGCGGCGTGGCCACCTCCGACCATAGCGAAGGCATGGGTTCGACGGGGGCGTTGTCCGCGCGGGCCGATGCCTGGGCTTCGGCTAGGGTTTCGGTGGCAATAGAACGCGGCGTCGCCGCCGCGATGACCGCGCTGGAGGCGAGCGCTTGCCGCAACGGTGCCCAGCGCGGCCGCGAGGCTCGCCAGGCGGCCCGGCGGGCCGCGACACAACTGCGTTCGCGCCGCCCGCCTTCCTCAGGCGACGCGGCGAAAGGATCGGCGGGCAGGGCATTCCAAAAACTGACCCGGAAATCTGTGGTCGGCGCGAAGAAGTCGCGCAGCCCAACGCTGCCAGCCAGGTAAGCCTGCAAGCGCAGGCAGGCGTGTTCCCGCCAAGGGTTCGCACCACTGTTAGGGCCTAGCCCCCAGTCTTCCTGGTTTTCTCCTTCTTCCCCTTCGACCAGCGCGTGGCACAATTCGTGGAATATCATCTGTGCCAGCGAGTCGTCCGGATCGAGCATCGCATCGACGGCGATTAGGATTGTCCCGCGCCCGTTGGCGGAGGCATAGGCGTGAGGCGTGCGTTCAACGCGAAAGCCGACGCGTTCGGCACAGGCGATCCAGACCCGCGTCAGCGGGTCTTCATAACGATGGGTGGGTTGGCGGAGGAAGTCGTTCATGGTCTTGCGGCGCTTGCGTTGAAATTGGAAAGAGGCGTCATCCCGGCAGCGGCTTGGGTATTCGGACGATCCCGTGGCCTGCGCGGATAATACGCAGATAAAGCCACAATTCCAATAAGTGTTTTACCGGATTGACAGGGCCGGTGCGGCGGCTTTTGTCCGGTTTATTAGCAAGCGGTGAGGCGAGTGCGTCGATAAGCCAGGGTTTAAGCTTACCGACGCAATTGGGTGGTTTAAGGGGGGCTTCTTCAGTTTCGTTCGGCGGGCGTCGGCTGGGCTTTTTGCATTGGCACTGCCTTAGGCGATGCGCGGCAGCCGTAAAAACAGCGAGTTTAAATAAAATGGGTTTGGTTGGACAATATCAATAACTTCGACAGCAGTCCCACCGAGCCGGGCCTCGCTTGCGGTGACCAGGCGTTGCCGCCCATTCCCCTGGGCTTTTTCGCCGTGGCGTTTGCGGAATAGGCGCCGCGCCTGCTCATTTCATATAGTTTGGCCGCCTTCTTTTGCGCCGCTACGTCCAGCGGCTCCTGGTACATTCTGGGCATGCCTTTATGCAATCCTGTCCAGACGATGGCGACGGGCGTTTGCCAATATTTGATCCAGGCGTGGCGGCGAAACAGTAGATAAGCCTGGTAATGCTTTTTCTGCACCAAGTCACGCCAAATTTCGGTTAAGGCTTCGCTCTCTTCGGCAAATTCGCCAAGAATCTGCGCATGCTTGATGTCGTCCGCGTTCCAGGCGGATGTTTCGACGGTAAGGACTTTGATGGTCATTGTTATTGCCCTAGAAAAAGCGCCTTGGCGGCGGTTAAACTTTAAAGAGTGGGTGGTCGGCCTTGCGCGTGTTGCTGGTGCGCGGGACGATGTAGACGGTTTGCGTCAATGCTGACAGGGATTAAGCAAAAGCCATGCCCAAGCCGTGTCTTACTCTTTAACGATTAAATTCTAAGGGTTTCGGGTGCTCCAGCGTTTTGGAGTCGGACAGGATGGCCGTGGTGATTTAAATTTGCTTCCCATTTTGCGAATTAATTCAGCGCGGCGTCGCAAGTTAATTGGCGCGCACTTCAAGGTAAGCAAGGCTTACTCTTCGCTCGCCTCAAAAGCGTCCGCCTGCTGCGAAGGCTCATATTCCGGCACCCAGCGTTTTAAATCCTCGCGCACCGCTTCGTCGCCGGGCGTCCCGGGCTGCTCCAGCCAGGCCAGCAAGCCGTGCAGCCAGCCGGCGTCCGGCCCGCGCGCCTTGGCGATGCGCAGTTTCGGGTGCGGCGTGCGCTGGGTCGTTTCATCGTCGGCGAGCAATTCTTCGTGCATCTTCTCGCCGGGGCGCAAGCCGGTGAATTCGATTTTGATTTCGTCTTCAAGGAAGCCTGACAGACGGATCAAGTTGCACGCCAGATCGACGATTTTGATCGGCTCGCCCATGTCCAGCACAAAAACCTCGCCGCCATGGCCCATGGACGCGGCTTGCAGCACCAGTTGCGCGGCTTCGGGGATGGACATGAAATAGCGGATGATGTCGGGGTGGGTCACGGTGACGGGGCCGCCCCGGGCGATTTGCTCGCGGAATTTCGGAATCACGCTGCCGGTGCTGCCCAGCACATTGCCAAACCGGACCATTTCAAAGCGCGTGTCGGAATTCTGTTGCAGGGCTTGGCAGACCATCTCGGCGAGGCGCTTGCTGGCCCCCATGACATTGGTGGGATTGACGGCCTTGTCGGTGGAGATCAACACAAACTTGCGCGCTCCGGCGGCGAGCGCCGCCTGGGCCAGCGTGTAAGTGCCGAAGACATTGTTGCGCACCGCTTCCCAGGCGTTGCACTTTTCCATCAAGGGCACATGTTTGTAAGCGGCCGCGTGGAACACCATCCAGGGCGGGAAATCCCGCATGACTTGGCCGACGCGGGCGGCGTTTTTGACATCGCCCACGGCGCAGACCAGCGCGACATCGGGAAAGCGCTCCAGGAATTCCTGCTCCAGCTTGTACAGATTGAATTCGTTGGCTTCGAACAGGACCAGCCGGCTGGGATGGAAGGCGGCGATTTGCCTGCACAGTTCCGAGCCGATGGAGCCGCCGGCCCCGCTGACCATGACCGTCTTGCCGGTCAGCAGCCCGTGCAGCCCTTCCATGTCCAGGCTCACCGATTCCCGGCCCAGCAGGTCGTCCAGCTCCACCTTGTGGATCTGCGAAATGGACACTTTGCCGGATAGCAGGTCGTCAAAACCCGGCACCGACAGCACCGCCAAGCCGGCGTCCTTCGCCAGCTTCATGGCACGGCGGCGCAGCCCGATGGACGCCGACGGCATGGCGATCACCACTTGGGACACGTCCAGGTTCTGCGCGTGGACGCCCACCTCCTGCAACGGCCCCAGCACGGGGACGCCGGACAAGTGCCGGCCTTTCTTGTGGATATTGTCGTCGAGCAGGCCCACCGCCCGCCAGCCGGGCTTGCCTTCCATGTCGCGCAGCAGCGCCGCCGCCGCCGCGCCGGCACCCATGACGATGACTCGGCTGCTTTCCTGCGAACGGAAGTTAAACAAATGGCCGTCCTTGAAGGCGCGGTAGAGAAACCGGCTGCCGCCCATCAGCAGCACCAGCAGCAGCGGCGCCAGCACCAACACCGCCCGGGGCGTCTGGTACATGCTGTGCGTCATGAACAGCGCCGTGGGAACGGCTAATGCGCCGAGGCCGACCGCCAGCACAATGCGCTTTAAATCCGGCAGGCTGGCGAAGCGCCACATGCCGCGATACAGGCCAAACAGCCAGAAGGAGGCGATTTCCAACGGCAGCATGAGCTCCAGGGTCTCGACCATCCCGTGGCTCCAATAATCGGGGATGTCGAAATTGAAGCGCAGCCAATAGGCCAAATACCAGGCCAGCGCGGCGGAGGCGGCGTCGTGTAGCAGGACGAGGAACGAGCGGGGGTTAATCATGCCGGGTGTTTTTGAGATGCCTGGCCCAGGCTTTGTCGATCTTGACCATCAGCACCGCGTAAAGGGCGAGCCAAGCCAGCAGGATGGGGGTGGAGACCGGGTTGAAGCTAGGTTTTAAAGGAAAAGTCCACCCGTATAAACTCGGGTACCCCGAGTCTTTGTAGGGCAACAGCAAAACCATGGCCGAGAGGCCGCAGGCCAGCATCAGGCCGTATTCCAGCAAAGCCGTGCGGCGGTGGCCCAGCCCCATCTGGATGAGCCGCTGGTAATAATGTTCGCGGTGCGCCTGCCAGATTTTTTCGCCGCGCCACAGGCGTTTCAGTAAGGTCACGCTGGCATCGACGATGAACGGCGAAAACACCAGCAGCGGAAAGGCGAGGGGCCACACACCCTTCTGCCAGCCCATCAGCCCTAGGCCGGCCGCCAGGAAGCCCAGTGGAACCGAGCCGACATCGCCCATGAAAATCCGCGCCGGGTCGAAATTGAACAGCAAAAAGCCAGCCGCCGCCGCCGCGACGCAGGCGCTGGCCACGGCCAACTCAAAGCCGTCGAAAAACGCGATGTTGAGGGTGTGGAGCGTGGCCGCGATGGCGTAACAGCCGAAGCCGAACACCGCCATGCCGCCGGCCAGTCCGTTGGCGCCGTCCATGAAATTGTACAAATTCGCCGCCCAGACCAGCGCGAACAGGGCCAGCCCGGCACCCAAGACGCCGCCCGGTAATTCGGGCAGCAACAACACGAAAGCGGCGGCAGCGGCGATCTGCGCGGCAAAGCGCAATTTCACCGACAGCCCGCGAAAATCGTCCACCAGCGACAGTGCGCCCAAGCCCAGCGCCAAGACTAGCACAGCCTCCAGCGACGTTGACCAGTCCGGTGGCTGCACCGACCAACCCAGCAGCCAGCCAGCGCTTGCGCCGAGCAGGATGCCGATGCCGCCAGTGCGCGGGATCGGCGTCGCGTGCAAGGAGCGATGGTTGGGATGGTCCATCGGCAACACTTGCCGCAGCCGCAGCAGCACGGCGATCAACAGCGCCGAGGCGAGGGCGGCGGTGCCCGTGGCAATCAACAGCCTGACGTCAGCAAAAAAAGGGTCGGCGTAATGCTCAAGCATACGGCTCAAATCCCCTAGGCGCGTAGCCAAAATCCCGCACCGCTTCGGCATGGCCGAAACACAAATCCTGATTCATGCGGCTGGCCATTTCGGGGGTTAGGTAACGATAGCGCGGCAGCCAAGCGGCGGCTTGCAACAGGGCCTGGAACAAGGGCAGCGGGATGGGCAAAATCCTTGGCGGCTTGCCCAATGCCTGGAAAATCCGCTCCACCATCTGCCGGTACGTCAGCGTTTCGCCGCCGCTCAGGTTGTAGGCGCGGTTGAAGCTGGCCGGGCAGTCCAAGGCGGCGATGCAGGCTGAAGCCAGATCGTCGGCGTGCACCGGCTGGCGCAACCCCCGGCCGCCGCCGACCACCGGGAAAAAGCCGAAGCGGCGGATGAAGCGGGTGATGGTCTCGACATTCTTGTCCAGCCCCAAGCCATAGACCAGCGTGGGCCGCAGCATGGTCCAGGCGATGCCGCGCGCCTCGCACGCCGACGCGACGGCCCGCTCGGCCTCGGCCAATTGCGCGGCGACCGCCTGCTCGCGCGGGTCGGGCGAGTCTTGCTTGCTGAACACGCTGGTGGAGCCGAACGCGACGACCCGGCGCAAATGTGGCAATTGCGGGATCAGCGGCGGCAACAGGGCCAGGTGCGCCAAATGCACCAGGGCGTCCGCGTTGACGGCGGGCAGCGGCCCGGCCGCGATGTCCGCCTGATGCCAGAGGAAGCCCGGCCCGGCGGCGATGGCGGGCGGCTTGCGACTGAGCGCATGCACGGCGAAGCCTTGCGCGGCCAGGCGGGGCAGTGCGAACCGCCCGATCTGGCTGCTCGCGCCGGTCACAATGATCGAGGGCTTTGCTTCAGCCATTGCGCCGCACCCCATAATACGCGGCCTTGGCGCAAAATCGCGCCCATACCGCGAGATAGACCAGCCACAGCAAAGGAGCGGGATAGGTCTGCCTGAAAAATTTGCGGTAAAACCGGATCATGCCTTTGTGCTTGTGCCATTCGACGAAAACCGGGCGGCTCACGCTGCAACCGCCTTTGACATGGGTGATCACCACGTCCGGCACGAACAGGATGCGGTAGCCTGCCAGCGTGAAGCGCATGCACCAGTCCAGATCCTCGCAGTGCAGAAAATAGCCCGTGTCTAGCGGCCCGACCTGGTCCAAGGCGCTGCGCCTGACCAGCATGAATGCGCCGGAAATCGCCTCCATATCGATGGGTTGATCCGGCAGGGGCGTGCCGGTCAGATTGAAATCACGGAATAAGGGGTTTTCTGGAAAAAACTTGCCCAAATTGACCACCCGCATCAAGGCATTCCATGGCCTGGGCATGAAGCGGCGGCAGCCGGGTTGTTCGCTGCCATCGACATTGCGGATTAGGCAGCCGGCCATGCCGACCTCGGGCCGGGCATCGAGAACGGCCAGCATGCGTTCGAGGGTGTCCGTTTCGACGCGGCAGTCCGGGTTGAGAAACAGCACATATTCCCCGCCCGTCTGCGGCAAGACCACATTATTGCCGCCGGCAAAGCCCAGGTTCGCGCCATTTTCGACGATATGTAGATTGGGCTCGCCGCCCAGCCTGGCCTTGAGCAAGGCCAGGCTGTCGTCGGTGGAGCCGTTGTCGGAGACGAAGATTTGCACAGGCACCGTCGAACGCTGGACGCTGGCGACGGTGGCGGACAGCAGCGCCCCGGAATTGTAGTTGACGATGATGACGGGGAGGACGGTCATGGGCTTCCTAATAGATTAACAGGCGCACTGGGTGGTTCTACCCATGATGCGGCGACGGCGTGGATGGCCCAAGCGTGCTATTGGCGCGACGGGGCGAGCCGCTTGTCCAGCGCCCGCCAGATGTCCACCACCGAAGCGCGGCGCTTGGCCTGGATGGCGCGGCGTTTGCGCCACATGGCGGGCAGGCCGGCGAGCGCGTCCCATTTCGCCCGTGACACCACTTTGCCCTGGCCGCGCCAAGCAAAGTGGGCGACGATGACAACATTCAGCAGGATATTCAAGGGCAGAAAAGCCCAAAATAAAATTCCGGGCATGTTTTTGACAAACGCCCAAACCAGATTGCGGTGTCCGTGATAGACGGCAAAATCGCTGTGCTTGCCGCCGCTGGTCGCCGAGCCCACATGATGCACGACAGCGTCCGGGACATACCATGAGGCGTAGCCGGCCAGCCGCAGGCGGAACCCCAAATCGACATCTTCGACGTAGCAAAAAAAATCTTCGTCAAATCCGCCGGCGCTCGCCAAGGCGTCGCGGCGGTAAAGCGCCGCGCAGGCGCAGGGCGAGAATATCGCCCCGGCCTGGCTGTCTTCAGCGCGGTAAGCCCTGCCGTGGCCCCGGCGCCAGACCAGGCCGGACATGTGGTAAATGTCGCCGACGCCGTCGAGCGTGCCGGGCGAGCCCTGCGCCATCTGCCGCGAACCGAAGGCCGCCGCCTGCGGATGCGCCCGCGCCGCCGCCAGCAAGCGCTCAAGCCAATGCGGCTCGGCGAAGGCGTCCGGGTTTAGCAGGGCCACCCACTCCGTGTCACATTCCGCCACGGCGCGGTTGTTCGCCGCGGCAAAGCCGAGGTTGGCACCCATCCGGCGCACGGTGATTCCAGCCACCTGCTCGGCGCGCTCGACCGAACCGTCGGTGCTGCCGTTGTCCATCAGCAAAATACGCGCCGGCGGCAACGATTGCTTTAAAAGCTGCGCCAGGCATTCGTCCAACACGGTGCCGCCGTTCCAATTGACGATGACAACAGTGACCGGCGCGGCACCGGGCTTGACCTGCGCATTCATGGGGCTTCTCCTGCGGCGCTCGATTTCAGCCAGGCGACCGTGCGTTCCAGGCCCTCAAGCAACGACACCTGGGGCCGCCAGTCCAAAGAATGCTTGGCGCGTTCTATCGCCAGCACATTGGCCGGCACGTCAAAAGCCCTGGCGGTGGAATAATTTCTGGGCACTTGGCGGCCCAGCACCAGGCCAATTCCGTCGAGAATTTCGTTCAGGCTGACCCCGCAGCCGGAGCCGATGTTCAGAATGCGCTCGTTGCCCTGGTAGTCCATGGCTTTGATTAACGCTTCAATAACGTCGGAGATGTGCAGATAGTCGCGCACCACCGAGCCGTCCCCCCAAACGTCGATGGCCTCGCCCTTCAGCGCCTTGCCGATGAAAACGGCGACCGCTCCTTGGCTGGCGTGGGGGCGCTGGCGCTCGCCATAGGGATTGGAAAGGCGCAGCACGGAATATTCCAGGCCGTATAGGCGGTGGAACAAGCCCAGGTATTTTTCGATGGAAAGCTTGGTGATGCCGTAAGAGGATATCGGATTGGTGGGGTGGTTTTCGTCAATGGGCAAGCTTAAGGTCGGCCCGTACACCGTGCCGCCCGACGACACAAAAACGATCTTGCCTATGCTGTTGCGCACGGCGTGGCTCAACAGGCGCACCGTGCCCATCAAATTGGTCTCAATGTCGAAAATCGGATCGGAGTTTGAAGATTTTGGCAGGGTGGTCGAAATGAGGTGAAAGCACACATCACAACCGACGATGGCCTCGGCAACGTCAGCCTCGCTGGCGAAATCCCCCTCGACGACCTGCAGGCCGGGGCGCTGGGGCTTCTTTCCGAACGCGGGAACCACATTGGCCCGGTCAAACGAGCGGACTAGATGGCCTTGCCGCAACAGAGCGTCCACCAGATGGGAACCGATGAAGCCATTGCCGCCTAAGACTAGGCAGCGTTTCTTATTAGTCATTCGCTTCGGCCCCTTAGATTGTTTGCCTTTGCTTTTCCGCCGGGGCGGGCGTTCGCGCCTGGAAACGCTCGGCATCAAGGCCGATGAAATTGCCGTTTGACAGCTCCACCCAATGGCCGCAGGCAATTTCCTCCAGTGCCAGCACGGTCATACGCCCGTTGCTTGCCTCCAGGCGGAGGGAGACCTGTTCACGCACAGTGTGGGCGGGTAGCATGAGGGTAAAGCCAAACTCGCTGTTGGTGAGGGTCGCCTTCCAGCGCCGCAAGGTGTTGCGGACGTCCGGACGGCGGCTGAAACAATCGCTTTGGGCGACCAGGGTTTCCCCCGCATAAGCCGACACGCGCACCGGCGTGGCGAAGCCTGTCGCCGCCCAGCCGGAGACGTAGGCGCATTCCTCCGGGGCGGGATGGATCGGTTGCAAGTCCAGGCGACCGAGCGCCCTTCCGCATCGGCGCGAAGCAAGTGCCCGCCGCCGCGAGTAGGCTTCCAGCAACTCAGCGACATAGGTCACTGTGGATTTTGGCGGCTTGCAGCCGGCACTCAGCCTGGATAGCAAGCCAGGCTCCTCCACGAGCCGGTTTAATGCCGTCCGCAGCGCTTGCGCGTCGCCCGGCGCGAATGTCAAGCCATTCCGTCCGTCTTTGACCACCTCGGTCATGCCGGGAAAATCTGACGCCACCACCGGGCACTTCGCCGCCATCGCGGAATAAATGACAAGCGGGGTATTTTCATACCAAAGCGAGGGGACAACGAGGGCGTCAAGGCCGGCCAGCACATCCACTATATCGGCGTTGGGGAAAGTACCACAAAACTCAATCGCATTAAAGTCGGCCGCCTGTTTTTCGAGGTCGGCAAAATAGTCTGGAAACTCCAGGGGACTGCCATAGATTTTCAGTTTTGCGCCGCTGGACTTAAGCGTTTTAAAGGCCTCGATCAAAATTTTGCAGCCTTTGTGCGGGCCCAATGTGCCGATGAAGCCAAATATCAGTGGCCCGCCACGGGGAGGCTGGCGACGATTTCCACTATAACGGCCCAAATCAATCCCGAAGCTCAATGGCGTGATGAGATCCAAGTCCACTCCATTGGCTACCAACACCTCTGTCATCAGGGCGCTGGGTGAAAAGATTCCGTGTAAAGCGTTCAAGCGAGAGACGATGAACCCCCGGCGTCGGCCCATGGCGGCCACTTCGCGGGTCAGCTGATGCTTGGGCAGCAACCGGGCCATCGCCGCGCGAACGCCCATGTCCACCAGAATATTAGGCATCTGCCGAACGACACCGACCACTCGCGGACCGCGGGTGAGCATGACGACATGCTTAACGCAATTGCCGGCATAGCCGCTTGGCCCCCGGCAGACGTTGCCGTCGTCCAACAGCAACTGCCCGGTCGGGCACACCGACCAAAAATCCGTGGGCGTGTAATAAGCGGGAATCCCCGCCGCCAGAGCGACATCGACCAAGCCCGCGCCAAGGCGGCTCAGGTGGAAAAAATGCACAAGCTCGGGGCTGACTTTTTTGATGATGAACGCCAAATAGCGCGCGGCCAGATGGTTGTCGTATTCGATTTCATGGACCACGCTCTGCCCGCCCATCGGCACAAATGTGTGGTGGAAACGAAACACCTGTATACCGTCAAGTACATACTCATCAAAGCGGACTTCGTCGGGGAGCCGCGTCGGCGTGGGAAAGCCGGTCAGCACAAACACCTGATGGCCAAGGCGGGTCAATTCCTTGGCGACGCCTAAGGTCAACACCTCGGTTCCTGAAAAGTGCTCGGGTAAAAACTGATGGACGGTTAAAAGTATTTTCATGGCTCGTATGCACCGGACGGTGTCGGGCTCCCTCGTTTTCATCCCGCACAGTCCGGTATAGTCCGTGCGCACTGGCGCGATTTATCACGGCAATCGGTTTCCCCGGCTGGGTGGCGCCGCCCGCTTTTAGCGCGGCGCAGGAGGCGCTCGGGCCTAGTGCCGATGCGCAATCTTCGCCAGCAGCCTGTCGCGGACAGTGCGCAACAATTGTTTCGCCAGGAAGCGCGGGCTGTGCGTCATTTTGGTCAGCGAACGGCTGAGGTCTACGATCTCGGCATCGCGCTCGGCCAAGGTTTGCTTGAGGCCGGCCAGGGCAAGCTCGCGTTCGATCAGATCGCAACGCTGTAGTTGCCGGGTTCCCAAAGAGGAAAAATAGCGCTGCAAGACCTGCTTTTCGGCCGGGCCGAGCCGTAGCCATTCCAACCTCTTCGCATCCGGCCCGCCATCGAGTTGGAGCACGCCCAGCCCATGCGAGTGGATAAACTCAAAATTAGCCGGATACTCGGCCTGCAATTCCTCCCACAGCTTCCAAACACCGAATCCACGCTCCCGCACATTGATATCGTGGAACAACACAACGGCGCCAGGAGCCAGCTTGGGAAGCCAGGTTTCAAAGTCGTGACGGACTGCCTGATAAGTATGCAAGCCGTCAATGTGGAGAAGATTGATTGATCCGTCTGTAAAGTATTCAACTGCGTCGTCGAAAGTCATCCTCAACAAGCGGGAAAAGTGAGAATAATGCTGTTCGTTATAACGGCTGATCTGGTCGAATATCTCTTGGCCATACTGCCCGGCGTGCTCATCGCCCCGCCAAGTGTCAACCGCATAGCACTTGGTGTCCAAGTGGTACTGGCTGATCGCCTGGCAGAATGAAAGATAAGAATTTCCGGTATAGGTGCCTAATTCCACTAATATGGCTGGGGCGAAACTTTGGACAAGCCAAGCTGAAAAAGCCAAGTGCCCGCACCAAGAATTGGGCGGCGTAATGCTATTGGGTTCAAAAGACGCAATCTCAATGAGACTATGCAAATTCATTTTAATAATCCATTGTGGTCAATCTAAGGCTGCAATTGAAATGCTGTCCATCGGAATGCCCACGAGCCCCGTGCAAGCGCTTGAGGAATGGGATTCTATGAGCAGTGCGTCATGTATCCAATGGTGTTGGACATGCTCGCTTTGCGTCCCTTCGGCTATGGCCACTGTCACTGTGTATTTTCCGCGCGGAAGAATGGGCATGGCGAATTCAAATTTGGCGACGAAGCGGACGCCTTCGCGCACATAAAACGGTTCGTCAGCATAGCTCAGGTAAGTGTTATCGCCAAACACAGTCTGCCCTAAGCGGTCATTGACATAAAAGCCGACAATGGCACCGGCGATCAATTGGTGGGCCTGGATTTCAACTTCCAGCGACACCTCCTCCCCACCGACTATCCAAATCAGTGGATTTCCCGCCCGGTCGGTAAAGCGCACATCCTCAATAGTCGCTCCGCGCAGACCGAAGGCCGATGCCTCAGGCGGGGCAAAGGCAAACACTTCCAAATCGTTGCGCAAATTTGAACAATTGACGAAATCCGCCCGCTGGTCGCGCTTGCCACGGCTGGCCGACAGCTTTCCGTTGGCAGGCTTGCCGGGTGCCGGGCGGTCTTTGGACTGCCCCTGTTGCGCCGCATAAAAAGCTGCCAAATACTGCTCAGTGACTGCTTTTGAGGTGTCCACCGCCTTGACACGGCCTTGTTCCAGCCATATTGCCCGGCGGCATAGGTTGACCACCGCCGACGAGTCATGGCTCACGAATAGCAAAGTCCCGTTCTGCATGAAGCGGCGAAGAAAACGCATGCATTTTTGGATAAAAAACGCATCGCCAACCGCCAACGCTTCGTCAATGACCAGTATGTCGGCATCCACATGGGCAATCACGGCAAAGGCAAGGCGCAGGAACATGCCGCTGGAATAGGTTTTCACGGGCTGCTCGATAAAATCCCCGATATCGGCGAAGGCCACGATGTCATCGAAGCGGGTGGCGATGATGTTAGGCTCCAGACCATACAGCGACGCCGCGAGATAGACGTTTTCCCGGCCAGAAAATTCAGGGTTGAAGCCGGCCCCGAGTTCGAGCAGGGCGGCGACTCGGCCGTTAATCTCAATGCTGCCGACGCTCGGCGTCAGCGTGCCGCAAATCAATTGCAGCAGCGTGGACTTGCCCGATCCGTTGCGGCCAATGATGCCAACGGATTCTCCGCGTTTGATTTCAAACGATATCTCTTTGAGCGCCCAAAACTCACGATAAAACCGCTTGCGTCCGAGCGCCAGCATCTGCAAAAAACGGTCTTTGGGTTGTTCGTAGATGTGGTAGCACTTGCTGATATGCTCAACTTTAATGGCGATGTCAGAGACCACCGGCGACCTCCCCACAGGGGATTCCGGCCCCGCCACACGGAAACCAACCGATGTGCCGGCAAGCTACCGCTTGGAAATGAGTTCCGGCCACGGCAAAAATTGAATTGAACAACTTAGGACTCTTCTTCACATGACTCGGACTTTCAATTTTACCACGCCATAACGCCTCAAGCCACCTGACGCCGGGCAAGGGTCACAAGCCAAATCCACAACGCTGAAGAGGCGCGGGCGTCAAGCGCCTTGGCAAGCCCTGTCAGCTCAATCTTTTTTGAAGCGCAGTCCCAGCAAGCCGAGCATAGCCAATAGAATAGCTATAAAACTGCCTAATTGCAGAAGGAACGACAAGGCAACAGCATCCCCGGAAGAAACACCGAACAGTTTTAACCCCATGACGCAGGCCAATTGGTGGACGCCTATTCCTGCTGGGGCCGAAGGCAAAGCGGCGCCGGCTGAAATAAAAACCCAAATCGCAACAGGGGCGACATAGGGCAAATGCCAGCCAAACGCGAATAGCAGAAAGTAAATTGAAAAATAATCGGCCAATGCCACCAATGCCGTGATGCCTGCCAGCTTGGCGAGGCGCTTGCCGTGAACCATGTTTTGGCGGAAAAACAATAAGCCATCCAATGCTCTTTTGAGCAAGGCACGTCTGCGGGTTTCCCGGCGTCCAAAGACAAGCCAGCGGTTGAGGCCACGCAGTAATTTATCGCCCATGGGCGAAAAGCCTACCATGACCAACAACAAAAGCCCGGCGGAAGCGATGTAAAAATAATTATCGCCTAGATTCACCGAGGGCAGGGCTTTCATCAGCAAGACGGCGGAGAAAAGCAACACAAGTATATCCGCCAAGCGATCTACCACGCCGCTTACTCCAAGCCAGCCGATGCTGATTCCGGTGGAGCGCTGCAGGCCGACAATTTTAATCACATCTCCGGCTCTAGCCGGATACACGTAGTTAAAGAAAAAGCCCAACATCGTGGCCTGGTAAACTGCCATTCTAGCGACAGGCCTGGCAATGATAACGCTCCAGCGTTCCGCTCGCAGAAACAGCCCGGCTATCAAAAATCCGATGGCCGATATTAACAGCAGAAGATCAAGTGAGCGGATGGCCTCTGCTGTTTCTAACCATTTAATATTGCGAACCGCAAGCCAAAGCGAGGCGACACTGATAAGCAAGCCGAGGAGGATGCTGGCAATGCGCTTTATCGGTTTCACTACGCCGCCTTTCAAAGACGGTCGAGCACGATAAATGCGAACATGCCGCATTTATGGTCTAATCCAGGAATAGATTCTTCCATGCCACGGACAGCTCGGTAAGACCAGGATGGCATCAAAGACCGCATGGAAACCCCGCCGGACAGGAGATAAGCCAAAGGCATCATCGGCTTGATGCAGGCGATCCGCCATTCCGGGAATTTTTTACAAAACAAAGCCCTGTCGCGCTCAAAGAGTATCCAGGGCAAGGCTCCATTGGCCCCCGATAGCGGCCCAGTGGACGGGATAGTCCAGTCGCCGGCGGGGTTAAATGGTTCGTGGTGAAGATGCTGAAATACCCAGGCACCCCAAGGCGTGTTCCATGGCTCAATCAACAAGCAGCGCCCTCCGCTGCGCATGGACGTTGCCGCTTGCTGGAAAAACAAGGCCGGTTCCGGGATATGATGCAACACATCCACCATTAGGATGGCTTTTAATGCTTCCGCACGGAAAGGCAAGGTCATTGCATTGAGGACGATATCGATATGGGGTGTGAAAAATACTTCCGAAGCCAGCGCGTCCGGATGCGACTCTTTTACAAAGCCGCCACCGGAACCCACTTCCAACACAGCGCCGTTGCCTGCGGGAATTTGGTCAGTGAGCAGTTGATACCAGGATTTATAAATCTGCTTGAGGAAGCCCTTGTCGCGGATGATTGTCGCGCGCAACTCCGTAGTCCTGGGATCATCCAGCGCAAGTCCTTTAGTTAAAGGATGTGCCAATAAATCTGCCAGCAATGTGGAAAATTTCATCGGAATTTGATCCGGCGTGCGGCGAAAGCAACCATTTTAAGCAACAGCCAGCCATGCTGCCAACGTTGGATATTGGTTTCGCCATAGCGACGGGCGCGATAGCGAATCGGCACTTCGACCAGCTTCAAGGTTTGCCGCGAAGCGCCAAATAACAAATCAAAATCCCCGAAAGGATCAAAATCGCCGAAATAGTGCCGACCGTTGGCAATTTTCTGGTAATCGGCAGCCCATAGCACTTTCGTGCCACATAACGTGTCCCGGATGGGCTGTCCCAAAAGCCAACTAAAGGCCCAACTGAAAAATTTATTGCCCAGCAGATTCAAAAACCGCATGGCATCGTCTTGCATTGGATACACCAGCCGCACGCCATTGGCGAACTCTCCGATGTCGGAGGCAAGCACATCAAAAAAGCGTTGCAGATCTTCCGGCGGGACGGTGATGTCGGCATCCAAAATCATCAGAATATCGCCTTTGGCGATGTCAAAACCAGCGCGCACGGCGTCACCTTTGCCTTTGCCGGACTGCTTAAGCAGTTTGCAATCTCTGGCCGAGTGGACGACCGCCCGCTGGATGACTTCATAGGTGTCGTCGGTGGAATTGCCTTCGACAAAAATAATCTCGGTGTGCGAACCCATCTCGGGAATGCGCTCCAGCAATTCATCAATGTGACCAGATTCATTCCTGGCAGCGATAATCACGGAAACTGATGGCAGCGCATCCTCTTTGGAAATCCTGGAATGGGGTCGCATCACATAAAAGTTAGTCAAGGCGGCAGCCCTGAACAATGGCATTTTGACTAACACACGATTGCAAAAGCGACCTAACAGCGGAATAGGCAACGGGCAGAGGACTTCTTCCCAACGCCTGATTTGTTCATAACCGGATAAATCCACAAGATTATGCACGTCAATCGGCGCAAGCCAGTTTTGGGTTAGTGTAGGCGTAACCAGTCCAAGCAGTTCAGCAAGGTGGCGCGGTGATTCCCAGGCATGGCTGAAAACATTAAATAGTATCCGGGTGTTTCTGCTGCAATACCGCTGCAGATGTGTGAGCACCGCCTGCACATCCCATAAATCATTGAGCACATCGGAAAGAATGATGACGTCAAAGGTAACGTCGCCTAATTCGAAAGTCTGGGCATCGGCGCAGACGAATTGAAAGCTAGGATAGCATTGCTGCGCCTGGGCAATCATCTTCGGGGCAAGGTCAATTCCAACGCCTTTGGCCGGGTTAAGCGCGTTGAGCAATTCGCCACTGCCGCAGCCAATCTCAAGGATGCTACCGCACTCGCCGACGACATGCCGGTAAATTTCCGCCAATCGAGCCCTGTAATGGCGGGTCAGAATACCCGCCTGTCGGTTAGCCAATTTGTCCCAGTGTTCGGAGCGAAGCTTGGTGTAACGCTCGTGTTCTTGTGTGAAAGTGCTAGAATTTTTCATAAATACCTTGATAATTTTATTTCGCAGCTAAAATTAATTTTTCTTCGGAAATCTACTGTGTTCATATTTTTGATTTTTTCATAACCTAAGGCAAGGGCACGATGACGCGCTGATTGTCCCAGTCACGCACACCCTTATCTGCAGTGGGTAAAGTCTGGTTGGGCCTATAGAACCCAACGGCTAGTCGATGTGCTCCGTTCCAGGCTGGGTTTTTGAAGGAAATTTGACCGAATAAAAATGTTCCATCTAATGATGCCAATGATTGATTGAAGCGGGTCAAGGCCGAGTTATTAATAATGATTTTACCTTCATCGTCAATTGATTGAAGAAATAATACCCAGTCGTTTTCTGCTAAAGGGGACAGAGGTTTCCACCAGAAACGAACCGTTATATCATTTCCTAAACGACTGACAGAGAGCGCCCGCAAGTGGAAACGATCCCCAAAATTAACTTTCTCTAAACTTGGCGGATTCAGTACCAACGCATCTGCAAGCTCTTTTTCACTGTATCGATTTTTAGGATTTGCATTGTTGAAAATGCTACGCCACTGGTGTTTTTCGACCATTGTATCGAAAGCTAATTCCAGTAGCGTTGGGTCATTAACGCGCAAAACTCTAGCCAGCGGCGTATCAGAAACGAGAGTCATTCCTTCCTTCGTCGTTAGCTGTGTCGCCCATGCCTGAAATAATAGTGTCTCTTGGGCCAGGTCTTCAATTGCTGAAGCCGCTAATGCTGTCCGGCTAATATTCGGGTCGCGTACTGGCGTGAACAGCCAGTAATCTGCGTTGAGCATTTCTTCTTTTCTATAAGTGCTAGGGCGCTGCCAGTCTATTGGACGAAACGTGGACACGCTTGGCATTGGAGACATGGCAAAACGCGCATAATCGACAACCGATTGAAATTTGGCATCCGTGGCATTCAGCGATATTGAATATACGTTGGCATTGTGACCTTCGCGTTTGACTAACGTAGCAAAATTTTGCGCTTGGTTCAACACGGGATCTGACGTATCGGAGTTCAAATTTACGCCCGTCCATTTTTGCCATTCAATTGATGCATGCGTTTGCGGCAGCAGCATTCCTATATTAATAATCGGCATCATCATGACTATGGACAAAATTTTTATTTGCCAATCAGGCATTCTCCGCATCGTTACTAAAATTGCGGGTGAAACAAGTATTGCGGCCATCAATGGAAATGGAATAAAGTAACGAATAAATGTGCCGCCACCTGAGCCAAAAATCCAGAACCATATGCCAAATATAAATGTGAGCCCAGAAGCAATAAGCAATCCAATAAATAATCGCTTTGAGTTCGGGTTATAGCTGCCCGGTATTCGCCATAAATAATAAATAAAAATGATGATCATTAGAAATAGCCAGGCCATGAAAGGATAGCCTGGCCCCACTTGAATCAGGCCCATAAAAGCGAGCCAAGGCAGTTGCCATTCTGTTTGCATAATGCCGATGGCACCATTGCCTGCTGCCATGTTTTGATCTGATAGATAGTCAGATGTCAAGGCGCATGTGAGGACGGCGAAATAGGGGATGGCGAAAATGATGATGCCGTGTAAAAGATATCGAAGGGTGCTTTTCCGTCCAGCCGACGAGTGCCACTGCGATTGCAAATTAAGCGCGGCCAACCCGAACCATGCAAGGCCAGTTAGCATCATGATTAAAGCGCCTGCCGGCTTGATTAACAAGCAAAAACTTGAAAGAATCGTCGCCAGCGCAAGCCAAACCAGTGATCGAGTTAAAACGCTTCTTACCATTGCTCCGGTAGCGAGTGCGGCCACCCCAGCAAGAAAATTATCAACAAGCCCCCAGTAAGATGGAGACTGGAGCTCTGGTGTAAGCTCAAAGTCGTAGAAACACGGCAGCGTTGAAATGAATGCCGCAACTAATACAAGATACCATTTGCTCTTGCTGTCCAGATCACGCCGATACCCGGCGATGATAACAGCAAGGCTAGACAGTGCAATTGGCAAAAATGTCGAACGAAAATAGAACCCTCGATAATCAATGTCGAAACCAAAAGGGTACGACATGAGTATTGTGCCTGGCGGGCGAAAGGAGGGCTCTAAATTAAATGGATTAAATAGTTTGTGCTGATGTACTTGATTCCAAAAATTATAGGCTTTCTGGTAATAACTGATGGCATCATAAAGCGGTGGCAATTGACTGTTTTGCGCATGTTGCCATAATGTCCAGCCAATAAATACAGCCCACAGCGATAATATGCCCAATTGTATAGAAATTTTTGGCATACGGGCTAAAAAAATCATTGCTGTTGATCCTTGTCTGTCAATAGTGATTCAGGCAATGATTGTGAAATCAGGGCCGCTTCATAATCCATAGTTAATGAGCCGATAGTAATATTCAGAGGGTGGTATTATTGGTTGTTTAAAGTGATTGGTATTTATGGCGGTGCGTTAGGTGATGTGTAAACCGATGCGCTCTGAAATTCTTTGACAATTAATAATGCCCTTGTCCCGCCCCAGTCACTTTTTGAGGCTTGTACTGTGGTTAGCGTGGTGGGTACTTTATATACTGCAAAGCCTAGCCCGACCCATTGATTGGTAATACTTTTTTTAGGTATTTTTATAGTATCGATCCACTGCCTCCCTTTAGTCAAACCCTGGGAATGAATAAGCAGATAGTCGTGTTGCCAAAGAATTCCTCCTTTCTCGTCAACCGCATGTATGCCCACCGTCATGCCAGAGGTGTCACCTGTCACTTTCCAAAGCATCTTAAGTTCTAGGCTGTCGGTTGTCGGAACCACCAGCATAGCCTGAAGGCTGGCGACGTTTTGAAATGCAGCTATGTCATGATAGGTCGCCTGCCTCCAGAGGTCATTGCACTCCGCTTCGGCACAAGGCTTGCCTGGGTGCCAGTAGACAGTGAAAAATATCAGTAAGAATACAGAACCCCACATTGCCATCTGCTTCCGAGTCAACAATATAAAGCCTATCTCGCTTGAGCGTATCGTGGAAAATCCACGGATAATTCTTTGGCAAGGCTTTTCTACCAATGAGTAGAGAAAATAGGCCATCAACAGGCTGGATAGCCAGTACAATATATAGGCTGACCACTTTGGTATTGCTGAAATCCATTCATTAGCATCAATACGGAACCATTCCAGTACCGTCCGATGTACTAGGTAAAGTGAGAAGCTTATTTCGCCTAGAAATAATAAAAATCTATGTGACAGTAAAGAAGAGACGAAGCCCCGTTGTAAAGCAAATACTAAGATTACTGCAAAAAAAGAGCTCGCGCCTCCACTTCTGGTCAGATAATGATTGAGCGTTTCAAAAAACTGTCCTTGCCAACCCAGAAGAGTAGAGACTCGAAGGGTGAACCACAAACTAAAAATTGCCAGTGCCAAAACAGCCAGTTCAACGACGGTCGCTAAACCTGCGGAAACGATAATTTTTGAATTGTATCGGAAATACACTTGGCAGGCTAGAATTCCAAGGTAAAATTCAAGGATGCGATTAAGAGGGTTTATATATAATAGACCGGCTAGACTCAAGGATTGGGCGGATTCAGTCGCAGGAATATTCCAAAGTGCCCCAGACAGTATATTGATCGTCACCACCGCCATCAACGCAAACAATGTCCAACCCCATGTTTTACGTAAATTAAGGAGTAGCAGGGGGAACATGAGATAAAAAAAGAATTCGGTCGATATGCTCCAGGCGACGCTGTTAAAGGAAAAAAAGTAATCCCTGAAAGGAATCCATGCTTGAACTAGAAAGATATTGGCTATAGCGGCAATCACCGTTTGCCCAGATGATAGGCTATAGGTGTTCGTTGTCCCGGTCACCAGCACAGCGAATAGTATGGCTATGATATGCGCGGGCCAAATGCGTGCGATACGCGCTAACCAGAATTTACCGATAGACCCCCAGTTATCGAGAGTAGGGTAGTTGTACGAGAGAATAAAGCCGGATAGTACGAAGAAGAATGTGACCCCCTGGCCTAACGAGAATGTCGTGGCGATTCCCGCAGAGCCGAACAACTCATCCGCATGCAGCGTCACTATCATAGCGGCTGCGAAAAAGCGCAGGGAAGTGAGCGGTTCAAGGCTTCGTGGGCGAATGAGGCTGCTTATAGGTGACATGGGTTTAAATTCTGTCGCTTAATAAATTGCAAGCGTTTCTGTCGCCATGGTTGACGGTGTTCGTTCATACTGGGTGGATTTGGACAGGCCAAATAACTTATCCGTATCTTTCAGTGCTTGCCCCAATACCCGTTCCAAATCGTCCACGCTGCCGCGCTGAAAGGCAAAGCCATTTTGGCCTTCATCGAGAAATTCAGTCATGCCAGCCACGTCGGAGATGATGACGGGGGTGTGGCTGGCCAGGGAATTAAGGAGTACCAACGGGCTGTTCTCATACCATCTTGAGGGAATAACCAGCACATCGAAACTGTCCAAAATTTCGCGCATTTTTTCTTTGGCAAAGGTGCCGGGAAAATCCACCGCGTGGCCTGCCGCCAAGCGGCGCAGATGTTCCATATAGGCGAAGTCCTGATCCTGCGGGCCGTAGATGCGCAATTCTGCCGACTGTTTCGGCAGGCGCTTGAAGGCTTCTATCAGTATGTCCGTGCCTTTGTGGCGGGCAAGCTGGCCAATGAAGCCGATCACGGGCCGGTGCCCTGCGGGTCTTTCCGGTTTAGCATGGCGAGCGATGTCCACGCCGAATCTGATGCTGCGCATGGGCATGGTAAATCCGTTGCTTGCATAGGCGTTGCGCAAAAAAAGCGACGGGGTCACCACTTCCCGGTAGGCGGAATATAAGGAAAACAAGGTGTCGGGGCGGCGGGACAGGTCTTCCAGCAGCCCGTCGACGGGGCCGCCGCGCAGTGGCGGGAATTTGCGTGCCAGGTTGGCGATTTTCGCCGCCCAAGGTGCCCGCTGCGCGGGAGAAGCCCAGCGTAGCAAGCGACTGGCGCCGGCTTGTTGGCCTGCATCTTTAAGGTGGCAGGCCATGCAATTAGTCCGATTCGGGGAAGGCCCGGCGCATAGGCTGCCGTCGGCGGCTTCGAGCTTGTTGTTGTAGCAGAAGCCAAAAAAATCCGTGAAGGTGGCGTAGGTGGCTATGCCTAACGCCTGGGTGACTTCAAGCAGGCTTGCGGTGTGGTTGATGAGGTGGGTGACATGGACTATGTCGGGTCGGCTGTCGCGCAAGATTTTTTCCAATACCGGGCGCATGTCGGGCTGGTAATAGGTGTCTTTGATGCGCGTGTTGGGCAGCCTGTTTTTGTCGATGCAAGTGACGGGAATCCCTTGGAATTCATAGTGGGTCACGAAATCGGCGGCGGCGGGCTCACCCGGAAAAATGGCGGTGACCACCTGCACGTCCACGCCCATGGCTTGGTAATGCTTGGCTAGTTCTAGGGTGTAGGTTTCAGTCCCATAATAATGGGCAGGGAAGAAACAATGAACAAAGAAGACGACTTTCATTGCGGTATCTCCGCAAGTTCGGCGTAGAGTTCGCGGTAAGCGCCGATCATGGCTTCCACAGAGAATACGGCTTGCGCCCGGGCATGGTTGCGGGCGCTGATTTGTCGACAGCGGGCCGGGTCATCCAACAACTGGACGATCAGTTCCGCCAATTCGTCGCTATCGCCTGGTGTCGCCAGCAGCGCGGGGTCGTCCACAATTTCGCCCAGCCCGCCGACGTTATAGCCGACCACCGGAATGCCCATGTTCATGGCAAATGGGCTGACTTGCCCAAAGCTTTCTTTCCAAACCGGGGCCACAAAGATGGTCATCCGCTCATACAGTCTGGGCAATATCGAATAATCGACATAGCCGGTGAACTCAAAATTGCCTTCCATTTGGGCCGCTTGCACGGCTTGCCGGTAGGGTTCCAGGTACGTTCCTCCGCCAACGATGACGGCTTTGGTCTGTGGCCTTCGTTGTACGACTTTGATAAACACCTCAATGGATTGCTCGTTGAGTTTGTCGCCTTCCAGGCGGTACACCATGCCGATGCAGTCCGCCGCCAGTTCGGCCTGGGGCTGTCTGGCAAAATGGCTAAAGTCGCTGCCTGGATAGATGGTCATGTTGTGGCTGCCGCCGTCGCCGAAGGTCTGTTCGACATATCGGCTGACATGGACGTAGCGGTCAATAAACTCGGCTTGGTAGGGTTCAACGGGGGTGTTGACATTTTCGATGACGCGGCAGCGCTGGTTTTTGGCCGCCCTAAAAAATAGGTCGTACCACCACCAGTCGCAGTCTCCCCAATAATGCACATGGATGATTAAGGGGTCATAGTCACGCAAGTATTGCGCCACCGCGTCTTCCGCCACCGGGTAGCGAAACTCACTGGCATCGACCCCGGCATAAGCGGGCGGCGAGGGGAGGAGGCTGGTGACAACCTTGTGCTCGTAGGTGTCGCCCAAGCCTTCAATCAGGTCAACGACCAGCCGCGACGATCCGCCTAACATGAAGTTGGCAATGACGTGCAGGACGCGCGGTTTTGTCGAAGCCTCCTGGCGCAGGGGCGCGGAAATTTCTGGGATTGCCGGGGCGTGTGGCCTGGCCCCCAGCCGTTTCAGTCTTGCCACTAGCGGGTATAGGCTCGGCTTGAAACGGTGGGGCATGAGGCAAGCGCCAAGGTAATAGGGGACGGTCAGTAATTTTTTTAATCCCGCGTTCTTTTGGGTGATCGCCAGTCCTAGTTTGTGCCAATTGCCCTGTCTCAATGCCACAAGCTGTCTTTCTTTTTCCGCCAGGGCATGTTCTA
>Ga0265327_10001764_pt1 | contig 25591 bp, 27 predicted proteins | sample 41621metaG_FD_202089 | JGI IMG/M metagenome (GOLD analysis project Ga0265327, IMG submission 202089) | Rhizosphere microbial communities from Carex aquatilis grown in University of Washington, Seatle, WA, United States - 4-16-21 metaG | ecosystem: Host-associated > Plants > Roots > Rhizosphere...
CTCGACGATCTCGCTGAATTGTCCCCGGAGGCAGAAGGGCGCTTGCGCACGGCTTTCGGCCGAGGCTACTCGCTGCGCCGTATCCGCGCTGCCGTCGAAGGGGCGGTGAAGGCGGGTGGCGGCATCGGCGCTGCGCGACGCATGCACTGAGGGGATGCCTTGATCTTCCTGGACTTCGAAGCGTCGGCCGGTATGGGCGGATACCCCATCGAAGTGGGGTTCTGTGTGGTCGAACCCGATCGGACCATGCGATCCGCAGCGAAACTTATCCGGTACGATGAATGGTTGGACGACCTGCCGCGCTGGGATTGGCGCGCCCAGGAAATCCATCACATTGACCGAGAGCATTTGATGGAATTCGGCGAATCGCCGGTAAGCGTCATGCGCTGGCTCAACACTGAACTAACCGGCATGGTTGCCTGCTGCGACAGCTACATGGACAAATTGTGGCTTAAAGAGTTGGCAGACACGGCGGGAATAGTGCCGGCCTTTGGTCTTGAGGACATCGCCGTCGCGTTTGACGGGCCAGAGATCGACGAGATGGGTTATCAGTGGGCACTGACGGTCAAGGATCGCGTGTGCCCAAAAACGCATCGGGCAGACCGGGATTCAGAGCATTTGGCGACGTGGTATGTGCTGAGTCTTAAACTGGGCGCCCCTGTCCGGCAGGTGCAGTTGTAGGGCCGTGCCCAGGATCAGGTGGGCATTTCTGTCGTCGGCTCGAAAAGGGCCATCACATCGTCGGCGCTGAAAATCCGTTCGTTTCCTGCCGTCGTGGCTTGGCGCACGATCCCCAGTCCTTCCAGCCGCTTGATCGCGGAATTCATCGCCACGAAGCTGACCCGGTTGCCGGCGAAGCCCAGCGCGTCACGCACTGTGAACCTTGGCGTGGTCAACACCCAGGGAATCAGGTCGTGAACCACGCTGTGGGCGCGCACGCCCCTGGTCGCCGCCAGCCAGCGCGCATGAATGGCTCCAAGCCTTTCAAGCCGATCCAAGTTGGAAGTTGCCGTCTGCATCGCCAGCGAGCAAAAGACACGGCACCACAGTGCGAAGTTCCCCGTCCGCCGGCCATCCTTCATGGCATCGATATAGACCGCCTTGTTGAGATGGACGGCCTCGCCGAGAAAGGCCGAGGCGTGCCTAAGCCCCCCTTTTCTCCGCATCAGGATTGGCACCAGCAGGCGGCCCGCGCGACCGTTACCATCGTGAACCGGATGGATGTGCTCGAATAGCCAATGGGACAACGCCTGGCGAAGCAACTCCGGTTTGCCGTCGCCTTCGGTCATGGTGAAAATTTCCCATTGCGCCATCAGGTCAGCCAGCGATTCCGGTCGGCTGTAATAAAAGAAGCCGCCCAGGTCAGGGTCATAGGTGGCATTGAGCGTGGTCTTCCACAGCCCCGCCTGCGAGCGTGCCGCCGGGGCCTTGGCCTGGTGGAACAGGCGATGATGGATGTCGAGGACAAGCGCCCTCGGCGCCGCGTCGCTCATTGCCAGGCCATCGAAAGCCTGTGCCGCCGCCGATACCTCCCGCGCGTCCTCGGGATCGCGCGCCCGCCGCAGGATCGTCTGGAATTCCATCAGATCGGTGAAGGTGGTGGTGCTGCCTTCCGCCCCCGAGGAGTGGACCGCATCGAGGCGGGCGAATAATCGGCCCACCACCCCCGGCAAGGGGAAGGCGTCGAGCGCGTGGTCGAACGCCTCGATGGCCTTAATTGCCCGCGCCAGCCCTTCCCACACGTCTTCCAATTTGGGAAATGGCGGGACGGCGGGGCGGTAGCAAAGCCGTCCATTGTCGTCGCGTTCGAAGTTGCCGAAACCTTGCATGTAGCCGGCCATCATTAAACCTTTCTCATTGCAAGGTATAATGACAGAGGGCCTTATTCAAGGTTAGTGCGAGAGCGACGCCAAACGGCTATCCCAACCTGCTCACCAAATCCTCCGCCCGCAGATGCGTGTAGCGCTTCAGCATCTGTAGCGTCTTGTGCCCGGTGATGGTGGCAACTTCCATCGCATTGAAGCCGCGCTCGAACAGCCGACTTGTGGCTTCGTGTCGCAGATCGTGAAACCGTAGCCCGCTAATTCCGGCGCGAACGCGGGCGTTTTGGAACGCATGCTCTAGGCTGGATTGCGCCACGGGGATCACGCGTCCATCGAAGCTACGTGGCAGGCTTTTCAGTACGGCGACGGCACGAGTCGAAAGCGGGACCCTGCGATCTTCGCCGTTCTTGGTGTCGTAGGCGATGGCGGTCGCCCGATCGAGGTCGATGTCCGCCCATTTGAGGTCCAGGATTTCGCCCTGGCGCATGGCGGTCTCGATGGCGAGGCGGACGGCCGGTTCCAGCCAGGGCGAACGCGACTGTGCACACGCTTTCAATAATCTCGCCTCCTCGTCTCCAGTCAGTCGGCGGTCCCGGCCGCCGGGGAGCTTGGGCAGGCGGATGGCGCGTACCGGGTTGTCGATCGGTAGGCCCCATTCCTTGAGTGCGATCGTAAACAGGTGGGACAGCAATGCCAATTCCAGGCGCGCGGTACTGGGCTTGACGGTCTTCAGCCGTTCGTCTCGGTAAAGAGCGATATCGGCGCCGCGAAGCTCGCCCAGCGTGCGGAGCGCCAGGGGGTGGCGCTGAAGGCGTTTGATGGTTTGTCCCTCTGTCCGGGCACTCTTCTTGCCGGGCGTTACCTCACGCAGGTAGCGGTCGACGGCTTCATGCAGGGTGGTGCGCTCGGCTTCGCTACGGTCGACGAAGGTGCGCTTCTTCATCTGGGCTTCTGTGTCCAGCGCCCAGGTTTCGGCTTCGTCGTAGCTGTCGAAGCTCCGGCTGAGGGGCGGGAACCCCTTGCGGCGAATGATCGCTCGCCAGGTTTTGTTGCGCTGCTGGAACGTCGCCATGGCACACCTCGGTACACCTGCTAAGGCCAGTGTACCAAATTCGTGCCAAATTGCCACTTGCTGGCGTGCGCTCAGCGGGGCAAAGGCCCGCGCCTCGCACTAAGTGCTTGAAAAGGTTGGTGCCCCAGGCCGGACTCGAACCAGCACGCCGTTGCCGGCAACAGATTTTGAGTCTGCCGCGTCTACCATTCCGCCACTGGGGCACCGCGGGAATGGAGGCGCGATCATAACCGAGGGTGGGCGGCGGTCAACCGCTTTTCCCTAGCCCGGCAGCGCGTATTTCACCACGAAGGCGGCGGCCAGCAATAGGACCACCGGGCCGGCCTCGCGGCCGCGCCCCGACAGCAGCTTGATGGCGGCGAAGGTGATGAAGCCAAAGCCGATGCCGTGGGCGATCGAGAAGGACAGCGGCATCGCCAGGGCGGTGACCACCGCCGGCACCGCCTCGGTGGCATCGTCCCAGGCGATGTCGGCCAGGCCGCGGGCCATCAGGCAGGCGACGAACAGCAGCGCCGGGGCGGTGGCGTAGGAGGGCACGGCGGCGGCCAGCGGCGCCAGGAACAGGGCGGCCAGGAATAGCGCCGCCACCACCACGGCGGTCAGCCCGGTGCGGCCGCCGGCCTTCATGCCGGCGGCGCTTTCGATATAGCTGGTGGTGGTCGAGGTCCCCAGCACCCCCGAGGCCATCGCCGCCAGCGAATCGGCGATCAACGCCCGGCCCAGCCGGGGCAGGCGGCCCCGCTCGTCCAGCAGGTCGCCGCGATGGGCCAATCCGATCAGGGTGCCGGCATTGTCGAACAGATCGACGAACAAAAAGACGAAGACGATGGTGACCAGCCCCAGGTCCAGCGCCCCGGCCACGTCCATCTTGAGAAAGGTGGGGGCCAGCGACGGCGGCAGCGACGCCAGGGTCGCCGGCACCGGCGTCAGCCCCAGCGCCATGCCGGCGGCGGCGGTACCGAGGATGCCGATCAGGATGGCGCCGGGGACGCGGCGGGCGTCGAGGGCGGCGATGACGACGAAGCCGGCCGCCGCCAGCAGCGCCGCCGGCTTGTGCAGGTCGCCCAGCGTCACCAGGGTTACCGGATGGGCGGCGACCAGGCCGGCATTCTCGAAGGCGATGGTGCCGAGGAACAGGCCGATACCGGCCGAGATCGCCAGTTTCAGCGAGCGCGGGATCGAATTGATGATGGCTTCGCGCACCCGGGTCAGGGCGAGGATCAGGAACAGCAGACCGGAAACGAAGACGGCGCCCAGCGCCACGCTCCACGGTTGGCCCATGCCGATCACCACCGTGTAGGTGAAGTAGGCGTTGATGCCCATGCCCGGCGCCAGGGCGATCGGGTAGTTGGCCAACAGGCCCATGGCCAGGCTGCCCAGCGCGGCGGCCAGACAGGTGGCGACGAACACCGCGCCCTTGTCCATGCCGGCGTCGCCCAGGATCGCCGGATTGACGAAGATGATATAGGCCATGGTCAGGAAGGTGGTGCCGCCGGCCAGCGCCTCGGTGCCGACGGTGGTGCCGTGGGCCTTCAGCCCGAACAGCCGCTCAAGCATGGTCACTCGACCGCGACATTGTCGATCAGTCGGGCGCCGCCCAACCGCGCGGCGGCGATGACGCGCAAGGGGCGGCCGTCGAAGCGTGTCGCCGGGGCCAGGGTGGCGGCGTCGCGGACCTCGCAGTAATCGACCGACGGGAACCCGGCGCCGACCAACTCGGCGCCGGCGGAGGCGCACAGTTCGGCGGCGGCGGTGCCGGCGGTCAAGCCATCGGCCACCCGCCGCAATTGCCGGTAAAGGGCGGGGGCGACCGCCCGTTCGGCGGGCGTCAGGTAGCGGTTGCGCGACGACAGCGCCAGACCGTCCTCCTCGCGCACGATCGGCACGCCGACCACCTCGACCGGGATGTCGAGGTCGAGCACCATCCGCTCGATCACCTTCAATTGCTGGAAGTCCTTCTCGCCGAACAGCGCCAGGTCGGGTTGGCACTGGGCCATCAGCTTGGACACCACGGTGGCGACGCCGTCGAAATGGCCGGGCCGGGCGGCGCCGCACAGGCCCTCGGAAACGCCCCGGACGGTGACGGTGGTGGCGAAGCCGTCGGGGTACATCTCGGCGACGGTGGGGGCGTAAAGCAGGGAGCAGCCGGCCTTGGCCAGCAGCGCGGCGTCGGCGGCCTCCTGGCGGGGGTACTTGGCGAAGTCCTCGTTGGGGCCGAACTGGATGGGGTTGACGAAGATCGATGCCACCACCTTGTCGGCGCGCTTCAGCCCGGCTTCGACCAGCGCCAGATGGCCGCGGTGCAGCGCCCCCATGGTCGGCACCAGCGCCACCCGTTCGCCCTCGTTGCGCCAGCGGCGAACGCGGTCCCGCAATTCCGCCTTGGTGCGAACGGTGTCGAGAGCGGTCATGGCCTATTCCCGGGGCTTGGACTTGGCGACGCCGAAGCAGTGCTCCGGGCCGGGGAAGGCGCGAGATTTGACGTCGGCGGCGTAGGCGGCGACGGCGCGGCTGATCTCGGGGGCCAGTTCGGCGTAGCGCTTGACGAATTTCGGGGTGAAGTCGTTGAACAGGCCGAGCACGTCGTCGATCACCAGCACCTGTCCGTCGCAGGCGGGCGAGGCGCCGATGCCGATGGTGGGGACGGCGATCGCCCCGGTCACGGCGCGGGCCAGCGGCTCGACCGTGCCCTCGATCAGCACGGCGAAGGCGCCGGCCTCGGTCACGGCGCGGGCGTCGGCATTGATGGCGGCGGCCTCGTCCTCGGTGCGGCCGTGGGCGCGGTAGCCGCCGGCGGCGTGCACCGCCTGGGGCTTCAGGCCGATATGGGCCATCACCGGGATGCCGCGCTCGACCAGGAAGGCGACGGTGTCGGCCATCTCGCGGCCACCCTCGATCTTGACGGCGCCGACGCCGGATTCGGCCATCAGCCGGGCGGCGTTGCGGAAGGCCGACTCGCGGCTTTCCTGGACGCTGCCGAAGGGCATGTCGACCACCACCAGCGCCTTCTCCGAGCCGCGCATCACGGCGCGGCCATGGTTGATCATCATGTCGAGGCTGACGCCGAGCGTGGTCTCCATGCCGTACAGCACCATGCCCAGCGAATCGCCGACCAGCAGGATGTCGACATGCGGGTCCAGCAGGCGGGCGATCGGCGTGGTGTAGGCGGTCAGCACCACCAGCGGTTCGCCGCCCTTGCGGGCGCGGACGTCGCGTGTGGTGATCCGTTTGGTGCGAATTTCAGTGCTCAACGGGGGGCCTCCGGCGCTTTGGCGCGCGGCTGTTGGTTTTCCATCTGGGGCCGCGCGAGTCAAACGGTAAAACGCTTGACCAAAGGCGCGGTTCAGCAGAGACGACCACCACCTTCGGCCAGGCGCTTGAGCACGTCCAGGTGGGGCAGCACGGCATGGCCGGTGTCGGGCAGACCGATAACGCCTTCCTTCTTCAACTGGGTGAAGGTGCGGCTGACCGTCTCGATGGTCAGGCCGAGATAATCGGCGATGTCGGCGCGGCTCATCGGCAAGGCCACCGGACTGGGGGCCTGGCCTTGCCGTTCCTGGCCGCGGGCGAGGCCCAGCAGGAAGGTGGCGACCTTCTCGCGCGCCGTCTTGCGCCCCAGCAGCAGCATCTGCTCCTGGGCGGCGACCAGGTCCTTGTGGGTCATGGCGAACAGCCGCCGTTCCAGCTTCGGCAATTCGTGCAGGATCGAATCCAGCTTGCGGTGGGCCAGACGGCAGACCCTGGACGGGCTGACCGTCTCGGCGGTGTGGACGTAGCCGCCCTCGGCGGCAAGGCCGAACAGGTCGCCGGCGAACAGGAAATTGGTAATCTGGCGGCGGCCGTCCGGCATCATTTTGTAAAGCTTCACCGCGCCCGACGAGACCGAATAAAGGTGGGCGGCGGTGTCGCCCTCGCGGAACAGGGTGAAATTGGCGGGCAACTGGGCGTGGGCGCGCACCGTCGCCAGCTTGCGCACCTCCTCGTGGCTGAGGCCGGCGCACAGGGCGATGTCGCGGCCGACCTCGCAATTGCGGCAGGGCGGCGCCAGGATGTTGGGTGGCGCCCGGTCGCCGGCGCGGTGCTCGTCAAGGTCCAGCGGCGGCATGGGCAACCCCACGGTTCAACTCTTTTCCACCGGCTTGCCGGCATCCTTGGTGACGATCGGGGAATCGTCGTCGAAAAGGATGCGGTGGGCCGAGCCGTCCAGATCGTCGAACTGCCCGGAGCGCAGCGCCCACAGAAAACCCAACAAGCCGAGGAGCCCAAGGAAGAGGGCAACCGGAATCAGCATCAACAGATTGGTCACTGACCTCTCCCGCGGGACAGACGCAGGGCGTTGACAATTACTACCAGCGACGAGGTGGACATGGCAATCGCGGCGATGAGCGGGGTGACGTGGCCGGCCATGGCCAGGGGCACGGTGAAGACGTTATAGCCGATGGCCAGGACGAAATTCTGCTGGACCAGCGAGCGCGAGCGCCGCGCCACGAACAGCGTTTCCGCCACCGGGGCCAGCCGTTCGCCCTGGAACACCACGTCGGCGGCGGTTTGGCTGACATCGACCGCCGAGGACGGCGACATCGACACATGCGCCGCCGCCAAGGCCGGCGCGTCGTTGAGGCCGTCGCCGACCATCAGCACGACCCGCCCGGCGTCGCGCAGTTCGGTCAGCCGCGCCACCTTTTCCGCCGGGGTGCGGCCGGCCCGCCACTCGGCGATGCCGGCCTGCTGGGCGACGTGGCGCACCGCCGGCTCGCGGTCGCCCGACAGCAGCTCGACCGCCAGGCCGCGACGGCGCAGGGTTTCGATCACCCGGGCGGCATCGGCGCGGGGCTCGTCGACGAAGGCGAAGCGCACCGGCGTCCGCCCAGGGGCCGACAGCCACATTTCGGGGCCCTTGGCGGCTTCGCCGCCCAGGTCGTCGACACCGACATGGCGGCGGCTTCCCAGGCGGATATCACCGGCGATCAGGCCGCGACCGGGTTCCTCGACGACGCCGTCGGCCAGCCGGGAATCGGGACATGCGGCGGCCAGGGCACGGGCCAGCGGATGGCGCGAGGCGCCGGCCAGCGAGGCGGCGAGGCGCAGATCGTCGTCGGTCCAGCCGCCGTCACGCACCAGTTCGGGCTTGCCGCGCGTCAAGGTCCCGGTCTTGTCGAAAACCACGGTGTCGACGGTGGCGAAGCGTTCCAGCGCGGTGGCCGACTTGATCAGGATGCCCTGGCGCAACAATCGCCCCGATCCGATCACCTGCACCACCGGCACCGCCAGGGCCAAGGCGCAGGGGCAGGTGATGATCAGCACGGCGACGGCGTTCAGCAGCGCCTCTTGCCACACCACGCCGATGGCGAAATACCAGGCGAGGAAGGTCGACAGCGCCGCCAGATGGACCACCGGCGCGTACCAGCGGGCGACCCGGTCGGCCAGCGCCACATAGCGGGCGCGGCCCTGTTCGGCCACCTCCATCATGCGGACGATTTCGGCCAGCAGGGTGCGCTCGCCGACGGCGGCGACGCTCAGGCGCAACGGCGCCGACAGATTGATGGTGCCGGCGAAAACCCGTGCTCCCGGCTCGATCGCCTGCGGCACGCTTTCGCCCGAGATCAGACTGGTATCGACGTCCGAGCGGCCATCGACCACCACGCCGTCGATGCCGATGCGCTCGCCGGCGGCGACCAGCACCGCCTGGCCGGGGACGACCTTGTCGGGTGGCAGCAGGCGCTGGGTGCCGTCGGCGTCGATGACGGTGACGGCGATGGCGTCAAGCGCCAGCAGATGCTCGGCCGCCGCCCTGGCCCGGCCGCGGGCGCGGCTGTCCAGGTAGCGGCCGATCAGCAGGAAGAACAGCAGGCTGATGGCCGAATCGAAATAGGCGTGCTCGCCCCAGGTGATGGTCTCGAACAGGCTCATCGCCGAGGTCAGGATGACGCCGATGGTGATCGGCACGTCCATGTTGCTGCGCTTGCCCATCAGCGCGTGAATCGCCGAGCGCATGAACGGTCGGATGCACCAGGCGATGGCCGGCAGCGCCACCAGCGCCGACAACCAGTGCATGAAGGTGCGGGTGGCGGGGCCCATGTCGGTGCCGGCCCAGATCGACACCGAGAACAGCATGACGTTGCCGGCGGCGAAACCGGCCACCGCCATGGCGCGCAGCAATTCCTTTTCCTGGCGCTCGGTCTCGCTTTTCAGGCGGGCCGGGTCGAAGGGCACCAGGCGGTAGCCGACGCGGATGACCGGGGCGAGGATGGCGGCGGCGTCGCGGCCGCCGGTCGGGTCCCAGCGCACCACCAGCCGCCGGGTGGTCATGTTGACCCGCGCCCAACGGATGCCCGGCTGCTTATTGATCAGCGCCTCGATCAGCCAGATGCAGGCGCCGCAATGGATGCCTTCGACCATCAGGTTGATCTCGGCCTCGCCGCTTTCCTGGACGCGGGTATGGGCGGAAAAGTCGTGCAGCGCCTCGGCCTCGGCCTCGGGCCGCAGGGTGCGGGCGGCGGGGTCGACGGTGCGGCGGCGGTAATAGCCGTCCAGCCCCAGGCCGCTGACGATGGCGAAGGCGCCGGCGCAGCCCTTGCAGCAGAAGCCGTCGGTCATCCCGGCCGGAACGGCCGAGCCGCAATGGCGGCAGGAGGCGCTCGCGGCCTCGACGTCGCTCACGGCGGGGGCGACGCTCACGGCAGGATAAGGCGCCGCTGGGTCTGGTAAGAGGCGTCCTTGCCGAGGGCGACCAACTCGAGATCCCACTCCCCGTCGAGCGGCAGGGTGGCGGTGACGCCGTAGCGGCCGGGGCCGTCGGCGGCCAGCACCAGCGGCAGGTCGTAGCCGTGGGCGGTGGGGCGGGCGAGGGTGGCGCGCACCTCCAGGCCATTGACCGGCTTGCCGTCGCGGTCGCGGAAGCTGGCGGTCAGGCGCGATTGCTTGGCGCCGCCGGCGACCGGGGCCGAACTGGTCTCGACCGTCCAGCCCAACTCGGCCTGGGCCTTGGCCTCGGCGATGTTGCGGTTGTAGGAGAGCCCTTTTTCGTAGGCGTTGGCGGTCGACAGGCCGCTGAAGGTCGAGGTGGCGAAGAACGCCATCGTCCCGTTGACGCCGACCACCACCACGAAGAAGCCGAGGAAAATGTACGGGTACCACCACCCGCGTTGCCGGTTTTGGGCCATGGATATCCTCTTGTCTCGTTCCGCTACTTGTCCGGCCCGGCGAACAGGGTCGAACTTCTCAACACCCGTCCGTCCTTTTCGGTGAGGACGAAGTATAGTGGGGTCGCCTTGCCCTTGGTACCGGCTTCCGGCGCGCTGACATAGACGCGGAAGGTGCCGACGGTGTCGCCGGGAACATCCAGAACGCCGTTTTCGGCGCCCAGCACCTCGACGCTGGCGCCGTCGATGCCGTCGATGCCGAGGGTGAAGGTGCGGTCCTTGCGGACCATGTTCAGCACCTTATAGGTGTAGCCGTTACGGATGCTGCCGTCGCCCATTTCGACATAAAGCGGGCTGCGCTCGTGCAGGATATTGACCTCGGTGGTCGAGCGGGTGCCGAGCGAGACGGCCATCAGGCCGCCGACCAGGACCAGGATGGCGGTGTAGATGACGGTGCGCAGGCGCAGCAGTTTGAACGGCACCTTTTCGCCCTTCTCGCGGGCGGCGATGCTGACCGAGGAATCATACGAGATCAGGCCGCGCGGCAGGCCATAGCGGTCCATGATGCCGTTGCAGGCGTCGATGCACAGGCCGCAGCCGATGCAGGCCAGTTGGTTGCCCTCGCGGATGTCGATGCCGGTGGGGCAGGCCTGGATGCAGAAGCGGCAATCGATGCAGTGACCCCGGCCCTCGAAGCTCTGGCCCCGGCGGGCGGGCCCGCGCGGCTCGCCGCGCCAGGCTTCGTACGAGATGATCAGCGAATGCTCGTCGAACATCGCCGATTGGAAGCGGGAATAGGGGCAGGCGTAGATGCAGACCTGCTCGCGTCCCCACCCGGCCAGCAGGAAGCAGCAGCCGCCGACGACGGTGATGGCGCCATAGGTGGCGGCCCCGGCCTCGAACGTGAAGATTTCCCGCAAGGTCTCGAAGGCGTCGCTGAAGAACAGGGTAAAGCCGATGCCGCACGAGGCGCCGATCAGCGCCCACAGGCCGACGACGGCGCCCCTCTTGAGGATTTTTTCCGGCGTCCACGGCTTGCGGTCGAAATGCAGGCGGGCCGAACGGTCGCCGATGATCCACCGCTCGACGGCGACGAACAGGTCGGTGTAGACGGTCTGGAAGCACATGAAGCCGCACCAGACGCGGCCGGCCAGCGCGCTCATCATGAACAGGGCGACGGCGGCGAAAAACAGCAGGCCGGTCAGGTAGTAGATTTCCTGCGGCCAGATCTCGATGGCGAAGAAATAGGCGCGGCGCCCGGCGATGTCGGCGAGGATGGCCTGCGAGGGCGCCCCCGGTCCGCGATCCCAACGGATCAACGGCGCGAGGTGATAGAAGGCGAGCAGAACCACCATCGCCCACCATTTGATGGTGCGGAACGGCCCCTTCACCTTGCGGGGGTGAATCTTTTCGGTGGGAGCGTAAAATTCGTCCTGGCCCGAAATCTGTTTGGCCGCGGGTTTGGTCTGGTTCGCCATGTTGGGTCAGCTCTTACCGATTGCCAAAGGGGGGGGGCGAAAAAACTTAGGCGAGGAACCGCCGGTCTCCCAGCCGCCTCGCCCTTGGCCTAGTGCATTCGCGAGAAAATATCAAAGCGAAAAGCGCTGGTGAAAAAGAAGTGCGCCGCCCGTCACCGGGCGGCGCACCTTGTCGAGGCTTACTTGCCGCCGCCCAGCGAGTGGACGTAGACGGCCAAGAGCTTGATTTCTTCTGGCTTCAGGTTCTTACCGTAGGTGGTGCCCCAGGACGGCATCGAGCCGTGCTTGGGATCGGTAACCTGATCGACGATGCCATCCTTGCCGGCCTTGTGGAAAGTCCGGATGGAGGTGGTCAGTGGCGGAGCGCCGACCTCCTTCATGCCGACACCGCCTTCGCCGTGACAGGCGACGCAATTTTCGGCGAAGATCTGCGCGCCGGGGCTGCCGGCGGCAGGGGTCTTGGTGGCAAGCGACACCACGTAATCAGCCACCTGGCTGATCTGGTCCTTGGTGAGGATGCCGTCGGCACCGAAGCGGAGCATGGCGCTCTGCCGCGATTCCGGGTCCTCGTTGCGGACACCGTGGGTGATCGTCTGCTGGATGTCGGCCAACGTGCCGCCCCACAGCCAGACGTCGTCCGCCAGGCTGGGATAGGCGCCGGGGGTGCCGACACCGCCGGTGCCGTGACAGGCCGCGCAATTCTCGTTGAAGAGAATCTTGCCGCCCGCCAGGGCGTAGTTCAGCAGGGTCTTGTCCTTGGCGATATCGTCCGCCGAGGCGGCCGAGATCTTCGTCATCCAACCCGAACGCGAGGCCTTTTGAGCCGCGAGTTCCTGGTCCAGCGTCGCACGCGACGAATAGCCGAACGTGCCACGAGTGTAGTCATTGGCCGTCGGCCAAGCCGGGTAGACGATCCAGTAGCCGATCGACCACAGAACCGTCGCCCAGAACACGTAAACCCACCACTTCGGCAGAGGAGTGTTGAGCTCCTTGATGCCGTCCCACTCATGCCCGGTCGTCGTCTGACCAGAGACCGAGTCCTTTTCGATCGAAGCCATGTTAGCGCTCCTTGTTGTCATCCCTCAGGATCGCTTCGCCGTAGGATTCGAACCGGCCCTTGTTCTTCGGCCAGTACGCCCACAGGACGATCCCGAGGAAAACAATCATCATCCACAGTCCCCAAAGGGGACGGAGAACGTGCTCGACGAAGTCGACGAGTAAGTTCACCCTGCCCCCTTAGCGACGGAAGGACGCTTCGTTCACCGCCGTGAAATCCACGAAGGTGCCGAGAACCTGGAGGTAAGCCACCAGGGCGTCGAGTTCCGAAACCACTTTGGGATTGCCGTCCGCAGCGCCCAGACGGGCCTTCGGATAGCGCTTGGCGACAGCCGCGTCCGGCGTCTCGGCGCTGACCTGCGCGAGGACGTCGGCCTTGGCATTGTCGATCTGCTCCTTGGTATAGGGCACACCGACCAGCTTCAGCGTCGACAGGTGAGCTTGGATATCGTCGTACTTCAGTGCCCGCTTCAGGTGCGGGTAGCCAGGCATGATCGAGCCGGGCACGACGTCACGCGGGTTGATGAGGTGCCGGACTTGCCAGTCGTTGGTGTACTTGCCACCGACGCGGGCCAGATCCGGACCATTGCGCTTGGAACCCCACTGGAAGGGGTGGTCGTACTTGGATTCGGCCGCCAGGCTGTAATGGCCATAGCGTTCGACTTCATCCTTGAACGGGCGGATCATCTGGCTGTGACAGACGTAGCAGCCCTCACGGATGTAGATGTTGCGGCCCGCCAGCTCCAGAGGGCTGTAGGGACGAATGCCGTCCACCTTCTCGATCGTCGATTCGATCGAGAACAGCGGCACGACTTCCACCAAACCACCGACGATGATCATCAGAAGGATGCCGACGGCGAGGAAGAAGACGTTGGTCTCGAGGACCTTGTGCTGATTGAAGATGCTCATTTGTCGTCCCTCCTCACCGGGCAACCGCGGGGGCAACCGCTTCGTTGGCGATGTCACCCTTGATGGTCTTGTAGAAGTTGTAGACCATCACCAGCGCACCGGCGACGAACAGCACACCGCCAGTGGCGCGGATCACGTAGTACGGATGCATCGCCTCGACGGTCTCGATGAACGAGTACTGCAGGAAGCCCAGGTTGTCGTAAGCACGCCACATCAGGCCCTGCATGATGCCCGAGATCCACATCGCGGTGATGTAGAGGAGGATGCCGATGGTGGCGATCCAAAAGTGCACGCCGACCAGCTTCAGCGAGTAGACCTCCTTGCGGTTCCACAGCTTGGGAACCAGGAAGTACAGCGCGCCGAACGACACGAAGGCGACCCAGCCCATGGCGCCCGAATGGACGTGGCCGATGCCCCAGTCGGTGTAGTGCGACAGCGAGTTGACCGCCTTCACCGACATCATCGGACCTTCGAAGGTCGACATGCCGTAGAAGGCCACCGAGGTCACCAGGAAGCGCATGACCGGATCGGTCCTAAGCTTGTCCCAGGCGCCCGAGAGCGTCATCAGGCCGTTGATCATGCCGCCCCAGGACGGCATCCACAGCATCACCGAGAAGGTCATGCCCAGCGTCTGCGCCCAATCCGGCAAAGCGGTGTAGTGCAGGTGGTGCGGGCCGGCCCAGATGTACAGGAAGATCAGCGCCCAGAAGTGCACGATCGACAGACGGTAGGAATAGACCGGACGCTCGGCGCGCTTGGGCACGAAGTAGTACATGATGCCCAGGAAGCCGGCGGTCAGGAAGAAGCCCACCGCGTTGTGGCCGTACCACCACTGCACCATCGCGTTCTGCACACCCGAGAAGATGTTGTAGCTCTTCAGCGTGGTGAACGAGACCGGGATGGCCAGGTTGTTGCCGATGTGCAGCATGGCGATGGTCAGGATCATCGCCAGGAAGAACCAGTTGGCCACGTAGATGTGGGGTTCCTTGCGCTTCAGGATCGTGCCCGCAAAGATCAGCAGGTAGATCACCCACATCACGGTGATGTAGAGGTCCAGGATCCATTCCGGCTCGGCGTATTCCTGGCCCTGGCTGAAGCCGAGGACGTAGGAGAGCGCGCACAGGACGATACCGGCCTGCCAGCCCCAGAAGAGAACGTTGGCCAAACCGCTGCCGCCGAACAGCTGGACCCGCGAGGTCCGCTGCACGATGTAGAGCGAGGTGGCGAACAACACATTGCCGCCGAAAGCGAAGATCACGGCGGAGGTGTGGACGGGGCGGACGCGCCCGAAGGTCGTCCACTCGAGATCGAGATTGAGGGCGGGGAAGGCCAGCTGCCAAGCGATGAAATCGCCTGCCAGGAAGCCGACAACCCCCCAGAACGTCGCCGCAAGGACGAACTTCTTCACCACGTCTTCGCAATACGTGGCGTCGGTGTTGGTGCTCATGCCGAACTCCTTAATCGACCGGGATAGGGTCTGCCTCGGAACTCCGACCCTGGGTAGCGCGACACAAAATACTCCCCCGTGCCGTGCTGGGCGGACGGTTCACTGCTCCGAGTGTTGTGCACTATGACGATTGGCGGAACCGAGTCCATTGATCCATGTCAAAACAGAAAAAAATTCAGGCGTTTCCCGTATATCGCCGGAACCGCACGAATCCAGGGTGTCGGCGCGGGTTGCCGGCCCGCGCGCGCTGCACTAGTCTCCGCCCATGAACAACGCCCCGCTCCCCGCCGATTCGCCCGCCTCGCGGCCCGCCATCCATCTCCAGAAGGGCCGTTCCCGGCGTTTGCGCTCCGGCCATCCCTGGATCTTCAGCAACGAGCTCGAGATGAGCCCCGAGGCCAAGGCGTTGCCGCCGGGCGGCCTGGTCACCCTGATCGACGCCGGTGGCGAAAAGCTGGGCGTCGCCACCTTCAATCCCCACTCGCTGATCGCGGCGCGGCTGTTGGACCGCGACGCCGCCCAAACCATCGACGCGGCCTTTCTCGCCGCCCGTCTGGGCAAGGCGCTGGAATTGCGCCGGGCGCTGGGAATCGAGCGGCATTGCCGGTTGGTCCATTCCGAGGCCGACGGGCTTCCCGGGCTGATTCTCGACCGCTTCGGCGACGTCGCCACCTTGCAGGCCAACACCGCCGGCATGGAGCGCCTGACGCCGTTGCTGCTGGAGGCGCTTGATCTGGTGCTGGCGCCCCGCGCCGTGGTGCTGAAGAACGACAGTCCGGTGCGCGGGCTCGAAGGTCTGGAAATCGGCCACGCCGTCGCCAAGGGCGTGATCGACGGGCCGGTCGAGTTGGAAGAGAACGGCGCCCGCTTCGTCGCCGACCTCGCCCACGGCCAGAAGACCGGCTGGTTCTTCGACCAGCGCGACAACCGCGCCTTCGTCGCCGCCCTGGCTCGTGGGCGGCGGGTGCTCGACCTCTACACCTATGCCGGCGGCTTCGCCGTGCAGGCGGCGCTGGCCGGCGCCGCCCAGGTCACCGCCGTCGACCGCTCGGCCGAGTCGCTGGCGCTGGCGGAACAATCGGCCGCCTTGAACGGCGTCGCCGTCGCCACCGTGCGGGCCGAGGCCTTCGCCGAGATGGAGCGTCTGCAAGCGGCGGGCGAGCGTTTCGGCGTGGTCGTCGCCGATCCGCCGGCCTTCGTCAAATCGAAGAAGGACCTGGCCGCCGGCGCGAAGGGCTATCGCAAGATGGCGCGTCTGGCCGCCGCCCTGGTCGAGCCCGGCGGTTTCCTGTTCGCCGCCTCGTGCTCGCACCACATGCCGGCCGCCCTGTTCGCCGAGGAGATCGCCCACGGCCTGTCGCTGGCCGGCCGCTCGGGCCGCATCCTCCGGATCGCCGGGGCCGGGCCGGACCACCCGATCCACCCGCATCTGCCGGAAAGCGCCTATCTCAAGGCGATGGTGCTGCAACTGGATTGACGACCGCCTACCTCTTCCGCGCCACCATGAAGACGCGGCGGAAGGGGAACAGCGTCTTGCCGTCGGCCTGCTTGGGATAACGGGCGGCGACGCGGGCGCCGTATTCGGCCAGGAACCCCGCCTGTTGTTCGGGGGCGAGCGCCGCCAGCAGCGGCCGAAGCGTGGTCCCCATGGTCCATTTGACCACCGGGTTGTCGCCTTCCAGCACATGCAGGTATTCGGTTTCCCAGATGTCGAGCTCGGACGCCTCCGGCGCCAGCACGTCGTAATAGACCGACGGCGCCGCCACCGGGCTGGGGCGCAGCACCGGGGCCAGCGCCTCGGCCCAGGGGCCGGCGGCGGCGGCCTCGATGACGGCGATATGGGAGGGCGCCTGGTGGTTGCGCGGCATCTGCACCGCCAGCCAGCCGCCCGGCGCCAATCCGTCCAGCAGGCGGGGAAACAGGGTGGCGTGATCGTCCAGCCAGTGCAGGGCGGCGTTGGAGAACAGCACGTCGGGCGGTGGGTTCGGGCGCCAGGCGCCGACATCGGCCTTAACCCATTCCAGCGCCGGCGCCTCCTTGGCCGCCGCCGCCAGCATCTCCGGCGAGGAATCGATTCCGGTCACCGCCGCCTCGGGCCAGCGTTCGGCCAGGATGCGGGTGACGTTGCCGGTGCCGCAGCCGAGATCGACCACCCGGGCCGGCCGGGCGGCGCCGATACGGCCGATCAGGTCCAGCGCCGGCCGCAGACGCGGCGCGGCAAAGGCGGAATAGAGTGCCGGATCCCAGGCCATATTATAAAATCCTCCCTCGCCGGGCGGCGGCTAATCCGCCTTGATCAGGGTGCCGACGCCGTGCGGGGTGAACAGCTCCAGCAGCATCGCGTGCGGCACTCGGCCGTCCAGGATCACCGCGCCCTCGACGCCGCCGGCGATGGCGTCCAGGCAGGTCTCGACCTTGGGGATCATGCCGCCCGAGATGGTGCCGTCGTCAATCGCCGCCCGCACCTGACCGGCGGTCATCTCGGGGATCAGGTTGCCGGCCTTGTCGAGCACCCCCGGCACGTCGGTCAGCATCAATAGGCGCTTGGCCCCGGTGGCGCCGGCGATGGCGCCGGCGGCGGTGTCGGCGTTGATGTTGTAGGTTTCGCCGGCCGGTCCCATGCCGACCGGGGCGACCACCGGAATGATGTCGGATTCGCGGAAGAAATCGAGGATGTGCGGGGTGATCTCGGCCGGCTCGCCGACGAAGCCCAGGTCCAGCACCTTCTCGATGTTGCTGTCCGGGTCCTTCTTGGTACGGCGCAGCTTGCGGGCGCGGATCAGATGGCCGTCCTTGCCCGACAGGCCCACCGCGAAGCCGCCGGCCTCGTTGATCGCCGAGACGATCTGCTTGTTGATCGAGCCCGACAGGATCATCTCGACCACCTCGACGGTGGCCTGGTCGGTGTAGCGCAGGCCATCGACGCGCTCGGTGACGATGTTCAGCCGCTTCAGCATCTTGTCGATCTGCGGGCCGCCGCCATGGACCACCACCGGGTTGATGCCGACCTGCTTCAACAGCACCACGTCGCGGGCGAACAGCCGCGACAGGTCGGCCTTCTCCATGGCGTTGCCGCCGTACTTGACGACGATGGTCTCGTCCGAGAACTGGCGCATGAAGGGCAGCGCCTCGGACAGCACCTTGGCCCGTTCGAGCCAGGCGTCGCGTTCCGCCAGGGATTCGGGGGTGTCGCTCATGGGGCGGACTCCGGGTTGGCCAATTGGAGAATCTCGGTGCGGAGTTCGGCGATGCCGTCGCCCTTCTCCGAACTGGTGACGATGACGGTGGGATGGGCGGCGACCCGTTTGGCGATTTCGGCCCGGGTGCGGTCCAGCACCTCGGCGATTTCGGCCGCCTTCAGCTTGTCGGCCTTGGTCAGCACCACCTGATAGACCACCGCCGCCTGATCCAGATGGCTCATCATCTCGCGGTCGCTGTCCTTCAGGCCGTGGCGCGAATCCACCAGCACGAAGGCGCGCCGCAGCACCGGCCGACCCTTCAGGTATCCCCTGACCAGCCGGGTCCAGCGTTCGACCTTGTCCTTGGGCGCGCTGGCGAAGCCGTACCCCGGCATGTCGGCCAGCACCAGCCGGCCGTCGACGTCGAAGAAGTTGACCTCCTGGGTGCGGCCGGGCGTGTTCGAGGTGCGGGCCACCGTCGAACGGCCGCACAGCGCGTTGATCAGCGACGACTTGCCGACGTTGGAACGTCCGGCGAAGGCGACCTCGGGCAGGCCGAAGGGCGGCAGGGAATCGAGCGAGTCGACGCCCCGCAGAAAGGTCACCTGACGGGCGAACAGCAACCGGCCGGCCTCGATCAGGCCGGCCGCCGCTTCGGCTTCGGTGGGCGTCTCGCCGGTCAGCGCTTCACTCCCGCTTTCCGGGTGATGATCCACTGTTGCAGGATCGACAGGGAATTGCTCCAGGCCCAGTAGATGACCAGACCGGCGGCGAAGCGTCCCAGCAGGAAGGTGAAGACGATCGGCAGGAACTGGAACATCTTGGCCTGAACCGGATCGGCCGGGGCCGGGTTCATCTTCTGCTGCAGGTACATGGTCACGCCCATGATCAGCGGCCAGATGCCGATTTGCAGGAAGCCCGGCGGGTCGAAGGGGATCAGCCCGAACAGGTTGAACACCGTGGTCGGATCGGGTGCCGACAGGTCATGGATCCAGCCGATGAACGGCGCGTGCCGCATTTCGATGGTGACGAACAGCACCTTGTAGAGGGCGAAGAACACCGGAATCTGCACCAGGATCGGCAGGCAGCCCGAAGCCGGATTGACCTTCTCGCGCTTGTAAAGCGCCATCATTTCCTGCTGCTGGCGCACCTTGTCGTCGGGGAAGCGGGCCTGCAACTTCTGCATTTCGGGTTGCAGCGTCTTCATCTTGGCCATGGCGACGTAGGACTTGTTGGCCAGCGGGAACATCGCCGCCTTGATCGCCACGGTCAGCGCCATGATCGCCAGGCCCATGTTGCCCAGCGCCTCGTGCAGGATGCGCAGCAGGTAGAAGAAGGGCTTGGTCAGGAAGAAGAACCAGCCGAAATCGATGGCCAGGTCGAACTTCTTGATGTCCAGCTTGTCGGCGTAGGCGTCCAGCAGATCGAGCAGCTTGGCCCCGGCGAAAATGTGGAAGCCGCTTTCGGCGGCGCCGTTGGGCGCCACGGTGATCGGCTGGGTGGCGGTGAAATCGACCTGATAGCGGTCAAGGCCGTCGCCGTTCTGATAGACGTAGCGGCCCTGCACCTCGCTCTTCTGGTCGGGGACCAGCGCGGTCAGCCAGTACTTGTCGGTGATGCCCAGCCAGCCGCCGGTGGTCTTGGCGGCGTACTGGTGCTCCTTCTTGAGCTCGTCGTACTTCATCTCCTTCAGCGTGCCGTCAAGTACGCCGATCGGCCCCTCGTGCAGGATGTAGGTGCCGTTGACCACCGGCGTGCCGGTGCGGGAGAGGAAGCCGTAGGGGTAAAGCGCCACCGGCTTGTTGCCGTAATTCTCGACCCGCTGAGTGACGCCGAACATGTAGTTGGCGTCGATGGTGAAGGTGCGGACGAAGCGCAGGCCCTCGCCGTTGTCCCACCACAGCGCCACCGGATGGTCGACGCCCAGCACCGCGTTGGCGTCGGCGGGCCGCCACACCGTGTCCAGGGCGGGAACCTTGATGCCGGCTTCGCCCGGCACCCAGCCGAATTCGGCGTAATAGGGCTCGGGGGCGCCGACCGGCGACAGCAGGTTGATGGCCGGGCTGTGGGTGTCGGGGGTCTCGTGGTACTTGGTCAGCGTCAGGTCGTCGATGCGGCCGCCGGACAGCGCGATCGAGCCGCTCAGGCTGGGGGTCTGGATCGGGATGCGGCGGCTGTGCTCCAGCGCCTCGGCCCGGCTTTCGGCGCGGGCGCCGGTCGGCTTGGCGCCGGGCGTCGGCACCGCGCCGGGGGCCGGCGGGCGGCTGTCGACCTCGGCGCGGGGCGCCGGCGGTGTCGCCGGGTTCTGGCCTTGGGCGGCGCTCTGGGGCACCGGCTGCTCGGGCGCCGGGGTTTTCGGCATCAGCCACTGGAAGCCGAACAGAATGGCCGCCGAAAGGGCGATGGCGATGATCAGGTTGCGCTGTTCGTTCATGTCATCCTGTCCGGGTGCCCATTGCAAGGCCCATGGTTAATTTCGGGGACGGGGTCGAAACCCCCGTCGTGCCAGGGATGGCAGCGAAGGATTCGCCGCACCGCCAGCCAAAGCCCTATCGCCGCGCCGTGCCGACCGACCGCCTCGATGGCGTAGGCCGAACAGGACGGCTGGAAACGGCAGGCCGCCGGCAGTACCGGCGACAATACCAGCTGGTAGCAACGGACCAGGCCGCGAATGAAAATGGCGGCCGGACTCATGCGCCCTCCGGTTTTTCCGTCGCGCCGGCGGCCGAACCGTCACTCTCGGGCCGCAACGCGCCGACACGTTTTAGCGCGGTTCGCAAATCCTGCAAGAGAAGAGAATATGGACGTTCGATCGTCTCGCGCCGTCCGATCACCACGAAATCGAAGCCGTCGGCCGCCAAGGCGGGAAAAACCTCGGCCGCGGCGGCCCTTAGGCGTCGCCGCGCGCGATTGCGCTCAACCGCGCATCCGACCTTTTTTGAAGTGGTGAACCCGACCCGGATTGGCGATCCGGCCGGTTGGTTGGACGGCGCCGCCTGAACGATCAGTCCCGGTGCCGCCCATTTGCGCCGCGCCGCGGCGACACGCAGGAAATCCGACCGTTTCAGCAACCGCGCCGGTTGGACGGGCATGGTCCCGCCCCAGGCGAACGGCCGCCGATTAGGCGGACAGGCGCTTGCGGCCCTGACGGCGACGGTTGGCGATGACCTTGCGGCCGCCGACGGTGGCCATGCGGGCGCGGAAGCCGTGGCGGCGGGCGCGGACGATCTTGCTCGGCTGGTAGGTGCGCTTCACGGGAGGAAACTCCGGAGAAAATCTGGTCGTGGAAACTGGAAGGCGGGCTTTTACAGCAAGGCCGGGGCTGAGTCAATTCGGATGATCGGGCGGCATATCCGATGGACGCGCCCCCAGGTGCCGGTTGTCGCCGCGGGCCGGCCGCACGGCGCCACCGTCGGCGGCGCGCGTGGGCGTCGTTAATCATACATCGTTGGTATCGCATCGCCTCTTCCGCACAGCCCGCAAGCAAGCTATCTTGCTCAGGCTGGTGCTCGCCGGGGGGCGGCGTTGGTAGTGCGTCAGCGTTTCGAGGGGGAAACGAATGCGGCAGATGTTTCGGGCGATGTCGGCGGGCCTTGCCGCCGTTTCCGCATGTCTGGTCCTTGCCGGCTGCGCCGGCTACACGCAACAGACGGCGGATACCATCACCGCCGTTCATGCCGGCGATACGCAAAAGGCGCTGGAACTCCACGAGAAGAAGACCAGCGCATCGGATCGGGATCTGCTGTTCCACTTCGAGAAGGGCGAAATCCAGCGCCTGGCGGGGAACTATGATGGCAGCACGACGACTTGGCTGGTCGCCGACACGACGATCCGCGCCTGGGAAGACCAGGTCCGAACCGATCCGTCCAAGCTGATGGGGGAGATCGGGTCGTTCCTGTTGAACGACACCACCCGAGTCTACGAGGGGCGCGATTACGAGAAGGTGATGCTGAGCACTCGCCTGGCCCTCAACCATGTGGCCACCGGGCACTTCGATCTGGCGCGGACCGAGATCAAGAAGATGCACGAGCGCGAGGCGATTATCGCCGAATTCCGCTCGAAGGAATTGGAGGCGGCCCACAAGGCGGCTTCGGACAAGGGGCTGAAGACCACCTCCTACAAGGAGATCTCGGGCTACCCGGTCCAGACGCTCGACGCGCCCGAGGTTCAGGCGCTGAAGAACTCCTATGAATCGGCCTTCGCCAATTACCTGGCCGGCTTCGTCTACGAGGCGCTGAGGGAGCCGTCCCTGGCGGCGCCCGGCTATCGCAAGGCGGCGGAGATGCGGCCGAACGTCGAGGTCATCGACGACGGGCTCAAGGGGCTGGACAAGAGGATGTCGGCCTCCAGCGCGACCGGCGTCGACACGCTGTTCGTCGTCGAAGCCGGCCTCGCACCGGAAATCCATTCCGTCCAGATCCCCATCTTCCTGCCGATTCCCGGCCGATACGGGCTGAGCCTGGTGGCGACGCCGATCTCCTGGCCGACCATCCATCCCGGTGCGGTGGCGACACCCAACGTCATCGCCGTCGATGACCGTCAATTGCCGGTCGCCCTGCTGACCGACGTCAACCTGATGGCTCGGCGGGCGTTGGCGGATGAAATGCCGGGCATCATCGCCCGCTCGTCGGTGCGGGCGATCTCCCGCGGCGCGGCGCAGGTGGCGATGGAACAGGGGACCGCCAACACCAGTGCCGCCGCCGTCGGGCAGATCGTCAGCCTGCTGACGAAGATCGCCGCCGTCGCCACCGAACAGGCCGACGAACGGATTTGGCGGACCATGCCCGCCACCTATTCGGTGGCGCGGGTGACATTGCCGCCCGGCCGCCACAAGCTCGCCCTCGGCGTTCACACCCGGGAATTCGAGGTCGGCGGTCGCTACTCCGTCGTTGCGCTCCGGGTGCTCGGCAACCAGATTTACGTGGCGGCGACCGTTCCGTCCGCCGCGCCTGGGGCACCGGGCGCCGTTTCGACCGTCGCCCCGGCCGTTTCCGACGGGCCGGCGGCCACCCCCGCCGCCCCCGCGGTGAAGAAGAAAAAGAAGGCCAAGGCCGCCGAGGGGGCGCCGGCCGCACCTGCGGCACCTGCGGCACCTGCGGCACCTGCGGCGCCGGCGGCGCCCGGGACCACAATTTCGCCGCACTGATGGTCCAGGATCGGTTCGTGCCATGGGGCTTAGAATAGGGAGCGTCCGATGATCTCTAGACGGTTGCTTATCGTGTCGATGCTGGCGGCCTGCCTGGCGGCGCCGATGGCGTTCGGCCAATCCATCGCCTCGAAGGTCGATTATGTCGGGACATCCCGCCATCTCAAGGTCAAGGGTCTGAAGGTCAAGGATGCCACCCTGTTGACCTTGTACGTGGAGGTCGAAAACACCGACTACGACGACCAGCAGGGCTATTACAGGCTCTCCTGGATGGATGAATCCGGCTTCCCCGCCTGGGAGGAGGAGGCCTGGAAACCCATTCTGGTTCATGGCGGGCAGGTGCTGAAGTTGCAGATCGTCGCGCCGACCGCCAAGGCCAGGGATTTCAAGATCGAATTCAGCGGCGACCGTAACTGGGCCGGGCCGACCAGGCCGGACTCGAACTAGGGTCGAACCGTCCGCAACAGAACCAGCACTTTTCACTCGTCATTCCCGCGCAAGCGGGAATCCAAGTGTCCACACACGGCATTTTGCGATGTAATTTGAATTCGCGTCACCATGGACCCCCGCCTTCGCGGGGGTGACGAGACCGGGGGCTAAAGGAGTTTTTCCTCGGCCTGCTTTAAATATCGCGTGCGAAGGGGGTAGGGATGTCGAAGCTATTCAGGCTTGTGGTTGCGTTGGGCGTCACCGCGCTGGTCGGCGCCTGCGCCAACAGTACGCCGACGGTCGGCGGTAACGTCCAGTACGGCGATTCCAAGGCGGTGGAAACGGTCACCAACGACTTCGGTTCGACCGACCTGCAAGTGATCGCCGAGCATATGGCGCGGTCTCTGGCGCAGACGGCGGCCGGATATAAGAGCAAGCCGCTGGTCACCATCGCCGAGGTCAAGAACAAGACCAGCGAGTACATCGACACCCGCTCGATCACCGACACCATCCGCACCCAGTTGCTGAAAAGCGGAACGATGCGCTTCGCCACCGACATCGCCGGCATGGCCAATCAGACCGACGAACTGGCCCGACAGAACAGCACCGGCCTGTACAAGGAAAGCGGCAAGGCCAAGCTCGGCAAGATGGAAGGCGCCAAGTACCGGATCGAGGGCTCGATCACCTCGATCGTCAAGCGGAGCTCCGACCTCAAGGACGTCTACTACAAGTTCAGCCTGATCATGACGGACAACGAGGCCGGCACCATCGAGTGGGCCGACGAGAAGGAAATTCGCAAGACGTCGGCGCGCTGAAATTCTTCCACAGGAGAGGCCGATGGGCACTCGAATCAAGATACGGACGCTTCTTTGGGGGCTTTGCGGCTTGGCGGGCGTCCTCTGCTCCGCCCAGGCCTTCGCCGATGAACGGCCGTCGATCGCCGTCACCGATCTGACCTACGAGGATTCGGTGAAAAGCTACTTCGCCTACGTCGACGCCCATCACCAATCGAACATCCAGGGCGGCTTGGGGCAGGTTTCCGGCTCGGAATCCGGGTCCTACACGGCGGGTAGTGGCGAGATCACCGAGATCAGCCGTGGCGAATTGCATAAATTCACCGGCGACATCAAAGGGGCGCTGCTGAAGTCGGGGGCCTATCGGCTGGTCCAGGGGCGTCCCTGGACCCAGGCGACGCGGACCTCGATGCCATCGGCGTGCATCCCGCCCAATTGCGACGGCAAGCCCTCGGTCTTCGCCGAGCAGGTGACGATCTTCGACGTTATCGACCGCATCAAGAAGGGCTTTTACGCCGGGGCCGACTACGTCCTTTTCGGCACCGTCAGCAGCATCGAAAGCCGCAACGAGGCGATGCCGATCCAGGCCACCAACGCCACCAACTACATGTTGTCGCTGGAACTGATGGCGGAATTCTCGCTGATCGACACCAAGACCTATCAGGTGGTGGCGGGGTTCTCGGCGCTGGGCGAGGGCAGCGACGCCCGGCTGGTCAACGTTCCGGGGGCGGTGATCCACCTCAGCCGGGGCAAGGTCATGCAGGCGGTGTCGCGGTCGCTGGGCGACGCGGTGCTTTCGGAAATCCAGACCCAGTTCGCGCCCGGCGGCACTCCCGTCGGCGATGGCTCGGGAACGGCGCCGAAGGGCCAGAGCGGCGGTAGCGGCAAGATCATCGAGTATCACTGACACCGGCCCCGGTATCCCGCCGCCCGTTGCGGCGGGGGGGCATCGGAGGCGTGAGGATACGGAGATGGTGATCGGGTGACCTAGTCGTCCGTGAAATAGCCTCCGCCAGGGATTATGCCGGCGCTGGGGCGGTGTGGCGGACGCCGCTTTCGGTCACCATCCATGCGATGATCAGGGACAAAAGAAGCCTCAGCCAGCGGAGGAGGAGG
>Ga0265327_10001765_pt1 | contig 25587 bp, 27 predicted proteins | sample 41621metaG_FD_202089 | JGI IMG/M metagenome (GOLD analysis project Ga0265327, IMG submission 202089) | Rhizosphere microbial communities from Carex aquatilis grown in University of Washington, Seatle, WA, United States - 4-16-21 metaG | ecosystem: Host-associated > Plants > Roots > Rhizosphere...
GCCGCCGGGGCTTAAAACCGGCCATGGGGCTTTTTTAGTCAAAATCCAGCTTGATTCGTATCCAACGATTTCTATTGAAAAATCCGAAGAAATCGCCTTTGCTCCGGCGGCATTGGCGGCATTATGGAATGTTTGCAGATACGCTGCGGCGCTGATTGTCATGATGGCTACATCCAAAATATGAAGTAGCCAAAACTATATTTGCCGAATTTTTGGTTATTTGTACCGTTTTCCGGTTGCTATGCAGATAGCACTTTTTTAGCCACACCAAAAAATGCCAGCCTGCCCATAGCGCCGTTATAGCCTCCATCTATTTTTCGAGTTATGCCACCGAACATGCCGACGTCGGCTAATTCGTTGCAGCCATGAATATTCCAAAACCATCCGGCGCTTCTTACTGCCCAATCGGGGGATTCAAGCAGTTCTGGGTGCTCAATTAAATTTAACAAGCCAAGCGCTTTCCCGCATTCGGCATAATTTGAACGGCCTGTAATCTGAAATCCGCCCCGTCCCCGGAATTTCCAGCCATCTCCGGATGCTTCATCGCCGTTGCCATTTTTGTGAGCATAGATCCGATTGGCGCATCTCTCAGGATTTTTAATGTAATTTAGCGCCTCGTTGCGCGAAGCGAAAGCGTGCGGGAATAATTCAATCAGCCTATCGGCGTTCGAGTAGAACGTTGACTCGGTAATCTTACTCAAAGATTCGGTTTCCCAAGCCAATTGCGCAATAAATGCCGCTAGACGTAGGGGAGTGTTGATTCGAAATATAGCCGCTGCGGCATTTAACGGCTGAATAAACTTTTTCAGGTTTTCATCGGTTGATAGTGGAATAATGGCTTTTAACTGTGACGATGTAAGCATAATTGACCTGTTCTTTAAGGAATTTATGGGCTTAAGCCAAGAATATTCAAGTTTAGGCAATCTCGCTGCCATTCCGCGCGCGCAATTGCTGCTGCCCGCAATTGCTCTTCAGTCATTGCGCTAAGCTGCGCTTGGCTGAACTGAAGCGGTAATTGTTGACATTGGGGATTCATTGGCGACGGATTGATCGAGCAAGCCGATAAGCTGCTCGCGAGACAGAGCGGCAACAGCGGTCTGAATTTGTTCATTGGTTGGTCCTTTATGTTTTTCGGGGGTGAAAATTGCGGCAACCGATCCGGCAATGCCAAGCACTGCGGGAATTGCGCTCATGGCACATCCGACGTAATCCCCGATCAATCCCGCGATTACGGCTTTGCCTATGTTGTCGATGATGGCCGGAGCGGTTGCGCCACCAATTGCTAAACCTAGATGGGTAGAGGTTTCGACGGCTCTGGCTGCGGTGTATTGAGAAACCGCCGAAATGGTAGATGTCGCAATTTGCGTAACCTGCGCTATTTTTGACGGAACTGCCGCATCGGGTTTATCGCTGACGGCGATGTAGCTGATGTTTCCAGCACTATCGGTTACTTGTGTGAAAAGTTTCTGGGTGTTGTCGGTAGTCATGATGCCTCCATTTGGTCGATGAAATGATAGAGCTTGTTTTTTTCCGTAAATGCGGCTTTATCCAGATACGACATTCAATGCAAGGTTGCCGAATATCAAGCCGTTGATATGGCCTGTATCAAATACCACCAAGGTTGCCGAATACCGACCTATAGCGAGCATGGATTGGCCAAACAACAGGGTTAACTCATCGGTACCGGTTAAATCGAACAAATCTGGCGATATGTTGCTATCCAAAATTGTGGTGCCGATGGATGGATTTCTTATCTCCACCTGCGCCCGTATGATTGAACTGTGATCGATAACGACATTATCGACAGCCAGTTGCAACTTTATGGCATTGTTTCTACCCAGAAATACCGTTTCTTCGATTTGCATAAATCAGACGGATTTCATCGAATATTTTGGCGTTACGCTCTTGATCGAGTACTTGCCATTTGGGATAACATAGCTTGACGCCATTACCATGTCTCCAGATAGAAGGTCATACCGCCAGTAGACCCGTAAATCGATACGTTGCTTGATGTGCGGTAGGGCGCGACATAAATCTGTCCCGGTATAATGGCTAGCGTATGCGGTCCGGCGTTTTGATCCGGGCACAAATACAGATTGCCGCTGGCATTCGTGTTCTGTATCAGAAAATTATTACCTGAACTAAAGCCGGGATTGGCGAAGCTAACGGTAGGCGGCGAAGTGAAGCCGCCACCACCGGCAACAATATTGATTCCAGTGACTACGCCACCCGAAATAACAGCGGTAGCCCTTGCGCCATTGCCGCCACCTCCCGAAATCGAAATTAGCGGCGGGACTTCATAGCCAGAGCCGCCATTGGTGACCGGGATAGCCAGTAGCTGCCCGACGCCTATAATTCCATTATTCGGCGCGATTACCGGCGTTCCCACTACTAAGCCGGAACCACCATTTAGAGACCCAAACAGAGACTGGGCCAGGGCACCGGTGGCGATTGTTCCTTGTAGCGACAAAGGAGACGAAACGGGGATACTCATGAATGCTTTCTCCTATCGATATCCGGCCATTCCGCGCCTAATTGCGGGTCAGTCTTACGGCGCATGGCCGTATTGATTTGTTCGGCCATATTGTTGATTGTGGTATGCAAATCGGCTATTTCATTCAACAACCTCATGTTTTGCCGCTGCAATTTATTAACTTCAGCCGCCAGCTCGCCATTTATTTCGCCAAGCCGTCTCACTTCATCCCGCAATAGTTGCACCACATCCCCTTGCGCATTGACGGCATCTTTGGCAGAGGTATCGATAGCGCTTTTTAACAATAACCGCTTAAGCAATAACCATGCCCCGGCTCCTGTAGCCGCGATAGCCCCTATTATATCCGTGGGGAAATCTCTTAAAAAATCGTTCACCTGCGCCCCCCCATCACTTTGGCTAAAATATTGATGCCCTTTGTAATGCCGTTTAGCCGCTCAATGATTGCGCCATGTGTTTTCAATTCAATCTCCCGAGATTTTTTCCAGTCCGAAAATGCTTTCCCATCGAAAAACCGTTGTGTAGTCGATACCGGTAGCGAAAAGGCTTCCAGCAACGACGTCGGCGAATATAAGCTAATGCTGTGGGCCTGATGTTCCAGGTTTTCCAGCCAGGTTGACCGCGAGCTTTGATAGGCAGGCGGAAACCGGAAATCGGGCGGGAGGCAATAGGCCGTCCGTACCTCCTTTTGGCAGAATCACGATTCCGCTATCATCGAACGTGAAGCTAAACAGATGATGAAGATCTTTCCTGCCGGCGTTAAATGCGCCTAATAGCTGTCCGAAATCGGTCTCAGGGAAAGCCATCAGGATTTTCATTCGATTTAATAACCACTCGTCTCGCAATCCATCCGTAGCCAAATCCGGAATTTCTTCGCCTGCTCTTCGCATTTGTCCGGCCATGCCGCCGACAATCCAATGCAAGCGGGTCGATAGCGGTATTTCGCCGTTCAATCTTTCGATGGATTCTGCCATGAGCCCGGTAAGCTGAATGATTGCCCATTTATCGCCAGCCACTTCTCCAACTTCGAACGTTGGCGCACTGGGATAGTCGATGGCGCCATCCAGATAATCTGAATATTTGGCTTCTCCCAATGAGAAATCAGGCCCGTCTTCAGAAACCACGGCCAAGTAATGCGCAACGGCCAAAGTCCGCTCCTGCACTGTCCAATCCGCAGGATTTTGCACGCCGGATACGCTGGAAAGTGCCGCGGTTAAAAATGCGGTGCATTCGGCCTGCACGAGGTGATTCGGCATGCTGGCAATGGCGATGGCATCGCCAATCGACAACTCTTTTAGTTGCGCGGTAATGCGCCTGGTTCTTAGAATCGGGAAATGTTTCATTGCACGGGTTGTGAATTGTTTTTCATGGTAATCCAGTCGCCACGGTCGATGGCGGCCAGGCTGCATAGCGTCATGGGGACCGAAAGCTCGACAAACTTGCCGTTTTCATCGATAGGAGATGAAATCGGATAGCCGATGGATTCGATTACCAACGGGCTATAGGTTCGGCCTTTGTACTTCATGGCGATCAAGGTTGGTGATAAAGACGGAAGCAACGCATTCAGCCAATCCGTGGTACCTATTATCAAATTTGCCATATTCGATAATGGCGTACTGTTGGCCGCAAGGTTCACAGGCAATGCCCACGACATAAGCTGGTCGACAGGGTTTTCGACTTCCGTTACCGGGTCGGACCATGCCCTAAATATCGCGGTAACCGGAATCTTCACCGGTGGCATCCCGGAAAATACCTGAATCGAGTTCAGCTTTGTGATTCCGGTTCTGCCGATAAATTGCTTAAAGGTATCGGGAGAAATGGTTTGTCCGGTGGATGGCTTTTGTCCAGGTAACAGATTCATTGGATTGAATGTGTTTATGAGATTATTGGCAGCATCCACTATCGGCTGAAGAGCCCCGGATTGCAGCATCGCAAACAATGTCGGGGCTTTGGTCTCAGGCCCCATTTGTTCGAACGGACTTTGCCAACCCAAGGTAACATCTAAATTGGCTTCTGAAAGCGGAGCCATCACCACAGGACCATCTATCATCGTCCCGTTCGCGCTTTGGGTTTGAACCCGCTTGCCGTCCCGGTCGACTTCCCAGAACGAGGCTATCAAGCTTGATGATAGCCCGCCCCATTGGGAACTTAACGGTTGTACCGCCGCTGTCATCGGTTATTTTTTACGGCGCATTTGGGCCGAGGCATGATGGGTTTTTTCATGCGTTTTGCGAATCGCCAGCTTATGTTTTGCCGACAATTTCACATGCCCGGTAATGCGTTTTTTAACCAGAGCCCGGCTACTATGGCGATGATTGGTTGAATCGAGCGCGGCGGCTTGATCGTCGTCGTCGCCGAACACGAAATCGTTGATATCATCGGCGGCTGCTTCTTCGCCATCTGGCAACGCGGTGGCCAGCAGATCGCGAACGCGTTGCGCCACGTCTTCGTCCCAATCCGCCAGCAAGGCTTCGATGTCGTCGTCGTCGACGCCGTATTTGGATAAATAGTCCCAAGCCGCATTCAGCGCGATGTCGATAACGCTTTGTTCGTCGTCGTCGACTTCGCCATCTTGATTGCCATCGGCGATGCCGATAATTTGCCCCATCAGACGATTGGACAGTGTTTCGCCTTCATCCAGGTCATCGGTCTCTACCCATTGCTGTAGAGCGGCGGCGGCTTTCAAGGCGATATCGTTGCTGGTATATTCATCGGCGGCATCGGCTACATCATCGTCGCCGGCATCGTCGAAAGTTTTGCGGAATCTCCGGCCTTTCTTGCCGGCTTTATCGAATTTTTTGCCCTTGCCGCCCACCGAATCGAGCGTAGGTGTTGGCTTAGATCTCAACGCATTGCGCATTGCATCGCGTAAACTGTTAATCATGATAATTACTCCAAAAATTATTTTGAAAGAGTTTGGGTGGCATAAATCGCCCTGACCGTGCCGTCATAGCGCAGCCAGTAATTCACGTCCATGCGGTCGTAAGGCCTGTTTGCATTCGGCGCTACCGTGAATTGAAAGGCTTGGCCTTGCATGAACGGATCGCTTGAAGGCACTATCCATTCGGCGGTTTGTGCATTTTTGAATAATTTTTTCAGATAATCGGTCATGCTTTTGACGGCGTTTGCCATCGGCAATTGCATAATATCGTTACCATGCGTCACCACGTCCTGATCGATTGAGGCCGACATATCGACCACCGCAATCAGTTTTTTCAAACTGTTGGTAACCGGCGCCTGAGTCAGCGAATCGAAGAAGACATAGCGGCCACCACCTGTATACGTCGAATAGATACAAGGATTGATTTTGGCCAAAGCCAGCGCATTCAAATCCTGATCGTCTGGCGTATAGGTCTGAATGATCCCTGTGCGGTTGATCGGCCAATTCTTGCCTGCAATCGGATAGTTTTTAGCGGCAAACTCGTTGGTATCTGTTTTAGCGTTACGGCCACAGGCATACGCGATATTCAGTGTGGCGACACCGATATTGCACACGCCATTGATGCCGGTCGGGTCTACCGATTTCAACGGTGCCCAGAACGCCTGCAATAAATGCGCTGTCTGATTTGCCCCAAAGTTCAACTGCTCTATGAAGGTAATCGCGGCATCAATGGTATCGGCTCCCGGCACGTCGAAACGTAACTGGACATTGGTATTGAATGCCAATTGCGCCAATTGCGATAACAAAGCCGGCGACTGCGATCCGCCAGAACTGATAAACCCATATTCCAAATTGGTATTTTGCAGCGCGTTGACGGCATTCGCGTAATCGGAAGTGGCATAAGCCGTTCCACCTTCGGTAAATGCCACCAACACCCCGGATTGCGCCCAGTTTTGTTGACCGGCTGTCGAGTTGTAACCGTAAGCCAGAGAGGTTGTCGATATCGATGTGATAGATCCTACAGTTATCAGAACGGCATCGGTTTGCGCGGCCAACACATCTGGCAGATACGTCGAATTACCGTAGTCGTCTACCGATCCAGCTACCAAAGAGCCGATAAATTCATAAAGGATCACACCTGGTGAACTGCTATCGAGAATCTCAATCGTGATAGTGCTGTTGGCGATATCCGACCCGAGCGCCCGCAGTTCGTCGGCTCGCCAATTGATCTGGATGCCGTCGTTGTGGCATTCCAAATGTTCTATAGCGAATACATAAGGCGTAGCCAATGTGGCAAATGCCGCCGCCGACATAACGGCAAACGTTGGAGCTTGGCTAATAGTGACAGTGGGTGGAGAGGTATAACCGGTGCCGCCGGTGATCGAAAATCCGGTGATAACGCCATTCGTGACGTTGGCCGTTGCACGCGCGCCGGTACCGCCCCCTCCTGTAATAGTAACCTGTGGAGCAACGCCATAGCCAGTGCCGCCATTGGTAATAGGGATGGTCGCCAGCGAACCGCTTGCAATAGTTGGCGTTCCCAGCACTACACCGGAACCGTTAAAGGCCACGATGGTGCGAATGCTTGATGCATTCGCCGGCACCAATCGCTGTATGACGGCCTGATAAGCGCCATTATTCAGCGCCTCGACGACATGCACCCATGCTTCGTTTAATGCATTGACGCGAATTTGCTCGCCATTGCCCAGTTTTTGCAGCACATTTCCGCGATTAACTGAAAAAGGCTTATCTATGCGACCACGGGTAGCACGCATTGCGATAGCGAAAATCTGGTCGTAATTATCCTGAGATGGAATCGCCGAATTATCTTGTAGCGGATTAAGCTGTGTGCCTGATTGCGAACCTAGCTGTCTCGTGAATCCGGTAGCCATGGCTTACGCTCCCTTCTCTTTTTTTGTGGTTTTCGCGGAGGGGGCGGCATTGTCGGCTGGATCTTCAATTTCGTCTGAAATCTCCAGAAACTCGCCTCGCTCCCATATGATGGACAGGTTTTGAATGCTGGATGACAAGCGGATCAGTGCATCTTCGCTTTTGATTTCCACGATAACGCTGGATTCGGCATGGCCTACACCTTTAACTCGTAATCTTGCTTCGGGGTAGCTTTGGTCGAAGTCCACCAGATTGGTGAACCGTAATTTTTGAGGAAACGGAGCGCCAGCAAAGGCTTCCGTCACTGCTTCATTCGCGCCCTTCCCCCCATTGAGGGAAGGAGCACCCAGAATGACTTTAGTCATGGGATCGCTCCTGCTCAATTAAGGATTAAAGGCCAATGTCTTGTACGGTCAGAATCGCGCAGCCCAGCGAACTAGGTAAATGCGGATTTACATCGGTGAAGTTCCGAGCATAAAATCCGGCACCGCGTCTCAGATCGGTTCCAACGCCCAACGGGATCACTGTAGGCGGTACAGCGTCACCCAAAATAAAAGGGTTGCGTGTAACATCGGGGGCGCGGCCAAAGCACAGAATGGCTGAAGTTCCACCGCTGTATGCTGGAACAACTTTCGGCGCGTAATAGACCTCGTATTGATTGAATAACCGCCCTACACGGTAAATGCCGGGGCGGACCTGCACGCCCGAACCTTCCCACATTTCGCTTGGCAGCGATTGGAAGATACCGGCCATGTATTGATCGACATAAAGATGGGAGATACCATAGGCCATGGTATTGATCGCCATTTGTTGGGATAGCGCACTCAGAATGCCTTGCATATCCTGCACGATCATGGCGCGGGTTTTTTGCGCACCTTGATTCATGCCAGATGCCCACATGAAATCGTAGGATGCTGTGTTATTTGCGCCTAGCAGCAAACCTTTCGCCAGCACCTCGTAATGACGTTCGCTGGTGAACTGATTCTGAATCGCGATCAGCGACTCGGAATAAGGGTCGAGTCCTAACTCGTTGTTCATCTGAGTAGATGCGTCTGGCGAGTATTGGGTTACAACACGCCATGGTTTTGCGAAAAGCTGGTAAACAGTGGCATTGCTGATGATATTGGGTGTCAGCAATGGTTGCGCTTCATAGTCGATAAAACCTTCGACAACCACTACAGTGCCGTTAGGCAAACCACTTGTTCCGCCACTTGATGTCAAAGCAATTGCACCAGTGGTCGTATTGATAGTTCCAGAAATTGTGTATGTGGTGCCAGCAATCGTAACAGTGCCAGACATATTGCTATTGCCGGTACCGGACTGGTTATTGGTTGCTTCGCCGCCGACGATTTGACCGCCAATGTAAATTAGAGAGCGCCCACGCAATAAAGGAACAGCTGCGACTGATGATCCATCAGGATTAGTCGATCCTACCGTTCCGCAAGTCAAAAGACCGGTTTGAGTAGAAGAAAGCTGCCCGGCCGGAATAGCATTTGCCGTTACCGTTAATCCAATGCGGCGAGATGGCGTAAGATAAGGCATTCCTGAATTAGCCCCATCCAGCAATCCATTGGTTTGATACATGCCGTATGTCGCACCAGCCTGGTGACTCAGGATCGCGGTACGCGCTTCGTTTGAGCTGATGTCTGCCGGCAGATACAGCGCGAAAGGAATCGCGTCGTTCATCGCCGCCAGGATCGCGACAACCGCGCGATTAGGTTGCAAACTAAGATTATCCGCATGGACGTTGCTCGCGGAGTCCAATGTTATCGAATTGGAAATTATTTTTTTGGCGTGATTCGTGGTTCCGTATGCCATGTGCATGGCGTATTCCATGATATCGGCTGGTACCGATACGCCATGTTCGGCCTCGTAGTGAGCGGCACCGTCCAATATGGCGCGGGTAATACGACTGGCATCTTTCGGCGAAACTTCATCAAGAATCGCCTGAATGCTTTCCGGCAATGGCGTAGCGTTCTGACTTTGCGCCGAAACCAAAAAATCATTGGAGGCGGCGGAATCGAAAGTGCCTGATTTACCGATTACGTTTTCGCGCAAGTCGGCGACAAACTTTTCGGCCTTTCTGGTAGATTCGTTGTTGTAAACGCGCTGTTCGCGGCGGATTTCGGTGGTTTGGGCCATGGGTATAAGTCCTCAGAATTAAGAAACAGAGCCGGACTTCCGGCTTGAGGAAATTCTGAATGGCAAAAAATGGCGTTTTATTGAGGTTTTCCGGTTTTGAAATTAGGGCTTGAAGACATAAAAAAACCCGAACTAGGCCGGGTTTTGTCTGATGTTTGCGCACTGCTTAGCGGCGTAAGCGGTTGGCGGCGTGCTTGAGACTCACAATATCTAGGAAACTATACGACTACGGCACCAGCAAAATCTGGCAATGCCGCCAACTGTGTATACGCCGACGAAATATCCTACATTGAGGGTCCCACTTACTCTGCCGGATTTGATCCTGCGAGAGTCACGTTTGAGGCCGCCAATGTGGCAGATGATACCGAAGACCCAACAACCAAGGCGCCGTCTACTATCCACGTCGCAACATTAGTGCTGCCTTGTTGTTTGTCAACAATAACTCCAGTAAAAGCGGCCACTGAATTAGCAGGGATTGCCAAGGTTTGACTTGGTAGAATCACATTAGAACTTACGCCTATACTGCTAAGATATTGTGTAGTGGAAGTTGAGGTTGCCCCCGCAAAATTTAAAAGTACCCCTTGTTTTGCCTGAGTGGATGACGGACTGCCAAATGGACTCCCAACTCCCATATAAAACCCGCCGTCATTGTAACGACGCCCAAATGCGGATGCATTTCGCCACAGCTTGATCGAAACGCCCCGCATCGATATCGGCTAGCGCGCCAACCTCTTTGATTTGCTGCAGTGCGATAGCATCTTGACTGGCATGGCCGAAATCCTTTATCTTCAGTTGGTCTCTATAAGCGCGCCAATACCGATACAACAGTTGATACCTGCCGGCTGCAGTCGAATAGGTACCTAGTCGCTTGATAAATACGCGTTGACCAGGATGATCGGCATAGTCATGGAACAAACTGCCGCCGACAACTACGTTATATCCATCGTCTCCAATATTTTTGGTCCCTTCGCTGATGGCAATCATGTCGAGAAACGCTTTCCGATTTTGAACCATTGATCCTCCTTTTTAGCAAGCCCCATGCAAACAGAGCTGCGCGTAATAAGCCCAAAAAATCTCGGCGGCCAAAACCGCCAGGATCAGTGCACTTAATAACGTGCTAGGCCTATACATTTATGCTGCGGGCTGCTCGGTCGCTGTGGCCGGATCGGTCACCAAACCTTCAGCCGGCGTGCCGACGGATACCGCATGCGCGATTTCGTGTGATGAATCGCGAATTTCAGCCAGCAATTCGCTCAGGCCTTCGACGGCTACACCGGAATTTTGCACTAACGTTTCAATTGCGGTGGTAAAACCGACCACAACCGAATTCACGGCCACGACGATTTCGGTTTCCGATTTAACAGCTTCAATAACGCTTTTAACGATTCCCATTGTTTTTCCTTTAGACTAAATGATGCGCTGCTTTGCTAAGCGGCCAGGCGCGCGTCTGGCCATGTGCTTATTTCGGGTCGTTCACTGCGAATCACAGCGCCCCGCATAGCGTCATGCCTGCCGGGATCACTGCATTCGCGGCTTCGTTGTTGCCCATGAAAAACAGAGCCATGGAAGCAAAGTTGTTTGGGAATCATTTTTAACTCCACATGGCGATATATAAGGAAATTGGGCACTACACGACTTTCAATACATTACCCGCACCGGTATCGACCCACAAATCGCCAGATTGCGCACCTGACGGCGCCGATCCCGAATTGCGGGGAATATTGGGAAAATTAATGCCTCCCCCTCCGGTCCGATTAAATGGAAATAAAATTCGATTTACCCCATTCTGAGAAATATTACCATTTCCCGAACCGTCCGAAGAGAAATTGAGAGCCACATTCAAAAACGACTCGATATTGATTTGTGCGCTATATCCCGTGCGTTGCGCGATCACATTTACCGTCGTCAAAGCGTCGGAATCGAACACATGCTGGCTGGCGTCATTACAGAAAAAATACGAACTTGAGATCGGTTTGTAATAGGCGCTGGTAACATCGCCTATGTTCACCGAATAACCTTCCAAAACCCGCGCCAATACCTTGCTGGCATTGATATCGGGATTCAAACTTTCGACGCTATTGATATTGGCGCCGGCATACACATCGAACCCATAAAATTTATGGTTTGCAGAACCTTCCTGCCCGGCCATGATCCAATTTCCCGTCAATGATGGGAAATAGGTGCTATAAGCAACGGCTGCCAGCACACCGTCGATATAGCCGAAGGCGAAATTATCGATCAGCTCCAGCTCCAGCTTATGGATGGCACCGTTGTTAATGTTCGGGGCAATATTGGTCAGATGCTGCCATGCTGGCGATTGCCCGGTGCCGACACCGACTTTCCAGAATTCTATATTTCCCGGAGAGCCGGAGGCAATCTGCCAATGGATCATATTGCCCAAGGAGCTATCGTCCATAATGGCCAGCGTCGCCGAATCGCCGGAAAAATACTCGGTTACCCGCCGCACCGCTTGACCGACGTTCACCATAATATAGGTATTCAGTCCGGCGGGCGTATAAAGAAAATTGCTGGTAGGATCGACGCGCACATCCGCATAACCGGCCCCGCCTGTCGTATAAGTCAGCCCGGAATCCGTCGCCAATCCATTGGCGAAAGCGCCAGGCGTGTCCCCTGTTATTCTGTCATAGCCGATTAATTGTATAGCGGCCAGATCGGCATCCGTACTGCCGTTGATTTTGGTTAGACTTGTCCCATTCCACGAATAAACATTTCCAGTCGAGATATCCTGGTAGGTATCATTTTTCAGATTACCTGAAGCAGTTGCATCAGTCAGCGCCACCAAGCTCTGGTAATTTTTTCCATAAAACACGGTGGCGACATTTTTTACCCAGCTATCCACCGAAGCACTTGAACTGGCAATGCCGATCAGCACGCCACCGCCGTTCATATTGGCGACGAACTGGCTGATATTTGCAGCCAGCGAAGCCATATCTGACGAATTATTCAACGTTATTACCTTGCGATTGGCATAGGCGTTCCTGACTATATCGGTAGGCGGGATCACTATCTCGCCGATATCAGGGAAAATATCTTGCCTTGGCGAAGAATTGCTAACCATGACATTGAGCGGATAACTCGCGCCGGAGAATGCCGCCGTGATGGTGTTGACCACATTAATGCCGGTGATTACCGGCGAGGTGATGGCGATATTGATTGTCATGGTTATTCCCACATACTGCTAGCTTTCGAATATCTCAACGACCTGCTGTAACCGGAGGTAATAGTCGATCCGCTATTCAATCCGGTAATGATGTTTCCAGTGGCATAGGACCCGGCATTCCAATACTGCGTCGTCAGTCCCGTTGTGATTGCCTGAGTAAATTTCAGATCGACCACTTCCCCGTCTATTGGGTTTTTAGGCATTTGCAGTATCAGGTTGGCAATACTCGCTGTGGGTGCGATAACTTGCCGTTGATAGCCCCAGTTGGTATTTAACGTAACCGTGCCGTTATTTGCCGGAGTTGCTCTCTGCGTTGCGTAAATATTCTGAGGATTTATCAATGTCAAATTAGTTTCGCTATTGATAAACAGAGCGTTTCCTCCCGTGTTTATATTGGCGAAATCCATATTTACGGTAGTGTTGTTGCTATACAGGTTGAAAATACTGTTATTAGCTCTGACATCCCTGGCATAAATATTTACGGACGTAGTGGTTCCTAGGCCGAATAGGTAGTTATAACAGGCTGATGCATCAACGTCGTCAATGACAATCATTGAAGCGGTTGAGAAGGTGCTGGAGGTATCTAGAAGCTGCGTGTAACCCAGAAGTTCTAAATCTTCGAATTTCAAAATATTGACGGTTCCGCCTGACGAGGACAGCACATTTATGCCTGCGGCTGTCTGGTCGTTGACTTTTCCTGTAAATATTAATTCACCGAATACCGCATTTGAGGAGGCCAGTTTAATTACGCTAAACCCAGCGGAAGTAGCATTATTGTAAATATCGAAATCGAATATGGCCTTATCAATGTTTACATAATCCACTACCGGATATAGGTAGTCATTTAGGTAGTAGTTACTCCAGTTCTTGATAGACAGGCTGCCGACGTATATGGTTTTATTTGGGCCTGCATTGTTTAGAGTTATGCCCCCGCTTACCCCGTCCACGTTTATTTCATCGACAAATCCGGCGTCGTAGGAGTATCCCCCACCCAAGCCAAACCCAGCGCCGGCATCGCCGCCGCCCGCCGGTTCTTTATGCCCGGAATTGATGATGTCATAGCGACCGTACATGCGAAATGCCGTTGCGCCAATATAGGTTCCGCCCATGCTGTTAGATGGGTAAATGACAGCCGCTCCGACATTTCCATTCGAGGTTGGCTTGATGTCGCGCATCACCCCGCCTTCGTAGAAATTGCCGCCATAGATATAAGTTCCGTTCAGCGCGGCGTAGGGTAGCACCGGGATGTAGCTATAGTTTGGCGAGTTTTCGAAAGCCGCGCCATCATCGCCGTATGTTCCGGTCAACCGCTCGATGTGCGCAGGACCAAAGACGGGTCCGACATAATGCACGCCGTCTTTTGGCGTGCCGTCGCTGTGAATTCCAACTACCCATGGGGTATCGGCCCGTGAAATGTAGACGCAGAATTGCGACAGGTCATTAATCGTTAAGAATCCATCGGCGCCGCCGCCAACAAAGGGGCGAATGACATTGTTCAGCAGAATGGCATGATCCATGTAGGTCCCACCGGAGCCGTTGGCCGTCATGCCGGAAGCGCTGAAATTGCCGTTCAGGGTGCCGGTGCCGGTAATGGCGATATTTGCATCGGCTGTGGAGGAGACAATCTGTTGAGCAATCGTAGTCATGGCGGTGCCGGATGAAATCGCCGAAGTCTGCTGCTTGCTGAGGTAGTATGTGCCGTTGCCGCCAGTCCCGGTTCCCCGTGCGATGACAGTTGTTCCCGGCGCCACTCCCGAGCCGATGATATTCTGACCAACGGTAATACTACCTCCAGATGCCAAGGTGACTGTCAGCGTAGGAGGATTGCCCGCGCTAACGGAAATGGTGCCGGTGAATGACGCTGACGCAATTGAGGCGGTATTGTTCGGCGCATTCGATGTGTTGTTGCCTATCAAATATCCGACCGTCTTTGCCGAGGTGTTGACGCTGTTTACCAAGTGCCCGCCATTGGCGGCCAAATTAGGATCGCCATCGATCAAAATATACTGGCCTACGCTGACATCGTTAGGCACATCGGTGGTATACGTCACCGTAGCTTGCACCATGTGCGTTGCCGATAGCGTGCCGACAGGCGCATAGGTAATGGACGAAACAGCGTGTAGGGTCGGCAAAAAATGCTGGTTGTAGAAAAACGGGTAGGGGTGCGATCCGGTTTCCTTTAATACCACCCCCGGTCCGATGTAGACGTGGGTATTCGATGGCAATATCGTCGATCCGCTAATCTGATAAGTGCCTGGCGTCGTGATAGAAAAACTACGGTGGTTTGTGGCGCAGCTATTCAGCGCCGTTGTGTTTGCCGATGCCGATGCCGATGATGAAAGTCCGCTCGCCTCACAAGGGTAAGCGCTTGAACCGCCTTCGGATCTGGGCAGCGGCGTAGCTAAATTCAATCCAGAAGCGGAAAACTCCGCAACATTTGATCCGCTAACGGCAATATCCACCAATCCTGATCCGGCGGAATAAATTCCGGTAGATGGATCGCCTTCAATCTGTGGGTTCGCTACTCCTGGGCGGGAGCCAAGCAATGTTTCTGCGGAGGTATTCCCCGACAGCAGTATCGCCGTGGCAACGATAAAGATTTTTAATATTTTCACTGAATATCTCCGGTTTAGAATAAAACTATTGGCATTTTTTGCGGGAAAGTGACGTCAATTCCCCCTTCTTGAGTAATGTTTGTGAGCGCCGAATGGAACAGATAATTTTCACCGGCAAAACTAATTACGTCCGCGTTTGCAACTTGGTCGTAACCGAAAGTGTTGGTCAGTGGATATAGCAACGGGATGTTTCCTGTTGCAGCCCAGTTGATGCCATCCGTCGAATGAGCGGCATAGAGGTAAGTTGGGAAGTCGTTGGCGTTACCCGACGTGCCTACGTCAGGGCACGCCTCCAATACCATCGTCCACAATCCCGAACCTTGGTTGTTGGTGTAGCCTACCCAATCGGGACCGTATTGAGCGAATGAAACGATACCGAGTTCGGTAATAGGGTATCTTCCGGTGGTAGAATTGAATGTTCCAGATTCGGATGGATAGGTTCCGGAATGAGCCGTGAACGGTCCATAGGGCACGGTGGATACAGCTACCCCAGCTTTCCAGTAACCGTTGTCCGAATTATCCATGCTGCAAAAATACAGATAATAGATTCCGCCTTGGTGGACGATTTGAGGATTTTCGACGGCAACCAGTCGCGGGTTGGAATTCGAATGGAAAACGATACCTTTATATTCCATCGTAAGAGGGTTTGTGCCTGAAAAGCAGCAGATATTTCCGTTTATCTGTACATAGAGGTATAGCGTTCCGTTCTCGTATAACACGCTAGGCATAGAGGCATTCGGATATCCTTTGGCATATTGACCCAGCACCGGGTTGTTTGCGTATTTAGTCCAGTTGCCGAGCGGGTGATTTGCGGTAGCCAAGCCAATCGCCGGATTACGCGGACCTCCCATATACAGCATATTCCACAACCCGGTAATATCTTGCCAAACCGCCGGGCTTTGCAGTCCATTACCCTCCCACGAGTTGTCCTGGTCCGCCGCTCCGCCAGTGCCGGCTGAAGTTCCGGAGGCGGTGAACCAAGTGCCAATATTACTGTTTGGCGCACCTACTGTAGTCCAGTTCAGGCCGTTAGGATTGGTGATTGTGTAGCTGTATCCGACAGTCAGGGCATTTGATGCGACAGTCGTGAAATTTGGAGTCAGCAACCGGCGTCTTTCCGATCTTAGGTTTTCTACGCCCCAGCTGAAAATCTTATGTGTGCCATCGGGATTGCCGTTGAAAGTTACGTTCTGGGTGCCGGAACCGCCCACATTCACCCCATACAGCATGAAATATACCTGGCCGGTGGTCGTAATGTCGCCGGGCATGATGCGGGCTGTCAGTTCGACGGTGACCTCTTGGGTGCCGCTAGAATTCGTGTAGAAAATGGATAAGGAATTGCCCGCTAAACCCAATGTATCGTCAGCCATATTCCGGTAATAGGCGCTGTGGTGCGAATAAACCTGAAGCGCTATACCATTAGACGGATTGGCGCCGCCGCCTTCCGGATTTATTGTGCCGCTGATCCAGATTCTTACTACATCGTAGGGCTCGGCATAAATAATCAAAGCCGCTTGCGGAAAAGTTGACGTGGGCGGCGTTGTGAATATAGGCCTGGGCGTTGCCCATGCCGCATCCGGATTGCTAAATGTTATGCTGGCGTCCTCGCCGCCTGGATTTAGCAGTCGGAAAAAATCTGACATAGGCAGCGGCGCTTTATATTCGGACTGCAACGTAAAATCGCTCCAAGTGAGTCCATTAGAAATATATCCTTGATTGCCCGATATCCATTGCCCTTCACCCAGTGCGGCGGCACTAGGCATATTGCCGAGTAGATCGCTTTTCCCATATGAGAACCATGATTTGCCATCCGATACCGATAAAATTTGGTATGTAGAGGTAATGATTTGGCATTGACCTGGACCGTATACCGTGGCAAGCGGCCTATCCGATAATTGATTGAATTGTTGAACCGTGATGGGGATGACTTGCGGAGTTGATACCGGACCAGCGCCGATGTAAGGCTGAATATTCAGCAATGCCGAATAGTCATAATTTTCGGCCACAAAATCAATGCTCGCTCCCAGCCGTTTAAGCGAATCCTCGTCATTAATGGTAACTACAGCTATCTGCGCCGTTCCTCCCGTCGTTGGTGGCAGATATAAATTCGCCTCCGGGAAGTTCAGGGATACAGAAACTAAATTGGCTACCTGAAATTCCTGTGGAAATTGATTGGAGCCGAAAGCCGCGACAAGAAGCGCTGCTGAAGTGGTGCCTGTCAATGATGGAGCGCCTAGCGTGACTGTGGTGGTCATAGCAATACCCAAGCTGAAAATGATTGGGGAAGCTTACGCGCCAGGAATTGGATTTATGGCGCTATTTTCCGGCTAAACAGACAGATTTAAATCATTTCGGCGATTGCATATATAGCGCTGAGTGTAAGGGGGAATATCGGAAGTGGTTTCGATCCACACTATTTCGAATGCCAGCCGCACGTCGCCTATTAACAGATACATTACATCGTTTTTGATGAGTTCAAATTCGCCGGCGTTTTCTGGCTCGATCATAAAATGGAAATCGTCTGACTGGCCGTTATTGGCGTCCTGGCTATCCATCATCAAGGAAGGCTGGAACATTTCGGTTTTAAGCGCGAAGCCATTACCCAGCGGCATGTATTCGTATTGCTCCTCATCGTAGGAATCAATCACCGACATGCCGCCCAGAGTCGGGAAACCGGCCACATCTTCGCCAGCCGGACGTGTGACGACTTTTCGTACGCACACGCAGTTTAGCGAGTTGGGGTGATTGATGACGACATTGCGCACCATGCGATTTATCGCCCGAGGGATATTATTTAGCATTTCTGACAGCCTCAATCTGTTCTTTTGTTGGCTCTATGCCGTATTCCGCCAGGGATCTGCGTAATTTCGCCTCTCTAGCGTCGGCATCCAATGCGGTAATTTTTGAAGCGGCTTTCAATTTTTTGGGCGGCGCTATTTTCGCAATGGCTTCTGCGGCTTTTTTCTTGGCCTGGCGTTCTTGGCGCTTATGTTCGCTGGTTTTGATGTCGTTGCCGGTTGTGCGCCGCGCTTGATTACTGGCATGCTTCTCGGCGTCTTCCTGTTTAGTCCTTAAAACGGACTTGGCTTCATCATGGGCTTTGGCTTTTTCCATCAATTTGGTGAGAAAAGACAACACCACACTACCGGATTGAATTTCCGAGGCAACGCGAACGATATGCTTACAGCCAATTCCCTGTAATTTTGGGTTACGTATTTTTGGATAGCCGGTTTCGTTTCTGCCGGCGTTAAATCCCCCGATGGTGGCGATATATCTCAGCCAGTAGCGCCATTTTCCGCAATCACACTCAATCTTTAAATACCCTTTGCGCATCCGCATGGCGGCCTTGCGCGGGTCGCTAGCTCCTGATGCCGCCTCGATGCCGTAATCTAGGAATTCGACAATCACATGATGCCGGGTAACATCCGAATCAGTTCCGGAGTTCGTTATAAATCTAACCCGGCCATTCTGCGACGAGACCGGCACGGCCATGGTTATTTGTTTCGACGCCAGCTCAAGGTCGGAATGATGTAACCCTTCAATTGGACTGGCCGACCAATCGATGATCTGCTTAGCGGTTATACCTTTGGTGAACTTATGTTGCGCGGTTTGAATGTTTTGCCTAAATGCGATCAGATCATCTCTTGTTATCGGTCGCTCCTTGCCGCCGATGGTTGTGAAAAGCAATTTATGAGAATCCCATTTTCCGGTCTGGATATCTTTTTGATTAAGGATGATGCTTTTCTCGCTGCGTCCTTCCTCAAGCCGTTCCTGTTTATCTGCTTCCGCGCGTTCCCGCGCTTCCTTGCCGGAACCATGGATTCTGCCAAGCCAAGGATGTTTGCTGGACGCCATATTAATTACTCCACGTCGGCGCAAAATTATTGCGCAAATTGGCAATGGATTCGAAGCCGGATTGCCGCTTGAAATAATAGATTTGGGCCGCCGTCGGCAAGCAAAGCTTGGCTTGCGGCAATGGCTGATCGACGCTATCGATACCGGCTGCCGCCATTACTGCTAGGAACTCATCGCGGTAGCCATAAACGCGCTGGGAAACCAAGCTGGTATCCCATATCTCATCGGGCGTAACGAAGTGCCATAGCGCCGTTTGCCATACCTTGGTGCGTATCGCAAAATTGCGCACAGCCTTATAAAAATCCTTGGCGGCCTGGGTATCGTTGTCTATGCCTACGCCTGGAGTTAATGTTGAAGCCATTTAAAACGCTCCAAAGCATGCAAGCATGCAAGCATGAAAGCATGTATTCATAACGTGAAAATCTCCCCCATGTTGAAATCAGCCGCCGAATAGCGGATTTCACGTTCGGCATTTATCAACCTGTCAGCCATATCCAGCACATCATCTACCGTCGAGACATGTGTATTTGCATACCAACAGGTGGCCAGTGTCGCCACTTGTGAATTCGAAATTCCGTCCGCGATCCGGTAGCGTTGCCCATTGGCATTGATGCCGTCTTTTTCGATGGATTGCGCGGGATTTGCACGCGGCGACCTATCTCCGAAAGTTAACCGCGGGCTTTTCCCGTCCGAGGCAACGCCGCCCTGCATGAAAAAGAAATCGGTTATGGCTTGCTGCAAATCATCTTCGGTGAACAGCATATCGCGGTCAATCTTCGGATCGTTGGTTATCACCATGCAGGCATCGCGTCGTTTGGCTAGATAACCGTAATCGACAGTTATAGCCAGAACATGGGTTTCCGGATCGTAGGCCGAAAACAGCGTACAGGCCTTTCCGGTATAGCCGACAATGGTTGTTTGAATGGGGATCATTTACGCCGACCAACTGGATCTAGCCAGAACTTCAGAGAAAAAATCCAAACCAACAACACATAAGGCCATGCCAATAAAGCCATGGTCACGACTCTGCCCAGGTTTTCGGACAGGTCTTGTTGTGCGTCGGCGTGGCTGATGCGGATCAGGATCAGCAGGATGATTAATCCGGAAAGGATGTACAGCAGTGGACAATAGTCAATTAGTAGTGTCATCAGAACGTATAGGAGGTTTTGTTAATTTCCACGGTAATTGCCCCGGTATTGGCATTGAACTGCGGATTGGCAAGTCCATGCCGATTTATCAAAGAAATCATCGAAGTTAATTGTGTCAACACTTCTGGCCTGTTCAGCAATGCATATTGGGCATTGCCGTTGTCGCCGGTTGGGTTGCCTAGCTGGTAATAGCAGGAACCGATTAAGCCATTAACAGCATCTGTCAGGTAAATACGCATCAGTTCAGTGAATACCGTGGCATCGGAAACTCCCGTTGGGTCGCTGATACCATTTTCGGTGTCGATAAGCGGAAGTGTTCCTACGTTCGCGGCGATCATCGATTGCTTGGCGTTCGCTATATATTGATAGCGGTCGCCGTCTTGACTATAAAAATGCTGGCCAATCACATCTACCCATTGCGCCATCGTTCCGCCGGCGGCATCCGATGCCGCCATCATGTCAACAAAATAAGTGTCGGCGTTGTACAGGCTTGGCGACTGCCCAGGTGCCCATCCAACCAATGGCGGCGAAATAATCAAAGCATCCTGGTTTACGGCCTTGACGGCTTGATTAACAGTTCTAACCATTTCCGCAAGCTGGGAAACCGTTCCCGAATAGAAGCCGCTCTGGCCGCCATTCGGCTCATTCCAGACTTCATAATATTTGATCTGCGTCCCATATCTCTGGACGACCGCCGTAATGAAATCCGCGAGCGTCGACATATCTGACGGCGGTGCGCTCAGACCATTACCATAAGGGCTCGGTGCCGAAGGATTTGCACTTGCCCATGCTGGCGTCATGCCCACGGTATAGATCAGATCACAATGTGGAGCATAAGCCGCTACCCACTGATCCATAATGGTCCAATCGTAAACGCCAGCCGATGGATTTTGGTATGCCCATATAAAGCCGTTGTCCCAACTCCTGACCAATCCGAAACCATATTGAGAAATAGCAGGATATGGAATCGTGATTATCGCGTGCCCGTCGCCGAAAGAAATATCGGCGCCAAGTCCTGTATTTATGCCGAAGAATCTATTTGGCACATCAATGGATTGAAAAGTTTTTTCCGGGGTATTGATGCCGATTTCTTTAATAATTGGATAGCCAGCCGGATCGCTTGTGCCGGGCGTGCCATTGCCATCGTTTGGAGCTCCGGGAGCCGGCGCATCGTAAAGAGGTATTTCGGCATGCAGAACCAAGTCGACAACCAAGATGCAGGTATTCAATGCCTCGGATTTAACATTTGCCGCTGGTATTTCCGGAGTTTCGATTTGTACAGGCCAGGGCACAGTCACTCCAGCGAAAGTAAATTGTGCGACAAAACGCCGATTCGGTACCGCATCTAAAAACAGCAGAAATTGTGAGGCCAATGATTTTGCGGTCGGCTCCTCGGCGGCGATAAATGCTATCTGAGTCCGGATGTCGCCGGCCACGGTCCGCAGTCCGAATACTCTGTTTTTGCTATCGCCTGGAATCACAACTTCCTGTGAATTTGCAATCTGCCTTGTATATTCGCGGCTGGTAGGGATGTAATCCCGCGCCATGGCTCCGCAAATCACCGGCAGCTTTGCAGACTTTGTAGAAGTGCCGTATGTATCGTTACGCTGCCATGCCGCCAGCATCTGCTCCACTTCGTCTACCATGAATGTTGACGCCCACGCCATACTATAAGGGAAGCCACGTGCAATGAATTCGTTTAGTGGCGCTGTAGTTGGCACGATAGTCGCGTAAAACGCCGACATGTATTTACCGAAAGCTATTTTAATGGGTTCAAGCACGTTTTATCCCCATTCTGGATGCCGTTGAATTGTATTGGTCTTCGGCGGCGCTATCGTCTGATGCAGGATCAATGAATGCCGGCAACCTGGCGGTGTTCCAAAAATGATCTATATCGCGTCTTAACTGCTGCGTTCTTTCCAAATCAACTGAAATCGGCATCACGCCATCTAACGTTATTGTTGCTTCATTACCGGATTTGGCCAACAGCATTGACATGAGCTGTTCGTTTTCCGCTAGCGTGCTGTCGAGGGTGGCAGAAAGCATGTCAAGCTGGGAATCTTTAGAAGATACAAGCCGCTTCCAGAATTCCTCCTGCTCGTCTTTAACTTCGGCCAGAACCGAATCGTAGGTGATTTTGACAGCGGCGGCTGAATCCAGGGCGAAACCCCTGTTAGTGGAGAAATTCGGGTCAGCGACATAATCGAATCCAAAAAACTGTGGCATAGTCTCGTCAATCGCAGAAGAAAAACCGCCTATTTTATTTTTCCACATCATCGCCGCTTTTCGGCCTGGGCTATCTGGTCCCATATCGAGAAATTCGGTTTTGTGCTCAACCCGACCGTCAGGATAACCTTTTAGATAGGTGGTAACGATAGCTGGCAATACCTCGTTATATTTGCCGCCTATCACGATGCTTTCAACTGGTTCTAAACCGGCGAGCTGTCGAACTTTATGCCCATAATAGCCAATCATAGCTCGGGTTTTGACGCGTTCCTGAGTTTCAGGGCTGTTGATTGCGCCGATTATTTTCGGGATATTGAAGTGTCGTTCCTGCCCGCGCCATTTCCGTCCACGCTCCTTGAGATTGTACGTAATAATGGGAGGCTGCTGTAAAGCATCGGCTTCGGCCACGGTATTTCTCCAGCTTATATGTTGTGGAAATTATGATGTTGATACACAATGGCTATTGCTGGGTTTTCCGGTTGCGGGTTACCATTTTTTTCTAATTATTTACAGCATCCAATTCGTCGAATAAATCCCCGAATAATTCTTCTGCTTTGGCTTTGGTGTTTTCTGCATCATCAATTCCATCACCCCATCTTGAAAGTTCGCTGACCATATAATTTGCGTTTTCGAGAAATGCAAAACATACGGCATCCCATAAATCTGGACTACCCAATCCCTCCCATTCTTTACTGCCTTTGGGTGGCACTTTGATTCTGCCCTTATCGGTAAAGGCTTTGGGGATTCTGGAAGACTGCGCCAGCATGACGTTTTTGTAACTATCGTCTAGTATGGACAGCCTGCCTTCTTTAGCGGCTCTAGCTGCTTGATGCATGCATTGCGCACGAAGATTTAGATATCTGTCCTGATTGGATTTTTTGAAGCAGGGATTTCCCCATAGCACCCTGATGACTACTTTGTTTGAATCCTCTAAGTCTTGACAGACATTAATCCCAAGACCGCCGGCATCAACCAGATAGGTATTATTATCCAAATCGGTGCCGTATTCCACCAATGACCACGCGAACTGATTGGAGCGAATTTTATTAGTCAGAAGGGGTATTTTAACGATCTCTACGCGTCTGGCGTCTTCGCCGCTATCTCCAAATCCGGTCACCCTAGCGATAACACCAGCGGACTTATCCCGCAATCCTTCCCCGGAAGCGATGTCGCCAAGCACAAACCAGCCATAATTCTCGGTGTCCTTAATGATTCTGCCGCGCTTATACATAAGCTCTGCGGTTTTCAGGTTCATCATGTGCTTGGATGAATCCTGCGGGAATATTCCGTGTATCCTTACATTTCTCTCGTCGTCATCATACTGGTTGTACAACTCCATCAATGAAGCATCGCTTACAAATGGAGAATCGAACGAATCAAAAACCAGCGATTTCCATTCGCCGCCGTTTTGCATCGACAATTCATTATGGGTCCGATAAAAAAAACCTGCATTTCGAGTGGGCTGGCTGGTTAATAACATCCGGTTGTGCTGTTCGGTCAACGCGCCAGTTAAAGTCGTCAATACAGTATCAGGAAGTGTGGATGCCTCGTCGCCAATTATTAGTAGCCATTCGCCGTGGCGGCCGGCCATTTTGTTTGCAGTTTTTTCGTTGGCGGTTTTGCTCTCGACAAACCAAACACCTTCAAAGCCGATAATACGGCATGTGGCATCCGCCAAAATCTCAACGTGCTCCGCAATCCATCCATGGCGACCGCGCCGAATACGCTCAAGAGCAACGCCTATCTCTTTCCAAAGCGTGACTTTTAACTGATCCATGTCATTTGCGGTCAGCAGCGTAACCGACATTGGATAACACAGCAGGTGCCACAACACGATATTGCTCAAAGAAAACGTCTTTCCTGTTCCGTGTCCGGAAGCGACAGACGTCCTGGATCTCGACGGCGAGACGCTCGCAAACAGTTCGCATTGTTGAGCCGATGGAATTACGCCTTGAACTTCGACGGCAAATCGCTCAAGGTTTCCGGCATAGCGTTCGCAAAACGGTATCCATCTCGGATCTTCGGGGAACAGAGCGCGTGCTTTAGCCATTATTGGTCTATTTCGAAATTGTTATCGACACGAATACCAAGGCGTTCGCGCCGATTTGAAAGCATTGCATCGCGTTTTTCCGCCTCGGATAACGCTTTCTCGTATATGGCATCCAATTCCTCTTTCGGCGGGAATATATTCAAATTAATATCTTCCTTTAACTCGATTTTATCTTTCCATTTACTTGGGTTTCTATTCTTCAGCCATATAAATGCCGCTCCAGTATCAGGAGGATAATGTTTAATTATTTCGGTTTGAATTATTTCTCCTTTAAAGCATTTTATATCGGTATCAGGATGACTATAACCAATGGCTCTTTGATATAAGCTGCAAGCGACATTAGCGTCGGCATAAGTCTTTCCTCTTTTTAGAGACTCAAAAAAGCTAGGCTGCTTATGTTTCCAATTATTAATCGTTTGCTCTGTTACATTAAAAAAGTCAGCCAATTCGGCATCGGTTGCACCTAATAAACAGAGCTTATAAACCTGTTTGTCATATTCGGGTTTATACAAAGTTGGTCTACCGTGAAGCAATACCGAATCGTCTACTTCTTCCCATTCTGGCTCATCAACTTGAGACGCTGGAATTTTGGCTTTAGTTTTTAGTTGCGGTTTTGGTTGCGCAACATTGGGTTTGGTTGCGAAACTTTCATTTTGCGGTTGCGCAACTTGAGTGCCACCCTTGCTCCACCCGTCATGCTTGGCTTTCTTACTGATTGCCTGACGAGAGACCACGCCGTTCAATTCGGTTGCGAGCCAATCAAATCCATCGCGCGAATCAGCTTCCCATTGTTCCCTGGCTGCCTGCCATTGCGGTTTAGTTAACTTTGCCACTGCAATCAAAAACGACGATATTCATAATCAGGTTGCCACTTTGGCACTCCACCTACCCAGCGCCAGAAGTCATTTGGGTTAGTTCGATGCTGCCAATATTTTACGGCTTCTGAAATACCAATTGAGGCTACATCTTTCTCGAAAAGTCGCTTACTTACGGCATGCGGATCGCCATCTGTGTCATAGCAAAGCAATGCAGCAATAGCCTGTCTCTTGAGTTCGATAAGATAAACAAGCGCCCGACGAGTGCCTTCCTTCTTATAATCGTCAAGGAG
>Ga0265327_10001766_pt1 | contig 25557 bp, 21 predicted proteins | sample 41621metaG_FD_202089 | JGI IMG/M metagenome (GOLD analysis project Ga0265327, IMG submission 202089) | Rhizosphere microbial communities from Carex aquatilis grown in University of Washington, Seatle, WA, United States - 4-16-21 metaG | ecosystem: Host-associated > Plants > Roots > Rhizosphere...
CTTGCATATAGGGGTCTCCATCAACAGAACCCTTTTTAGCACTCACTTTTCCATCTTCTAATTTGAAAAGAGCAAAATCAGAATCCTTATATTTTCCTTCTTCAATAGTTTTGGTATATTTTAAAGGAGCCATCGATTCTTCATCTAAATATGTTTCATAATCATCTCGAACTTTATTAACCAATATATCAATCATAGATGACGATCTAGCGCTAACTTTAATATTCATAGTTTTTCGTCCGTCAATAATCACGGGATTTTTTCCTATTTCGAGAGTAGCATAACCCGCGTTAATTGGGCCGTAATGTAATCGATATTCTAATTTTTCACCATAAGTAAAAGATTTGTTTTCAACTTTTCGGAGTTCAAATGGCTTTACATTCTTATCTTCTAAAGCCTTTTGTTGATTAAAAGCCACTGAAGAAATCATACAAAAAAAAGTTGCTATAAAGTATTTTCTCATCTTAATCCTTTTGTCTAAGAATTCAAAAGTTATACCAAATATAGGTTAAGTTTAAATATCAAATTTTATTCCTTGAGCTAGCGGTAAATCGGTTCCATAATTAATGGTGTTTGTTTGTCTGCGCATATAAACTTTCCAGGCATCCGAGCCACTTTCTCTTCCACCACCGGTTTCTTTTTCTCCGCCAAATGCACCACCAATTTCGGCTCCGCTTGTTCCAATGTTCACATTTGCGATTCCACAATCAGACCCGGCACATGAGAGAAAATATTCCATCTCACGCATATTGTTTGTAAAAATGGATGATGATAAACCTTGAGGAACATTGTTTTGCATTTCAATCGCTTCTTCAATTGCTTGATATTTTATCACATACAAAATCGGAGCGAATGTTTCTTCCTGGACAATCTTAAAATCATTTTTTGCTTCTATGATACATGGCTTTACATAACATCCGCTTTCGTAATTTTTTCCATCAACCACTCCTCCTTCAACAATCATTTTTCCTCCTTCAATTTTAGCTTTTTCAATTGCGCTTAAATAATCTTCAACAGCTTTTTTATCGATGAGCGGACCAACGTGATTGGTCGCATCCAAAGGGTCTCCAATGTTTAATTGACTGTATGCTTTCTTCAAAACATCTAACGTTTTATCATAAATACTTTCATGAATAATTAATCTTCGGGTAGATGTGCATCTTTGTCCTGCAGTGCCAACAGCACCAAAAACAGCTCCGGTTAATACCATTTTTAAATCAGCAAATTCAGAAACAATGATGGCATTGTTTCCTCCTAATTCTAAAATGCTTTTTCCAAAACGTTGTGCAACGGTTGATGAAACATGTCTTCCAATTCTGGTTGAACCGGTAAATGAAATAAGTGGAATTCTTTTGTCATTATTCATCAAATCACCAACAGGGTTTCCGGTAATTAAACAGCTTACGCCTTCCGGAATATTATTATTTTTTAATACATCAGAAATAATGTTTTGGCACGCGATGGCACACAAAGGAACTTTTGACGAAGGTTTCCAAATCACTACATCGCCACAAACCCAAGCCAAGGCAGCATTCCAGCTCCACACTGCAACAGGGAAATTAAATGCAGAAATAACACCAACAATCCCAAGAGGATGGTATTGTTCGTACATACGATGATTAGGACGTTCGCTATGCATGGTCAACCCATAAAGTTGACGTGATAATCCAACAGCAAAATCACAGATATCAATCATCTCTTGAACTTCACCTAAACCTTCTTGTAAACTTTTTCCCATTTCGTATGAAACCAATTTTCCAAGAGGCTGTTTAAACTCCCTCAACTTTTCTCCAATTTGTCTTACTATTTCTCCGCGTTTTGGAGCTGGAGTTTTTCTCCAAGTTATAAACGCCTGTTGTGCTGTAGTGACTACTTTTTCATACTCGTCATTTGTAGTACATTTTATGGTAGCAATGAGTTGCCCATTAACGGGAGAAAAACTTTCTATTATTTTTGCGTCAGCAGCTGAAAAATTTGACACTCCTGTAGATGTTCCATGATTGATTTTTTCTATTCCAAGTTGATTTAAAAAGTTACTTGTTATCATATCTGTATTAATTTTCGTTTGCGAAATTAAGTAAGAATTGATGTTTTACGACTATATTTTTAGCTTAAAACACGTTCTCGTTGGAAACAATTTGGATTTCGATTTGTGAGATTATCATATTTTTATAAAAAATAATTTTAGAAACCTTGAAAAAAGTACTCTACAGAATCAGTTTTTTGTTATTCGTTTCTTTAATCATTTCAAGTCCAGCATCAGCTCAAGAGGTAAATACAGATACCATACAGGCAGGGATATTTAACTTCATTAACGAACAACGAATAGCAAATGGTCAGGAGGCAATGCTTACAGCAGATGCTGTTGACAAAGCCGCACAAGATCAAGCAAACTATTGTTCGGAAATAAAACAGGAAACTCCGCTTCAAAAGGAATTGAAAAAAAGTAACGCCTCATTACGTGTTACATTTTATGGTGGGATCAAGGATGGGGTACCTCAAGAAATAATTTTAGCAGAAGCAACAAACAGTAAAGGGCATACACTTTCTGATGAACAGATTATTGGAAAGCTCATTAAGAAGTTGAACAAAGTCAATTTCAGGAAAATCTTTCTACGCGCTGACCTCTATTATCTTGGAGTTGGTACTTCAGTTGATCCACTCACCAATAAAATCTTTGTATGTATCGTAATGGGTGATATAAATATCATCAATAATACAGCAGCACATAGCAAAGATCTTGATAAACAATATAAAGCGAGAACTTTTGCGTTTTACTGGTGGTGGAGAAGAATGAACTGCAAGGTGAATTGTTGGTTTGGAAAATGCGATGACGGAACGGTATGTGGGCAATACGATGATTTGAAAGAAATTTACAGTAAGGTTGATATTGATAAAGGATTTTATATCAAGGAGAATAAACTCTACTTAAAAGAAGATTTCAAAAAATATTTTATTACAACTGAAAAAAATGTTAGAACACTTATTGAAGATAATAATGACAGACTTTTAGTATACATCATTGAGCTTTCACAATTCCCTTGTAATACCAGTTACAATATTTCGGTAGGGAGTTCTGCTCAAACAGGTTTAGAAATAGGATTACATCCAATCACACTAGCACAACTTAGTGCTAAAGGCGACCTGATGATTGATAAATTACCCAAAGGGTTTTCAAATAATTTTGAAATTGGATTGAAAGCTGTGAAATATTGTGATGAAAAAGTAAAATGCGATGTGTGGAGTTTTTATGATAAGTTGAATAGATTGAAACCGTATTTTAAACCTGTAGCTTATGAAAACCTTCCAGTAGTCATAGATACACAAGCAACACGATTACCTGAGCCGTTCATGGAATATAAACAGCTGAGCTTTAGAATTCCGTTTGAAAAAAATAAGTTTGAGTATAGGCAGGATGATATTTCACCTTTTATTGATAGTTTAAATGAACCAAATTTCGTTATTCAAAATATTGAAATTGTTGCTTACTCTTCAATGGAAGGAGATAGTATAAAAAATGTTGAACTGCAAAATAAGCGAGCAGCAAGCATAGTAAAAATATTAGAGCAACAGCAATCAGGTGCTAAAATAAAATATACAGTAAAAACAGGAAATTCGTGGGATATTTTTAAAAAACAAATCCTTCTTACCAACTGGTATTACCTTGCTGACAGTACTCCCAGGCAAGTAAACGCAAGATTAAATAGAGACACACTCTTATTGCATAAAATAGAAAACCTCTTGGTTGAAGAACGTTTTGCAACCATACAAATGAAGGTTGCATTTGATCTAAAAAAATTAAAAGAAGATGATTATTGGGTTTACCGGTTTAATAAAGCAATTGAGAAGAAAGACCTCAAGCGAGCTTTAAGTAATCAAGCAGCAATGATTAATTTATTACAACAAGGGAAAATGACAAACGAAATTTTTCAGGCAATAAAAATTCCGGAAGAACCAAAATATATTTCCCTTCATAATAACAAAGCTGTTTTTATTAAGAATGACAAAGATCGGATATCACGATTTGAAGAATTACGTAAACTTTCCCCTGAAAATCCGATTGTAAAATATAATTTCCTTGTTTTAAAACTCAACGCATCAGCAGATCTTCCGGAGGATCAACGCAGAGAAGAATTACAGATACTAGCATCTCTTTATAGCTCGATCAATACTTCGGTGATTCCTACAAAGAGTAGAAACATCATTAATTCTCGTTTTTTCATCATTACTCACGATGCACATAAAAGCAAAAAACCTGAAACGTATAATGCAATCAAAGATTTATCAAAGAACAGCCCAGTTTTAGAATCTATTACACTTGCCGATTTTTATGCCGATCAAAAACATTTTGATATTGCCACACAAGTGTTGTTGGATCATATCAATGATGTAGATGCAAATGATAAAGGACTTTGCAAAGAATATTGTTTGAGAATTTTATATTACGGAAAAGCTTCAGGTGTTCCAACTTTTGAAAAAGAGTATCTCCCTATATTTAGATTGCTTCAAAAAACAAATCCCGAAATTTTCTGTGAATTGTTCAATCAATCAAAAGTATCATTTAAGTTTTTTGAAAATCTGCATATTAAAAAAATGTATTGCGATAATTGTCAGCAGAAATAAGTATATAAAAAAAGACTGTGATGAAATATCACAGTCTTTTTTTTCATTCAAAGAAATATATTTTCTTATTTCCCTTTAAAATTTGCAGGGCGTTTGTTTAAAAATGCTTGAGTTCCTTCTTTGAAATCTTCTGAACCGAAAAAGTTACCAAATTCATTGATCTCAACATTATTTCCATCCACTTTCTTTTCGTAATAAGCATTCACGCATCTAATTACTGAGGAGATCGCTAAGGGAGATTTAGATTTAATTTTATTTAAAATCTCTTCGCATTTTGCGATCAACTGATCAGGATGAACAATATGATTCACTAATCCTAATCGAAACGCTTCAGTAGCATTAATGCTTTCTCCTGTCATCAATAATTCAAGGGCACGACCTTTACCAATAAGTTGTGCAAGACGCTGTGTTCCTGCATATCCGGGAGTAATTCCGAGATTTACTTCAGGTTGTCCAAATTTTGCATTTTCAGCAGCCACTCTAAAATGGCAAGCCATTGCTAATTCATTTCCACCACCTAATGCAAAGCCATTTACGGCAGCGATTACTGGTTTAGGACAATGTTCTATAGCATTTAATACAGCGTGTCCTTCTGAACTTAATCGCGTTCCTTTTTCCACATCAAAATTGGAGAATTCTTCGATATCAGCACCTGCAGCAAAAGCCTTCGGCCCAGCTCCTGTGATGATTACTCCTCTAATAGAAGGATCATCATAAATACTCAAAACAGCGTGCTTGATATCACTGAGAGTTTGAATATTCAAAGCATTTAATTTTGCTTCTCTGTTGATGGTAATGTAATAAATTTCATTTTCATTTCGGGTTACAATCGTTTGATACATAACTTGTGTTGTCATCTAAGTTTACTTGATTTTTCTATTATAAATATGAGCACCTCATTTTCAAAAGCCGTGCAAGGTTAATCCGAAAAATGATATTATAAAATGAATTTTGGTATTTTTTATTCACTTTTATTAAAAGCATTTTAAGTGAGGGTAAAAATTAGCTAAAGAATATGAAAATTCTTTTTTACTTTACAAACTTTTTACTACATAAAATCAAATATTAGGCTAAATTTGCTCACTTAAATCATAACATTATGTTTGGACTAGGCGGATCAGAAATGATCTTAATCATTGTTGTTATTTTATTATTGTTTGGTGGCAAAAAAATCCCAGAGTTAATGCGTGGATTAGGTTCAGGAATTCGTGAATTTAACGATGCAAAAAACAATGTTAAAAAGCAGATAGAAGATGGGATGAAGGAAAAAGAGGCTACTAAAGAAGCGGATAACAAGTAACAATATTGGAGAGTTATACTAATTTACTGAGCATACAGCGCGATGTTCTTTCGGGTAAAATACGCTTGAAAGAACTCGTTTTATTTTATCTCGATTCTATTGAGAAAAATAAACATCTTAACGCCTTCCTTGAAGTATTTGGAGTAGAGGCTCTTATAAAGGCTGAAGAAATTGATGCCAAAATGAGAGCAGGAAAATCAGGGAAACTTGCCGGAATGGTGATTGCTTTGAAAGATAATATTTGTTACAAAGACCATCATGTTTCTGCATCATCAAAGATTTTAAAAGGGTTTACTTCTGTTTATTCATCCACTGTTGTTGAACGTTTACTTGCAGAAGATGCAATCATTATCGGTCGTTGCAACTGCGATGAATTTGCAATGGGAGCTTCTAATGAAACTTCTCCATATGGACCAGTCTTAAATGCATTCGATAATACAAGAGTTTCTGGTGGATCTTCTGGGGGTGCAGCTGTGGCGGTTCAGGCAAATATGTGTTTAGCATCATTAGGTTCTGATACAGGCGGTTCAATTCGTCAGCCTGCAGCTTTTTGTGGATTATATGGCTTAAAACCTACTTATGGAAGGGTCTCACGATGGGGGCTTTTGGCTTACGCTTCCTCTTTTGATCAAATCGGACCGATTACCAAAAGTGTGGAAGATATGCAACTTATCATGGAAGTGATATCAGGAAAGGATGAATTTGATGCCACAGTTTCAAGCAAAATAGTTCCTGCTTTTTCAAAAAATATAGTTTCAGAAAAGAAATATAAGATCGCGTACATCAAAGAATGTTTAGAACATGAAGGGATAGATGAAGAGGTTAAAGCAGCTACATTCGAAAAGATCAATAAACTCAAACAAGAAGGGCATATAGTTGAAGAGATTAGCTTTCCTTATCTAGATTTTTTGGTTCCTGTATATTATGTCCTTACAACAGCTGAAGCCTCATCAAATTTAGCAAGATTTTCGGGATTGAGTTATGGCTATCGAAGTAAAAATATTACAGATCTTGAATCAACATTTAAACTCTCAAGAACTGAAGGTTTTGGAGAAGAAGTGAAACGCAGGATCATGCTAGGAACATTTGTTTTATCGTCAGGATTTTTTGATGCCTATTATACTAAAGGACAAAAAGTTCGAAAGTTGGTTCAACAAAAAACAAATGAAATTTTAGAGCAATATGATTTCATCCTTTCTCCAACAACTCCAACACCTGCCTTTAAATTAGGAGAAAAAGCCAGCAATCCGATTGCAATGTACTTAGCTGATATATTTACTGTACATGCAAATATTTCTGGAAACCCGGCATTAACAATTCCTATAAAAAACCACAGCAACAGTATGCCAATGGGTTTACAATTGATGAGTGCAAATTTTAGTGAAGGAGAATTGATGCAGTTCGCAAAATCTATTTAATCCAAAATGATACGTAGTAGCGTATTTAATCATCACATTTAATGAAAATAAAACTTAGTATACTATTTCTGTTTATTTCAATTGAACTTTTTGCGCAGCAAAAAGGATCAGAAGAACTTTATATCAGCAGACTTGCTACATTAAAATCTCCAATTGAACTTTCGTACCATGCAGAAGTAAGGAAATACATAGATGCCTATCTTGAAAGTCCGGAGAAGACAAGAGAGTTAATCGGGCTAAGTAAGTATTATTTTCCTATGATTGAGAGGACACTTAGAAGCAAGAATATACCTACTGATCTTAAATATCTTGCTGTTGCCATTTCAGAACTGAATCCCTCTTCACAAAATTCTTCAGGTGCAACCGGTATTTGGATGATGAGTTACAATGTATCGAAGATGTACAAGGTAAAAATCAATTCATATGTTGATGAACGAAGAGATCCATTAAAATCTTCTATCGCACTTGCCTCACATTTTAAAGATTTATTCAGCATTTATAAGCAATGGACATTATCCATTGCAGCATATGGATGCTCGCCAGTGATGCTAAACAAATGCATTCGTATGGGTGGAAACAGTTTATACTTTTGGGATATTTATCCGTACATTCCAGAAAGTACAAAAGACCTTTATCCTAGGTTTATTGCAGCTATGTATATTATGAACTTTTATAGAGAGCATGGTATTAAACCTGTAAATCCTGAGTTGTTTATTGAAACAGATAGTGTGCTTGTAAATCGTTGGCTTTCGTTTCAACAAATCTCTACTACAATTGAAATCCCCCTTGATCAATTACGCAAATTGAATCCGTCATTTAAAAAAGATATTATTCCATATAATATTGATGGTTATTGGATCAAATTGCCAAAAAATAAGGGAAGACAATTTGCACAGCTAAAAGATTCTCTTTATAGTATTTTGCCAAAATCAACTGAGTTTGCTCCAATTGCTATTCAACAAGACCTAATAGATTCAGCAGAAAAAAAAGTTGTTGATTCTAAGAAAAGTATTCAGAGCTCAACTATAGAGCAGAAAAAGTTTGACAAGAAAAAAGTTACTTACCTTGTTAAAAAAGGGGATGTGATTAATGATGTTTCTGATTGGTTTGATGTGAGTGTTTTTGAAATTAAATCGTGGAATAAACTCAAATCTTCACAACTTAATAAAGGGCAAAAATTAATGATATGGGTGAAAGCAAGTAAAACAGGATATTACAAGAGAATAAATGGAATGAATGCTAAACAAAAGAAGAAACTTAAGAATAAAGATTAATCGAAAATATCGTCAGGCTTAGGAACCCTGAAAACAAGAAAATTTGTTCCAAAAAAATTAAGAATTACATTCACAAAAATGGAGAGCACATTGGTTACCAGTGTTCCTCTCACAATGATCCAACCAGCAAAATCTTCTTGACCTAAATTTGAAATAATTCTTGCGATATAATTTTCAGGATGAATATAATGGTCGCAGGCAAAATTAAATAAAAGATACACTACAAAAGTTACTCCATAAACAATCATGTATTTCAGTAAATAGGTTTCTCCTTCTTCAGCATGGTCTACGTAAGTCCATAATTTATTTAAAGTAAATCCAACAAAGAACCCCATAATATATCCAATTGCTTTCGATAACAAATTGTATTGAGGGTACTGAAGCATAATGATCCAGAAAACAAATAGACTTACCAGTGTACTCGCTACGCCAACAAACCCAAACTTAATGAATTTGTGTAGCAAGGGATAAGTATGGATCCATTCACGAAAACTTTTGATGAGTTTAATCACGATGGCAAAAATAGTTTTTTAGCGCACAAAAAGAAGGCGAATTATCCCATCTGCCCTTTCTTGACTGATATAAACCATATCCCATTCCAGCAATAATTAGCAAGAGTGTAAATTGATCGACTGGAGTATCAGGGCCATCAGGAATAACAGGTATACCTTCTGTTCTTTTTAAATCAGATCTTTCAATTCTTATCCCTAAAAAGCCGCTCATGTTTGAAAAAACATATAGATTGTTTTCGTTAAAATGTTCATCGCTAAACTGAGAGTTCCATCTTGTAATTGATGGAGATGTTGTAAGTTCAGATTCTTCAAAAGATTCCTGATCTTCAAGAAAATCAATTTGTGCTGATGAAAAGTTGAAGATCAAAAATGTGAATATAAATAAGGTTACATACCTTATTTCCCTAAAATATCGCGTTTTCATCAGACTAGTTTTTTAAGAATGATTTGGTCATTTTCATCCCCGTTGATTCATTAATGAGAACTAATCTATAAATGCCGGCATTTAAGCTTGACAGTTTGAGTGTCATTTCTTTCTCATTAGAATTCATACTTAAGCAAAGTTTCCCGATAGAGTTATATACAGTGATCAAAACATCACCTTGAATTTCTGAGTTTAAGGAAATATGAATCAAATCATTTGCAGGATTAGGATGAATTGAAACTGATTTTTCAAGTTCATTAGCCACTGCAATAATTCTTGAATATTCAGACTTCCCATTCGCATCAATTTGTTTTATCCTATAATAATTATGATAAAAATCCTTCACAAAAATATTTTTGTCAATAAATTCATATGTGTTAATCGATGAAGAATTCCCTTTTGCTTTTACCACACCAATTTCTTCAAACAACATATTGTCGAAAGATCTTTCTATGATGAAATTGCTATTATTTCTTTCGTTAGTAGTTTCCCATAAAAGAAGGACATCTGTGGTGTTTACTTTTTTTGCCTGAAAAGCTTTCCAATTTATAGGTAATAGCGAAAGGTCATTTATGATTAATTGAAAGCGATTTCCGTAAGAAGAAGCTGTTGAAGAAATTGTAAATGGATAAGAAGAATTTGTTTTGAGATCAATTAAGTTATTGTTGAATAAATCGTGCAGGTATATATTTTTAGAAGTTGAAAAAGCTGATACAGTATTTGACCATTGAATAGTATAAGTTCCTGAAGAAGCATAAGTTGATAACATAAATGTATCAGTTGTTGAGGGATAAGGAACAGAACTGAATTGTAAAGTATAAATACTGTCGATATAAAATCCGAAATTGATATGAAGATTTGTAAATTTTAAAGCATCTTCACCACGCACAAAACCCTTTGATGAAGAAGCATTGAAACTTATAGTAGCAATATCTGAATTGAAAGAATCCTTTATCAATTTAAACGCAATTTTAGGATCGTCATCTTTAAAGTAACTAATAGGTAAAGAAGAAACCTTTACACTTTCATTAAATGAAATGGATGGAGTATTCGATATAGCTTGTACAAAAAATGCTTGTCCACTTGCGATGTATTTTGTTCCATTGTCAGCAATATAACTTCCTGTATTTGGATCAAGAATATAGTACCATGAATCGAGATTAGTTTTTGTTAAGGCGTTCCAATCAATTTGAGAGGGATAAGGATTGCCAACTAAATTCCATCCATCACTTGTTGGATCTCCTGTGTTAGAATAGGTAATTGTAGGTGAAATAGTTCCTTTGTTTATAGGGCCGATAAAATCAATAGTTACCTCATTTTGTGCTGGAAATCCACCTGTTGATGGATAGGCTGAATTATTTTGTGTATACCAATCTGGTGATGGCAATGTTCTGTCTCCTCTCACATAAACTAATGCTCCTTGAGCCGGTGAAAGCGAATTTGTTATTGCTGATGCAGATTTCCAACCCCTTCCTCCGGTTGTTGATTCGTGATAAGTGTATATTGTTGTACCATTATTGGTTGTTGGGTCAAAGCCATTTGTTGCTCCCCCTGTGCCTGATATAAAAATATTATCGATCAGATCTCTAAAATCAAAAGAAGAAATGGAGGGTGAAAGCATTCTGTATTGTCTGTTCACAGCTGGAACATATCTTTGTACTTTTACATCTCCTGAAATATTAGCTGTACCAGATATACTTGCAACCCGAGCAGTTCCAGATGCATTTGAAATAAGAGTTAGATATCCTCCTGTAACTAATGTGCCACCTGATAATTGAACAGTTCCTGAAGCTGTTATTGAATTACTTATTGTTTTATTTCCGCTTCCTGAAATGATGATGTTTGAATAACTAGAAATATCAGCAGACAATGAATCATTATTTTTTTGCAAAAATTTTTGGGATCCATTTTTTGCATAATTGACAGTTCCATCCAAAATAATAGTGTTTACATCCATTCTTGGAGTTCCTCCTAAAACGTTAAATGTTCCACCCGTTTTTATGGTTAAACTTCCGCATCTTTTTAATGAAGTTCTTTGGAAAATATTTGTGCTGCTACCTGATGTTGAACAAGAAATATTAGCACCATCATTTATTGTGATGTCGCCTTGTCCATCTGTACCATCATCTACTGACATTGTTCCTGTGCCTAAATCAAGTGTTCCTGATACGACATTCAGAGATGAGCATTTTATATTTGGGATCATTGTTACAATTTGATTGCTGTCAAGCCTGATTTCCAATGGAAAATATCCGGTTGTGGTGATTGAGATAGTAGCTGACCATTCACCGGTATTTGTAAGATTCCGTGTAGAGCCAACAATGCTTATTTTACCGCTAGTTCCAGAAAAAGGGTAAACAGAAAAGCCACTTGTAGAACTTGTTCCTGGAATAGCACCTAAGGTTCCATAATAACTTCTCAGTTTTCCGGTTACACTTAAGGTAAACGATTGTAGATTTATTTTAGCCAAAGCTGAAGGGCTTACACCGGATATTGTATTAGTACAAATGTTTAGATCATTGCATGATGCATCTTGTGTGAGCGTTAACACAACTCCAGTTTGTAACCAAACAGAACTTGTTGAACTTGGTGCTTGTCCTGGGTTATTTGTACCAGTTCCTGAAGGGTCCCATGATGTTCCATTATATCTTTCCCATGATGTTGGGTTGTTCCAATTGCCAATAAATGTGGAGGAAGTATTTGTTCTGAAATCACCTGTAACTTGTGAATACGAAGTGTTTGTGACTATGCACAATAAAAGAAATGAATAAATTTTTGAGTAAATTTTCATAAGCGTTATATTAATAGTGAATGATATAGAATTTTACCTATTGAGTAATTAGATAAAAAAGTTGTTACATTAAAAAAACATCATAACCTCCTTTCTGAGATTAAATAAAAGCAAGTTCAAAAATGATAAATGAATAAAAATAAATTTTAGTGAATGCTGTATAGAAGAAAGACAACAAGAAATACACTTGTTAGCGATTGTTGCAATTTGTTTCGGCATAATATCAGGCAATGATGATACAATGCTAAAAAATATTTTTTGAAATGACAAAGGTTTTTTGAAATGATGAGCGGATTGTCGTTAACTTTTTTAACAAGGATAACTCAAATACTTTTATAAAATATTATTCACTTGCTCTTTAATTTTTTCCAATTCATCTTTCATTTCAACAACACGTTGTTGAATTTTAAAATGATTAGCCTTAGCTCCTAAAGTATTGATCTCTCTTCCCATTTCCTGTGCAATGAACCCCAATTTTTTTCCTGAAGATTTAAGTTTCATCGTTTCTAAAAAGTAGTTACAATGATTGATCAACCTTGCCTTTTCTTCTGAAACATCAAGTTTTTCGATATAAAATATCAACTCTTGCTCGAAACGATTTTTATCAATATTCTCTTCTTTTAATTTTGAAACTTCTTCTGTAATTCTATTACGGATATTTTCTACTCGTTCAGGTTCCATCTCTTCCACTTCTTTCACCAATCGGATAATTGCTTGGGTCATTCTGTTTAATTCTTCACTTAACATTTCACCTTCTTTCATTCTGAATTTCTCAAAATCGGTGAAAGCTTCATTCAAAACATGTATTAATGCTTTATCATCTTCTTCAGTATTTTCCTGTTCAACAATTTGAAATACATTTGGGATGGTTAAAATACTTTGTGAAAGGGTACTTGTTCCTAAATTGAATTCTTTACTAAGTTCGGAGAGTTCATTCAAATAATATCTGGCAACTTCTTTATTGATGGGGAGAATTTTGTCTTCATCTTTTCTGAAGGTTACATTTACAGATATGCTGCAACTGCCTCGTTCTACCAGTTTTGACATTTCTCTGCGGAGTTCCAGATCTTTATTCTGCCAAACTTTTGGCAAGCGAAGATTAAGTTCTAAAAATTTATTATTAAGAGATTTGAATTCTATTTTAATTGTGTAACGTTCGGTTTCAACCTCAGCAACTCCGAATCCAGTCATTGATCTTAGCATATTCTTTTTACTTTCAGCAAATGTATAATAATTTCATTGAGGAGAATGAGGAAATTAATCAGTTTTCATTTTTCTGCTAACCAAAAATACTCCTGTAAAAATGACCAAGATGAAGATCATTTTTTCCAATGTGAGCAGATCTTTACCTGAAATGATTGCAATAAGAGTTGCTAATACAGGTTGAAGGTAAATATAGGAACCCACCAATGATGGTGACGCATGCCTTAATGCATAAGCATTTAAAAGGTAGGTAATAAATGTTGATCCGACTGTAACAAACAAAACGCACAACCAAATATGAAGAGGAAAGCTTTGCCAATCAATTTCCATAAATTCTTTCCATGCAAATGGAATGACCAATATAGCACCGATTAAAAATGCATAAAGTGTTACAGTGAGTGGATGATATTTTTGTGCAAGAGGTTTTGCATACACTAAGTAGAATGCATAAATAATGGCATTAATTGAAACAAAAACATCACCAGATACTGTTTGAGAGTTAAAGGAAAAATGTGTTCCACCCATTAATAGTACAGCACCAATTGCAGCTATTAGGATACCAGTGACTTTATGAAATGCCAATTTTTCTTTGAGCAAAATTGCTGCAAACACTACGACAAAAATGGGGGTGTTCATCATCAAAACTGATGCATTGATAGGAACAGTTAATGATAATCCTTTAAAGAAAAATAGCATATTTGCTACAACACCAAAGATGCTGCAAACGATAATTTTTTTATAGTCAGATTTACCTGATATCTTTTCATTTATAAAAGTTCTATGGAACGCAAATAACAATGCAGCCGCTATCCATATCCTTAACATGATAAATGCAAATGGTTTCACATAAACAGGCATCACTTCTTTAGCAATGGTAAATGTTGCACCATAAATTAATGATACAATGAAAAGTGCTATATGTACCTTAACGGTTCTATTCATGAATTTCTAAAAGCTTTTTCATGAATCTCTTTAAATACATCTATTTTTTTACTCAGGCGAATAAACCTCCAGCTTAGCATTGTCGCAGAAAATGTTAGTCCTATTAGAAGCCCAGTCCATATTCCATATAAACTCCATCCAAATTTGAATGCAAGGATATATCCCACCGGAATCCCAATGATCCAATAGGAAATAATGGTAATAAAGGTTGGTATTTTAGTGTCTTCGATGCCTCGTAAAATTCCAAGACTTACACATTGTATGCCGTCAGATAATTGAAATACAGCTGCAATCAAAATTAGATAAACAGCCATCCCAGCAACGGTTATATCTTCTATATATAATCCAACAATCACTTTGCTAAATGATGATAGAATGATAGCACTGCTTGCCATAAATAATATTCCAAGAATCAGGGCAGATTTTCCAGAACGAATTAGATCAGTTTTATGTTTTCGTCCAAGGGAATCTCCCACAAGAATAGATCCTGCAGAAGAAATTCCTGTTGCAATCATATAAGTGATGGATGCAATATTTAAAGCGATATGATGAGCAGCTTGTTCATTTTTTCCTATCCATCCGATAATAATTCCAGATGCAGAAAATGCCGCTATCTCAAAAAAATATTGAAACCCTGAAGGCAGTCCAACTCGGAAAATTTCTTTAAAGAATTTTAATTGATTTACTTTCTCTTTGATACGTATGAAATGCTTATATTGGTGATGAATCAGCACAAAAGAAATCATTGTAACAGCCATAAATATCCGTGCAACATCTGTTGCTATTCCAGCACCAACTAAGCCTAATTTTGGAAATCCCCAATGTCCATATATAAGCAGCCAATTCAAAAAAACATTAATTCCTAATGCCACAATTGTGATGATAGCAGAAGGTTTTGTAAAAGATAAACCATCACTAAATTGTTTTGAGGCAGTGAATACAAGTAAAGGAAGTGTTCCTAGATTGAGCCAGTTCAGAAATTTTGAAGAGAGAGCAGTTACTTCAACATTTTGTTTAAAAATTTCCATGTTAGATGCGATAGTAAATAAGATCGTACTAATAAGAATGCTCAATACAACGGATGATAATAATCCCTGACGGAAGAATGCAGCACATTCATTATTATGTCCTGCACCTTTTGATTGTGCAACTAATGAAGATACAGCCATCAATGCGCCAATACCAATAATCACTACAAGGAAAAAAATTGAATTTGCAAGACCAGCAGCAGCAAGATTGGTAGCATCAATTCTTCCTATCATAATCACATCAGCTACACCCATCAGCACAATTCCTATTTGACCGATAATGATCGGGTAACTGAGTTGTGCGATTTTTTTAAAATACGGAGTATAGTTTGCTAGAATAGTTTTCACAAATGATGTGATAAAAAAAAGTTAAAAATTATTGATATAAAAAACCGAAGCTCAATGAACTTCGGTTTCTCAAGTAGTAAAAGTGAAATAAAATTTATTTTCCTTCTTTTAAAGCTGTTGCTTTTGCAATGTATTTGTCAATATCTTGTCCTTCTTTGCTTGTGGCAAAATCTTTTTTGATGATGGTATAAACATCAACAGCGTCACTATATTGTTTTTTCTCTTCATAAACCTGACCAGCTTTTTTATAAAATATAGGAGAAGTTAATTCATTCTTACTCATTTTAGCTGCTTTCATGTAATACTTTACACCTTTATCTAAATCATTCAACTCAACATAAGCATCTCCAATTGCACCAGTAGCAAGAGGGGCAACAAGTTTATTGTCCGATTTAAAATCTTCCAATTGGTCAATTGCTTCTTGGAATTTTCCGGTTCTTAATAAACAGATTCCTGCATAATAATGAGCCAGGTTTCCAACTTTTGATGCGCTATAGTCATGAGCAATATCTTCAAACCCTTTAAATTTATCATTGCCTTTAAGAGCAAGATTAAATGAATCGATTTCAAAAAATTGTTGAGCACGAAAAATTTCTTTTTGTGCTTCAACTTCCATTGGTTCAATGTATAATTTTTTGTAGCCTACATAGCCACCAATGATCACTACTATTGCAATAAGGGCATAAGTAATTTGTTTTTTATTTTTATGATAAAAATCTTCAACCTTATGAGTTGTTTCTACCAAGGTCTTTTCGATTTCAAGTTCGCTGTGATCTTTTTTGTCAGTCATTGTTATATTATTCAGTTATAAATGGGTAATCAGGTTCGGCATAAACATCAGTATATATTTCTGATGGATCAGGGAAGGGAGATTGCTCGGCAAACTCCACACACTCGTTTATAATCTTTGCAATTTTGGTTTCAATATCTTCAAACCATTTTTCATCTGCAAATTTATTTTTTATCGCAGTTTCTTTTACTTGTTCAATAGGGTCTTTCTTTTTGTATTCTTCCACTTCCTCTTTCGTGCGATATTTGGCAGGATCGCTCATGCTGTGCCCACGATAACGATAGGTTCTAATCTCTAGTAAAGTAGGACCTTCGCCCTTTCTTGCTCTCTCTGTTGCTTCAACCATAGCATCATGAACTGTTTCACACTCCATCCCATCCACACTTTCACTAGGCATATTGTATGCTAACCCAATTTTATAAATGTCTAATACATTGGTAGTTCGTTCAACAGAAGTACCCATAGCATATCCGTTATTTTCACAAACAAAGATCACAGGCAATTTCCACAACATTGCCATGTTAAAGGTTTCATGTAGAGCACCTTGGCGAGCAGCACCATCACCAAAATAACAGATGGTCACTGCATTATTGCCTTTATACTGATCAGCCATAGCTATTCCTGCCCCAAGAGGAATCTGGCCTCCAACGATTCCATGACCTCCAAAGAAATTGTGCTCTTTTGAGAACATATGCATCGATCCACCTTTCCCTTTTGAACAACCAGTAACTTTTCCATAAAGCTCTGCCATTACTTCATTTGCAGTAATTCCACAAGCCAAAGCGATAGCATGATCGCGGTATGCGGTAATATATTTATCACCTTTGCGAGTAGCACTCATTGTGCCTGCAACTACAGCTTCCTGCCCGATATAAAGATGGCAAAACCCTTTGATCTTTTGCTGACCATAAAGTTGAGCGGTTTTCTCTTCAAATCTGCGCATCAGCAGCATTTGCTCGTACCAATTAAGATAAATATCTTTTGTAAATTTAGTTTTTCCCATTTTTACTAAGGTTTGCAAAGCTAATAAATTTTAGGATTGAACAAAGTCTGAAGTTTTATTTGATAATGAGCTTGTTGATAATGATTTGTCGCTAGGAAATAATTTATAGAAGATTTGACAACTGTAGTTTTATTTTTGACGACAGATGTATCTCAAATTTCTACACCTTACACAATTCAAAAATTACACTCAGGCTAGGATCGACCTATCACCTGAAGTGAATTGTTTTGTAGGGACTAACGGAGCTGGGAAGACCAACTTGCTGGATGCCATTTATTATCTATCATTCACAAAAAGTTTTTTTAACACTATCGACCAGCAGAATATTTTACATGGACTAGATTTTTTTTCTATAGAAGGAGATTTTATCAAAGGAGAAATTGATGAAAAGGTGAGAATAGCCGTTCAACGAGGAGAAAAGAAATCGGTAAAGGTGAATAATAATGAACATCGCAAATTCTCAGATCATATTGGCTCCTATCCAGCTGTGATCATCACTCCAAATGATACTATGCTGATTCATGAAGGAGGGGAAGAACGCAGGAAATTCTTAGATGGCATGATTTCTCAGATGGATAAAGTGTATTTGAACGACTTGTTGATGTATAACCGTGTACTTGAAAATAGAAACAAACAATTAAAGTTGTTTGCCGAGATGCACGTTTTTGATATTACTTTATTAGAAAGTTTGAATGAGCAAATGGTCCGTTTTGGAAAATCTATTTATGAAAAGAGAAAAACTTTTCTCGATTCATTCATTCCGGTTTTCAGAAAATATTATCAAGATATTTCTTCTTCAAACGAAACGGTAGATATCATTTATGAATCGCATTTACTTAACAATCAATTTGAACAATTACTTGATGAAAATGAAAATGCTGACCTTTCTGCACAGCGCACCACAAAAGGAATTCATAAAGATGAACTGGAATTTATGATTGGTGATTTTCCTTTGAAAAAATTTGGTTCACAAGGTCAACAGAAGTCGTTTATCATTTCGTTGAAGCTTGCTCAATATGAGTACCTGAAAGACAAAACAGGTATTAAACCTTTGCTTTTGCTAGATGATATTTTTGAGAAATTAGATGAATTGCGATTGAATAAATTATTGGCAATGATTGCTCATGATGCTTTTGGACAGATCTTCATCACTGACACGCATTATGATCGTCTAAAAACTGTTTTTGACGGAATGAAAGCAGTGCAGGTAAAATATTTTTCGGTGCAAAACGGATTAATAAACGAAATTTGAACCAACAATGGCACGCAAATCAAACGAACAAAGTATCAAAGAGGTAATCAGTGATTTTATTCAAAGCAATCACATGAAAACCAAATTGACGGAAATTAATATCATCAATAACTGGGAAAAATTGGTTGGGGTGCTGATAGCAAAGAATACCACAAAAATTTACTTCTATAAAAATAAATTATTCATTCATATCGAATCAGCGCCACTCAGAAATGAACTGAATTACTCTCGCACAAAAATCATGGAAGTAGTTAACAAGGAAGCCGGTGAAGAGCTGATTGATGAAGTGGTGGTGAGGTAAAAAGTGTAGGTAGTTTCCATCTAGACCTCACTAACCGCTATTTAATCATACCCAACTCTTTTCCAACTTTTTCAAACGCAGTAATGGCTTTATCCAAGTGCGCTTGTGTATGTGCGGCTGAAAGTTGCACACGAATACGTGCTTGTCCTTTAGGTACAACAGGAAAGAAAAATCCTGTTACATAAATTCCTTCTTCGAGAAGTTTGTTGGCATATTCCTGAGCCAATTTTGCATCGTACAACATCACCGGTACAATGGCCGAATCGCCATTTTTAAATTCCAATCCAACCTTGCGCATGCCTTCTTTAAAATAATTCACGTTCCATTCCAATTGATCACGCAATGCGGTTGTTTCGCTCAACATATCAAGCACGGCAATACTTGCACCAACAATGTGCGGAGCCAATGAATTTGAAAACAAATACGGACGCGAACGTTGACGAAGCATATCAATAATTTCTTTTCTTCCTGATGTAAAACCGCCCATTGCACCACCCAATGCTTTTCCTAAGGTTCCGGTAACAATATCCACTCTTCCGATCACACCTTTTGCTTCGCAAGTTCCTCTTCCGGTTTTACCGATAAAGCCTGAAGCATGACTTTCATCAACCATTACCAATGCATTGTATTTATCCGCAAGGTCACAAATTTTATCAAGTGGAGCTACGAATCCGTCCATCGAAAACACACCATCGGTAACAATAATTCTATTGCGCAAATGTTGTGTTTGTTTCAATTGTTCTTCCAAATCAGTCATGTCGCAATTTTTGTAGCGATAGCGTTGAGCCTTACACAAACGAACTCCGTCAATGATAGAAGCATGATTCAATTCATCCGAAATGATGGCATCTTCTTCACCAAACAAAGGTTCAAATACTCCACCGTTTGCATCAAAACATGCAGCATATAAAATGGTATCTTCTGTTCCAGTAAACTGTGACAACTTTTTTTCCAACTCTTTATGGATATCCTGAGTTCCACAAATGAAACGCACTGACGACATTCCGTAACCGTGTGTATCTAAAGTTTTACGAGCAGCTTCCACCACGCGAGGATGTGACGAAAGTCCGAGATAATTATTGGCACAAAAAATAATTACTTCTTTTCCTGCATCTGTTTTTACAGCAGCACCTTGCGGAGTTGTAATGATGCGTTCGTTTTTAAATAATCCTGCTTCTTTAATGGCTGCAAGTTCTTTTTCTAATATGGGTTTTAAAGTATTGCTATACATAAATGAAATGTTAAATTTTAAATGATGAATATTAAATGGTAAATCAAAAATCGTAATTCCTAAATCGTAAATAAATTACAGTCCGAGTTTTTTTGCAATTGATTTTGGTATTGCGTTTTTGTGAACCATGATGGCTGTACTTTTATATAACACATACGATTCGCTGGCATATAAATATCCATCTAAATCGTTGTTATCTTTTCCCCACGAATTTTTTACGATATAATATTTTGTTCCGTTTTGATCTTTCACTTCACCAACAATATGCATTCCATGATCATCAGTTGTTGTTTGATTGTCGAATGCTTCCTGACGAATTTCTTGTGTGATTTTCATTTGTGCTACAGGATTATTTAAAGCAGAATCTTTTTCTTCTTTGCTCATATCATCCCAAGGTTTTGCAGGAACAATGGCAATTCCGTTTTTAAATGAGAAATATTTTTCGCTCACATCACTCGACCAAGCAACAGTGTAACCATTAGTTACCGATTCAGAAATGATGCTTGAAAAATCATCAAGTGTAACATTATACATTTCGTTCATCGCCCAATTATCAGGAACTTCGAGAATGAATTTTTTATTGTACGGATGATGCGAAAATGAAGTGAGCAAAACATAATCATCAGGATTTATTCCTAAAGATTGCGCGTAAGATTGAGGTGTATATTTCTTTCCATCCACTTCAAAACTTTCAGGAACTTTTCCGAGGTATGCATCTAGAATGCCATTAACAGCAGGTTTCCAGGCTGTACTTATTTTTCCGTTCGGATTTTTTGCAATGGTTTTTACAAATGCCGAAAGCGCCTGATCCATTTCACCATGAACATGTTTTTTCTCTCCGTAATTCAAACCGGTATATAAATTTTGCGGCATCATTCCGTATTTTTTGAAAACATTCAACATATCGTGAAACTCGCCACCTTCGGCAAACTGGTGGTTTCCGCCCATGCGCACAAATAGGTCAGCTTTATCTTCATAAGCTTTTCGCACAACAAACATTTCCGACAATTTCACTTTTGGTTTTCCCATGCGTATCATTTCCGATTCGAAAAACGAAAGCGAAGAGAATGTCCAGCAAGTACCGGTGCGGTTCTGATTATCGACATCCGTACGTTCCAGATTTTTTACTACTGTGAACTGGTATTTGCCGTCTTTTTTGTTTTTCAAAATTTGTGCTGAAAGACTTGTGACAAGGGTTACGGCAAATAAAATTGCAAATGTTACTTTTTTCATTTTTATAAATTTATATATGATTTGTGTCAGAAATAGGTATTGAATATAAGTTGCAATTTAATTATAGGATATTGAATTGAAAATTTTTGTTTGATGCTATATTTGAAACATAAAATTTTATCGCATGAAAAGTAAAACATTAGGAAAAGATGGCCCGATAGTTTCGTCAATTGGCTTGGGTTGTATGGGTATGTCGGAATTTTATGGGAAAGGTGATGATGCAGAATCTATCGCAACCATTCATCGTGCAATTGAACTCGGAATCAACTTTTTTGATACAGCTGATATGTATGGTATTGGAAAAAATGAAGAACTGTTGGCCAAAGCATTTAAAGAAAAAAGAGACAAGATTTTTCTTGCCACAAAATTTGGAAATATGAGAGGATCAAACGGAGAATTTTTGGGTGTGAACGGAAAACCTGAATATGTTCGTTCGGCTTGTGAAGCAAGTTTGAGAAGATTAAATACGGATGTGATTGATCTTTATTATCAACATCGAGTTGATCCAAATACTCCAATTGAAGAAACTGTTAACGAAATGAAAAAGTTGGTACATGAAGGGAAAGTTCGTTATATCGGACTTTCGGAAGCAGGTGTTGAAACGATAAAACGAGCAAATAAAATTCATAAAATAACAGCATTGCAAACTGAATATTCTTTGTGGACACGTGATGTTGAAAAAGAAATTCTTGCAACTTGCCGTGAACTTGGAATTGGTTTTGTTCCATACAGTCCTCTTGGAAGAGGCTTCCTTACTGGTAGGTTCAGAAAAGAAGAAGATATCACAAGCGCAGCAGATTATCGTTCAAACCATCCGCGTTTTCAAGGAGAGAATTTTAAAAATAACTTAACACTTCTCGGCAAAATTGATGAGCTTTCAAAAATAAAAGGATGTACTACAGCACAAATTGCATTGGCTTGGGTGCTTGCACAAGGAGAAGATATTGTTCCGATTCCTGGTACAAAACATATTAAATATTTGGAAGAGAATATTAAAGCAACAGAGATTATTTTATCTACTGATGAGATTAAACAACTTAGCGATGCAATACCTCCTGATGCAGCATCAGGTCAGCGTTATGCAGCACAAGCAATGGTATCTGTGAATAGATAATTAAAAAGCATCAACTTTTTCTGATTTGAATATTTAATTGGTTATTGAAGTGAACAATAATAAAACGTTGATGCATTTAATTTACAAGTGAATCAAAACGAATAAGTTTTTTTTTGATAGTTCAAGAGCTAGGTGTTCAACTAATCTTCATAAATTCTAACTTGTGTTTCATCATTGTTCTTCTTCCATGCACGGTACATTCCATCGCTGTTAAATACCAATTCGATATTTGCATTAGCATCAATGGCAATTAAACCACCTTCTCCACCAAATTTTACCAGTTTATCTTTCACCACAAAATTACAAGCATCATGTAAACTCATATTCTTGTATTCCATCAAACAACTAATATCATAAGCAACAACTGCACGAATAAAAAACTCTCCGTGTCCAGTACAACTAACAGCACAGGTTTTATTATTTGCATAAGTTCCGGCACCAATAATTGGTGAATCACCAACACGACCATATTTTTTATTGGTCATTCCCCCGGTTGAAGTTGCAGCAGCAATGTTTCCATTTATATCCAAAGCCACAGCGCCAACAGTTCCAAATTTTTTCTCTCCGGTTTCAGCTTTATCAGTATGATCTAGCTGATAACTATCACTATCTTTTAGATCCTGCCATTGCTTATATCTTTCTTCAGTATAAAAATATTCATCAGGTTGAAAAGCGAGCTTCATTTTTTTTGCAAATACCGCAGCTTCTCCACCACTTAAAAATACATGCCCCGATTTTTCTTTGATTATTCTTGCTAAATGAACAGGGTTTTGAACATTGCTGATACCGCATACCGCACCGGCTTCTAATGTTGAACCATCCATAATACTTGCATCCATTTCATGCATTCCTTTATTTGTAAAAACAGCACCACGTCCGGCATTAAACAGAGGAAAATTTTCCATGGACATCACAGCGGCTTCAACAGCATCTAAACTAATTCCACCAGATTCAAGAATATTATATCCAACTTCAATTGCAGCCTTTAGTGCATTTGCATATTGTTGTTCTTTTTCTGGAGACATTGAACTGCGAAGGATTGTTCCTGCACCACCATGAATGGCTATTGCAAATTTTTTCATACAGCAAATGTATATTGATTGAAGGATGTTTAAAGATAAGTTGGTAAAAAGTTTTACAATAAAAATTCATCAACTTTTTTTACTTCTTCCGGTAGCATGTTTCCAAGTTCAATTTGGCCAATTCTAACTCTAATTAGTCGCAAAGTTGGAAACCCAACAGCTGCTGTCATCTTTCTTACTTGTCTGAATTTTCCTTCATTTAACACAATGGCTAACCATGAATATGGTCGATGTCTTCCTGCCCGTGTAGGAGGAACTCTCTCCGGGAAAGGAGGATCATTTTTTATTTTCCAAGCTTTACATGGCAATGTTTGATAAGGAAGTTTATCGCAGGTGATGACTACTCCTTGTTGTAATTTTTTGATTGCTTCATCAGTAATTTCTCCATCCAGTTGCACCCAATATTCTTTGTCAACTTTTTTACTTCTAATGTGAATATTTAATTTGTTATCGGAAGTAAGTAGCAATAAGCCTTCACTGTCTTCATCCAGCCTTCCAACAGGCTGAACACCTTTTGGGAAATCATATAATTCAGCAAGTCCACGTTTTTTCTTGTAGCCCGCAGTTCCATGCTGGCTAAGCATTCCATATGGTTTAAAAATGATAAAATGTTGATGCATTTAATTTAAAATTGGTTCAAAAGGCCAAAGTTTTTTTCTGTTCGACTGATATAAAAAAAGTAAAAAGCCTGCTGCAATAAATGCAATTGCGCCAAGAATATATTGCCAATCGGCAGAGAAGAAAACGAACATCCAAACAATAATTCCAGTGATAGGAGGAATGGGAAAGAATAACATTTTATAGGGAAGCTTTAATTCCTTGTTTTTGTAGTGAAGTAAAATTAATCCTAAGCTCTGGCTCACAAATTGAATTAAGATTCGCATCACAATGATGGCTGTGATTACCTCTTTCATTTTAAATAATAAACTGAATACAAAAGCCACAGTTGCTAAAATAATTAATGACGCATGAGGGAAATTTTTTGTTGGATGCACTTTTGAAAAGATGTTGAAATAATTTCCTTCAACGGCAGCAGCATATGGTACGCGAGAGTATCCAAGCATCACTGCAAACAGGGATGAAATGGCGATGAGCAAAATGAGAAGTGTTGCAATATTTGCAGCAATAGTGCCATATATTTTTTCAAAAAATGTGCTGACAATAAATTGTGAATCTTTCGCTTCTTGCCAAGGAATTACTCCAGAAATAGCAGTTTGCATCAATAAATACAAAACAGAAATTCCGGCAATTGAAATGAAAATACTTTTTGGAATATTTTTTTCAGGCTCTTTAATCTCACTTCCTAAATGACACACATTGTAATATCCCAAATAGGAATAGATTGTTTTAGTGCTAGCAGTTCCCAATCCAAAAAAGAATGCAGGAGTAAAATCAAAAGCATCTTTGTTGAAAGTAAAAGCCAATGGCATATCAAAATGGGAGAATCCGCTAACAATTAACCAAAGCATGGTTCCAATAACGATTATTCCCATTACTACTGAAATTTTTCCGATATCATTAATTTTTCTGTACAATAAAATCGTGATCATAATCACTAAACTTCCTGAAATCAATTTTTGCATCATCGCATCTAGAGGAACTAAATAGGTGAGATATTGTGCAAAACCAATTGCCTCGGATGCAATTACTAATGGAGCTTGAAAAGTAGTTTGCCAGATGTATAAAAA
>Ga0265327_10001767_pt1 | contig 25537 bp, 26 predicted proteins | sample 41621metaG_FD_202089 | JGI IMG/M metagenome (GOLD analysis project Ga0265327, IMG submission 202089) | Rhizosphere microbial communities from Carex aquatilis grown in University of Washington, Seatle, WA, United States - 4-16-21 metaG | ecosystem: Host-associated > Plants > Roots > Rhizosphere...
CCTCAGCCACAAACACTCACACTTATCAGTTGTTCGTATTGTTAAAGAGCAGTTCGCTGTTTACTTATCTTCAAGCAATCAACGAGAGGGGCGCATTATACAGACCATATGGTTTTGGTCAAGAGGAAAGTGAATCTTTTTTCTTCCTCAGCCGCTTCGTTATTGCTTTAGCGAGGCGCGCATTCTACAGAGCTTTTCAGTCTGGTCAAGCAAATTTCGTATTTAATTTTTGCTTGTTACGCGCTTCGTTGTTCAGCGAGGTGCGCATTCTACGCATGGGAAATTTTTGGTCAATAGCTTTATTGGTTTGTTACAAAGTTTTTACAATTTAACTTAATTAATCGTAATTCTGGCGAATTTACGCTTGCCAACTTGGGCAACCACTACGGCACCTTTAGATAAAATCAAAGCCTTGTCACTCACCTTATGACTATCAAGCTTGATGCCACCTTGTTCAATCGCCCGCAAAGCTTCAGAAGTGCTGGCGACTAATCCCGCCTGCTTTAGTAACTGTGCAATACCTATCGATCCTTGATCTATAGATATAGTCACTTCCGGCACTTCATCCGGAATACCCCCCTTGGACCTTAGCTGAAAATCTTCCAGCGCCCCTGCGGCAGCTTGTTGCGAGTGGAAACGAGCCACGATCTCCTGCGCAAACTGGATTTTGATGTTACGAGGGTTTGCACCACCAGCGACTGATTGCTTCCACTCAGCGATGGTAGCTAAAGTCTCAAACGACAATAGCTCTATATAACGCCACATCAAGTCATCTGATATAGACATGATCTTGCTGAATATCTCATTCGCAGGTTCTGCCACACCTATATAGTTACCTAGCGATTTTGACATCTTGTTGACGCCATCAAGACCTTCCAGCAAGGGCATGGTTAATACACACTGCTGTGGCTGGCCAGCCTGCTTCTGTAGCTCACGCCCCATTAAGAGATTGAATTTCTGGTCAGTACCACCCAGCTCAACATCCGACCGTAGCGCCACTGAGTCATAACCCTGAAGCAAGGGATACAGAAACTCGTGGATAGCAATCGGTTGATTAGCCTTATAACGCTTGCTGAAATCATCACGTTCCAGCATACGCGCTACTGTATGACTGGCTGCAAGCTTGAGCATGCCAGCTGCACCGAGCTCAGTTAGCCATTTTGAGTTGAATACAACCTCGGTCTGCTCTGGCTTCAGTATCTTGAAAACTTGTTCGGCATAAGACTTGGCATTTTCTTGCACCTGCTCCACCGTCAACGGTGGGCGGGTTGCACTTTTACCAGTAGGGTCACCGATCATTCCAGTGAAGTCGCCTATCAGGAAAAATACCTGATGGCCTAAATCCTGAAACTGCCTCAACTTATTTAAGAGTACGGTATGCCCCAAATGCAAATCGGGCGCTGTAGGATCAAAGCCCGCCTTAACGCGCAGAGGCTTACCAAGCTTGAGCTTCTCAATAAGCTCCTGCTCTATTAATAGCTCATCGCTACCGCGCTTAATAATCGCCAAATCGTCATATATTGTTCCCATACTTATTGTCTTTCAAACCTTGTTTTGTATTCGCCTTCACCATGCAGAGGTTTTCTGTTAGCATTCTCTCGACTCCATGAAGTTTTGAGGTTGTAACCAGTGCAGCAAGACGAACCGATTTCCAAACGCGTAAGTTTAGCGCAAAAACCTGCTTTTAAATTGCATAAGCTGCGATTACGTTGGCTGCTGGCTATCTCAAGCATCCCTTTATTCGGCATCTACGCTGCGTTTGGTACTGCACCACAGACCACCACCCAGAACATTCCCATCTCTACAATCATTGAAGAAGTTGCCATTCCTGAGGCAGCAGAATCACTTACAGCCAATCAGAATAATCAAAATACTTATTGGCAGACTGATCTGGTTAGGCGTGATGACACATTAAGTAGTCTGGTAGCTCGATTGAATATTCGTAATACAGAAGCATTGGAGTTTTTGCGTCGCAGCCCTGAAGCAAGCCCATTGGCCTCTCAGTTAAAGCCAGGGCGATCAATCCGCGCGCTCACCAACGACCGTGGTGAGCTGATAAAACTGGAATATCAACTTGAAAATAACAGCAGTCTCTTGGTTGATTTAACAGAATCTGGATATAAAGGTCAGCTTACTGACATTGCTCTTGAAACACATACTGTTCTAAAGTCTGCAGAAATCAAGAATTCCTTGTTCGGCGCTACAGATGATGCTGACATCCCCGATCAAATAGCTGTGCAGATTGCTGAGATTTTCTCGTCTGATATTGATTTCAATAGTGATTTGCGCCGTGGAGACAAGCTCAACGTGCTCTATGAAGCAAGCTACAATCAGGGCAATCTTGTCAAAACAGGCCAAGTATTAGCTGCTGAATTTATTAATGACGGTAAGACCTTCCGTGCAGTCATGTATCGCAATCCAGATGGTCAGGTTAGCTACTACACACCTGACGGGCAGAGCCTGCACAAATCATTCTTGCGTTCGCCGCTAGAGTTCTCTCGCATCAGCTCGGGCTTTAGTCTGGGTCGATTCCATCCCATCCTGCAAACCATACGCGCGCACAAAGGTGTGGATTACGCAGCGCCTACAGGCACTAGAATCAAGGCAGCTGGCGATGGAGTAGTGGATTTTGTTGGCATAAAAGGTGGTTATGGCAATGTAATCGTGCTCAAGCATGCCAATAACATCAGCACTGTTTATGGTCACATGTCTGCCTTTGCATCCAATATTCACAGAGGTACTAGAGTTGCACAAGGCGATGTCATCGGGTTTGTCGGCATGACCGGACTTGCAACGGGCCCGCATCTTCACTATGAGTTCTTGCTGAATGGCGAGCAACACGACCCGCTTAAAGTTGCGCTACCTCAATCGGTACCTATTTCCCCATCTTACAAAGCAGACTTTGCCGCACATAGCGCTGCACTTACCGCGCAACTTAATCTGTTGAGTGCCCGCAATCTAGCTTCGCTAGAATAGTGAGTGCATCCCGTTATATTGGCATTATGTCGGGCACCAGCCTTGATGCTGCTGATGCTGCGCTAGTCGAGTTTGACGGAAATCAGGCTAGCCTCATTGCAACAAACTCCATCCCTTACACGCTCGAGTTAAGACAGTCGCTATTAGAGCTACATCACGCCAGCCCAAATGAGCTGGAAAAAACCGCAGTCGTCAGCAACCAGCTAGCCTCTCTCTATGCTGACGTAGTTAATCAACTGCTTGCAGATGCATCAATTACGAAATCAGAAGTAATGGCAATTGGCAGCCATGGGCAAACCATACGCCACCGTCCAGAGCTCGGTTTCACCATACAGATAGGCAACCCGGCTTTGCTGGCGGAGCTTACCGAAATGACTGTAGTTGCGGATTTTCGTAGTCGAGACATTGCTGCTGCCGGTCAAGGAGCCCCACTTGTCCCGGCTTTTCATCAATCCGTATTTGCCCATCCCAATATAAATCGGGTCATCATCAATATCGGCGGTATCGCCAACCTGTCCTCTTTACCAACAACTGGCGAAGTGATTGGTTTTGATTCAGGACCTGGCAATATGCTCATGGATGCCTGGGCAGAACGAAATATCGGTAAACGTTATGATGAGAATGGCAATTGGGCTGCATCAGGCAAGATCATCCCCGAGTTACTGAATCAACTGCTTGCAGATCCATATTTCAACACAGCCCCACCCAAGAGCACTGGGCGCGATCTCTTCAACCTAGCCTGGCTCGAACAATACCTGGCAACCTGCTACCAAGCTCAGGATGTTCAGCGCACATTGCTTGAATTTAGTGTCATCTCAATTGCTGATGCTATTAAAGTATATTGCCCTGACACTCAGGAAATTTACTTATGTGGTGGTGGAGCGCACAACCATGCACTATTTCAAGGCTTGCAGCATTGCTTACATCCTGTAAAAATTGGGCTTAGCAACGAATTGGGGATTGATATTAACTGGGTAGAAGCTGCTGCCTTTGCTTGGCTGGCGAAGCAAAGGCTATCTAATAATCCCGGTAATCTACCAGCGGTCACTGGCGCATCAGGACCAAGAATTTTAGGTGCAGTTTATGCTTCATGAATCCCGGTACTAATTAGCAAATCAATTGAATAGATAACTATGAAAAAACCTACAAAAGCCACGCTCACACTTGATAACGGTAGCGCCCCTATCGACATACCTATACTTTCCAGCAACCTTGGCCCTGATGTATTAGATATTCGCAATCTAGGTAAAGAAGGCGTCTTTACTTACGATCCGGGGTTTTTATCAACCGCATCCTGTAGCTCAGCGATTACCTTTATCGATGGTGATGAAGGCCTGCTCTACTATCGGGGCTACCCGATTGAACAACTGGCTGAACACTGTGATTTTCTGGAAGTTGCTCACCTTCTGATCAAAGGCGAACTACCTAACCCCGATGAAAAGTTAAGCTTTACAGATACAGTGCACAGTCACACCATGCTACACGACCAGATGGATAACGTGTTTCGCGGGTTCAGACGCGATGCTCATCCCATGGCCGTTATGGTATCCGTGGTTGGTGCAATGGCTGCCTTCTATCCAGAGAATGCTGATGTATCTGACCCGCGCCAGAGAGAAATCGCTGCATTCAGATTACTGGCAAAAATACCGACTGTGGCCGCATGGAGCTATAAATACAATATCGGTCAGCCATTTATCTATCCACAGAATCGTCTGAATTACGCTGAGAACTTTATGCACATGATGTTTGCCACACCATGTGAGACTTATCAGCCCAACCCCGTGCTATCTCGTGCGCTTGAACGTATCCTGATATTGCATGCTGATCATGAGCAAAACGCATCTACCTCAACAGTGCGCGTCGTAGGCTCGTCTGGCGCCAATCCTTTCGCGAGTATTGCCGCAGGGATCGCTTCCTTATGGGGTCCTTTACATGGTGGCGCCAACGAAGCGACTCTCGATATGCTTGAAGAAATTGGCAATGTATCCCGCATCGGTGAATATATTAAACGTGCCAAGGATAAGAACGATTCGTTCCGCTTGATGGGGTTTGGACACCGCATCTACAGAAACATGGACCCTCGCGCTTCCATCATGCGCCAGACATGTCATGAAGTATTGCATGTACTTGGCCTGCAAGATGATCCAATGTTCAAACTGGCGATGGAACTGGAAAAAATTGCGCTTGAAGATGAGTACTTTGTAAGTCGCCGGCTTTACCCGAATGTAGATTTTTATTCTGGGATTGTGATGCGTGCCATGGGCATACCAAACTCCATGTTTACTGCCATATTTGCACTGGCCAGAACAGCCGGCTGGACAGCTCAATGGAACGAAATGATCTCTAGCCCTGAACATCGTATCGCCAGACCTCGCCAACGTTATACCGGTGCAGTACGAAGAGATGTAGTGCCTATAGACAAACGCTAACTAATAAAAAAGGAGCCATTGGCTCCTTTTTTATTAAGCTCAATTATGACTTATGCTGAGAATGAAGAACCGCAACCGCAAGTGGTTGTTGCGTTTGGATTACGAATCACAAACTGCGAACCTTGCAGGCTATCCTGATAGTCAATTTCAGCACCCATCAGATATTGCAGACTCATAGGATCAATCAGCAAGGTAACACCATCATTGTCTACAGTCGTGTCATCGTCATTCACTGTATCTTCAAAAGTAAAACCATACTGAAAACCTGAACAGCCACCACCGCTCACAAACACGCGCAACTTGAGATCAGGCGATCCTTCTTCATCAATCAATTCTTTCACTTTTTTTGCCGCATTATCGGTAAAAACCAATGGGCTAGGCATTTCGGTTATTGCATTCATATTTAACTCCTTCAATTCCTTAGTGTTTCATTATCCTGCGCCAAGTGGTGCTGGTCAATCTTTATCCACAAGCAGGGGATCTACAATTGACTCAACCGCTGTATCACCCAGATAGATAAGCTTTCCTTCAACAACAGCTCCCGTGTGCATTTCAAGAGATTTATAGTGGACATCACCAGTGACTCTGGATTTGGTCTGAAGTTCAAGATACTGGCTTGCACGCACCGGCCCCAGCACCTTACCGTTGATGACAATCCTCGAAACCGTAACGGCACCTTCTATCATACCGTTCTCGCTCAAGACCAGAGTACCAGGGGTTGAAGGGTCTTCGGTCACATTACCACGTATGCTACCATCAACCCTGAGGCCACCTTTGAACTGTATATCACCCTTCACATTAGTTTCAGCCCCAATGAGCGTATCTATTCTGTTTTGCGGCTTGTTGCGATTGAATGTAAACATGCTCTTCCTTAAACCTGTATTTCCACTAAACCAATATATCGCCACTTAATTGGGAAAATTGACCCGCTGACTCAGCTTGGCCTGCACACTTCCCTGTTCATAAAAACTGGCTTCCACTAATTGGGCTGTTACGCCATCCGGCACCATAAAAGTACCATCCAGCCGCTGATAATACTTGAAATTAATCTTCAATGCTTGTGCGCCATTGATATCATCAGCCACAGGCAACTGTATGGTCTTACCATCCTGCATGCCGCTAATCACTAGTTTAACAACACCTTGAATTTGCTTGTCATGTCGGCCTGATTGCAAAAGCAATAAATGATACTCATACCGATTGGACTGCTGTACCCGACTAAGACTTAAACCCTGAAGCTGAACTTCACTGGTTTGCTTATTTTCGTTCATGATATTTTGGTAGAAGGCGACATCTTCCTTGAGGTGCATTTGCTCATCCTGCAAAGTCGCCATCTCCTTGGTCAGGTTGGTTTGCGCGGCGGTTTCAACCTGTAGCTGACGCTCACTATGAACTAGCTTGGCCTGCAAATCCTGATTCTCCTGCTTTAGTTGCTGCACATTCTGATGCAGACTACCAAAATCACCACCAGACAGCTGGGCATATGCAACCATATACCCTAGAAATACCAGCAAGCCATAGACAAGTATCTGCCAATACCATGGCTGTTTGGAGCGCACTGCTACGTGCTTGGCAGTGGCTCCAAAGTGACGTTTTAATTTACGACTGACTGGTTTCATTCAGCATCATCCGCTTAAGGTAATAGCGGCACAATTTCCAAGCCATGGTTTTCAGATAAACCAAACATGATGTTCATATTCTGAACTGCTTGACCGGCGGCACCCTTGACCAGATTATCAATCACCGATAAAACAACCACCGTATCGCCACCTTGTGGCCTATGTACTGCAATACGGCACTGGTTGGAACCTCTAACCGAACGAGTCTCAGGATGCGAGCCCGCAGGCAACACATCAACAAAGCGTTCATTTGCATACCGCGCCTCAAACAGCTGCTGCAAATCCACTTCTTTATTCAGTCTGGCATATAGGGTCGCATGTATGCCACGAATCAAAGGTGTCAGATGCGGTACAAAGGTCAGTCCAACCTTGTCTTGCGCCATACCACTCAAACCCTGGCTGATTTCAGGTAAATGTCTGTGCCCCGCTACACCATAGGCCTTGAAATTATCGCCAGCCTCAGCAAACAGGGTATGTACCTCAGCCTTGCGTCCTGCACCGCTAACGCCCGATTTTGAATCGGCAATCAAATGCTGCACATCGACCACGCCAGCCTCTAGTAGAGGCAAGAAACCCAATTGCACAGCCGTTGGGTAGCAACCGGGGTTAGCTACCAATTGGGCTGACTTGATCTTTTCCCGGTTAATCTCTGGCAGACCATAGACTGCTTGTGCTATCAGGTCTGGACAGGCATGTGACATGCCGTACCATTTTTCCCAAACGGCTACATCCTGAATCCTGAAATCGGCTGCCAGGTCAATGACGCGAACGCCCTTTGCCAGCAGTTCTCTGGTTTGCTGCATGGCGATGCCATTAGGCGTAGCGAAAAACACCACGTCACATACACTCAGATCAACCTGAGCTGGATCACTGAACCTAAGGTCAACGTAGCCACGCAGGCTAGGGAACATATCGGCGACTGGCAGACCAGCCTCGCCACGCGAAGTGATGACTGCAAGCTCTACTCCGCTATGCACAGCCAACAGACGCAATAACTCAACGCCTGTATAACCTGTACCACCGACTATCCCTACTTTTATTTTTTTCATGTCTGTTGCTACCAGTCTTTAATTTTTCGACACAACACTACCGACAATTTGGTCAATAGTAACAAAAACAAGCTTTGAAACAAAAAAAGCCGCATAAGCGGCTTTTTTTGACATCCATGTCTAATCTGTAGATTAGCGCTTGGAGAATTGTTTACGACGACGCGCCTTGCGGAGGCCGACTTTCTTACGTTCGACTTCACGAGCATCGCGGGTAACAAAACCAGCATTGGACAATGCGCTCTTCAGAGCTGCATCATAATCAATCAAAGCACGAGTAATACCGTGACGAACTGCACCAGCTTGACCAGACTCACCGCCACCAATCACATTGACCATAATGTCAAATGTACCTTGGTTGTTGGTCAGTTCCAGTGGTTGACGCAGAATCATGCGTGAAGTCACGCGTGAAAAATATTCATCAACTGGCTTGTCGTTCACAACGATACTGCCATTACCTGTCTTAAGGAACACACGAGCCACTGAACTCTTGCGGCGGCCTGTGCCATAGTTGTATTTACCAATCATCGTCTATCCTTACGCTTGGCTTTGAATTGTCAAAGGTTGCGGCTGTTGGGCAGCGTGATCATGCTTTGGACCAGCATAGACTTTCATCTTGCGGAACATGGCATAACCCAGTGGGCCCTTGGGCAACATGCCCTTAACAGCTTTTTCAAGTGCGCGACCTGGGAAACGGTCTTGCATCTTGGCAAAAGTAGTAGTTGAGATACCGCCTGGGTAACCTGAGTGACGGTGATATTCCTTACCGCCAGCTTTGTTACCGGTTACCTTGATCTTGTCGGCATTGATCACAACAATATAATCGCCCGTATCTACGTGCGGTGTATAAATGGTTTTATGCTTACCGCGTAAACGGTGAGCAATTTCGCTGGCCAAGCGGCCAAGCACTAAATCCGTAGCATCTACCACGAACCAGTCGCGCTGAACTTCATGCGCTTTTGCTGAAAAGGTTTTCATCTGACTGTCTATAATCGCTGAAAAAAATTAAGACGGCGATTCTATGTCATGGCTTGATTATTTGTCAAACGGAATGTGGCTTTATTCCTATATTTTTTCAAATGCTTGGCACGTAACTTAAGACCAAACCTAAAAATACCGCCGCACCCAGCCAGTTGTTATGCAAAAACGCCTTGAAGCACTTAGCTCGCTCGCGATGCCGGATCAAGTAATAATGATAGCAAGCCACGCACCCTGCAACGCCCAAGCCAGCAAAATACGGCCAGTGCAAAAACAGCAACTTACCCACAAGCGCCAACATGCCCAGCATGCCCGCATAGCATAGCATCACCGCCAATACGTCATACTTCCCAAAGAATATGGCCGAAGACCGTATCCCTATTTTTAAGTCATCTTCCTTATCGACCATCGCATACTCCGTGTCGTAGGCAATGGCCCACAGAATATTCGCAGCGAGAATGATCCAGGCAATACGCGGCAGCGCCTCCTGCACTGCCGCATAGGCCATCGGAATACCAAAACCAAAAGCAATGCCGAGGTAGGCCTGCGGTATGGCAAAGAAGCGCTTGGTAAATGGGTAAGTAGCTGCTAGAAACAACGCAGCAAAGGACAAATACAAGGTCATGCTATTGAGAAACAGTACCAGACCAAAGGCAACCAGACTTAAACCCGCAGCTAATAGCAAAGCCTCTTTTACACTCACCTCGCCTGTCGCCAAAGGGCGGGCCTGGGTTCTTTCTACAAGACCATCAAAATTACGGTCTGCAAGATCATTCATCACGCAGCCGGCAGAGCGCATCAAAACCGTACCGCAAACAAAAATCTCCACCAGTAGCCAGTTTGGTTCTCCATAGCTCGCCATCCAAAGCGCCCAAAGTGTAGGCCATAGCAGCAAGAGAATACCGATAGGCTTATCCAGCCGCATCAGGCGCTCATAGGCATTCATCTTCTTAATGAGTAATTGCTTATTCATAATTCTAGTGTTCTAAGACTCTAGTATCTTAGGCAAAAATATCTCCGTGACCAATATCGCCGCACAATGCAGGCGGAACACCGAACGCCTTGCCCACAGGTAAGTCGGCTTTTCATCCAAATGACTCACCGCATGCTTGTATAGTGGATGTTGCGTGGTCAATTTTTTAAAGCTTAATGGCGTTCTATTGACTCTGGGGTTAGAAAACAACGCACCACCCAGTGGCTTGCTACCCAAGTGACTCAAACCCAGCCATGCGCCACGCAGACTTACGCGCGGCAACACGCTATGCGCAAACACCACTGGCTGCCCGCCACCGAGTAAATCAACTTCACGGATCAACGCTACTTTTCTGGTGGGCATATGCAAAAGCTGCGCTTCATCCAGCGAAGCAGGCCCATAAACCACCTGTGTTGGACGCACCGCAAAATCACGATAACGCATCTGTAACCGCTTGGTCAGTGAGCCTTCGTCTATCAACCAATGGCGATAAGCGCCGCTCAACATGGGCTTGCGTAACCAGCGAGCACGGGAATGATAGGAAATCGGTTGAATTTTCACGGTCGAATTATCTCACAGCGACATCAGACCTTGACAAGATCTTCACCTCGACTCAACCAACGCTCAAGATGCTTCTCTACTGCTTGCGGGTACTTTTGCAGTAGCTTATCAGCCCATGCCTGCGCTTGTTCCAGCAGCTCAGCATCACGCTCCAGATCTGCAATCTTAAGCATAGGGGCGCCACTTTGGCGTACACCTAAAAATTCCCCCGGGCCTCGCAGATGCAAATCAGCCTGAGCGATTTCGAAGCCATCAGTGGATTCGTAGATGATCTTGAGCCGTGCGCGTGCAGTCTCGGAAAGCGGGTTTTGGTAAAGCAGGATGCAGACACTTTTGGCAGCACCACGGCCGACACGACCACGGAGCTGGTGCAACTGGCTCAGCCCCATGCGTTCGGCATGTTCGATGATCATGAGGCTGGCGTTCGGGACATCTACGCCTACTTCAATCACTGTGGTTGCGACGAGTACCTGAATCTCATTAGCAGTGAATTGTGCCATCACTGCCTGTTTCTCGACTGGCTTCATGCGGCCATGCACCAGCCCTACACGCAGATCGGGGAAAGTCGCCTGCATATCGCTATAAGTATCCATCGCGGTTTGCAATTGCAGGGCTTCGCTTTCTTCAATCAACGGGCACACCCAGTAAGCCTGCCTACCCTCGCTGCAGGCTTCGCGCACTCGGGTGAGCACTTCCTCACGCCTTGCATCAGAAACGAGCCTGGTGGCGATTGGTGTGCGGCCTGGGGGTAGCTCATCGATCACCGAGACATCGAGATCAGCGAAATAACTCATGGAGAGCGTGCGCGGTATGGGGGTGGCCGACATCATGAGCTGGTGCGGCGCGCTGATTTTATCGGTCTGGCCTTTCTGGCGTAATGACAAGCGTTGCTGAACGCCAAAGCGATGTTGCTCATCAACAATCACCAACCCTAGATTTTTGAACTGCACATGATCCTGAAACAGGGCGTGCGTGCCTACAGCGAGCTTGGCTTCACCACTGGCAATAAGCTCCAGCGAGGCTGCACGACCTTTTTTCGGTTGGCTGCCGGAGAGCCAGGCAGTTTGTATGTTGAGCGGTGCTAGCCAATGCAGCATCTTTTTATAGTGCTGCTCAGCCAGTATCTCGGTCGGCGCCATGATGGCGACCTGGTAGCCGTTTTCGATCGCCTGCAATGCGGCGATGGTGGCAACGATGGTCTTACCACTGCCTACATCACCTTGCAGCAGGCGCTGCATGGGGTATGGCTTGCCTAAATCCTGGCTGATCTCATGCGCTACTTTCTGCTGGGCGTTGGTCAGGGTAAATGGCAAACTTTTGAGCATCGCCGTCACCAAGGTTTGCGAGGGCTTGAGCGCTGGTGCGCCTATCACACGGCGGCGCGCATAGTGCTGGCGCATGGATAGCTGCTGGGCAAGCAACTCATCGTAAGCCAGACGTTGCCACTCTATGGTGCTGCGCTCAGAAAGCGCTTCCAGATTGGCTTCTGGCGGTGGGTTGTGCAATGCCTTGAGTGCCTGACTAAAGACTGGCATGTGCAGAGATTGATAAATTTGTGCTGGCAAGGTCTCGGCGAGATCGCCATGTTCTATCGCCCAGCTTATCCATTTACGCAAATTACCCTGCGACATGCCTGCAGTGGTTGGGTATACCGGCGTGAGGTTTTCTTGCACTGGTGTATGGTCGCGTACCGCTTTGCATTGTGGATGGACCATCTCGTAACCGAAGAAACCGTGGCGGACTTCACCAAGCGCACGAATATTGGCACCTTCACGCAGGGCATTAATCTGACTTGGATAAAAATTGATAAAGCGAAGGGTGAGTGTGCCGCTGGCATCCTGCAGTCTGCAGATCAGCGCTTTACGTGGTTTGTACTGGACTTCGGCATGGACGATCTCGCCTTCGATTTGCGCCTGATCACCCAAGCGCAAATCGCGGATTGCCGTGATGTGTGTCTCGTCGATATAGCGCAGTGGAAGATGCAAAAGCAGCCCCTGAACATCGTGAATACCCAGCTTTTGCAAACCCGCCAATGTGGGCTTGGGGATACCTTTGATGTCAGAGAGCTTGGTCAGAGGCTATTCCTGTAATTCAATTACACCATCGGCTTCAACCAGCGCACCACGTGGCAGTGAGGCCACGCCCACGGCTGCACGTGCCGGATATGGCTCTGAGAAATATTCAGTCATCACGGTATTCACCAGCGCAAAGTTGGATAAATCTGTCAGAAAGATATTGAGTTTGACCACATCTGCCAGCGAGCCGCCTGAGGCCTCTGCTACCGCTTTGAGATTGGTGAATACGCGATGCACTTGCGCTTCGATACCTTCTACCATTTGCATGGTGGCAGGATCAAGGCCGATCTGGCCAGATAAATAAACAGTGCTGCCAACTTTGACAGCCTGCGAATATGTGCCTATAGCTTGTGGTGCACCTGTGGTCTGGATGATTTCTCTTGCCATTTCTTTTCCTGATTAAATTATAGATACAACAAATATGCTAACACCCGAGCGCCGCTGCGACTAGGCACACTGCCTAACTACGGTTAATCGCAGCTAACACATCCTGCTCATTGCTCGCCAAATGCGAATCAGCCGCTGGTAACACATCAGCTACGATTTCCAGCTTTTTCCAAGCTGGTGCAGGTGTCTCACAGTTGGCTTTCGGCACAAACCCTGATTCTTCGGAAAGATCCATTTTATGGATATAGCGTGGGCAGTTCGGGAAGGTTTCGCGCACTTTGACGCGCACTACCAGTTTTGCTTCTGGCCAGTGTGATAACAATGGATCGTCAAGCGTGATGCTGGCTTTGCCATTGACACGCACGCGTGCTTGCTGATTGAAATCGATAAATAAAAGACCAACCTCACCATTCACCAGCACATTACCGGCAGACATGAACATGCCATTGCCGTCGTAGATCGGGAATGCCAGCGTTGTTTCATCGACTACTTTTACCAAGCCTTTGCTACCGCCTTTGTATGAGCAGTTAGCCTGACCTTTGTCATCGACTGTCGCCAGAAAAAACATATTCTGCGCTTCGATAAACTCTGCATCCAGAGGGTTGATGACGGGCTGGATGATACCGCCTTGTAATCTGTCAGCCAGACGTCTGGTATCGAATTCGTCCTGTAACTGTCGATTACCTTCATGGAAATACTCGCTCATGCTTCCCCCTATTACTTGCAATTATTATTGAACACGTTGCTCACTGGCGCCGCCTTTAACGCGGTTGATTCTGACCACATCGGGAATCTTGCGTAGCCTGCGCATCAGGTCTGCCAGATGCACTCTATCCTGTACCTGCACGGTGAAATTCATATTGGTATACGCACTATTGTCAGATTCTTCCATGCTGACATTATCAATATTAGAGCCAGCCTCGGCGATGCCTGCCGCGATCTTGGCCAGCATGCCACGCTTGTTGGCAGCGGCCAGATTGAGGTTGACCTTGAATAGGCGCTTGCTGTCTGGGTCCCACTCCACATCCAGCCATTTTTCTGGGTCCACACGGAATTTGCGGATTGCCGGGCAATCGTGGGTATGGATGACCAAACCTTTATCCTTGTTGATAAAGCCCAGAATCGGATCACCTGGGATAGGCCGGCAGCACTGTGCGAACTGAACGGCCATACCCTCGGTGCCACGGATAGTGATTGTACCCAGCGGCTTATTGGTGTTCTTGGCATGCCGTTCGCCATGCTCTTCGCCCATCGCCAGTAGTTGCTGGGCAACCATCACATTGAGTCGCTTGCCCAAGCCGATGTCGGTGAGAATCTCTTCCTTGCTCTTTGCCCCATAGTCACGCAGCAATTTCTGCCATTGACTGTCTGCAATCGCACTGATATCTGCATGCAAGGCACGCAATGCCTGATTGAGCATACGCTCACCCAGATGCGCAGACTCGGTGGATTGCATGGACTTGAGGAAATGCCGGATATGCGCGCGCGCCTTGCCAGACACCACATAATTCAGCCAGGCTGGATTGGGGTGAGCATGAGCTGCGGTAATGATTTCCACATGATCGCCGTTGTGCAGCTCGGTGCGCAATGGAGCCAGTTCCTGATTGATCTTGACTGCCACGCAGCGATTACCAATGTCGGTATGCACGGCATAAGCAAAATCGACCGCAGTAGCACCTTTCGGTAGAGAAAGAATCGTACCCTTGGGCGTGAATACATAGACTTCGTCAGGGAACAGGTCGACCTTGAAGTGCTCCAGAAACTCCAGAGAATCCGAGCTTTCAGACTGGATATCCAGCAAACGTTGTAACCACTGGTGGGTTTGCTGCTGCAGGGCAGTGAGATGCGCATCTGTGGTCTTGTAGAGCCAGTGCGCGGCTACACCTGCATCGGCAATGTTATGCATTTCGCGGCTACGTATCTGCACCTCGATGGGCGTGCCAAAAGGGCCAAACAACGTGGTGTGCAAAGACTGATAGCCATTCGCCTTGGGAATCGCAATGTAATCCTTGAACTTGCCAGGAATCGGCTTGTATAAGCCATGCAAGACGCCCAAAGCCAGATAACAACTTGGCAGATCTTTTACCAGTACACGAAAACCGTAGATGTCATGTATCTGCGAAAAAGTGGCTGTCTTGCCTATCATCTTCTTATAGATGCTATAGAGGTGCTTTTCACGGCCAGTCACCTCAGCCTCAACATTCATCTCGGTCAGGCGTTGCTTAACTGCGTCCAGTATCTTGGCGACCACTTCCTTGCGGTTACCCCGTGCAGCCAGGATCGCTTTGGAAATGACCCGATAGCGCATGGGGTAGAGATATTTGAAACTTAAATCTTCGAGTTCCTGAAAGATGCTGTTTAAACCGAGTCGATTTGCAATCGGCGCATAGATGTCCAGCGTCTCGCGGGCAATGCGCTTCTGTTTTTCGGGCTTCATCACACTCAACGTTTGCATATTGTGCAAACGATCTGCCAGCTTGACTAAAATCACACGCACATCCTGCGACATGGCCAACAGCATCTTGCGGAAGTTTTCGGCTTGCGCTTCAGTCGCGCTCTGGAACTCGATTTTATCGAGCTTGGATAAACCATCTACCAGCTCGGCGACTTGTTTGCCGAACTGGTCGCTGACCTGCTGATTGGTGATACCGGTATCTTCGACGACATCATGCAGCAATGCCGCAATAATGGTCGGCACGTCCATGTGCAGATCAGCCAACACACAAGCCACTGATACAGGGTGGCTGATATAAGGCTCGCCACTTTTGCGGAACTGACCTTCATGCGCAGCTGCACTAAAGCGATAAGCTGCCCAGATATGTTCAATATCTTCAGGTTTCAGGTAGTACTTGAGTTTGATCGTTAACTGCGAGTCTTCAGTATCCGCAGGCAACAGAGGGGCGACGGCTTTTACAAATTCTGCGGGGCGCTTGCCAGGTGAATGGGGCATAACATTGATAGCTCAGGCAATCCGGTGAAGACTGATGCTAAATTGCATATCGTCTTCACCCTGATTTGGGCCAGATAAATTAGGCGTGTCCGCGATTCAGGACTTCCAGCCCCACTTTACCAGCTGCGATTTCGCGCAGTGCCAGTACAGTAGGCTTATCCTTGAGGCCGTGCGTATTGACCAATGGCTCAGAACCATTAGCCAATTGACGGGCGCGATAGGCAGCAACCAAAGTTAATTGAAAGCGATTCGGGATTTTTTCCAGACAATCATCAACGGTAATACGAGCCATGGGGATACCTCCAGTTAATTCTTAAGTAAGAGCTTGCAGCATTGTTTGATGGCGCTGCAACTGCTTGTCGCGCTTTAAACGCTGAGTGCGAATAATGGCCTGTAAATCCTGCAAGGCCACTTCGAATATGTCGTTGATTGTAACATAGTCGAACTCTGCTACGTGGCTCATCTCTTCACGCGCCGCTGCCAGCCTTCTGGCAATCACGTCCTCACTGTCTTGACCGCGCCCGCGCAGCCTTTGTTCCAGCGCCTCCAGAGATGGCGGCAAAATAAAGATGCTGACAGCATCCGGGTAAAGATGGCGTACCTGCTCAGCGCCCTGCCAATCGATTTCGAGCAGTATGTCTTGTCCATTATTTAATGCCTGATAGACAGTCTTCTGCGCAGTACCATAACGCGAACCATGCACATGGGCACTTTCCAGAAACTCACCCTGATTCAACATCTCGATAAATGTAGCTTCATCCACAAAGTGGTAGTGCTCACCTTCTGCTTCACCCGGCCTCGGTTTGCGCGTAGTAAACGAAATAGACAGTTTGACCTGTGGGTCTTGCGTCAGCAAAGCATTCACCAGTGTGGTTTTACCCGCACCGGATGCCGCTGAGATAATAAAAAGATTACCGACCATACTTTACCTTATTCAATATTTTGTATCTGTTCACGCATCTGTTCGATCAATATCTTCAGATTCATCGCTGTCTGCGAAACTTCAGTAGAAACTGATTTCGAGCCCAGTGTATTCGCCTCACGATTCAATTCCTGCATCAGGAAATCCAACCGCTTACCTGCTGCGCCATTAGCATCCAGTATGCGCTTCACCTCACTGATATGCGCTGTCAGGCGGCTCAGCTCTTCATCCACATCGATGCGCTGTGCAAATAATACCAATTCCTGACGAATCCGGTCTTCATCCACCGTTTTCATAGTTTCCAGCAACTTTTGGGTGAGCTTTTCCTGATAGGCTTTAATCTGAGTCGGCAAGAGCGGCTTGACCTTGGCGACCAGAATCTCGATTTCTGCCAGCCGCTCCAGAATAATCGCCTTCAGTTTTTCGCCTTCTCTGGCACGCGCAGCCGCCATATCATCCAGCACCTGATTAAGTGCCAGCTTGATGGTTTCAGCTAGTTGATCCTGATTGACACTTTCACCCGACATCACACCAGGCCAGCGCAACACATCTGCCACACTCAGTGAACGACTTTCAGGAAAATATTGCTGCACTGCCTGCGCCATCTGGGCAAGCTGTTGCAAGACTGCAGTATCAAGCTCAGTCTGCTTGCTGGCGTCGTTACGCTTCATCAGACTCATGCGACATTCCACCTTGCCGCGACCGAGCTTGGCTGCAATCAGATCACGAGCAAGTGGTTCAAAACTACGCAGGCTCTCTTCCAGTTTCATCTGCAACTCAAGGTAGCGATGGTTGACTGAACGCAGCTCTATCACCAAGACACCATCGGCGATTTCACGCTCTAATGATGCAAAACCTGTCATGCTGAATATCATGGGATTGGGTGTCGCTTTCAACAAAATTGAATCATGGTATCAAATCCCGCTGGATTCATGCCAAAATAGCTCACATTTTAACCGCTCGCGGCCAGCTTAAAAGACCAGAATGCAAGCTAACAACAACCAAGCGCTACCTGTGGGCTACAAACTACAGGATTATGAGATCAGGAAAGTCCTGAGCGCTGGTGGTTTTAGCTTCGTTTATATTGCACGCAGCCCAGAAAAAATGACGGTTGCCATCAAGGAATACTTACCCAATTTCCTAGCGCTACGCACAGGTGGCGATAAAGTACTAGTGCCGCCAGAAGCACAAAACAGCTTTCGGCATGGGCTGAAATGTTTTTTTGAAGAAGGCCGTGCGCTCGCCAATATCGACCATAAAAATATCGTACGCGTGTTGAATTTCTTCCGCGCCAACGAGACAGTCTATATGGTCATGAAATACGAGCGCGGCAAATCATTGCAGGAATACATACTGGCCCAGCAAGAGCCGGTTTCTGAGAACTTTATCCGTCGCGTATTTAGTGAGTTGCTGAATGGTCTGCGTGAAGTACATACGCAGAAACTGCTTCATCTGGATATCAAGCCAGCCAACATCTATATTCGTATAGATGGTTCACCCGTATTGCTGGATTTCGGCTCAGCCAGACAGACATTGACCGATGTGCAGCCTATGTTACCGCCCAGCTTCACGCCTGGCTTTGCATCGCCAGAACAATATGTAAACCGCGAACTGCTTGGGCCTTGGAGTGATATTTATAGTGTAGGTGCGACCATGTACTCATGCTTGGCGAGGGCAGCGCCAATCAGCGCAGACAAACGTCTTAACAAGGATATATTGCTGCCTGCGGTCAAACTCGGCAAAGATGTCTATTCGAAGAGCCTGCTACAACTCATCGATAAATGCATGGAACTGGATCATCTGAAACGACCTCAGAGCATGTTTGCTTTGCAAAAGGCACTAATGGAAGATTTAAATCTAACTGTAGATTCAAAAGATAATGGCTTATTCAAAAAAATCAAAAACTACCTCAAACAGCCCTAAGGAATCTTGCTGATGACACTCATTAACCCTGTTTTATCTAGTTCCAGTATTGCGAAGACATAGCACTTGATTGCTGACGGACACTGAATTATGAAATTCACCGTACATCAAAGTAGCAGGCAAGGCCCCAAGCCGCACAACCAAGACAGGCTGGCGTACTCCTACAGCAAAGATTCTGTATTACTGGTAATTGCAGATGGCATGGGTGGCTATCGTCATGGCGAAGTCGCGGCGCAGCTCGCCGTCAAATCCTTGACAGAGGCTTTTCAGGCACAGGCAAAACCGCGGCTTGCGAATCCTGTTGAGTTTCTGACCACGCAAATTCTCGACACACACCGTGCTATTGAAGCCCTTGCCTTAAATGATGAAATGCTGGAATCCCCTAGAACCACGATTGTCGCCGCCGTATTGCAAGGTCAGGACATGTTCTGCGCGCATGTTGGCGACTCCAGACTTTACCATTTCAGGGCTGGTGAACTGCTATTCAAAACTGAAGATCACTCACTGGTACAAAGACTTTTTCGCAAAGGCCTGCTAAGGCGCGTCGATATGTTCACACACCCTGAGCGTCACAAAATCTACAATTGCCTGGGCGGTGAGCGCGAACCAAAAATCGACATCGCACACTCCAAAAATCTGGAAGAAGGCGACATTATATTGCTATGCAGTGATGGTCTCTGGACTTTGGTTGACGACAACACCATATCCAAAACCCTGATGGAAGGTATGGTGTCAGAGACTGTGCCAAAATTACTAGGTATGGCAGAAAGCCGAGCCAGTCTTTCGGGTGACAATATGAGTGCAATCGGCCTGCAATGGGGTGACTCTCATTTAAGCCCGCTGGCTGTATCTACCGTGACAATGCCGATTGATTTTGCTACGACTATCATGAGTTCTGACAATCAGCCGACAACGATTCCCAATCATAACGAGGCAACGGAAAGTGATCTGTCAGACGAAGCAATAGAACAAGCAATCGCCGAAATTCAGTCCGCGCTCAAAAAAACCAAGTCAAACTGACACTCTTTGGCTTTATTGCTTGGCTTATAATAGCGTTTTTTGAATTCAGGAATTCCCTCATGACACGTCCAAGCCAACGTGCAAACAACCAGTTACGTGAAATTGAAATACTTCGCCATTACACCAAGCATGCTGAAGGCTCTGTGCTGGTGAAGTTCGGGGATACACACGTACTCTGCACCGCCAGTGTCGAAGAAAAGGTTCCAGGATTTCTCAAAGGCAAAAATCAGGGTTGGGTCACTGCCGAATACGGCATGCTACCGCGCTCCACGGGTAGCCGCATGGATAGAGAGGCTGCGCGTGGCAAGCAATCAGGCCGTACTCAGGAAATCCAGCGTCTGATTGGTCGCTCATTACGTGCCATTATTGATCTCGATAAACTTGGTGAACGTAGCATACAGATTGACTGCGATGTAATTCAGGCCGATGGCGGCACCCGCACCGCCAGCATCACCGGCGCCTATGTTGCCTTACAAGACGCAATCAGCAAGCTGATAGCCAAAGGTTTGATTAGCGAATCTCCGCTCAAGGATTCAGTCGCTGCTATTTCTGTTGGCGTTTACAAAGGCACACCAGTCCTGGATCTGGACTACATAGAAGACTCTGACTGCGACACCGACATGAACGTGGTGATGACGGGCAAAGGTGGTTTTGTCGAGATACAGGGTACTGCCGAAGGCGAGCCTTTCAGCCGTGACGACATGGATGCCATGCTTGATCTAGCCGCCCATGGCATCCAGCAACTTTCACTCAAGCAGAAAGCAGCACTGGGCTTATAAGATGTCGCTGCCTTTCAAAAAACTGGTGATCGCCACTGGCAACAAGGGCAAATTGCGCGAGATCCAGCACATACTGGAGCCGCTGGCGATCGAGATCATCCCGCAATCCAGCCTCAACGTGCCGGAGTGTGAAGAGCCTTTTTGTACTTTTATCGAAAACGCTTTAGCAAAAGCACGCCATGCCAGCAAGCATACTGGCCTGCCCGCGCTAGCCGATGACTCCGGCTTGTGTGTAGATTCGCTGCTAGGTGCCCCTGGCGTTATCTCCGCACGCTACGCTGGTGAGCCAAAATCCGATGAACGCAACAATCAGAAACTGCTGGAAACGCTAGGTGATGAAAAAAACCGTACTGCACATTTCTATTGCGTGATGGTACTGGTGCGCCACCCGGATGACCCGGAGCCACTGATCGCAGAAGGTATCTGGCCAGGTGAAATCCTCAAGGAATATCGCGGTAATGATGGCTTTGGCTACGACCCATTATTTCTGGATGCCAAGACCGGCAAAACAGTTGCTGAGCTACCGCTTGAGATCAAAAGCCGCATCAGCCATCGTGGCCACGCCATGAGCAAGCTGCTACAGAAACTCGAAAGGCTCAGCACATGAGCGAAAAATGGCCTAAATGGGTACGCGATGACAACAGCGTGGTTTCCTGCACTGAAAAAGTCAAAGTCATGACTGAAAACTTCGACGAGATCAAACAGATTGCACAGGACGCACTGGAAGACGGCTTGCTCATGGAAGTCTCTGAGGAGCAAATGCGCGCCGCTTTGCATGCGCTGGTCGATAGCCTGCACAACCCATACAAGAAATAGTATTCGGTTTCAGCATTCCATTTTGATTCCGATTATCCCGATTAATGAACAGAGTAGTTCTGGCAACGGCACCATCAGTGGCCTGAAAAACCCGCCGCCGCTGGCGTTGTATATCCACATTCCGTGGTGCGTACGTAAGTGCCCGTATTGCGACTTCAATTCGCACGAATCCAAACAGGAAATCCCGGAAGCAGCCTATGTAGATGCGCTAATTGCCGACCTGGAGCAGGCAACGCCGAATATATGGGGACGCAAGATTCGCAGTGTGTTCTTTGGTGGTGGTACACCCAGCCTGTTTTCCGCTACTGCAATCGACAAGATACTGAGCCAGGTGCGCATGCTGACGCCGCTGGAATACGAGGCAGAAATCACGCTGGAAGCCAACCCCGGCACAGTCGATGCCGCGCATTTTGCAGGCTATAGAGAGGCAGGCGTCAATCGCCTGTCTTTAGGTATACAGAGCTTTGATAATCGCTATCTGAAAGCATTAGGACGTATCCACGACGAATCGCAAGCAATGAATGCTATCGAACTGGCAATGAAGACGTTCGACCGTGTGAATCTGGATGTGATGTATGCCTTACCAGAACAGTCTCTGGCAGATGCACTGGCCGACGCCGAGCGTGCCTGTCGTCTCAAACCCAGCCATTTGTCTTTTTACCATCTGACTCTGGAGCCCAATACACCATTCCACCGTACACCTCCCAGCTTGCCAGATGACGACGACGCAGCGCAGATGCAGGAAAGCATAGAACAAGTATTAGCAGGCCACGGCTATGAACACTACGAAACTTCAGCCTTTGCGCAAAAGGGCCAGCGCGCCCGCCACAACCTGAACTATTGGACCTTTGGTGACTATCTGGGTATAGGGGCTGGCGCTCACAGCAAGCTCAGCTTTCACGACAAGATCATTCGCCAGAGCCGTCACAAACACCCCAACCGCTATCTGGAAAACGCGCCCAAAGGCCAGGCCGTTGATAATGAATGGGTGATTAGTCAGGATGAACTGGGCTTTGAGTTCATGATGAATACCTTGCGACTGACAGAAGGGTTTGAAATAGGACTCTTCCAGCAACGCACTGGCCTTGGCATGGATAAAATCGAAGCAGGCTTAAAAGCTGCCCGACAAAAGGGATTGGTTGAGATCAATCAGGAATTTATCAAGCCGACATTACTGGGGCAACGTTTCCTCAACGAGCTGCTACAGCTTTTTCTATAGGGTCAGTTTTTTATCGCGCAGGTCAATGACGCCAAGCAACATCATCATGTCCTTGATTACTTCGAAGCTGAACCCACCGCGTTCACCACCGCGATTATCTGAAATCAGGTCTTCCAGATAAACTTTGGCCTCAGGCTTACCCCACAACTGTTGCAGTTTCTCGATAATATGCGGGAATTCTTCCAGACTTTCTGCGATCACCATACCAGCCTGTGTATCAGTGTGCCATAGAGGCGCAATCACGTTGAACGTCTCATGGAAACGTTTGCCAAGCTCAATAAACTCTTCGCGCTTATCCTGATCCTGATAGATATCAAGCAAATAAATCCATGGATGCAAGGATGATCTGGGTTGTTCATCCAGATGGTGCCTGAGCATCGCAATCGCTTCAGCTGGCCGCTCCATACTCATAAAGATTCTGGCTTCTTCAACAACTGATTCAAATTCTTCAATCGACAGCATGCTGAGATCAGGGCTATCTACTGCGCCAGGTTTGCTTGGGTGGAAAGCAATTGGGTTATTTGGATCAAACTTGTTTTTATGCATAGCATCAAGCTGAGCGTTGGTAATCTTGCGGATCTGTTTGGCAATCCCCTTACGTATCCAGCGCCATGCAACAAAAGCCAATAACAGCCCTATCGCGATGACTGCAAGCTCAATGATAATTTCAACAATCGATGAGTTAAGCAGAGAGTCATCTTCACTTTTGATCAGATTGTGCGGCGTGACTATATTTGGCACTTCAGGTTTAGGCTCTTGAGGTTGAGGCACTGATGGTGGAGTAGGCTTAACAACTGAATCAAAACTTTCAGCTTTTACTACTGCTGGGGCTGGTTTTACAGGCTCAACGGGCATCGGTGCTGGTGCCACAGGCTGCGACGGAGCAACTGGTGGCGTTACAACAGTTTGAGCCGGCTTACTAATCGGGATAGGTTTAACTTGTTGTGCTGCATTTTCGGGGGTATTTTTAATCACAGGCTTATTATCAGCAGTCTTGGCTTGGGCCTGGTTAACCTGTGCAGGAGGCTCTGTAGCCTTGGCGATTTTCTTGGGCTTATCAGTCTCGGTCGCAGGTGTAACAACATTGCTCGCAATCGCCTTGCTAGCTTCGTGGAACATATTGCTCAACACCAGCTGAAGTTTCACCAGCCTTTCGTTGAGTTTCTGCAGTTCATCTTTGAGTTTGCTATTACGTTTGGTCAAATCATCAAAGTCTGCCTGCATTTCCGGGCTGACTTTAAAACTCGCTGAATCAGCAATCTTGTAGCTAAGATGCAAGGCAGGGAATTTACTCTTGCGGCGATGTTCGGATTTAAATGCTTTGGATTTTGATTCTTTGGATAAGGCTTTGAGGTCGGGAACAATCAGAGTTGATGGTTCCTTGAACACCGTATCTGCTGCCAGATTCGGATTGATTTCCTGACTCAGCGCCAGTGTTTTGCTAATGAAGCGCTTTTGCATGGCCTGATTGCCGGGATAAAACAGGCCCGCGAGCTGGTTAACACTCTCGCCAGGCAACACGGGCCACGACATGGCATCAGGTGTATCAAGAATCGGCTCAGTTTCATCAAAGTCTGCCATCACCAGCGTAGCTAGTGTGACAGATAGGACTACTGCGCAACCTAGCCATGCGTGAACACCTGATAAATTGGCAATTCGCTCTGGTAGCCATTCAAACCTGGCTCTGGCAGCGCCTAATCCAAAGCGCCTGCGAATCAATGCTAGGCCCCGAGCTTCTGGCGCGCACGTGCGATCGCCAGCCTGACTTGTTGAGGTGCAGTGCCACCTTTGTGGTTACGACTAGCCAGTGAGCCTTCCAGCGTCAGCACCTGATAGACATCCTCAGCAATATGCTGGCTAAACTTCTGCAATTCAGCCAGAGGCAAATCTGCCAGATCGCAGCCTTTGTCTACTGCGTGCCTGACTGCAAGCGCCACCACTTCATGAGCATCACGGAACGGTGTGCCTTTTTTAACCAAGTAATCGGCCAGATCAGTCGCCGTGGCGAAGCCCTCAGTCGCTGCCTGCCGCATGGCTTCCTTGTTGACCTTGATGCCACGCAGCATGTCGGCATAGATCTCCAAAGTGATCAGCAAAGTATCGGCAGTATCAAACAGCGGTTCTTTGTCTTCCTGATTATCCTTGTTGTAAGCCAGTGGCTGGCCTTTCATCAAGGTGAGCAAACCCATCAGATGGCCATAGACACGGCCAGTCTTACCACGCACCAATTCTGGCACATCTGGGTTCTTCTTTTGCGGCATGATGGATGAGCCTGTGCAGAAACGATCGGCAATATCGACAAACGCAAAGCGAGGGCTCGACCATAAGATCAGCTCTTCTGAGAAGCGCGATAAATGCGTCATCACCAGCGAAGCTGCAGCAGTAAATTCAATCGCAAAATCGCGATCAGAAACGGCATCCAGTGAATTCTCGCAAACCCCATCAAAGCCCAGTGACTTCGCCACCATGTCGCGGTCTATCGGGTAGCTGGTGCCAGCCAATGCAGCAGCGCCCAGTGGCAAACGGTTGATACGCTTGCGGGCATCGGCAAAGCGCTCGGCATCACGTTGCAGCATTTCATAGTAGGCGAGCAGATGGTGGCCAAAAGTCACTGGCTGCGCCACTTGCAAATGAGTAAAGCCAGGCATGGCGGTATCGGCATGCTCATCAGCCAGATCGACTATCGAAGTTTGCAGCTTATGGATTTTAGCAATCGCCTCATCCACTGAGGCACGCAACCACAGGCGCACATCGGTCGCCACTTGGTCGTTGCGTGAGCGTCCTGTGTGCAGGCGCTTACCTGCATCACCGATCTTGTCCGTCAGGCATTTTTCAATATTGAGGTGTACATCTTCGAGATCCAG